>Ga0210406_10000905_pt1 | contig 38563 bp, 36 predicted proteins | sample IncBWC30MmetaG_FD_155454 | JGI IMG/M metagenome (GOLD analysis project Ga0210406, IMG submission 155454) | Forest soil microbial communities from Barre Woods Harvard Forest LTER site, Petersham, Massachusetts, United States - Inc-BW-C-30-M | ecosystem: Environmental > Terrestrial > Soil >... | reverse complement strand
CGAAAAGACTCGCTTTCGAAAAGACAAAGCCGCATGGAAGTTCTTCGAGGCGCAGCCCCCCGGATATCGGCACCAAATGATTTGGCGAATCATCAGTGCCAAACGCCCCGAGACGCGGGAGCGGCGTCTGACGACTCTCATAAAGGCCTCCCAAGAACAACGGCGTTTATATTGACGGCATGCGCCGCGCGAGCTCAGATGGTGGCGAGGCAGGTGCCGCCGGCGGGCTCTGCCTGCTACAGTCCAGTATGGCGCGAGGGGAAAGCGCGAGGGGGAAGGGGATGAAGGGCAAGGTCGTTGTGATTACGGGTGCGACTTCCGGCATCGGTGAGGTCGCCGCGCGACGCCTGGCCGCGATGGGCGCACGCATCGTGCTCGTCGCGCGCGACGCTGCGCGTGGGCAAGAAAGTCTGGCCCGACTGGCCCAGAGCGGCGCCGGTGTCACACATTCCATATATTACGGCGATCTATCGCGCATCTCGGAGACAAAACGCGTTGCGGCGCAGATTGCGGCGGCTGAGCCGCGCATTGATGTACTCATCAACAACGCAGGCGCCTTGTTCGGCACACGCCAGGTTACCGCGGACAATTTGGAACAGACTTTCGCGACCAATCACATGGCCTACTTCGTGTTGACGCTGGGATTGCGTGAGAGTCTGTTCGCTGCCTCGCCGGCACGGGTGGTCAGCACGGCGTCGGCTGCCCACCAGGGCTACACCCTGGATTTTGATGATCTTCAAGCCACGAAAGGCTATTCGGCGATCAAGGCGTACGGGCGATCCAAGCTCTGCAACATTCTGTTTACGCGCGAGCTTGCGCGGCGCTGGAGCGGCAAGGGCGTCACCACGAACTGCCTGCATCCGGGCTTCGTTGCCTCGCGCTTCGGCGACGGCAGCGGCGGCTTGCTATCGTGGGTGGTGCGCGTCGCAAAGACCTTCGCGATCTCGCCGGAAAAAGGTGCGGAGACCATCATCTATCTGGCGTCCTCACCTGATGTGGGCGCCATTAGCGGCGAGTATTTCTACAAGTGCCGGCCGGCGACGCCGACAGCGGGCGCCCGCGACGACGCGGCGGCCAAACGCCTGTGGATGGAGTCCGCAAAAATTGCGGGAATTGACGCCTGATCAGCGCCTCTCCCTTGAATTTGATTTGCCCGTCCCTAGTTTTGGCCCATCCCCTCAGCGGGGGTTTAAATATGTCAACGCCGTAACCAAAGAGGAGTGGTGCCATGAGTACTGTGATGCGACAAGATCCCTGGGGCGTGATGCCGCGCCTGCAGGACGAAATCAATCGGCTCTTTAATAATCGGGAGAACGACAGCAGTTCGGCAACGGCCACCTGGATTCCGCCCGTGGACATCCATGAGTATGGCGACCGGTTTGAACTTTACGTGGATCTGCCGGGTGTGGACCCGAGTCAGGTCGAACTCACCCTCGACGGCGGTATTCTGACGCTGTCGGGCGAACGCCGCGAACAAGCCACCAATAGAAACGGCGAAGATGCACAGGCTCGACGCACCGAAAGGGGCCATGGGCATTTTCATCGCCGGTTCGTTTTGCCTGATACTGCGGACGGCGAAAAGGTCAACGCGATGGGCAAAAACGGTGTGCTCACCGTGACGATTCCCAAGCAGGCGAAAGCCATGCCCCGCAGGATTCAGATCGGTTAAAAGCGACAACCCAAGGCACGGCGCGGGATATATATCCCGCGCCCTGCCCCCCGGCATTCCAATATTGCGACAACCGGAGTTGCGATTGGCGCAAAATACCTGGCTGGCTACACCGCCGTTTTCCGGGGGATTGATGATGTACAAGCAGATCTTCGGCGCCATCGGCCTGATGACCATGCAATGGGGAGCATTCGCACAGGAAGCACCCATGACGCCGCTGCGGCCTGATCAGGTCGCATTCCGCGCCCTCTACAAGGAACTGGTCGAAACCAACACGACGCTGTCGGCCGGAAGCTGTACGCTCGCGGCCGAGCGGCTGGCGGCGCATCTCAAAGCGGCGGGTTTCGCCGACAAGGATCTGACATTCTTTTCAGTCCCTGATCACCCGAAGGAAGGCGGCCTGGTCGCGATCCTGGCCGGAAGGGCGGGCTCGGCGAAGCCGATGTTGTTGCTCGGTCACCTCGATGTGGTTGAAGCAAAACGCGAGGACTGGACCCGCGATCCTTTCACGCTCATTGAGGAAAACGGCTATTTCTACGGCCGGGGTGCCGCGGACATGAAGGCCATGGACGCTACCTGGGTCGACATGCTGATGCGGTTCAAGAAAAGCGGCTACCGGCCAAAGCGCACCATAAAGCTGGCATTGACCTGCGGTGAGGAGACGACCAATGCCTTCAACGGCGCGCAATGGCTGGCCAAAAACAAACCGGAGCTCATTGCCGCGGCATTTGCACTGAACGAAGGCGGCGGCGGCCGCACCGATGGCCACGGCAAGCTGGTCGTGGAGTCGATCCAAGTGGGTGAGAAGGCGGCGCAGAATTACCGGGTGGAAACGGTGAATGCAGGCGGCCATAGCTCCATACCGATCCGCGACAATGCCATCTATGAACTGGCGGATGCATTGACGAAGGTGCGCGATCACGAATTTCCGGTGAAACTCACCGACACCACTCGCGCCTTCTTTGCCAAGGCCGGCGCGTCGCGCGGCGATGACCTGGGGCGCGCGATGGTGGCGTTGTCGCAGAATCCCGGCGACAAGGCCGCCGAGGCGATCGTTTCAAAAGACCGCAGCTACCACAGCATGCTGCGCACCACCTGTGTTGCGACCCTGCTGGAAGGCGGCCACGCCAACAACGCCCTGCCACAACGAGCCGCGGCGAATGTCAATTGCCGCATCTTTCCCGGTGAGACGGTGGAAGGCACTCAAGCCGCGCTCATCGCCGCGATCGGCGATACCGACGTGAAGGTAGCGCCGGTGCCGCCCATTCGTCCCGTGGCGGTTCCGCCGCCGCTTGATTCCAGCATCATCGGACCGGCCGAATCCCTGGTCGCAAAATATTTCCCCGGTGTGCCGTTGGTGCCCTCCATGTCGACGGGCGCCACCGATGGTATCTTTCTCGAGGCCATCGGCATTCCGGTCTATGGCGCGCCCGGCGGCTGGGGCGATCCCGACGGCAATGGCGTACATGGACTGAATGAGCGCCGCAGCGTGCGCTCGGTATATGTCGGCAGGGATTTTCTCACCGAGCTTGTAAAGCTGTACGCTGACGCCGGTTAAAGACCTACAAATGACGAGGCAACCATGACGCGATACGTAGGGGCGATCGATCAGGGAACGACGAGCACGCGTTTCATCGTGTTCGACCGCGGCGGCAATATCATCACGTCGGTACAAATGGAACACAGGCAGATATTCCCCAAACCAGGTTGGGTGGAACACGACCCGATGGAAATCTGGCAGAACACTCAAGAAGTCGCGGGCGCAGCCCTGGCGCGCGCCGGATTGGGAGCGACTGATCTGGCCGCCGTCGGCATCACCAACCAACGCGAGACCACGATTCTGTGGGACCGGCGCAGCGGCAAGCCGCTGCACAATGCCTTGGTTTGGCAGGACACGCGGGTCGATCAACTCGTGGCGCAATACGCCAAGGACGGCGGCCCCAATCGCTTTCGCGCCAAAACCGGATTGCCGCTGGCCAGCTATTTCAGCGGCCTGAAGTTGCAGTGGCTGTTGGACAGCGTGCCGGGAGCGCGCGCCAAAGCGCAATCCGGCGACATACTCTTCGGCAATATCGATACGTGGCTGTTGTGGAATCTGACCGGCGGCAGCGCCGGTGGGCTGCACATCACCGATGTCACGAATGCCAGCCGCACCCAATTGATGAATCTTGCGACATTGGATTGGGATGCTGGGTTGCTCGAGGAATTGCTGATTCCGCGCGCCGTGCTGCCGCGCATCGTGGCCTCCAGTGAAGTTTATGGCGAAGCCAAGACGCCGGCGCTTGCGGGTGTCCCGATTGCGGGAATTCTGGGAGATCAGCAAGCAGCCTTGGTGGGTCAAGCCTGCTTTCGCCCGGGCGAAGCGAAGAACACCTACGGAACAGGATGCTTTCTTCTCATGAACACCGGCGAGAAACCCATCGCCTCGACCGCCGGCTTGGTCACGACCGTCGCCTACCAAATGGCGCAGGAAAAAGCCTGCTATGCATTGGAGGGCTCGATCGCCGTGACCGGCGCGCTGGTGCAATGGCTGCGCGACAACTTAGGATTGATCGGCAGCAGCAATGAGGTGGAAAAGCTGGCCGGGGAAGTCGAGGATAACGGCGGGGTTTATTTCGTACCGGCATTTTCCGGCCTGTATGCGCCGCACTGGAACGAAAGAGCGCGAGGCACCATCATGGGTCTGACGCGCTACGTGACGCGCTCGCACATCGGACGTGCGGTGCTGGAAGCCACGGCGTATCAGACGCGCGAGGTGCTCGGCGCCATGGAGAAGGATTCATCGATACGCATCCCGGAACTGCGCGTCGACGGTGGAATGGTCGGCAATGAACTGCTGATGCAATTCCAGGCGGACATTCTCGATATTCCCGTGGTGCGGCCAAAAATCACCGAGACCACCGCCTTGGGAGCGGCATACGCCGCGGGTCTGGCAGTCGGATACTGGCGCAATCGCGACGATCTGGTCAGCAATTGGGCGGTCGACAAGCGCTGGAAACCGCAAATGCCGCAACCTCGCCGCAGCGCTCTTTATGGCTCCTGGCAGAAAGCCGTCGCGCGCTCTCTGGACTGGCTCGACTAGACAGGCTCCTGGCGAAGATCGCGATAACGATCCAAAGCATCGTCTTCAAACAACAACCAAAACACGATAAGGGGACACAATGCATTCCGCATTTCTCGGCGAGCTTCTGGGCACGATGATCATGATATTGCTCGGCAACGGCGTCGTCGCCAACGTGGTATTGCGGCAAACCAAGGGTGAAAAATCCGGTTGGATCGTGATCACCGCCGGCTGGTGTTTTGCGGTGATGGCGGGCGTATTCACCGCACTCGCGATCGGCAGCGACGGTCATTTGAACCCCGCCGTGACGGTGGGTGTCGCTGTCTCCACCGGAGATTGGAGTCGATTCTCGGTTTACGTGCCGGCACAAATCTTAGGCGCCATGTTGGGCGCTGCATTGGTCTGGCTCAGCTATCTTTCGCATTGGGAAAAGACACCGGAACCTCTGGATAAACTGGCGTGCTTTTCCACGATTCCCGCCATCAGAGCGCCGCTGGCAAACATCATGACCGAGGTCATCGGCGCCTTTGTACTGGTGCTGGTCGCCGCCGCCATTTCCTCGAAGTACGGTACCGGCGTCGGACTGAGTCCCGGATTGGGCCCATTTCTGATCGGTTTTCTGGTCTGGGGCATCGGCCTGTCGCTCGGTGGACCCACCGGCTACGCCATCAATCCGGCACGCGATTTGGGGCCGCGCATCATGCATGCGCTCCTTCCAATCCCCGGCAAAGGCGGCTCGGATTTCGGCTACGCCTTCGTGCCCATCGTCGGCCCGTTGCTGGGTGCGGCCGGCGCCGGCGTCTTGGTCAAGATGATCGGAATCTAACGGCTCGCGCGGGAGTGGTCGGGCGGGCCAGTCGGAGGGGCGCACGTGAAAAAATCTAAAACGGAGAAGCTCCGCGAAGCAGTTAAGCTTCGCGAAGCAGTCAAGCTCCGCGAAGCAGTTGGCACGGCAGTGCCGGGGCAATGCCTTTGCGGCGATGTGCGCCTGGAAATCGATTTCCCCGCGCGTTGGGCCTGGCACGATCATTCGGCGGCGAGCCGCCAGGCCCATGGCGCCGCCTACGCCACCTACGTGGGCAGTTGGCGGCGCCGCTTCCGCATTACGCAGGGAAAGTCGAGCATCACGCAATTCGAAGACTCATCGGCCGGAACGCTGCGTAGTTTTTGCGCTCGATGCGGCACTCCGATTGCCTACGAACGCCATCGTTCTCCGCATATGGTGAACGTGCCGCGCGCTCTGTTCAAAACCCGCACCGGCCGACAAGCTCGATATCACATTGCCATCGAGGAGTCGCCGGAATGGGCCTACCTAGGCGAGCCGTTGTCACCCCTGAAGGGGTTTCCCGGGGTTCTATGGGACCGTTCGAGACGCAAGCCACGCATCTTGCGCTAGAGACAGCTCATCAAAGACGGCTCCATCTAGCTCCGCTTCAACGCGGCGGCGTCGCGTGCCAATGCCTCGATGCCCTGCCAGTCCTTGGCTTCGATCAGTGCCCGGGGCGCCACCCAAGACCCAGCTATCGCAACCACGTTCGGCAGCGCCAGGTATTCCGGCGCGGCGGCGCGCGTGATGCCGCCGGTGGGACAGAATAAGACGTCTGGAAAGGGGGCGCCCAGTGCGCGCAACATCTCGACACCGCCGGCTTGATGCGCCGGAAAAAGTCTCAGTATGTCGAAGCCCGCCAGGCGCGCAGCGATCACCTCCGTCGGCGTCATGACCCCGGGCAACAGGGGGAAACGCGCGCCACGCGCCGCGGCAGCAAGCTCGGGGGTCAATCCGGGTGTCACACCGAATTGAGCTCCCGCCCGACCTGCGGCCGCAAAATCCACCGCTCTCGTCAGCGTGCCGATGCCGACGATGGCATCGGGCACGGCTTTGCGGATCGCCTCCAGGCAGCCGATCGCAACCGGCGTGCGCAGGGTGATTTCCAAGACGCGCAACCCGCCCCCCACCAGCGCTCCCGCCAACGGCACGGCATGTGCGAGATCGCTCAACGTGAGCACCGGAATCACCGCTGCCATCCCAAGGATTTCTCGAATGTTCACAAGGCTTCACTCCCGCATTTAAGACTGCCGCACGGATGGTCTGCGCGGCAACTTGCGGCGACTGTCACAGACGCAGGCACACGTTGGCCAACGGCGCGCTACCGGCGGAGAATACATGGTCTACCAGGAAGTACCTGGCGGCTGTACCGGCGCTGTTCGAAGCGGCGCGCCTATCTTCCCGTGAATCGGCTCGAAGATGGCACGATGACGAACTGGTAGGCGGGGCGAAGGGAGGGTAACGAGTGGGCGATCGATGGCCGCAGGGCGCCAATGAGCTGTCCGTCAGCGCGCTGGTATCGGCGCTCTCGATCACACCGCTCGCTCCCTAGGCTCCTAGCAGTGAGCCGTTATCGCTGGGTGATTTGCGCGTTGCTGTTCGCCGCGACCTCCATCAACTACGTGGATCGTCAAATCATCGGCGTGCTCAAGCCGACATTGCAGCTGGAATTCGGCTGGACCGAATCCTCGTTCGGCGATGTCGTCTTTTGGTTTCAAGCCGCCTACGCGCTGGGATATCTGGGGTTCGGCCGCGTCATCGACCGAGTGGGTGCGCGGTTAGGCTATGCGGCCGTTGTCATGCTGTGGACCGCAGCGCACATCGCCCACGCCTTTGTGAGTTCGGTAGGGGGCTTCATCGCCGTTCGATTCGCACTCGGCTTGGGCGAATCCGGAAATTTCCCGGCGGGCCTCAAGGCGATCGCCGAATGGTTTCCGAAGCAGGAACGGGCGCTGGCGACCGGGATTTTTGTGGCCGGCTCGAATGTCGGCGCCATCATCACCCCTCTGCTCGTGCCATTCATCACTTACCGATGGGGATGGCGCGCAGCTTTTATCGTTACCGGCTCATTCAGCCTGATATGGCTGGTGCTTTGGCTCAAGGTTTATCGAAGACCGCAGGCGCATCCGAAAGTCAGCGCCGCCGAACTGGCTTTTATCAATAGCGATTTGCCCGCGAGCCCTGATCTGAACGGTATGCCAAAAATAGCCTGGCGCATACTCTTGCGAATTCCCGAGACATGGGCTTATGCACTGGCCCGCTTTCTGATCGATCCCATCTGGTGGATGTTTCTGTTCTGGCTGCCTGATTTTTTTGCCAAGCGCTACAACCTCGATCTGGAGCACTTCGGGCCGCCGCTGGTCCTGGTATACCTGATATCGGATGCCGGCAGCATCGGCGGCGGGTGGCTGTCTTCGCGATTGATCCGGCGCGGATTTACGGTGAATCGCGCGCGAAAACTGACCATGCTTCTGGCCTCGGTGTTGGTGATGCCCGTTACGCTCGCCATGCATGCGAGCGGTCTGTGGCTGGCGGTGGCCATCGTCGGTATCGCGACCGCCGGACATCAGGCTTTTTCCGCCACTCTTTATACGTTTCCCTCGGACGTGTTTCCCAGGCAGGCAGTGGCCTCCGTGGTGGGCATCGGGGGCACCGCAGGCGCTATCGGCGGCATGCTGATGGCGAAATACGCCGGATGGGTGCTCGACAGCATCGGCAGCTACACGCCGATATTCATCGTCGCGGGCACCGTCTACGGTGCGGCGCTCATCGTTCTGCACGCACTCTCGCCGCGCTTCAATCCGGTCACCCTGTAACTGGGACGAACTCGTCGATTGGCGGGACGATTTCGATGAGTTCCCAAAAACATATGCACGCATTCCCGCGTCTCACAGGAGAGCCAACAGTGGCCACCGCGAGGATGCCGATGCGTTTACTGGATAGTGTCGCCCATTGCCATGCTCCGCCGACGTTGTCCTCGCGCGATAATCCTTCGACGCAACTCGAGGTCTTGGGTCCCGGCCGGTTTGCCGCGCAAGTGGCGGCGTGTCCATTGCGATTCGTTCTCGGCGATGATATGACGCGTGCCTGCGCGGAGTTGGCCTTCGCAGACGGCGCGCGCTTGATCGGTTGTTTGGACCTGTTGCGCATGCCCGCGCCGCACATGTGGCTGGAGTGGAATGACGAAGCACACAAGCGCGTGATCCAAGAGACGCAGGCTGCTCCCGTATATGACCCAGCAGCGAAGGGGCGCAAGGTGGGGGTCTTGCTGCGAGCCTCGGTCAGTGGTCTGACGGCGACGGCGCGAACCTTCTGGGTCGATGCGTCCCGCGGTGAACCCGCAGACTTGACACTCTCGCCGCTTGAAACCCACATCGACCTGCGGGGTGAATTCGCGCACGCCGCGGGCGGGAAAGATATTCTCTCAGGCGGTTTTATCGACGCCACGCATGACGGCCATTCGGCAACGGCAGGGCTGCTGGACCATGTAAAATTTCGATTTGACGAGCTGTGGGCCGCCTACTATCGGGACGCGGCAACCGATCCGCAATTCAAACGGCGGTTGATCACTGATTCGATCAATTCCGTCGCCTGGGACGCACCGTTTCTCATCGCTTTCATTCTGCTGCTGAGCGCGAAGGACGCCACGCGCTCAGTGGCCGTGTCGCGCGCCGCCATCAATCGCAAACGCCTGGCCCAGGGCCGCGCGCCTTTGCTCGACCACATCGAGGTGAATGCCGCGCTGGATGCCATATCCACCTCCGAATCGAGCGGCGATCCCAGCGGCCGTCAATCACCCCGATTGCATCATGTACGGGGCCACTTGGTTCGCCGCGAGCATCGGGTCTTTTGGCGTGTACCTCACCTGCGCGGCAGCGCCGCCCGGGGCACGGTTCGCTCCAGGACTGTCTGCCTGGCATTTTCACGACAGACAGATCAAGTGCATATGACGAGTCCCCTACGCATGACGAGTCCCTAAAGCGAATAGCACTGACGCGACGGGAATCCAAGCACTCCCAGGGGTCGTCAAGTTTCGATGGGATATGGCTCGCCGCGACACCGGCGAAGTTGTATCGGCCGGGGTTGGCTTTCTGACTCTCGATCAGGCTCGCCGAATAAGGTGCGATTACCTCTTCACGGAATCGTGATGGCGAAGGCCGGAGATGTTGGAGATGACCGAGTCGTTGCTGCGCGAGTATGGCGAGCGGCTCTATCCCTAAGGCTGTATCCGCAACCCGTCCGTGGCGATGGTCACCGAACCTGTGTAGCTCTGACGGATGGATGCCGATACGGCGTCGCGGTTCGCATCGACGGCGGGCGAAATATGGCTCAACAGCAGATGGTGCACACCCGCGTCCTTGGCGAGCTCGCCAATGGCATGCGGAGGCGTGTGCAGGCTGTAAAGGATGGCCGGAGAGCCAGGCGGATCAAGCACCACACTGTTGAAGACCAGCAAGTCGGTCGCTTTGGCTATGCGGCGCAGGGCAGGCAGGCCTTCTGAGTCGATGTCTCCGGAGAAAGTAACGCTCCTGCCCCCGTGTTCAATGCGGTAGATCACCGATGGCGCATCGCCATGATGTCCGGCGATCGCGGTAATCGAAAGACCTCCCCGGTCGAGAATTGGCTGAAGCACTGAAGGCGCGCGCGCCTTCTCGAGCGGTGCAGGAATGTCGTGCGCGCGAATGGTCATGGGCGAGGAGAAATCGCGCAAGTACGCATAAGCCCCTTTCGGTCCGAACAACAGCCGCGTCAATTGGCTGGTGCTGGGAAAGTAGGCGTCTTGATGTCCTCCCGGCGAGCCCGTAGGTCCCCACAGGTCGAATACGATAGGACCTGAGGAAGCGACGGCGCGCGCTTTGAACAGGCCGGGCAACTCTCCCGCATGATCGATGTGCAGATGGGTAAGCAGCACGGTGTCGGTATTGGCCAAAGAAACTTGCGCTTCGCCCAGGCGGGCAAATGAACCGGGACCTGCATCGACCAGTATTCGCGGCACGCCGTCGATAAAAACCAGGTAGCTCGACGCCGCACGTCCGGCGGCTCCCGGGCCGCCTGAGCCCAATACCAGGAGTTCGAGGCCCGGTGCGGCCGCATGCGCCATGAGCATAGTGCCGGAGCCAAAAAACAATAGAACCAGAAGCAGTAGGAGGCGGATCATGACGCAACAGCTTCGCTATCGATTCGGCCACCTTTCCACTCAGTGCGCAATTGACCAAAGGTCAAAATGTCATGCCATGCATTTCGCACATGCAAACTTTGCAGCGCCAGGCCCTCCCGGCGAAACCCCAGTCCCTCGAGAATCCGCTCAGACGCCGCATTGCCGAGAAACACCTGAGCCCAAAGCCGGTGGGCTTGCAGGCGATGAAACCCGAAATCAACCAGCGCAGCGGCAACCTCCTTGCCGAATCCCCGACCCCACCAGTGACGATGAAGGCAATATCCAAACATATAGTGCCGGCCGGTGAGGTCGCATTGCTCCATGCCGCAACTGCCGATGAGGTGACCGGAACCTTGCTCGACAACGCCGAAAGTATATATTTGCCGTGGGATCGCTGAGCTTGCCTGAATACTGCGAGCCAGAAAATCCCGGGTCTCATCCATGGTGTTGGGCCCGAATGAAGTGAACCGCGTAACCAAGGGGTCCGACGCGTATTCATGGACTGCGGCGAAATCCGACAAAACAAAGTCGCGCAGGATCAATCGATTGGTGTGCAGCATGTGAGCAGTCTTACGCAGCGTAAATCAATCTGTCCAGGTGCCGATGAACTCCGCCATATTGGGCATTACATCGACGGCCGCGTGCAGCAGAACGATCAGCAGCAGGCTGCGGGTGCGCGCCCATAGCGTGCCGAAGAGCAGTGCGATCGGCGACAGCACGGCCACGGTGAAAGCAATCACTTGCACGGGATCCGTGGAGTACCCATCGACGCCGGGATGCCCGCGCAGATACAGCCCCGGCGCGTGCGCCAGCGCAAAGAGCAACGCACCGGTCACGACGGCACCCGCCTCGCTCTTCAGTACCGCGGCGAGCCTGGTCTGCAATACCGCGCGAAACAGGAACTCCTCGCACAGGCCCGCCTCGAGCGCGAGCCAGACAAAGGCTGCCGGTGCAGCCCACGCGAGTGTGAAGACGGGGGCGTGCAGCGCGGCAATCTCACTGAGTGCAGGCGATACCACACACATCAACGCCAGAATGATCGCGCCCAATACCAGCAATGGCGGCCAAAACCCGGGACGCCGAATGCCGCCGTTGAATAGCGGAACGAGCTTCGCTCCAAGGGCCGCCAACAAAATCGCCGGCGCTGCCACGTGCACGACCAGTTTGACCACGAGGATCAGCAATTCCCGCTCGCGGCCCGGCGGCAGGAGGGTGCGCGTCGCGCTCATTCCCCATCCCAGAAAAAGCACCGCGTAGAGCGCCAGAAAGCACAGCAGCGCAGCGAGTTCCACCGCAGGCCGGCCCACCGCAACGGGCGGCGGCGCGGCCTTGCGAGTCAAGGCGATGCTCAAGGCCGGCAGAGCAGCCCCGAAGACTGCGAGCGACAAGGCGGCGAATGTCCAGTCGGCGCCCGAGAAGCCGAGATAGGCGGTTGCAGCGCCCCAGAGTGCAAGGTAAGCGCCGACAAATCTGGCGGTCCGGGAATCGATGCGTGGCAAACGAGGCATTGGGTTCCCCACAGGAGCACCGGGCGCCATTCTGTCTTACAATCCTCGGTTATGAAATGCCACCCCGTGCTATTGATTTTCCTCGTCGGGCTGCCCGCCGGCATTACCCCCGCATATGAGGCGAGCCCGGCAACCCCTTCCTCGTCCACCGCTGAGAGCCTGGGCACCGTGTCGTTCCCGGTCTCCTGTGCACCGGCAGTGCAGGCGCGCTTCACCCGCGGCGTCGCGCTGCTGCACGATTTTTGGTACCAGGAGGCGCAGCGGCAATTTGAAGAAATTGCGAAGGCGGACCCGGGCTGCGCCATGGCGCACTGGGGCATCGCGATGAGCTTGTTCCACCAAATTTGGGATCGGCCCGACGCAGCCACCGTCGCACACGGCTGGCGAGAAATGCAAGCCGCACGGAGGCACCCGGCAAAGACCTTGCGTGAGCGCGAGTACGTCGCGGCGCTGGGCGGTTTTTATCAACCTGATCAGCGCGACTATCGGTCCCGCATTGAAGGTTACGCCGCCGCGATGGCCAAACTGTACGCTGACTTCCCTCGCGATACCGACGCTGGCGCCTTCTACGCGCTCTCGTTGCTCGCGGCCCAGGCGCCCGATGATGCCAGCGTGACGCAGAATCAGAAGGCCATGGCAGTGCTCAGTCCATTGTCGGTGAAATATCCTGACCATCCGGGAATCGTTCACTACATCATTCATGCCTGCGACACACCGTCGCTCGCACCCGACGGGCTTGCCGCGGCCAGGCACTACGGGGAAATTGCCGCCTCTGCGCCCCATGCGGTCCACATGCCCGGCCATATATTTGCTCGACTCGGAATGTGGCAAGCCGACATCGATGCCAATATCGGCTCGGTGGCGGCCTCGCATGCCGCGGAGGCGAGGAAACAGAGCGGCGCCATGGATCAGTTCCATTCGGACGACTTCCTGCTTTACGCCTACCTGCAGAGCGGGCAGGACGCCCGGGCCAAAGCAGTACTCGCCGATTCAGCGACCGCGATTGCTCGCTTCGAGACGATGTCGGACATGGGCGAGCACTACATGACCGGAATGTTTCCCTACTACCGAACGAAGCTGCCGATTTTCTACGACTTGGAGATGCGGGACTGGAATGCCGCGGCTGCGCTTCAACCCATTGCAGGTGCGCCGCCGGAAACTCAAACCCTGACTTTTTGGGCGCGCACCGTGGCGGCCGGGCATTTGCATCAGCCGCAGAAAGCACGGGACAACCTGCGTGAATACGACGCGTTGATCGAGAACATCAGGAAGGGCCGGCATGCCTACTTTGCCGACTCTACCGGTGCCCGCATCGAGCACGGCGAAATGCTGGCGTGGAGCGCATACGCGGACGGCAATCCGGAGGATGCGCTGAAGCAAATGCGGGAAAGCGCGGACCTGCAGGACAAGGTTGGCCAAGGCGAGGTTGATATTCCCGCCCGCGAAATGCTGGCCGATATATTGCTTGAACTTGCGCGGCCGCAAGAAGCCTTGGTCGAATATAAAAAGGCGCTCACGTTGAGTCCCAATCGGTTCAACGGATTGTTCAATGCAGGCATGGCTGCGGAGGCGGCGGGAGATAAGGCGCTGGCGCAAAGCTACTATGCGACGCTGTTGAAATTGACGGATGACGGATCGCAATCGACGCGCCCCGAATTCGATCATGTCAGGACCGTCGTTTCCTCCGCGAGGCTCGCCGTAAAGTGACGCATGCCGCCACAAGGCGGCTGCACTTCACGCTCGAAGCCACGGCTCGAGGCTCGAGCGCCCGCGCCGCGCGCTTTACGACGCGGCACAACGAAGTGCTCACGCCCACCTTCATGCCGGTGGGAACGCATGCGGCCGTCCGCTCGCAACGCCGCGAGGACCTGCTGGAAAGCGGCGCCCAGGTTCTCCTGGCCAATACGTATCACCTGCTCCTGCGTCCGGGCCTCGAGATCTTTGAGAAATTCGGCGGCATCCACGGATTCATGAATTGGCCGCGATCGGTGTTGACCGATTCGGGCGGCTACCAAATATTTTCGTTGCCGGGAAGCAGGACGCTCCACGAGGAGCACGCCGAATTTACCAGCTATGTCGACAACACCCTGATTCGATTGAGCCCTGAGCGCAGCATCGAAGCGCAGAAGGCGATCGGCGCCGATATCATGATGGTGCTCGATCAATGCGTGCCCGCGACGGTCGAGCACAGTGTCGCCCGCAGCGCGATGCAGGTGACGCATCGCTGGGCGCATCGCAGCCTGGCGGCTCGCGGCGACTCGATGCAGGCGCTGTTCGGTATCGTGCAAGGCGCCAGCTACGCCGACCTGCGCATCGAAAGCGCCCAGACCATCGCGCAGATGCCCTTCGACGGCTACGCCATCGGTGGCCTTGCGGTCGGTGAGAGCAGCGCACAGCGCGAAGACTGCACGGCGGCGGTGACCGAATTGTTGCCGCGTGACAGCCCGCGATACCTGATGGGCGTCGGGACTACCCGCGATCTGCTCGAAGCCGTACACCGCGGTGTCGATATGTTCGACTGCATACTGCCGACCTCGCTTGCCAAGCAGGGGGTGGCATTCACCAGTTTGGGGAGACGCGATCTGCGGCGCGCTGCCTATCGCGGCATGGAGGGACCGATCGATCCGGCCTGTGATTGTTATACCTGCAAGACGCATTCAATTGCGTATCTCTTTCATCTGCAGCGCGTGCACGAGACCGCGGGCTGGCAACTCCTCGGTCTGCACAATATTCATTTCTACATGCGATTGATGCGCACGATGCGCGAGCACATTCTTTCGGGCACGTGGCTGCCGTTCTATCATGCGCAGCGCGACGTGCTCGACGCGCGCGACAGCTACGGTAAAGCGGCTACCCATGTGACCAAAGCCGCGGCGCGCGCGGCCCGGCGCAAGCGGGGCCGATACGAAATCATCGTCAGGGACGAAGTGGGATACATTCGCGACATGACCTCGGGCGAGGTCATGCACCCCGGCAGCGATCCTTCGCACGAAGCGCAGCTGCTTTATCTGGAGCAGTCGCGGCTGGTTGCGCGCCTGCTGGCTGCTGCGGATGAACCGCTGGTCGTGTGGGATGTCGGATTGGGGGCGGCGGCCAATGCAATGGCCGCCGTGCTGGCGGCCGAAGGCCTGGGATTGGGATCCGGCGCGCGGCGCCTCGTGCTCGTCAGCTTCGAGAATGACCTGGATTCGCTCAAGCTGGCGCTGGATCATCCCCGCTGGTTCAAACATCTGCATCACGCCGCGCCGCGCGCGGTGTTGTCGGAGGATCGCTGGGTGAACGGCGGCGCCGCGATCGACTGGCGCCTCATGCGCGGCGACTTCTCTGCCAGAAAATTCGATGCGCCGCCGCCCGATATCATTTTCTTTGATCCATTCTCGTTCAAGACCGACAGCGCGCTGTGGACACTGCCGGCATTTCGCGAGCTTGCCCAAGCGTGTGCACAGAAGCCGGCGGAACTATTTACCTATACGTATTCCACGAGCGTGCGAGCCGCCATGCTGGCCGCCGGCTTTTACGTCGCAAAGGGCCGGGCCACCGGGCCGAAAGCCGAGACGACGATAGGCTTATCGCCGCTGGCGGCGGCTGTGCCCCACGAGCATGAATTGCTGGGACAGGAGTGGTTGGCCAAATGGCGGCGCAGCGACGCGCAAACTCCATTCGGTGTTGCAGCCGGGGATGATACCTGGCACGAGGCGGTGCTCGAGCATCCGCAGTTCAGGCGCCTTCGCTAGTCGCTGATCGCAATTGCCGATGGCTGCAGCGCCGCCGCATATGGCGAGCCGCCAAGCGGCGTCAGTGCGCCGCTCGCCGGCGCAATGGCGTAGGCCGACACCGTGTTTGACACCGTATTCGCCACGTAAGCAAATTTGCCGGTAGGATCGACCGCCACCGCAGCGGGCTGCGTAGAAGCGAACGGCGAGCCGGGGACGGCCGTCAATATTCCTGTGCCGGCACCGAGTTTGTATGCGGAAACATTGTTCGAGCCTTGGTTCGCGACGTAGACAAAATCATTCACCATGCTGACGGCGATCGAAACGGGCGTGAGTCCCGTCGCGTACGGCGAACCGCTGATGGGGCTTTGTGTCACACTCGCGCTGACCGGGAGGCCGCTGATCCCGGTCAGCGTATTCGCCGTGGAATTCGCCATGTAAATATCATGGCCGGTTGGATCAAGCGCCAGCGCCGAAGGACTGCTTCCGGCAGGAAACGGAGAGCCGACGTCGGCGCTCAATAGGCCGGTGTTGATCGAAAACGCTGAAAATGTACCATCCGACTGGTTCGCGACATAGACAAACTCTCCCAATGGGTCCACTGCCACCGCGGAAGGTGACCCCCCGCTGGCGACAACGCCCCCCGACAGCGCAGTCAGTGCACCGCTTCCCGCGGTAATGGCGTAGCCCCATACGGTACCGGCGCTGCGGCTCGCAGCGTAGACAAAGGAACTGGAGGGATCGACGGCAACAGAAGTCGGAAGGGGCCCGGTCGCAAACGGTGATCCCGCAACCGCGGTGAGTGCGCCGCTGGTGCGATCGATCGTAAAGGCCGAGATATTCCCGCCGGATTGATTCGCGACATAAACATAGGCGCCGCTGGGATCGACGGCGATGGCAACCGGTGCACTTCCTGTGGTAAACGGCGATCCTATGATGGGCGTCAATGCACCGCCGGCGGCATCGATCGTATATGCCGACACATTGCCCGAGCCGCGGTTGGCGACATACAGAAAGCGCGGCGGATTGATCGTGCAGGACACGGCGATGTTGGTGACACCCGAACTGCCGAGCGTGCCCGTCCCATTCGCGACCACGCAGGTTTGCGACGGGTTTGTCGGCTGAGTCAGCACCGTAATGTCATAGCTCGAATTCACACTCGCCGTACCGAACAGAACGTTGTTGCCGTTCGCGCCCACCCCATTGAACTGAGCGAGGCGGGTCGAATGGTTTTGCAGCACCAACCTCGAACCCACCAGGCCGCTGACACTACCCTCGAGATTCGCAGTGCCCGGAGTTCCGCCGCCGCCGTTCCCGCCGCCGCAAACGGTACAGTTATAGCCACCGTTACAACCCGCGATGAGCAGCGCGGCGAGAATTGCACCGGGCCGCAGAGCAGGGCGGGTCGGCACGTTGCGGTGTTTGACAATATTCATCGTATTTCCCCGCGAGCAACGCTGGCTTCAGGCCGGCGAGGGATGGCGACACGAACTATACAGTGTCGCCGGCACTTTGGAACTGGATGGACGCGAACGCATGGGGCCGTGACAATCCGCGCCATGTCCGCCGACTTTCATATTGACAAATTGAGCGATGAATTCGGTCAATACACGTTGGTGATGAAGTGTTGCGAGTGCGGACACGAGCGCAAAGCGGAACCACGGACACTCGGTCGCCTCTGCGGCTGGGATGCCCGGCTCGAGGATGTCGCCAGGCGAATGCGTTGTTCCAAATGCGGCAAGAAACGCTGCACACTCAAGGCATTTCCCCCGAAAAAGCCCCGAGGCTACACGGCGCTCCCCAGATAAGTTATTTTGTCGCAAGGTCAACACGTGGCAAAAGGGCTGGCATGCCGAGCAAGACGGAGATCGTTGATTTTCTGGCGCGTGAGTTCCCGCAGAACAAATGCGTCGTGGAGGAGGTGGGCGACCGGTCGGCCACCGTCTCGCATCCCATCGGACCTGCTCAGCTGCGGCCGGGGGACACGGTATCCGGACCGCTGCTGATGGCTGTTGCTGACGTTGCGATGTACGTCGCCATTCTCGGGACCATCGGCCTCGTGCCGCTGGCCGTGACCACCAGCTTGACCATCAATTTTCTGCGCAAGCCGTCGTCACGCAATCCCATCACCGGCGTTTGCCGTCTGATGAAGGTGGGGCGGGTCTTGGTCGTCGGCGAAGTGGCTCTCTTCTCGGATCGGAACGAAGAGATGGTTGCGCATGCGGTGGGTACGTACTCGATACCGCCGAAACGATAGGAGCGACACTTGATCTAGCGCAGGTCGCGGACGCGCTGTGCCTTGCCGGCGGAGCGCGCCAGTGAGCCGCTCGGGACGATGCGAATCTGCGCCGATATGCCGATGTAGTCCTTGAGTTTCGTCGCGAGCAGCAGCGCCTCGGCCGGTTGTGCCGCGTGGGCCAGTCCGGCGCGCGCCTCGACGAGAATATGAATTTCATCAAGGCGGTTCGGCCGGGTCAATTCGATCTCGTAATGCGGCGCGAGGCCGGCGCAACCCAGGATCATCTCTTCGACTTGCGATGGAAAGACATTGACGCCGCGCACGATGAACATGTCGTCGGTACGTCCGCTGATCCTGTCCATACGCCGCATCGCCGTGATGCTGCCCGGAAGCAGCCGTGTCAAATCGCGCGTTCGATAGCGAATCACCGGCATGGCTTCCTTGACCAGCGAGGTGAACACCAACTCACCCGGCTCGCCGTCGCCGACCGGGTTGCCGGTGTGCGGGTCCACGATCTCGGGGATGAAATGATCCTCCCAAATGGTCGGCCCGTCCTTGGTGTGCGCAAATTCTTGCGCGACGCCCGGACCCATCACTTCCGATAGTCCATAAATGTCGCAGGCATCGATACCAAAGGCGGCTTCGATTTCCGTGCGCACCCCTTCGCCCCATGGTTCGGCGCCGAAGAGGCCGATGCGCAACGAGGTGGCGCGCGGGTCGAGCCCTTGGCGCCTGAACTCGTCGAGAATGGCCAGCATGTAGCTGGGCGTCACCATGATGATCTCGGGCGCAAAATCGCAAATCAATTGAACCTGCCTTTCGGTCTGGCCGCCCGAGACCGGGATCACCGTGCAGCCGGCGGCTTCAGCGCCGTAATGCGCGCCCAAGCCGCCGGTGAACAAGCCGTACCCGTAGGCGATGTGTACTTTCATTCCCGCCCGCCCGCCCGCCGCCCTGATCGAACGCGCCACCAGGCCGCTCCACGCGGCCAGGTCATTCTTGGTGTAGCCAACCACCGTCGGCTTGCCGGTCGTGCCTGAGGAGGCGTGAATGCGCGCCACTTGGTCCATGGGCACGCAGAAGAAACCAAACGGATAGCACTCTCTGAGATCGGCCTTGGTCGTGAATGGGAATCGGGCCAAATCGCTGAGTGAGCGCAGGTCATCGGGATGGACGCCGGCGGCATCGAATTTACGCCTATAGACCGCGTTGTTGGCGTACGCATGGTGCAGCGTCCAGCCCAAGCGTTCGAGCTGCAAGGACTCGAGTTGTGCCCGCGTCGCACCGAAAATCGGATCCGCCGCCAATTCTTGCATATCCATCGATGCCGCTCCGCGAAGCGTCACTCGCGCTTGGTGGGTTCGAAAATCGGGCGCCGCTTCTCGCGCGCGGCCGCCAACCCTTCACGAACGTCCGCCAGTCTGAAGCCCAGGAATTCCAGGGCGAGCGAGGTATCGAAGCTGGGGCCGGCCAGGCGCAACCAGTTATTCAGAGCGTGCTTGGTAAAGCGCATGGCGGTGGCGCTGCCTGAACTCAACGTGCGCGCGATATCGAGCGCCGTGTCGAAAACTTCCGCATCGGGCACGGCGACTGCGACGAGTCCGATACGCTCCGCTTCGGCGCCCGACAAGGGTTTGTTGGTCAGCAAATGGTACCTTGCCTTCGCCAGACCGCAGAGCAGCGGCCATATGATGACGGCGTGATCCCCTGCTGCGACACCGAGCCGGGTGTGCCCGTCGAGGATCTTTGCGTTCTCCGCCGCCACCGACACGTCGGCCAGCAAGGCGATGGCAAGCCCGGCGCCCACCGCACTGCCGCGGATGGCGGATACCACAGGCTTGGAACAATTGATGAGGTTGTAGACCAGATCGCCGGCTTCCTTCCAGACGCGGATCAGCGTCGCCTCATCCTCGATCATGCGATCGATCATTCGGAAGTCGCCGCCCGAGGAGAAGTTCGCGCCCTCACCGCGCACCAGGACGACGCGTACCGCATCATCGATGTCGATGCTGCGCCAAACCTGGGCGAGATCGCGGTGCATGGCCTCGGTCGCGGCGTTCAAGCGGCCCTTGTTGGACATGACGAGCTCGAGTATCCCATCCTCGGGAGCGAGAAACTGGAGACTGGCGAAGTCCTGGCTGTAGCGCGCGGTATCGATCGGCATCAATTTTTTCCTATCGAGTCGGGAACGGCATGAATGCTGACCATGGTGAGCACGTTATAAGACGCGACCGTCTCTTCGTTCTGGTTGGTGATTTCCGTATCCCATGCAACTTCGCCCCAACCCTTGTCGGCGCGCAGGCTCTTGGCGGCGCACGTGAGCCGTACCTTGATCCTGTCGCCGGGCTTTACCGGTTTGACGAAGCGCAGTTCATCGAGGCCGTAGTTGCCGAGTACCGGGCCATACTCAGGATCGACGAACAGGCCGGCCGCCGCCGAGATCAAGAAATATCCATGCGCGACCCGGCCGCCGAACAATGGATTGCGTGCCGCTTCCGTCTCGCTCATATGTGCGTAGAAATTATCACCCGAGAGGGCGGCGAATTGCTCGATGTCAGCGACGGTGACTTCGCGATCCGCGGATTTCAGCGTGTCCCCCAACTTAAGTTCATTGAAGGGAATGCGGAACGGGTGACGGCCGGGATCGAGCAGCCGGCTGCCCCGCACCCAACGGCCGCTGATGGCCGTGATGGTATCCGGCGAGCCCTGTATCGCGGTGCGCTGCATGTAGTGCAGCACGCCGCGAATGCCGCCCATTTCCTCTCCGCCGCCGGCGCGACCGGGGCCGCCGTGAATCAGCGGCGCGAGCGGTGAACCGTGGCCCGTGGACTCCTTTGCGCAGGTGCGGTTCACCACGAGAATGCGACCATGATAGGGCGCCAAGCCTAAGACGATTCGTGCCGCGAGGGCATCATCGGCGGAAAACACCGACGCGGCGAGACTTCCTCCACTGCGCCGCGCGAGTGCAATCGCCTCCGCCGTATCGGCATACGGCATGACCGTTGCGACGGGTCCGAAGGCTTCCACTTCGTGAATGGCGCGCGCTGCTTTGGAGTCATTGCAGAGCAAGAGAAGCGGCGGCACGAAGGCGCCGCGCTCGCGGTCGGCGTCCTTGAGATCGATTTCACCTGGGGCTCCCGCCACGAGTTCGGCCTCGCGACGCAGCTCGGCGAGGCGTGCCAGTACGTCGGTCCGCTGTTCCTGGCTGACCAGCGGTCCCATCCGCACGCCCTCGGCGCGCGGATCACCGACCACGATCTTTGCCAGCGCCGCTTGCAGGGCGGCAACGACATCGCCCGTCACTCCCGCCGGCACGAGCGCCTTGCGGATGGCCGTGCACTTCTGTCCCGCCTTGACGGTCATCTCGCGCACGACCTCCTTGACGAACAGATCGAACTCCGGTGTGCCCGGCACCGCGTCTAGCGCCAGTATGCTGGAGTTCAACGAATCGGTTTCTGCGATGAAGGGAACCGCGTGACGGATGATGGTGGGATGAACACGCAGCTTCGCGGCGGTATGCGCCGAACCCGTGAAAGACACCGTGTCCTGGCAATTCAAGTGATCGAATAAATCGCCCAAGCTGCCGCACACCAGTTGCAGCGCACCCTCCGGCAAGATCTTCGATTCGATGATGCGCCGGACCACGAGTTCAGTCAGGTAGGCCGTGGCCGTTGCCGGTTTGACGATGGCCGGTACGCCCGCCAGTATCGTCGGCGCAAGCTTTTCCAGCATTCCCCACACCGGGAAGTTAAAGGCATTGATGTGAACCGCCGCCCCCTCGCGCGACACGTACAGGTGCTGGCCGACAAAGCTGCCGCCCTTGGACAGTCCTTCGACGTCGCCGTCAATATAGACATGAGCGTTCGGCAGCTCGCGCGAACCCTTACCGGCGAAGGCGAACACCGTGCCGATGCCGCCGTCGATATCGATCATGGCGTCACCCTTGGTTGCACCGGTGCAATAGGAGAGCGCGTAGAACTCCTCTTTGATTTCCGCAAGCCGTTTGGCAAGCGTCCTCAGCAGCGTCGCACGCTGATGAAAGGTCAATTCCCGAAGTGCCGGGCCGCCCACCTCGCGGGCGTGAGCGAGGACTGCGGCGAAGTCGATTCCGGCCGATGAAGCCGTGGCGATCTCCTCTCCCGTGGTGGCATCGCGCATCGCGACGCCGCGGCCGCCGCCGCTGTGCCAATGTCCGTCAACATAACTCTGCAAATTCATTGGAGGTCCTCAGCGGCCGGTGAAGTGGGGCGTGCGCTTCTCGGTGAAGGCCGCGACGCCTTCGGCGTAGTCGCTCGAACGCCCCAGTTCGCGCTGCATGTCGCGTTCAATGTCGAGTTGTTCGGCGAATGAGTGCTGCCAACTGCGACGCAGCGCGTCCTTGGTCGCCGCAAGGCCGCGCGTGGGTGCAGCGGCGAATTGGCGCGCCAGTACATCGACGGCGCCGGCCAACTCCGCATCCTCGACGCACTGCCAAATCATCCCCCAGGCTGCCGCCTGTTCTGCGGGCAACTTGTTGCCGAGCAAGGCGAGCCCCATCGCGCGTGCACTGCCCACCAGGCGCGGCAAGATCCACGTTCCGCCCGAATCGGGTATCAAGCCAAGCTTGGAGAATGCCTGCACGAAGCTCGCGGAGCGCGCGGCGACCACGATGTCGCAGGCCAGCGCGATGTTGGCGCCGGCGCCGGCCGCCACCCCGTTGACCGCGGCAATGACGGGCATCGGCAGATTGTGCAGCGTCAGCACCAATGGGTTGTAGCGGTTCTCCAGGGACTCGCCGAGGTCGACGCCTGCCGAGCCCGGGGCGACGGCACGATCGCTCAAGTCCTGGCCTGCACAAAATCCGCGCCCCGCGCCCGTCAATACCAGGACGCGCGCGGACCTTATGGACTCGGTCGATAGCGCCTGGCGAACCTCGCGGTGCATTTGGGTATTGAAGCTATTGAGCTTGTCAGGCCGATTCAGCGTCAGACGCGCGATGCCGCTGTCCACCTCAAATAAAATGGTCTCGTATGACATGTCGTTCCCCGGACGTGTAGTTGCTATTTTTGGTCGTAACTGATTTCGAGCGTGGGCGTGGTGGGCCTGGCCTGGCAGCACAGCACGAACCCGGAGTCGGTTTCCCAGGGCTCCAGCGCGATGTTGTGCCTCATCACGGCGGCGCCCTCGGTGATGCGCGTGCGGCAGGTCGCGCAGATGCCCGAACGGCACGAGAACGGCAGCACCAACCCCGCGCGTTCCGCGGCATCCAGCACCGATGCGTCGCTCGGCGCCATGGGAAAACTGCGTCGCCGGCCGTCCATCACCACGGAAATCGTCGCCAATACTTCCAGCGGCTTCAGGGTGGCAGCGCTTTGCTTACCCAATATTTCCGCGGGACGCGCGTTTGCGGTTGCGAAACGCTCGAAGCGGATGGCGGCGCCGCCATTCAACGCTTTGATCGCATTGCGGACCTCATCCACCATATCGCCGGGACCGCAGATCAGGTACTCATCCGCGGTCGAGATCTCGACGATCTGTGCGGCGAGTTCGGCAACCTTGCCGCCGTCGATGCGCCCATTGAGCAGCTCGGTCTGCTGCGGCTCGCGGCTCATGACGAAATGCAATGACACGCGGTCCAGGTAGCGATTCTTCAGCGCCAGCGTTTCTTCGAGAAACATGGTTCGGGAAATGCTGCGGTTGCCGTAGATCAGGGTGAATCGGCTGTGCGGCTCCCTGGCGAGGATATCCGTCGCCAGCGACAGAATCGGTGTGATGCCGCTGCCGGCCGCGAAGGCCACGTAGGAAAACCGGCGCGTCGGATCGATGGCGGTGCGAAAGCGCCCCATCGGGGTGCCCACATCGAGCATGTCGCCGGCCCGCAAATTGGCCGTGATGTCGCCGGACACGCGGCCGCCGGTCTGCAGGCGTATGCCCAACTTGAGCGCACTTCCGCCCGGCGCCGTGACGATGGAATACGTGCGCAGCTCATCGCGCGCGTCGATCACGCGCCGCACGGTGACGTACTGGCCTGCGTGATGTGCGAACGCGTCGCGCAGCCTGATGGGAATTTCCACGGTCACGCAGGTCGCATCATCCGCCACGCGCTCGACGGAAGTCACTTTCAGCGGATGAAAGCTCAATGCGGCCATGTCAGATGCATTTGAAATATTCGAAGGGTTCGAGACAGGCGCGGCAGCGATGCAGCGCCTTGCAGGGCGTTGAGCCAAACTCACTGATCGTTTCAGTGTCGACAGAATGACAGCGGGGACATGCCGGGGCGCTACGATCCGCGCGCAGGATGTCGCGCATATTGGAAACGGTGCGCTCAGGAGGCACGATGCCGTAGGCGAGAAGCTTGCGCCGGCCTGCCGCGCTGATCCAATCGCTGGTCCACGCGGGCGACAGCACATTGGTCACCTCGAAGCCGCCCACTTCGGCCTTCGCCAGCGCCTCCTTTACGGAGCGTCGAATGACCTCGGTCGCGGGACAACCGACATACGTCGGAGAAAGGCCCACTTCTAGATTTCCGTCCGGCTGCGCTTTGACGAAACGAATGAGACCCAGATCCACGATGCTCACGGCGGGAATTTCCGGGTCCTCGACGCCGGCAAGAACGCTCCAGGCCAGCGTGACCCTTTCCTCCACCGCGGCGAGCACGCTGCTCACCAGCGGGCATCCGGGTAGGCGCGCTGCAGGTACTGCATCTCGGCGAGGATGTAGCCCAGATGTTCGCTGTGCTGGCCGCGCTTGCCATGCCAGGCATGCGGGCGATCCGTCGGGCGCCGCAGCGTCGCCTCGGCAAGTATCGGGTCGAGGCGCCGGACCCAGGCGGCATGGACTTCGGACAGGCGCGGCGCGATTCCGGCGTCGGCCATCATGCGATCCAAGTCGTCTTCGGCAAACAATTCAACGGTGTAAGGCCAGAGCAGTTCGAGGGCGGACTGAACCTTGGCATGGCTCTCCTCGGTGCCGTCGCCGAGCCGCACCAGCCAGCCGCTGCTGTAGCGCAGGTGGTAGCGCACCTCTTTGGCGGATTTTGCGGCGATCGCCGCCAAGCGCGCGTCGAGCGAGTCCGCCATACGCTCGTAGAGCTCGAGCTGAAACGCGTCGATCAACACCTGCCGGACGATGGTCTGGCCGAAATCGCCGTTTGGTTGCTCCGCCAAAATCGCGTTGAAATACGCGCCCTGTTCGCGCAGGAAGGCAAGCTTGTCTTCGTCACGGCCGCGGCCTTCAACCTCACCGGCATAGGTCAGCAGCAGGCGCGCCTGGCCGATCAAGTCGAGGGCAATATTGGCCACACCCAAATCCTCTTCCAGAGCGGGCGAATGCCCCACCCATTCGCCGAGCCGCTGCCCGAGAATCAGGCTCAGGTCACCGAGGCGCAGCACATAGCGAAACAGCGCCTGCGCGTCGACTTCAGGCAGGGCGGCGCTCACAGCGTCTTCACCTCGTCCGGAATCTCATAAAAGGTGGGATGACGGTAGATCTTGTCCCGGGCCGGTTCGAACAAGGAATCGGTCTCGGTGGGATCGGAAGCGACGATGGCCGCGGAGGGAACCACCCAGATGCTGACGCCTTCCTGCCGACGCGTGTACAAATCGCGGGCGTGATCGACGGCCATGCGTGCATCGGCCGCGTGCAAACTGCCCACGTGCTTGTGATCGAGACCGCCGCGGGCACGGATGAACACTTCGTACAGAGGCCACTGACGCTTATCTTCCATCGGCTGCTCCAATGCGGCTCAAGCCGCGATCATCGCTGCGGCTTGCCGCTTCGCGGCATGGGCGCTCGCCGCCTCGCGAACCCAAGCCCCCGAGGCATGCGCATTGCGCCGCGCGGCAAGCCGCTCCGCATTGCACGGGCCATTGCCCTTCAATACTTGATCGAACTCGCTCCAATCGATCGGCCCAAATTCGTACTGCTGTTTGGATTCATCCCAGCGCAGCAACGGGTCGGGAACCGTCAGACCCAGAAACTTCGCCTGCGGCACCGTGAAATCGACGAACTTCTGCCGCAGTTCATCGTTCGAGAACCGCTTGATTTTCCAGCGCTGCGAGTCACCCGTATGTGTCGAGTTGGCATCCGAAGGGCCGAACATCATGAGCGCCGGCCACCACCAGCGATTGAGCGCCTCCTGCGCCATGCGCTTCTGATCGGGCGTGCCTTGCGCCAAGTGAAGCATCAAGTCATAGCCTTGCCGCTGATGGAAACTTTCCTCGCGGCACACCCGCACCATGGCGCGCGCATAGGGACCGTACGAACAGCGGCACAGCGGGATCTGATTCATGATGGCGGCGCCGTCGACCAACCAGCCGATGGCACCCACGTCGGCCCAGGTCGGGGTGGGATAGTTGAAGATGCTCGAATACTTGGCCTTGCCCGATAACAGCTGTTCGACGAGTTGGTCGCGGCTCACCCCCAGCGTCTCTGCCGCGCTGTACAGATAAGCGCCGTGTCCACCCTCATCCTGCACTTTGGCAATCAAAATCGCCTTGCGCTTCAGGGTGGGCGCTCGCGTGATCCAGTTCCCTTCAGGCAGCATGCCGACGATTTCGGAATGGGCGTGCTGGGAAATCTGCCGGATCAAGGTGTTGCGGTAGCGCGGGGGCATCCAGTCCTTGGGCTCGATTTTTTCCTCGGCGTCGACGCGCGCGAGGAAGCGCTGTTCGAGGGCGATCTCCTCCGCCGGCGCCGCCGCCGCGCCATCCGCTGTCTTCGCATCCAAGCCTTGCGTGTACATGCCTCGAGCCTCTGGTTGACCAGCAGCCTCATATTGATACAAAAAATATGGAATTGCAATGCTTTTTGTGTCATAACAGCCAAGCCCTTTCAAGAGCGGTACGTCATGGCCGAAAACGCTTCCAACCCAGCAGCCGAACTCGTTGCCGGTTTTCGCCGGCAGCGCCCATTGCGCGGCGGATCGCTCATCGTGACGCTGTTTGGGGATTCCATCATGCCGCGCGGCGGCGCCGTCGCCCTGGGTAGCTTGATCGAATTGGCGGCGCCGTTTGGGCTGAATGAGCGCCTGGTGCGGACAGCGACCGCCCGGCTCGCGCAGCAGGGCTGGCTCCAGGGACGACGGGCAGGCAAGCTCAGCGAGTATCACCTCTCGAAGAACGGACGCGAACGCTTCGCCGAGGCGACCAAACGCATTTACAGCGAACCCGACACACAGTGGTCGGGCCGGTGGACATTGATCGTCGTAGCGCCGATGCGCGCAGCGCAGCGGCGTGCGATTCGCAAAGAACTGGTCTGGCGCGGATTCGGCGAGATCTCGGCCACCGTCTTTGCGCACCCGGAGTTTGATTCGCGAGCATTGCGCTCGCAGCGTGGGTCCGCCGGATTGCTGTCCAAAGTGATTGCGTTCGATGCAACGCTGGCCGAGGACGACGCGCCGCAGCGCCTCGTCCATCTGGGATGGGATCTCGACGATCTGGGGCTGCGGTATCGGCGCTTCGTCAAGCGTTTCCGTCCCGTGCACGCCGAACTCGAACTGAGCCGCGCGACCGATCCTCGAGACTGCTTCCTGGTGCGCACGCTGTTGATCCATGAATACCGGCGGTTGCACCTGCGCGACCCGCTTCTGCCGGCGCAGCTGCTGCGGGCCGATTGGCCGGGCGCTCAGGCCGCCGCGCTATGCCGCGACATTTATGCGCGCGTGTTCGAGGCCTCGGAAATCCACCTGTCGCGCGTGGCGGCTAAGCTGACGGGGCCGTTGCCGCCGGCCGACCCGTCAGTCATGCAGCGGTTCGGCGGTATCGGGCCACTGCTCCAGCGTCTCGACCACCAACTTTAAGAAGGCGTTGGCCTGGAATGCATCGAGCGCGCGATGATCGATCGTCAGGGTCAGATAGCACATGGAGCGCACCGCGATCGATTCGCTCCCGTCTGCTTCGATGACGCACACCCGGCGTTCTACTTTGCCCACACCCAGAATCGCGACCTGGGGCTGGTTGATGACGATGGGTGCCGCGAGCAGGCTTCCGCCGACGCCGTGATTCGAGATCGTGAATGTGCCGCCGCGTACATCCTGAGGCGCGAGCCCGCCCGCACGCGCGCCTTCCACGAGCTTGTTGAGGCGCCGGGCGATGTCGAACAAGCTCAATTCTTGAGCGCGGTGAATGACCGGCACGATCAATCCCTTATTGCCAAGAGCTGTACCCACGCCGATGTTCACATCGCCGTGCAGTTCCATCTCGTCCTGGTTGAAGGTGGCGTTGACTTCAGGGTGGGCGCGCAATGCACGAATGCAGGCGCTGATGAAGTACACCGTCAGCGTCAATCGAGTGCCTCGCGACTCATAACTTGCCGCGTGCAGGGCGCGATGCTTGAGCACGCGTGTAAGGTCCGCTTCGAACAGCGTGGTGACGTGCGGAGCGTCGGCGAGACTGCGGACCATGTGTTCGGCTATGCGCCGTCGAATGGCGGTGTGCGGAACCCGCGTGGCGGTGTGCGGGACCTGCGTGGCGGTGTGCGGGACCTGCGTGGTCGCCGATTCCGGGCGCGCAGGCTGCGGTCGCGGTTGGGACACATACCGTGTCACGTCCTGGGCAGTCACGCGGCCGTTGCGGCCAGTACCGTTGATGTCGCCCGCCGCAATCGAATGTTCGCGCAGCAAACGCCGCACCGAGGGGCTCAGTAGCTCTTGAGTGCCGCCGGCGCTCAAAGCCGGCGGGCGGCCTTCGATATCGGACGTCACTGCGGATGCGGCCACTGGCGGCGCGGAAATCTCGTCACCCGCCAGTCTCAATCGGGCGAGCACCTCATCGGGACTGACCTCGGCGTTCACGGGCTTGAGGACTTCGATCAATGTGCCGCTGACCGGTGCGGGGATTTCCACCGTAACCTTGTCGGTCTCGAGTTCCACCAAGGGCTCGTCCTTGACGACGGTGTCGCCCACGGCTTTGCACCAGCGCAAGATCGTGGCGCGGGTGCCTTCCTCATTCGCTGGGGCCAGTACGTCCTCGATGCTACTCATGGTTAAATTTCGGACAAGGCGACGATCGAGCGTGTAATCGTCTCGACGCTGGGCAGCACGGCGTCGAGCAGCTCAGGATTGTGCGGACTGGGGACATCCGGCATCGCGAGCCGTTCGATCGGCGCGTCCAGATCGAAGAAAGTTTCCTTGGCAAGCACCGCCGCGATTTCCGCCCCAAAGCCGGCCGTCATCGTATCCTCGTGAACGATCAGGCAGCGGCGAGTCTTGCGCACCGACGCCAGCGTGGCCTCGCGGTCCCAGGGAGACAAGGTGCGCAGGTCCAGCAGGTCGGCTGATTTGCCGCTGGCATCGATGGCCTGCTCGCAGCGCTCCACCATGGCTCCCCAGGTCACCACGGTCAACATTGTGCCCGCACGCAACAGACTGGCCTTGCCGAACGGCACGATAAAATCGTCGCCCGGATAAGGACGTCGCGCCCAACCGCCGTCGAGCAGCGATCGGTGTTCGAAGAAAATCGTGGGGTCATTGCCGCGCAAGGCGCTTCTGAGCAAGCCCACCGCATCCTGTGCATTGGACGGCATCGCCAGGCGCCAGCCGACGCCATGCAGCCACTGCACTTCGTTGGACTGACTGTGCCAGGGGTCGCCGCACTTGAAGAATCCGCCGGGGATGCGTACCACCATCGGGGCCGCGAATCGATTGACTGTGCGCCAGCGCATCGTGCCGCAGTCGTTGAGCTGTTCAGCGGCAGGATCGGCATACTTGCGGAATTGAATCTCAGGCACCGGCATCAGGCCGGACGCTGCCATGCCGACCGCGCGGCCGATGATGCCCTCTTCGGAAAGACTGGTGTCGAACACCCGGTCCACACCAAATTTCTCCTGTAATCCGAGCGTCGCCGCGTGCACACCGCCCTTGCGGCCGACGTCCTCACCGAATACCAGCATCCGAGGGTTCGTGGCGAGTTCGTGTTCCAGCGTGCGGCGCACCGCCGTTACCAAGTTGATGCGCGGACCCACGGGGTGAGGCTGCTCGCTGCCCGGCGACGGAACGACCCCCGCGCAGCGTATTCCGCCTTGCTGTTGTAGATCGATCGAGCCGTCGGCGCCGATCTCCGAAAACACATAGCGCCGAATGCGCGAAGAGTCGGGTGTGGCGCGCCGTTCGACATTGGCCAGGGTCTGCGCGACGGTCGCGCGGCCGTCGGCGATTTCTTGATCCCAGTCGGCGGCCGAGATCGTGTGCGGCACCAACTGCTCGCGCAACTTAGCGAGCGGATCCCGGGCCTTTTCCGCTGCGATTTCACTCTCGCTCTTATAAGTCTGAGTGTCCTGTCCGGAATGACCGGAAAGGCGCGGCACGGTGAGCCGGATCAGAGCCGGGCCATCGCCCGATCTTACGCCCGCGACGGCGTTTTGAATGAGGGTGGCGGCGGCCAAAGGGTCCGAGCCATCACCGTCGAGCACCCGCAGCCCGCGAAAGCTCTCGAGATTTCGCGCGATATTGCCGCCGGGAGTTTGCTGGCGGGAGCTGACCGAAATGCCGTAGCCGTTGTCCTCGATGAAAAACAAGAACGGCAGCCGTTCGGTGGTGACGACATTCAAGGCGGCCCAGAATCCATTGGTCGCCGTCGATGCCTCGCCGCCATGCGCCACGGCAATACTGTTATTGCATGCCTGATCGCCAAGCTGCGCGAGGCGATAGCGGAGGGACTGAGCCCATCCGACCGCCGGCGTGTATTGCGCGCCCACGCCGCCGCAGACCGGCAGGACGCAGGCACCCACTTTGCGCGGCATGTTGAACACGACGCCGATGTCACGTCCGTCGCTCATGCCGCCGGCCCGCATCATGGTTGAGGCAAGAGCTTCTTCCAGCGGAAGTCCCAAGCCGAGCAACAGTGGCCGCGATCGATAATAAGCGCCGACGCCATCCTGGGATCCCGTGAGCTGGGTACTCAGCAGCACTTGGGTAAGATCGTGCCCACGCGCGGAGAATTGATAGAGGACCTTGCGGTCGCGCAACAGCGTAAATTCTTCCAGGTCATCGAGTGCCCGCGAAATCGCGACATGGCGCAACACGGCGCGCCAGTCAATGACACCGGACTGGGATGCCTGCTGCATCTGGAGGAGGCTTGCGACCATTGCGATCCCTCATTGGGGTTGGAACATAAAGACGGCGTTGGAAGCTCAAGACTAATGCAGCGGGGTCGAGCGAAATCGCCAAAAAGCACTCTGAAATAGGGCTATAATTAGTGTTATTCTCTAATTAGATCTGTATAGTTGCATGAAACATGAAGTTTGATCGCTACGACGCCAAAATACTTGACGCGCTGCAGCGCGACGGTCGCCTGTCCGTGGTAGATCTCGCTGAATCCATTGGATTATCAGCCACCCCGTGCGCACGGCGCATCAAAGCGCTGGAATCCGAAGGAGCCATCGAAGGCTATACGGCTGTGCTCAATCCGGCCCGCGTAGGGCTGGCGGTGCTGGCCATCGTGCAAGTCAAGTTAACCGAACACACCGACGAAACGGTGGCGCGCTTCGAGCGCGAGATTCAACTCATGGATGAGGTCACGAAGTGCTTCGCGATGACCGGAAGCTACGACTTCATTCTCGAGGTCTATGGCAAGGACCTGGATGCGCTCAGCAACGTGGTTCTGAAAAAACTCATCCGGGTGCCCAATGTTCGCGACATGCAATCAAGCGTGGTGCTGTCGACCATAAAACGCACGTCGCGCATTCCGCTCATGCACTTGCAACAAATCGCGTAAGGCTCCAACCTGCGCCGCTCGTAGTTGAAACGATGGTCCGGGAGGAGTGGCATGAAGTATCTGGGCGGAGTGGGTTGCGCACTGGTGGTGTTGGCGCTTGAATTTGTCCCGCCGGCCCCGGCACCGGCGCAGACGGCCGCCGCAGCCTCGACGGCTGCCGCGGCGCAGACGGCCGCCGCGGCCTCGACGGCTGCCGCGGCCTCAACAGCTGCCGCGACCTCGACGGCCGTGCGCGAACAGACTTGGATGGTCGCGGGCCTTGGCGCTCCGGCCGACATCGTGATCGACCACTGGGGCATCGCGCATATCTTCGCCGCCAGCACGCGCGACGCCTTTTTCCTGCAGGGTTACAACGCCGCGCGCGATCGGCTGTGGCAGATCGATTTGTGGCGAAAGCGCGGCTTAGGATTGCTGTCGAAATCCCTGGGACCCGCCTACATCGATCAAGATCGGGCGGCGCGATTGTTTCTCTATCGCGGCGATATGGACAAGGAGTGGCGCGCGTATGCGCCGAATTCAAAAGAATGGGTCACCGCCTTCGTCGATGGCGTGAACGCCTACGTTGCCGAGGTCCGCAGCGCAGATAAGCCGCTGCCGTTCGAATTCAAGCTGACCGACAGCCGGCCTGATACCTGGAAGGCGGAGGATGTCGTGCGCATTCGCAGTCATGCGCTGGTGTCGAACGTCACTTCGGAGGTTGCACGCGCCCGCGTCGTTTGCGCGGCCGGTCTGAAGGCGGATGAGCTGCGTCGAAAGATCGAACCCGCAGGCCATGACATGGTGATCCCCGCGGGCCTCAATCCCTGCGACGTGCCCGCCGATGTGCTCAAGGATTACTTGTTGGCCACCAAGTCGGTGGATTTCAGCGCGCTTGCCGGAGCCGAACGGCACGCGGATCTTTCGCCCGAGAGACAACTGGCACTGGCCATCGACGGGCAGTCCATGGAAGGCTCGAACAATTGGGTGATTGCGCCATCGCATGCGGCGACGGGCCGGCCCATTCTCGCCAATGATCCTCACCGCCAGCTCGGCGCACCTTCGCTGCGCTACGTGGTCGGGCTGAACGCACCCGGGCTGGACATCATTGGCGCGGGCGAACCGGCATTGCCGGGCATTTCAATCGGACACAATGATGACATCGCATTCGGCATCACGATATTCGCGATCGACCAAGAAGACCTGTACGTCTACGAGTTGCGGAAAGGTGATCCCGCGAGCTATCGCTATCATTCCGGCTGGGAAAAAATGAAAGTGGTCCGCGAGGCGATCGAGGTGAAGGGAGGTCCCGCGCGCGAGGTCGAATTGCGCTTCACCCGTCACGGGCCGGTGTTGGCGGTGGATGCTGCACACAACCGCGCCTTCGCCATGCGCACCGTGTGGAACGAGCCCGGCCTTTCCGGCTATTTCGGCTCATCGCGCCTGCTCACCGCGAAGACTTGGGATGACTTCAAAGCGGCCGGCAATGCCTGGGGTGCGCCGCCGCTGAACATCGTCTATGCGGATGTCATGGGAAATATCGGCTGGGCCGCGGCGGGCCGCGTCCCGGTTCGCAGGAATTGGGACGGCCTCATGCCGGTGCCTGGGGACGGCCGCTACGAATGGGCCGGCTTCCATGGGAAGGATGTACTGCCTTGGCGGCTCAATCCGGTCGAGGGCTTTCTCGGGACTGCCAACGAAATGAACCTGCCTGCCGGTTATCCGAACGAACAGAACCGGATCGCGTTCGAATGGACGGATCGATCGCGCATCGATCGCATCAATGAACTTCTGCGCGCCAAAACGAAAACGACCCTGGCCGATTCCATGGCAATCCAAACCGATGCGGTGAGCACCCAGTCGCGCCGTGCGGTCGCATTGCTTGCATCCTTGAATGCGCAGGACCCACAGGTCTCGCAGGCGCTCGCATTGCTCAAGGTGTGGAACCATGAGGAGAGTACATCCAGTGCGGCCGCCGCGATCTACGAGGTGTGGGCGACGAAGTACCTTGGGAAGGCAACCGTGGCCAGAGCGACGCCTGAAGCGGCGCGCAAGCTCATCGGCGATGCGCATCTCGAGGCGGTGATCGGCTATCTTGAACATCCGGATGGTGCGTTGGGCACGGATCCCATCGCCGCGCGCGATGCCATTTTGCTGGACAGTCTCAGCGCTGCACTCGCGGAGCTGAGACAGCTTCTGGGGCCGACCATGACCTCGTGGGCGTGGGGCCGGCTGCACCATGCGACTTTCGAACCGGCCATCGCCGTCTTGGCCGACCCGCAGCAGCGCGCACAGATGTCGGTCGGGCCGCTGGAAACGCCGGGCTCGGCTTCCACGCCGCGCGCGCAGGCCTACCGTGCGTCGGATTTCTCGGTGATCGCCGGCGCCTCGGTGCGCATGGTGATGGATGTGGGTGCGTGGGATAATTCGGTGGTGATGAACACGCCAGGTCAGTCGGCCGATCCGATGAGCGCGCACTATCGAGACTTGTTCCCGATGTGGGCGGAAGGGTCCTATGTCCCCTTGAGGTTCAGTCGCGCTGCCGTCGAGCGCGATGCAGAAGATCATATTCGCCTAATGCCTGCCCGTCAGTGAAAAAGCTGAAACACGAATCGGAATTGTTCAAGGCAGCATTGCTCGCCGGCGTCAAATATGCAGAAGGCCGTAAGGCGGTTGAATTCGAGGCAACCGACTCCGCCAGCGACAAGGCACTGTATGTATATCGTCTGCTGGTGCACGACAAAGTGATTGCGCCGATGCCGGAAGATCAAGTGAGCGAGAAAACGATCCGGCACCGGCTCGCGACCTGGTATGCCCACCAATTGCCCAAAGGTCACCCGCTGACCGAATAGGCCGGATTCGGCCCCGGCAGGATCACGCTCGCCCTATGTACGCTACCGTACATTCCGGTTAAAATCGCTCTGGCATCGGGTTGGGCCGAATGATGACGTACCGGGCTTGCCCAGGATGGCCAGGGAGGCACATATCATCAATTCTAGCGATGTCGAAAAAAACTTGTTGCTGTCCGCGCTCCCTGGTCCGGTCAGGGATCACTGGTTGCCGCACCTGGAATCCGTAGAGATGCCACTTTCCCAAGTGCTGTACGAGTCGGGCGCCACCTTAAGCCATGTGTTCTTCCCGACCACCGCCATCGTCTCGCTGCTCTATGTCATGGAAAATGGCGCGTCCGCGGAAATTGCCGTCGTCGGCAATGAGGGCATCGTGGGGATATCACAATTCATGGGAGGTAAGTCCACTCCCAGCCGTGCAGTCGTTCAAAGTGCCGGTCAAAGTCTTCGACTCAATGCGGAGTTCTTGGGGCGGGAATTCGATCGTGCCGGTCCCGTGCTGCATCTGCTGCTACGTTATACCCAAGCCCTCATCACGCAGATGGCGCAGACCGCAGTTTGCAACCGCCACCATACATTGGATCAACAACTATGCCGCTGGCTGCTGCTGAGCTTGGACCGGTTGCAGGGTGACGAACTGGTGATGACGCAGGAGCTGATTGCCAACATGCTGGGCGTGCGTCGCGAAGGGGTCAGTGAAGCGGCCCTGAAACTACAAAGCGCAGGACTGATCAAATACGCGCGCGGGCACATCAAGATACTGGATCGCGCAGGTCTCGAGAACCGCACGTGCGAATGTTACGCAGTCGTGAAAAAAGAATACGAACGGCTGCTTCCCCAGGAGACTGCAACGTAACGCTGAGATGCGGCGCCGTCCTCAAGACTAGAAAAGAGTACGACAGTTACTTCCCGACCAAACCGATCTGAAGGGATTAAATCGGCGGTCGTCGTGCGGAAGAGAGCTGTCGTACTCTGGAAACCTCCATGGATTTGAAAACAGACTCCAGGTGAAGTGCGACGGTGAGGCATTGCCTCCTTGGGTTTTGGCGGGGCAGATAAACGTACCCAGTCAGCGCGGAAAAATCTGTACGGTACCGCGCATAAGGCCCCTAAAAACGCCGCTCACCCATATAGATAGGTCATCGGCAGCCCAAGGCGCAGACAGGATTGAACGGCCGGGCTTGCGGGTAGGAGGATGCGATCGGATGACGCGCCGATCAGTTTCGTCAGCCATCGTTCGCGTTGATGCAGCCCATAGCTTTCCGACAGGCCCAGCCGGGCGCGAATCCATGCGGGAATGAGTTCCACCGCGGCCCGCACCAGCATTGGCTGCATCCAATGCAGCGGGCGGGGCAACGCGATCGTTTCGCGCATGATCTGCAAGAACTCGAAAATGACGGGTGAACCAGCCAGTTGCGCTCCCGCGGACTCAAAAAGGGCGCGCATCTCATCCGCCGAGCTCGGCGGGTCAATTGCGCCATACAGCCGGGAAGCGTGGGTTCCCTCGACGTACAGGCGGTTGACCTCCTCCTCGCTCAGCGGGCGCACATACCGGTTGTAAGCCTCTCCAAACCCAAAAGCGGCGGTGGCATGCACCCAAGTGAGCAGTCGCGGATCGCTTGCCGAGTAACTGGCTCCTGAGGGCGTTTTGCCCTGGATCGCGGCATGGATCCGCACGATCCGCGCGATCATGGGCTCGGCGATGCTGCGCGCGCCGTACACGGTGATCATTGCCGCCAACCCTGTGCGCTGCAAACGGCCCAGAGGATTTTTTCGAAATGAAGAATATTCCCAGATGGCGGCGCACACGGAGGGGTCCGCCAATTCAAGAATGACCGCGGCCGTTCCGCCAACGAAAAGCGCGATGGGATTCTTGAATACCCGCCATGACACGGATTCCGGGGATACCAGCGCTTCCTCCCTGATTGGCCGGTTGAAGTCGCCCTCACCGCCCGACTCGCCATAAAGAAGAGAATGAACGGTCGCGTTGAGGCGCCGCTGCAGGGTAGAGGGCAGGCGAATAGCCGAAATCATGGGTGAAGTATACGGCGCGTTGTGGATATGGCGCCGCGGCCGCTGCGCGGTTAGGAGCTTTTCTCGAGCACGGTCTTCGCGGCGGAGGCGCCGTCGAGAATGACCTGTTCCAGTACCGAAAGGTATTCCAGGTAACGCTTTCGTCCCAGGACGGTTATACGATAAATCGTCTGTGGCCGTTCCCGGTCCGGTCCTTTTCCAAGGCTCACCAACTGGGCGTCTTGAAGCACCTGCAAGTGACGGTTCAAGTTGCCGTCGGTCAGCGCACAAAGCTTTTTCATCTGCGGAAACGGCAGGCCCTTCGGATGCGTGACCAGGCAAGTCAACACACCCAGGCGGGCGCGCTCGTGGATGATGCGGCTAAGCCCGTCGTAGGCAAATGGCGAATGGCTTTGTAATTTGGAGTTAGCTTTCTTCAATGGCATCTTCAAATCCATAGCGTAGAACGGCGGCGATCAGCAATTGACCGACGCCGAAGGGTATGCCCATCGCCCAGGGCGACAGCGCATGATGGCCGGAGGCAGCGAGCAGGGATACGAGGCCTGCCCCAAGATACCAGGCGCCAACCCCGAACATTTGGCGGGGCAAGAAACGGCATGAGGCGAACACACCGAGGCTAAATATGACTTCCCACAGTCCGGGGAGCATCCATGAGTCCTGCGGTGCAATGCGCATCAACACCACCGTCAGCAGCATTCCCACCACGATACAGGGCAGAAACTGCTCGGCTGCCGCTTGAATCATTTCCATCGCGAGTCCTGAATGCACCCGCCTTACGCGGACGATCGTTTCAAGCGTCGACAGGAACAGGGCGATCGCAGCCGTTGACATCCAGACGCCGAGGAACAACTTCAAGTCGTGAGCCGAAGCGGCCAACCAGTGGCTCTGGGCGGCGGCGACGAGGAGCGCGAGGATGCCGCTCAAGGCCACGGACAACGGCCCGTAACCGCGAAACTGCGTCCCGCGAGCGACCTGGGTACGAATCGCGTTGATGTCGTCAAGCGCCTGGCGCAGTTCCGTCATGTTTCGACCCCGCAGTTGGTATGCCGGCGACAGCCATTCCATGGTAAATGCACGGGGCTGTCAAGAATCAATCCGCGGCGCGGCGGTCGGGACTGCGTTCAAAAAACTGTTGCGCTGCGATGGGTTGCGAGCAGCGCGAAATAGGTGGTACTTTGTATCACAAAGTGCGAGGAGCGGCGGCTTAAGGTGAGACGTGGCCGCGATTAGAATCATCGAGTTCAGCCGGCGCGCGCATGCGCGCGCCTGGGACGGCGCTTTGCTCGTTTGCGCGGTCGGCATCGCGGGGTTGGTGCGCGATTCATGGCCTGGAGCGGTCCAGGGGTCTTGGATTCATCTCCACGCCGTCTTCGGCTTGCTGCTTTGGATCACGGTGGTTGCGCAATTTCAGCAGCGCGCCCGCGCCCCGAGCCTCATGCACGGCGCGAACTTCGACTCATCTTGCCGGCAGCTATCCCGAGGGGTGTATTTGCTGCTGTACGTCTTGTTCGGCGCGGACCAGATCATCCGCGCCGGCGTGCTTCTGTGGAACGGGGAAACTCTCGGGGCGTCGCACCCCGCGATCGTGCAGCCCCCGGAGAACCTACGCGACTATCTGGCGTACGGAATTCTTGCGCTGCTCACCATTCGTGCTTTGGCGGCGTTGCATCGTCGTACGCTGAAGCGCGGCGCGTTGTTCTCAGCGCTTCCCGACTACCAGCACCACGAATGAATCAGGGATCAGTGCGGGTCGCGGATGGGGCTGCTCAGCGGTGGCCGCGGGAGCGGGTCCGAAATCTGCCGTGACCAGGTAGACTTTCCCCGTTTTGTCATCGAGGG
>Ga0210406_10000904_pt1 | contig 38584 bp, 27 predicted proteins | sample IncBWC30MmetaG_FD_155454 | JGI IMG/M metagenome (GOLD analysis project Ga0210406, IMG submission 155454) | Forest soil microbial communities from Barre Woods Harvard Forest LTER site, Petersham, Massachusetts, United States - Inc-BW-C-30-M | ecosystem: Environmental > Terrestrial > Soil >... | reverse complement strand
GCCATGACATGATTTACTTCGACAACATGGTCAAACAGGTCGAAGCCACCTACTGCATCGACAGCAAGCGCGTCTTCGCCGCAGGCTTCTCCTGGGGCGGAGACTTCGTCACCGCACTGACCGTTACTCGAGGCAATGTGCTGCGTGCGGCGGCGGTGAACTCAGCCACCATTGAGTTCGGCAACTATTCGGATTATCGCACCCACATCGATTATGCATACCAGACGGCGACGCATCCGGCGGTGCGTTTCGAACATGCCATCGGCGGCGATTCCTACTACCCGGCACCGCTGTTCGCGACCACATCGACGCTGTTTCAACACCTGAACTCCTGCAGCAGCACCTCGACACCCTACCCCTCGACCACCAGCAGCATGACCTGCGAGTCCTACAACAGCTGCACCAACGAAGTCATCGAGTGTCCTTTCAATGCAAACCTCGGCCACACCCTGCCGCCGAATTGGGCCACCGATACCTGGTCGTTCTTCGCAAGCTTTCCGTAAGCTCACGCCGCGTCGGTTACTCTCAGGCTAGACCTTCCCACGGGACAAGCCAATGGCTTTTGGCCGCATGCAGCGGCTGCCCTGCTTCGCTGCAATTCCGCGTAAGCTTGCCAACTCAGGCTCGAAGCAACGTCCCGCGAAAGTGTCAACTGGATCACAACATCTGCCTAATACCGCCCGCTTATCGCAGGCCCTGCAGGCGCTGTTCCCGACCGGCGTGGCGGTTGCTGAAATGCGCGAGCCCGGTGATGTATCCCAGCTGCTGCCGGGAGAGGCGGATACGCTCACGCGCGCAGTGCCAAAGCGTATCGGCGAGTTTGTTGCGGGCCGACTATCTGCCAGAAGGGCGCTGGCCGAATTCGGCATCCGCAATTTCGCTTTGAGGGTCAGCCAAGATCGCACGCCGGAATGGCCGGCAAGCGTGGTGGGAAGCATCAGCCACACGGCCGGGATGTATCTTGCGGCCGTGGCCGCCAAGTCCCAGGTCGCTGCGCTGGGGATCGACTGCGAGGTGGTCGGGCACGTCAGCGCCGAGATCTGGCCCACGATTTGCGGGGCCACGGAGTACAAATGGCTTGATTCATTGCCGGCGCGCGAGCGGCCGGCGGCGGTGACCCTGATTTTCGCCGCAAAGGAAGCCTTCTATAAGTGTCAGTATCCCTTGACGCGTGAATGGTTGGATTTCGAGGACCTGCATGTAAGAGTTGATGCCTGGGGTCCTTGCCGCTCGCTGTACGAGATTCATGCCTGCCGGCCGTTGGCTGTGGCCAATCTAATGAGCCTCCCGTTGACCGGGGCGTATTTGTTTCAGGATGGATTCGTCACGGCCGGCGTCGCGATGCTTCGAGCCGACTTGACTCGGGATAGCGCACCCGATCAGTCAGCTCGCGAATCGCCCCGTCGATAAGCTGACGCGTGCGCGGATCCTCAAGGATCTCGCCGTGGGGAGTTCCCTCGCCGAAGCTGCGCAGGCCACCCGCCTCCGAGCCTGCCACCAGGTCGCGCACCAGCTGCTCGTAAAGCTCGATGGCCGGATTCCGCTCGCGGAGATCCTCCGTGTAGATCAGCAATGGAATCGATCGGGGCAGTTTGGCCTCGAGCACCTGGCGGGTGATCGGCCCGACCTGCATCCACTCCCGATCGACCGCCCACCAGTGCGAGAAGCGCAGCAGCACGGCGTGAGCCTTGCGCTCCTGCTCAGTTCGCAACACGAAGCGGCCGCGCCACTCCGCGATGCGGCTCGACAGGCGGCGCATGCCGAACAGACTGGTGATTGTGTCCTGCAGGAGCGGCCTGTAGTACGTCCGTAAGGGGTCGTGCCGCCCACTGATGCGGCCATTCATCTCGGGAAGATTGGGCTCTAGCAGCAGCATCCCCGCTACCCTCTCGGGGTAACGCGAGGCGAAGATCCGCGCGATCGAGGCAGAGGTCGAGTAGCCGACCAGAACGGCCGGGCCTTTGATCGCAAGCTGGGTCAGAACCGACGCGAGTTCGTCTGCTTGTTCGTTTCCGTCGTGCGCTTTGGAGCCGCGGCTCAGGCCCAGTCCCCCGCGGTCGTATGTCAGCGCTGGAGCAAACGAGGCCACGTCGGACTGTAAACTGTGCCACTGCTCAAGGCTGCCGCCCATTCCGTTGATCAAGACGACCGCAGGACCCGGCCGCTCGGCCCCCTCCAGCCTGTAGCGGACCTTGGCGCCCCCCGCAGCGACATAGGTCTCGGCAGGCGCCAGCTGCCGCACGTCTCGCGCTTCCAGCCATTGCTCGGCTACCGCTGCAAGGACCAGCGCACCCGCGAGCGCGAGCAGCAAGCCGCCGAGGCGTCGCCGAAGCGGGTGCACCCGCGAAAGATCACCCGCAGAAATCATGGGAGGCAAGGGTACGACGGTCTGCCGAATCGTGGCAACACCCGCGTGAATGCTTTGATAGGAGCACGGGGGGGCCGACCATGCCTCCTTTGCTGCAACTGGGCAACGCTCCGTTCGACCTAGACGCTATTACCCGTGGCGCCGAGAAAGGCATGGACAGGCCCATGCCCGGCGAGATGGTGAAACCTTCGCCTTCGGTTCGATCTCGGCCGGTAGACCGTCTCCCGTAGCGTATAGGGGCTGTGGAAGGTCCTTCGACTGGCGAGGTACTGGGAACCTTGCGCAGCAACTTCTTTGGTGTTTGGGCATTTGCCCGCGTTTGCCTCGCAGGCTTGACGGTGAGAGCGGCATCTGCCCAGCCCCACTCAGCCTATGCGGTCTGCTATCAACTTTCGACCCATCGCATTTCTTGGGGTGCTGTCTTATTCCTTGTACCTCGTCCATCAGGTAGTGATTGCGGTCGTGGAGCACGAACTCGCCGCCTTCGGAGGCACCACGCGATTTGCGCGCTCGCGGTCAGTTTTGCCGTTGCGTGGATTCTGTACATTGCCGTCGAGAAGCCGTGTGCACGGCTGCGTCGCCGACTACGCGCCTGAGTTCCGGCTGTGCGGCCGAAATACCGCGTGATAAGGTGCCGAATCGTGCTCGACCGCAACTTCATGAGCTGGGGCGCACATGTGGTGACTGAGGAGCCATGAAAAACACGGCAAAGCGACCCATTCGCGAAGTGCGCAAGTTGACGCGTGCGCCGCTGCCTCATCGTTCGGTACCCGCAAGTCGTGTCATAGGCCCGGCCATTCGCAAAGCTTCCGGCTACGTTTTCCTCGTACCGCTCTTGATATTGCTTTGGTTGGTGTTCTATCAGAATCTCCCGGAAGACCTGAATGGAGTGGTGGCATTCAAACCCTTTAGTACGTTGGGTACGATAGATCGGATACTCAAGATTGGCGCGATCGTGATCAGCTGCGCCGGCATTGCGGCTAGTTGGCCGCATGCGCGCCAGCTCGTGAAGAACTTCAACCCCGGTTTGGCAGCGATCATGGTGCTCATTCCGCTGAGTGCCGTATGGTCCTTGGATTCCGCTGCCACCCTTCTTCGATTTACTACGCTGATAGGCTTGGTCTTGTTGTGCCTTGCGATTCCTCTGGCCGGATGGGATCGACGACGTCTCCAGCAGGTAGTGCTCCCTCCCGTGATGACCATCCTGGTTGTTTCACTGGTGTTCGGCATCTTCTCCCCGGAAAGCGTCAAGGAGCTCGGTACCGATATCTCGCAGCATGACGCATGGCACGGCATCACTTTTCAAAAGAACCAATTCGGGGCGACGGCGAGCATCGCGGCCATCCTGTGCTTCCACAGGTGGCTTGCTCCGGGAAGACACACATTCTGGACCATCGCAGGAATCGCCATAGCGCTGACGTGCCTGCTGCTCTCCAAGAGCAGCACAGCACTACTGGAAACGATCCTCGCCGTAGTTTTCATGATACTCGTGATACGAGTGCCAGTGATCAAGGAGAGATTTACAACTCTTGTGGTTGTCGCAGTCTTCACCATAATCCTTATCTACGAGTTGGCAGTACAGAACCTCATACCGGGAGTCGCCACCCTTCTCGCACCAGTTGTGCAACTGACGGGCAAAGATATGACCTTCTCCGCTCGCAGCTTAATCTGGGAGGTCGTCAAGGAGCACAGCGCAGCTGCGCCCTGGCTGGGAACGGGGTACGGCGCCTACTGGACGGCCGATCCCACTCCGGGTTCGCCATCCTACGTATTCGTCAATCTGATGCATTTTTATCCGACGGAAAGCCACAACGGCTACCTGGAGATCTTGAACGATTTGGGTCGCGTGGGTTTGATTTGCCTGCTCGCTTTCCTCATCTTCTTCGTGCGGCAAGCGTTGCAGCTGATGCCATTTGACCGAGGCCAGGCCGTACTGTACCTGGCCTTGCTGTTCCAGCAGATGGTCGACAATTTGTCGGAAAGCGAGTGGTTCTCGAGGACTGCCACCTCCACCATTCTGATTCTTGCGAGCCTTTGTTTGTCGCGCGCGCTATTGGAACAGCGGCTGAGTGTACAGCCGGCAGTATCGCGCGGTAGAGGTCGCTGAAATTCCGGCCCGGGGCAACTCCGGGGTCTTCAGGCATACTCGCGATAATGCCAACCCATGAAGACCGATAACTTGCCGAGATTCGCGCTGGCCTTGGTGAGCCAATGGGCCGCGCGATGCCGACCCAACGGCAACGCAAGAACGCTCAATGTCACCGCGGCGATCAGTTGCAGCAGCGCGCGAAGGAGCAGCCGCAAGCGTCCCGTGCCCTGGGCGCCGTAGCGGCCGGAGAGCGAATGGCGCGCAAAATCCTGTCCGCCGCGCAACGAGCGACGCAGCAGCCATGCCAGGGACAGCCGTGACTGCTCGATGGGCTCGCGCACGATGGCCTCGTCGCACCATACGATGCGCGCTCCAGCGAGCGCGAGGCGCGAAAGCAGATCCCCGTCCTCCCCGCCGGTCAGGCCGTACGCCGGGTCGAAAGGAACCCCGAGTTCGCGCAGCAGCCGGCCCCGCAGCAGCACATTGCCGAAGCGCAAGCGGTTGGGCGGCACGACTTCCCCGCTGGCCATGCGCGGAAAATCGTAGAACCTACCGCGGCGTATCCAAGGCGGCGCCTCAGGGGGCACAACGGGGTCCACCGGCCCCAGCACGCCGTCCGCGGCGTACGCTTTCGCCGCAGCGCCCAATCGTGCCAGCCAATCAGGGGGGGCCCGCTCGTCATCGTCGATGAAGGCCACCCACTCCCCCGCGGCCATCTCGACGGTTCGATTGCGCGTCAGGGCGATATTCTTGAGCGGTTGGACCGCATAGTGAAGCGCAAACGGCCGACTGGTCCTCTGGTGCGCCTCCACCACCGCGGCGGCGCTACCGTCAGCGTCGTTGTCCACCACGACAATCTCCATCGGCAACAGCGTCTGCCGCGAGAGATCGTCGAGCACGGCTGCCAGGCGATCCAGTCGTCGATACGTGGCAATGCAGACGCTGATGGTCATGGGATGAGTCACTCCCACCATGTTTCGGGAGCGGGGCAGCCATCGAGGGACGCTTCCGCGGCCGATCTGGTGGTCGCGGTGAACTTTTCCAACGTGTGATTCTTCTCCACATATGCCCGCGCATTTCGGCCCATTTGTTGGGCGCGCGATGGCTCGTTCCAGAGCGACATGATGGCCGATCGCAACGCGTCCGCATCCCCGACCGGCACGTAGAGTCCCGTCACGCCCTCCTGAATGACGTCCACCTGGCCGCGCGTCCGGGAGCAGATGACCGGCTTCCCCATCGCCATCGCTTCAAGAATGACGGTGACACCGTTATCCGTGTCCGAAGGCAGCAACGGGACCACGACGAATCGCGAACGCGCGTAGAGCTTGCGCAGTTCGGTCAATAACATCCGGCCCTCGGTGATGTTGGCATCGGAGCGTGCAACAATATCGCGGATGGCCACGCGCCGATCGTTGAGCAGGCGAAACCGGCCCGGGATTCGCACGCTGTCCGCGGCGATATGGCACCGCAAACCTGTCCCTGAGACCGCCTTTCTGAGCGTGGCGTAGTCACGCATCTCCGCCCCGACCGAGCAAATCATGTCTTCCTCGATCTGACGGGGGCTGTAGAAAACTTGGTCCACGAAGTGTCGGATCAGATACACTCGCTCCGCCGGAAATCGCAGCCTGTCGATCAAAGCTCGCCGCTGCACCGAGCTCCACGTCACGACCGCATGCAGATTCTTCTTGAACGCATTCAACGGCAGCCGGATGTTTGGCTTCTCAAACTGATACATCATCGCGATATGCGGCTTGCGTACGCTCGCGAATTGCTGCCGCACCAGCATTGCAAGAGACAGCTTTTCGCCCCAGCTGACCACGGCATCGTATTCCTCATGGCGGCGTTGAATTTCACGCGCCAGCCGCCACCACGGCACCCTGCCGGAGGTATCGAGACTGCCCAAGGTCGATTCGTCCAGCACCGGAGAGAACGCGTCTTCGAACACATAGTTGCGCGGGCCCGTCGCGCCGCCGGCATCGCGCAACCCGGCCTTCCCGGCGTTGGCGCCCTTCAGAATGCCAAGTGCAATCTTATGCATCCCCAAGATCCCTCGGAATCGCTATTGGAGCCATCGTGGGCCGCCACGCACGGGATGGCGAGATCGGAACGCGCCGCGACAGCCGTCGACGACGAGATTGGGCAATGTCTCGATCGGTGTATCCCGCCGGCCGTACACGGTCGGGCGACATTTCATCTGTAACACAAAGCACGGCATTCCTGGGCCGGATATCCAAAGTTACGCCCAGCGCGATGATTTCATGATACCTGCAAACGCGTTCACCCCAAAATATCCGGCGCCCTGGGAGGCGGCTCGCGGTCACGGCAAATCAAGGGGCCTCTTTGGATAGGCCTGTGACGGCCAGCACACTTCTGATGTCCGAAGGGCTCGCATTATGTAACACTCACGGTGTAATCTTCAAACCGGCGAGTGATGCCGTCTGCGCGAATTCACATTGCACAATGGTCGGCATGGACAGATGGGCGTCGAATGCCTACTATTTTCAAGGAAGCGGCTAGCAGGCGGATTTGTAGTTCCGCTGTACCTCCATCTTCCGCATCGCCAGGTCGACTAATGGGATCCAATCCTCTGCATGCGCAGTCGCTCGTAAGTGCGGCTCGCGATTTACTGATCCTGGGGTCGAGCCACGAGCAGATCGACCGCATCGTCGCCGGCCTCAAACTGAGCGACATCTCGAATGTCGCATCCTTGCGTCCTCTGAAGGTCAAGGTTCTCGGCAATATCACGACGGAATACATTACCGACTACGTCCGTTTGATGCTGGTGCGCGCCGGGTTTGCACCCTCGCTCGAAGCCGGTCACTACGGCGGCCTGGTCCGAGGCTTGCTCGGCGAAGTGGCGCTGACACCTGATGCCTGCGATGCAGCCGTGATCATCCTAACTCATCGCGACATTCAATTTCCGCCGCCGCTCGGCGCGACCTTGGCTGAGGCGCGCGAGCTGGTTGACCGCGAAGTAGGCTTCTGGTCGTCGATTTTCCAGCACAGCAAGGTGCCGACAGCCCTAGTATCGTTCGATCTTCCCCCGTACCGCATCCTGGACGAACAGGATGGGCTCGCGGCCGGTGGTCTATCGTGGCATGTCAAAATGACCAACCTCGAACTCGCAGCGCGACTGCCCAGCACGGCCGCTTTCATCGACGCGGAAGCACTTCAATACCGTCTCGGATCGGCACTTTGGTATGACAGCCGCCTTTATCACCTGTGCAAGCAACCCTTCGCGATGGAGGCGTTGCCCGAAATATCTCATAGCATCGTGGCGGCCCTCTGCGGACTGCTAGGTCGCGGCCGCAAGGTGCTGGTGCTGGATCTCGACAACACCTTGTGGGGCGGAGTGGTGGGAGATGATGGCCTGCAGGGCATCGAACTGGGTCTCGAAACCCCTGACGGCGAGGCATTCGTCGTGTTTCAGCATTACATTAGGAATCTCTCGCGGCGGGGGATCGTATTGGCGGTTTGCTCGAAGAATCGGGACGAGGTGGCGCGGTCGCCGTTCCGTGAGCATTCCGCCATGGTGCTCAAGGAGGATGACATCTCCTGTTTCGTCGCAAACTTTCAGGACAAGGCGACCAATCTGCGCCACATCGCAAAGACATTGAATCTTGGACTCGATAGCCTGGTCTTCGTCGATGACAATCCGGTTGAACGCGCGTTGATTCGCGCCGAACTGCCGGAAGTGTTGGTGATCGAATTATCCGAGGATCCTTCCGACTATACCCGTGCTCTCGATGCGTCAAAGGCGTTCCCGCTGCGCGCTCTGACTTCGGAGGATTTGGGCCGGGTGGCATCTTATCGCGCCATGAGCGCGGTCAGGGAAGCGACCGCGGCTCCGGGAACCGACATGGAACAGTTCCTAGCCGGGCTCGAACCTCAGGCCTACGTTGAGAAAGTAAACCCAAGCAGCGTCGATCGCATCGTGCAGCTGATACGCAAAACCAACCAATTCAAGCTGAACTTGAGCGTCTTTCAGGAAGCGGATATTCTTGAAGCCGCCGACGGGGTTGTTGCGCTGCGCTTGGCCGATCGCCTTCAGGACTATGGCATCGTCGCGATCGCGGTCACCCGATTCACAGATGATTTCCTGCAAATCCAGAATTGGGTGATGAGCTGCCGCGTTTTCGGGCGCCGCCTGGAAAACGTGATGCTCGAAGTGCTGCGCGGTATGGCCCGGCACCGCGGCTCGGGGAGTATCCGGGCGAACTTTGTTGCCACGGACAAAAACGTGATTCTTCCGGAAGTTCTGCTACGGATCGGCTTCACCGCTGAAGCCGATATATACAGCGTTCAAGTGGAAGCCGGCTCCATGGAACCTCACTACATGACCATCATCGACAGGCGATAAAACCATGGCGGATATGACTCGCGCCGAAGCCCAGCTGAAGCTCCAGGATGTTTTCAGGGCAGTCTTCAACGACGACTCGTTGATTCTAACGGACAAGACGACTGCCGCGGACATCAAAGGCTGGGATAGTCTGCAGCAGATCAAGATCATTTTGGGCTGCGAGAAGACGCTCGGAATTCGTCTTCGCGCGCGCGACATCAATGCACTCGAAAACATCGGCGAGATGACCGATCACCTGTTCGCAGCCGTGAACAAAGCCGTTCGCAAGTAAGGCTCCGCGTTGCTGTTCACTGACCCGGTTTTCATATTCGCCTTCCTGCCGGCGACGGTGGTTCTGTATTTCCTAGCCCGGCGATTTCTGGGCGGCAGGGTGGCGATCTGGTTCATGGTGGTCGCTTCTGCCGGTTTCTACGGCTATTGGAGCGTCAAGTATCTCGCGCTGTTGATGTCACAGATTCTGTTCAACTACTATTTTGCCAAACGCCTCAGCCGCTCTCAGAGCAGGGCGCTCCTTTGGCTTGTCATCGGCATAAATTTGGCTCTGCTTGGTTATTTCAAGTACCGAAATTTTTTCCTGGACAATCTCGGCATCATCACTGGCTGGCAATTCCATCTCGCGGCCTTGTTCGTGCCGTTGGGAATCTCGTTTCATACCTTTCAGCAGATCACGTACCTGACCGACGTCACGGATGGCGAGGGGGAAGTACCGCCGCTGCCGCAGTACATACTTTTCGTCACCTTCTTCCCACAACTCATCGCCGGGCCAATCGTTTTGCACCGCGAAATGGGCCGCCAATTGGCGGCTGTGGCCGACAATAAATGGCTCGACAAGCCGAGCTTCGGCCCCGGTTTCGCGATCTTCTGCTTTGGGCTGTTCAAGAAGGTCTGCCTCGCCGACAACCTCGCCAACTTCGTGGACGCTGTGTTCCAGTGGCCGCAGCCTCTGCAGTTTCTCGAGGCCTGGTTCGGCGCGGTTGGTTATGCGTTGCAGCTGTTCTTCGACTTCTCCGGATACTCCGACATGGCGGTGGGCCTTGGGCTGATGTGCGGCTTCGTCCTGCCTTTCAATTTCAACGTGCCGTTCGCCGCGACCAGCATGACGGAGTATTGGAAGCGCTGGCACATCACGATGACGCGCTTCTTCACAATGTATGTCTATTCGCCCGTGTCATTGGCCGCGCACAGACTGGCTGCGGAGCGCGATATCGGCGGAGTGCCGGCGTTTCTGCTGTGTATCGCGTGGCCGACGTTTCTGGCGTTTCTCGCCTCCGGACTCTGGCATGGTGCCGGGTGGACGTTCATCGTTTTCGGTCTTGTGAACGCCATCGGTCTCATCATCAACCATGCCTGGCGGGAGGCGAATATGCCGCGGCTGCCCAAGGCGCTGGGTTGGTTTTTGACGGCGCTCGTCATACTGGTAAGCTTGGTGTACTTTCGCTCAACGTCGATGGCACAGGCCGATTCCATGCTGCGCCTGATGTTCTTCCCGGACCGCATCGCATTGCCGCTATGGGCAGACAGCCTGGCAGGAAGAATGCACCTTCCCCTCACGTTCTTCGAAGTGTTTCAGGCGGCCAACTTCACGGCGCACTACCTCGCTCTCCTGCTGTTGCTGGCGCCGCTCTCAGTCTTGTTGCCGAACCCGTCAATGCAGCCGTTCAAAGTCACTCCGTCCTTCCGAACGGCTTTTGCAGTAGCCGCGATGGTTTGGCTCACGTTGGGTTGGCTGGGTGAGCCGCGAACGTTCCTGTACTTTCAATTCTGACTTCGTGACGCGGTTAAACTCATTGACTGAGTGGCAAAAGTTCTTTCTGATCCGGTTTCCGCTGGCAGTGCTCGCAGTTGCGTTAGCGGTCGAAGCGGGGGCATCGCTACTGCGGGGAGTGACTCTGCATCGACACAATGTCGATGATCTGGCGAACGCGGTGATGCATGATAGTCGTCCCTATTCGGTGGTGTTGTTGGGTGACAGTGTGACTCACAATGTCGCGCACAAGTACCGCATCGGCAACCCCGATGAGGTGGCGGACCTGACGACTCACGCCTACGCGGGTCTTCCAAGTTCGCTGTTCCTGCTCGAGCGATACCTCGAGAGCGGTCATCGGCCGCAACACGTCGTCTTGGCGGTATCCCGGGGGATCTTCGTCCAACCCACAGACAAGGGCATGTTTGCGTACTACGTCTCGAGCGTATTCACGCACCCCAAAGAGCGGGAATTTCTCCAGAAGTACTACGCCGACTATGTTAACTACAGATGGCGGCCCGCGGCGCTGTCCATCACCACGCGGATCGGCGAACCCCTGTTCAGTCTATTGCGGCGCCCCGGGAACGCTATTTGGGCGGCACCGGATTTGCCGTTGCCCAAGCCGATACTGGAAGTATTCCCGGAAGATCACGAGGATGAGAGCGTTTTCAGCGGGAGGATCAATGAAACGACAACCATACGTCCCGAGGCGCGTGCAGTCCTCGAAGCGATGTGCCGTTTGAGCAAGCGCTACGGTTTTCAGCTACATCTGGTGTGGGCGCCGGTGGAGTCGCGACTGCGCACTGAGTTGCAGGCCAACGGCAATCTGCAGCGCATCGATGCTCAGATGGGCGCAATATTCAATGAGAGCCAAACGCCAGTGTCGATCGATGACGCCGGTGCCGCGCAGGAATATCCGTACTTCGATCGCGGCCTCATCCACATTAAAGGAATGGGCTGGGAGCAGCAGTTCGCTCTACAGCTCGGATCTTACATACATCAGTTCGAGACACAGGCCCGCCCGTAAGGTCATTCGGTCTGGGGACAGCCGCTCGCATGTCGGGACCTCCTGCTACGCCGAATCGCCAATCGATGATCGCCACCAAAATTGCCTCGCTTCCCATTTTTCATCATCTGGGTTGCGTCCTTGCAGGCCTTAATGCTTACTAGTGACTAAGTAGCAAAAGGCCACTAGTCATCAAAAATACACCGCGTCAAACGGCATGGGGTTTGTTGGCCGCCTGGCGCTTCGTTCTCGCCTGGATTGTTCTGTCGGGGCATATGCTCTGGTTCGCGAGTCCCGCCTGGGCTAGGTTCTTCGATGAATTGAGTGGCAAAGCCGCCGTCATCGGATTTCTGTTGGTATCCGGATTCTCGATCGCATCCTCCCTTGAACGCGACGAAATTGGCTTTTATCGTCGGCGCCTGCTGCGGATCTATCCTCTCTATTTCTTCGCCATACTATTCGCTTGGCGCCTTGAAGCGGTATTTCAAGGCCAAATGCTGTTGCCTAACCGCGATTTGCACGCGCTTGGCGTTACGACTGCGATCGGTAACCTGCTGTTGCTGCAGACTTTTCTGGTCAAGCCGATCCAATTCGACGTGCCGGTATGGTCCTTAAGCATCGAAATGTTTTTCTACCTTCTGGCGCCCTGGTTCGCACGTCTTGATCGGCGCTTTCTATTGACTCTCATCGTGCTCTCGGCCATTGCGTTTGTCGCTCCCAAACATGACGACTGGGGCACGGTCTATTGGATGTTAACCAGACTCAATGCACTGAACTACCTATGGTGTTGGCTCCTTGGGTTCTTGCTCTGGCGCGATAGAGGGTCCTTCACGCTCGCGGCTGTCGCGCTCGGCATCCCGCTCGTCCTTTTCGCGGCCCAGACACCGGAGCGCTTCTCCGTGGTGACATATTTACTTTCCGTAACCCTCATATTGTCGGCCCACCGAATCTATATACCTCAGCGCCTGGACTCGGTCGGCAACTATCTGGGTGAATTGTCCTATCCTCTATATTTGTTCCATCTACCGAGCTTCATTCTCGCCTATGGCGCGTTGGGAGTGCGCGATCCCCTCGTGCTGCTTGGGGTCGTTTTCTGTATTACCATCCCTGCATATTACTTAATTGACCAAAAGTTGAAGCTGAAGTACCTCAAGCCGCTTCTGTTCCCACGTCCTCGACAATCGGAATTCTCGCGCGCTGCGCTGCCGCAAAAAGATTGAGCGCTTCGGCGACCGCCTGCATCTCATCGTGCTGTTTCGCCATGCGCATCTCGAAGCATCCTCGCGCGCCGCGCAACTTATCAGTTGATGAACTGCGCAAAGCCGACTCATTTCACGTTTCAAGCGCGACACCCCAGAATTTTCGGGTCAATGTTTCACGTGCTCCGACGTTGGTGTGGACGATTGGCGACGTATTGAGAAGCTGCCGATATTGCACCTATCATCCATTCGCCGCGTAATTCCAAGGTCAATGGCCTCGTAGTCCAAGGCAAACCGTAGTTCACACGAAAGCGAGAAATGTCGATGTTCATATACGGCCAAAAGTCTGTCGCGTTACGTGGGCTCATGCTCGCGGGTTGTCTGGCAATACTGGCAGGCTGCGGCGGGTCTCACGACACCTCGGCGGCCGATCCGACTCCGGTTTCAGTGGGGGCGGGGGCGCCGTCGGGCTCTCCGGCGGCACCGACCAATCTCAAGGCAATGGGCGGCAATGCGCAGGCGAGCCTCACTTGGTCGGCGAGCGGTGGCGCGACGAGCTACCACGTGAAGCGCGCGACGACCAGCGGCGGCCCGTTCACGCAGGTCGGTGCACTCACTTCAACCTCCTATAACGATATCTCGCTCACCAATGGAACCACGTACCACTACGTCGTCTCGGCGCTCAACTCGGCTGGCGAGAGTGCCAATTCGGCTCAAGCCAGCGCGGTTCCCGCAGTCCCGAACCCTTCCCTTGCGGGTTGTAATTTAGCAAGCCCAGCTTTTTGTGACACGTTTGACGAGGGGCCGACAAATGCGCCAGGACGTGAGGGAGATTTGGATTCTACAAAATGGAGCGTTGCTCATTTGGTGCCGGCACAAGTATCGGGTAACGGTGGTCAGGTTTCAAACCCAGTTGCAACAGCGCCGATTCCTGCTTGTAAAGCGTCCTTCAGCTCAACAAGTGTTTATCCGCCATTTGACACGTTGATCTGTGATCCAAGTGGGACGCGCGGCTCCCAACTTCTTACCGCGGTGGCGGCACAACCTTTTGGTGTCAACTCGTACATGATACGACAGCCGTTTGATTTTTCTGGGCGAACAGGGAAGATAGAATTTGATGTCGATGACGGCGGCGGGTATCAATTGCTGGGCGGATATCCTGAAATTAATATCACACAAGATCCTGTTGCGGCCCCCACGTTTCAAGAGTTTTCGAATTTTGAAACTGGACCCGTGCCACAAAATGCGATCATTGTAAAATTCTCCGAGGGAGGTGGAGGTGCCTGCGGGCCTACCCAGGCAAGTGCTGTTAATGTCATGGTGTACAAGGGGTACGCACCCACTATTCTCCCTCAATCAGGCGCCATTGGTTGCGTAAACATTTCACCTGGTGCAATGAATCATTACGAGATTCAACTCTCGCAAAGCTCCATTGATATCTATGGAACTGACAATTCGACCGACAATGGACAAACGTTTACGAATCTCCACAAAATTTACTCCGCTGCGATAAATCTTCCTTTTAGCCGAGCATACGTTCACATTGGGGCGCGCAACCACAACACCGTTAAATATGGTTTCGGACCGGACGCCGTTTTGCATTGGGACAATATTGGATTTGATGGTCCCGTAATTACGAATACGGTGTCATACGAGATACCGGACAACACGACGATGGGCACCTACGATGGTTTTGGTTACATCCCCGGCCCCGGTTTAACGGATGTTGTGATGAATCTTGGTTACCAGCTTCAAGACGGAACCGGTTCAAAACCCGCCGGCGTCTATGATCCGGCTAATAAGCTGCCTGCTTTCCAGTTCAAGAATGTCGATACCAGCGGAGCGAGCAGCGCACTGTTGAGTTTCAACGCCTTCTTCAACAACTCTCAGATTGCAGCAACTACATCATGGGGATGGCAGTACCGATTTAACGGTGACGCATGGATCACGCGAACCCTCACGGCACTTGAGGTCAGCGCCATCAACAACACGCCGGCAATCGGGGGCGAAGGTTCCGGAGGACATATCTCGATGCTTGTCGATGTGCCGGTTGCCGACTTGATCAACGGAACGAATACATTTGAGATACTGCCGCTCAATGCACCGATGAATTACCCTCCGGTGATTGCCAACATAGACCTTACGCTATCTCACTGACGTGAAGCCGTTTCGACGGTCTGCGCTTTGACTGCAGCAACGCCCAGAGCGTCGACCCTTTGGCGCTGCCACGCCGCGAGGCGGACCACGGCGAATCTATGACGAAGGTCGTAAGGCCGAAGGTCTTCGGCAGCATGGGTGTTAGACCCGGCGCTGGAACGAGGGCTACGCGGCGCGCAGCGCGCAGGCTTGTTATTGATGCTGTTGGGCCGCCCCCAGGAAGAACACCGGCAGAATGAAGGCCGCGTTAAGCAGTTGCCCGCCGATACGGCCGATGGCGGTAACGTCCGTGCGCTCGAAGCCACGCGCCGCGCCCTGGTAGGCTGACCTGAGCGACTTCTGACATATGCGCCGGTGGTACCGCGAAGCAGGCGCGTCTGAAAATCCAGCGTCCTGGGAGGCGGCTCGAGGTTACGTCAAATCGAGGGGCCTCTTGGACAGGCCTGTGACGGCCAGCAAACTTCTGATGTCCGATTGCCACCCGAGGGAAATCTACTTCATACTGTTGCTTCGAGCTTTCGGGCGCAGACCGCCACGCCCGCTTGCAAGGGATCTGGGTCAATCTTAAAATCGGCGATGCTCCTCTATGCCGCCTATTCGGTTGCTGATCCTAAATACCCGCGATCAGTGCGGGGCAGATGTTTCGGTACACCTCATGCTCATGGCGAATTTCGCAGCGGATGAAGTCGAGGTCTTCGTCATTTCCAACAGCGAGGCGGCGGACGCCGAGGAGATGCGGGCGCGCCTGGCCGGCATGCCGCACGTGACCAGCCGGTTTCTGCCGCTCGGGAAGCCCGCCGAGACGCTGTCGAGGAGAGGTAAATTGGGCAAGGCACTTGCATATGGCCCGAGTGCGGTATCGTTGCTGAAAGCCGCCGCATTCGTCCGACGGCATCGCATCCAAGTCGTTCACGCCACCGACCGCCCGCGAGATGCCAGTTACGTGAGCCTGCTCGGGCGTATGACGGGTGCGATCTCGGTGGTACACATGCACGCGCCTGCGACGGATCTCACCCGTCCGACGCTCTGGGGCATGCGCAATGCCACCGCGATATTTGCGGTATCGGATTCCGTACGAGCCGACCTGATCAGCAGCGGGCTCGGGGCCGGCAAGATTTACACCATACACAATGCCGTCGACGCCGACTACTTCGATCCGGATAAAGAGCTGCAAAACCGCGCGTCGATTCGCGAGCAGTTCGGCATCCCGAAGAATGCCCGCATCGCAGGGATAGCGGCGCGCATGAATCCCTGGAAGGGGCAGTACGAACTTATCGGCGCGGTCTCCCGGCTGCGCCGGACTTTTCCCGACCTGCACGTGATCATCTTGGGCGCCAATGTTCCCGAGATGCGCGCGGACTTCGAGAAGAGAGCGCGTGAGGGCGGCATCGCGGATCGCGTCCATTTCGGCGGATTCCAGAAGGATGTCCGGCCATATCTCCATGAGTTCGATCTGTTCGTGCATCCCTCGTACGGAGAACCGTTCGGGCTATCGATCGTCGAGGCGATGGCGATGCGAAAGCCGGTGATCGCCTGCAACACGGGCGGCGTTCCCGAAATCATCACTCACGGCAAGGACGGCTGGCTCGTGGAGGAGCGTTCCGAGGAAGCGGTTGCGGCGGCGATGACCACGTTGCTGAATGATGGTGAATTGGGCCGGCAATTGGGCGTGCGCGCGCGGGAAACGGTCCGCAGCCGCTTTTCACCCCGGCATCAGTGCGCCGCCGTAGCCCAGCGGTATGGCAGACTGATCGCTGCGCATTGACGCCGCGGACGCTCGCGTGAGGGATTCGGGATCGACAGGAATGTGGGAGAGTTTCAGATGCCAGTGAACGAGAAATTGACAGCCGTCGACATCGAAAACGCCAAGCGGGAGTTCGCCGGCAATGGCTACTTCGTCCTTCGCAACGTCGTCGCGCCCGAGCGGCTGGTGGAATTGCACACGGCGCTGTCGCGGGAATTCGAAGCGTGTTCGAAGTCGGGGGCGCTGTTTTCCGGAGGCGGCCTGTTGAGCGGCCATCTGAATTGTTTCCCTGGCACCAGCGCCCGATTTGCCTACGACACCCTGGAGGAACGAGGGATCATCGACCTGGTCAAAGAGCTGCATCCGAACGTCCTGCGCATGCCGAACGTCGGCTGCAACTTCAATCTCCCAGGAAGCCATACTCAGCACTACCACATCGATCGCCCTTTCGCGCGTGAGTTCATGATCCTCAACGTCGCGGTCGTCGACACGGTCATCGCGAACGGCGCCATCGAAATGATTCCCGGCACCCACAAACGGTTCTACAAGTACACGCAGTTCGTCCTCGAGCGACGTTTTCGTGATGGCACCCGGATTCCCTTGAACCGGGGGGACGTCCTCGTGCGCAGTTCAAACGTGTGGCATCGCGGCACGACGAACCAGACATCCGTGCCCCGTCCGATGCTGGCCATGACGTGGGAAGACGGCGGCAACACCCATCCTGATCCGTTCAGCGTCGATGGGGGAAAGATTCGCTTTCTCCCGAACTGGTTCAAGCCGACCCGGGTGGGACGTCTGCGTGAGCACTTGTTCGTGAAGGTCCCGATTACCTACTCGGCGTTGCGCTTTGCGCGCTCCCTGTTTGACACGGAGTATTGAGTCGACGATGCAGGATGCGCGCCGAGTCGTGGTTATCGGAAGCGGTCCAGCGGGAGCAGCGGCTGCCCGAAAGCTCGCCCTTGCCCACGATCTGAAACACGCCTGATGCCGTTTGCATGAAATTCAATGAATTCGGCAAAACGGGCATGAGAGTTTCCGAGATCGGCTTCGGCGGATCGAGGATAGGCGGCCTGTTCGCGCACAAGAACAGCGGCAAAGAGGCGCTCAACGTTCTTCGAAAGGCACTGGATGCCGGCGTCACGTTCTATGACACCGCCGACATGTACGCGCAGGGAGAAAGCGAATCCCTGATCGGCACGGCATTTGACGGACGCCGCGGAGAGGTGATCATCGCGACAAAAGGTGGCTACTGTCTTCCCGCACGGCGGAACATCATTAAACGGATCAAGCCCCTGGTCCGCCCGATCGTGCAGGCGCTGGGCTTGAAGCGGGCAAGATTGCCCTCCGGATATTCGGGAGCGCTATCGCAGGATTTTTCGCCGTCGTATCTGACCAATGCCTTGGAATCCAGCCTCAAGCGTCTGAGAACAGACTACGTCGATCTGTATCAGTTGCACAGTCCCGACGCGACTTTCATGCAGAGCAGCGCGTTCGGCGAGGCCCTGCAGACCCTCGAGAGACTCAAGGCCCTGGGGAAACTGCGCTTTTACGGGGTTGCGACCGAGGTGCCGCAAGACGCAGCATTTTGTTTGGCGGCCCCCGGCATTTCCTCGATACAGCTCGGTTTCGGACTGCTTGACCTCGACGCTCTTGATCAGGGGACGCTGGCGGCCGCAGGCGCACGGGGTCTCGCAGTCATCGCGCGCGGGTGCTTTGGAGGCGGTCTATTGAAAGATAGCCTCGATGAGGCACAACTCAAGGCGGCCACACCCAAATGGCAACGTATCCTGGCCTTGCGTTCGCTCGGCAAGGCCACGGAGCGCTCCCTGCTCGACTTGGCGTTGCAGTTCTGCCGTGCCACTCCCGCCGTCAGCGTCACTCTGCTGGGTATGCGCATCGAGAATCACCTGCGCGACAACCTGCACTACGTTCAGGCCCCTCCCCTGAACAGCGAGGAATATATGGCTCTTTGCCGACTCCAACCCGTCGAAGAGATATTGACGGACTAGGAAATCAACCAGGACGGTCGGCCCTCACGACTCCGTATCGGTGTGCAGCCGGCATCTTGTTTCATGACTCCGCGCGCGACGCCTGCATCTTGGGGATGATGCGGCTCAATTGACGGCGGATCGGCATATCGATGTATCGGTCGATCAGCCAGCATCCGGTCAACAGAACAGCCAATACGGCGATGCCCGAATAGGGAGCGCCAACTACGGCACCGCCGCCGACGGCTCGGGTTGCCGAATTCAAGACGGACGACAGAGGACTGTGCAACACGTAGATCGCGTAGGACGTCACGCCAAGAAAAGTCGCGATTCTCCGCAGCCTCGAACCCGGATCGATGAGCGTGCCAAAATAGACTATCAAGGGAAAGACCACGAGTACGCAGACCGCATCCCAAAGCGCTCGTAATTCGTGTTGCGGCTGGCCGGCGATTGCGATGCCGACGACCGCCACGATTGCCAGCACTCCGAGATTGTTCTGCCCGCGATGGACGCGCGAGATGTGGCGTGCGATAAGCACACCCGCGGAGAAGCCAAAAATGGTCCGCGCCAGACCCACTCCAAAACTCGATCCGGTCGAACCCTGATCGATGCTCCCCGTGTGGGCGATTGCCAGACCCACCACAACCCCTGTCAACAAGCACACGACGATCAAGCGGCGCGACGTGAGGAACGGCCACAGAACGACAAATAGGAGATTGACCAGAATCTCAAAAAACAGCGACCAGCAGGGAATGTTCAGCGGAAAAATCTCATTCACGGGGCGCGCCGAGAAGTTCGGCAGAAAGAACAGCGCGAGCGCCACCGCCTGTGAGAGGCTCGATGAATCCCAGTTCTGGCTGTTGCGGCCATGCAAGCTCGCCAATGTCACCACGATGCCAAACAACGCTCCCGCGAGGTACAGCGGATAGAGCCGGATGAGTCGTGCGCGCATGAAGTCAAGCGTTCCCATGCCCGCTCGAAATCGGACTTCGTACGCATGGCTGAGAACCACGCCGCTCATCATGAAAAAAAGATCCACCGCAAGGTAGCCGCCCGGCGCCGCGATCGGAGTGAATAATTGGCTCATGTGGAACACGACGACGCCGATGGCGGCGATACCGCGCAACGCGTCGAGCGTGTGAAAGACGCGCCCTTCCGCTACGGCCGCTCCCCTCATTCTCCGCCGCTCGTGTGGATGATTGGCGACTTATTGTGATACCGGTGATATCGCACTTATTGTCCAATCGCCTCGTTATCCACCATCGTTCAGAAGAAAGCGAGAAATTCTATCGCGTCATGGGGGCTCATGCCCGCGGGATGTCTCGCAATAGTGGCAGGCTGCGTAGGGTCTCACAACATCTTGGTAGCCGATCAGGCCGGTCAGTGGCGCCGACGCCGATGCGGACCCCTGCAGATAAGGAATTCCATTGTCTGGAGTACGTTACATGTTCGATCCAACATATTCCCGGTGCCCGCGTCGGCGGCGAGCCTCAAGGTACCCATCATGTACTCGGCCAACTGGGCGAGCTGACTGTGGGCGTTGAAGGTGATCAAGCCTTGATCAGGGCGCCAGCGAGACGGCTACAACGCCGAAGACGATCAGGGAAACTCCAACGACCTTGATCGTCGAAAAGGGCTCGTTGAACAGTAATAGCCCGGCCGCCGTGGTGATGGCGATCCCCAGCGCGACGAAGGGATAGGCTGTCGACAATGGAACGCGCGACAGCACCGCGAGCCAGACCAGAGCACTGCAGCCGAAGCACAACAACCCGGCAATCACCTGCCAGGACTGGGAAACCGCGGCGATAACCCGCATCGTATTCAAGCTCGCGATAGCGCTCTGTACCGGCGCAGATGTCATCCCCGCCTTGAGCACAATCTGAGACAACGCGGACAACAGCACGCTGAAGAGGACGAGGCATAGAAGTCCGAATCTCATTTCTTCCACATGGCGAGGATCAAGATTGCCACGATCAGGACGCCGGCGAGGCGGCTGATCCGGTCTCTAATCGCGAATACGATCGGGTCTTCGTTCATCATCCGCCGGTGCGCCAAGATCATGGCACGCCCAATCCAGTACGTGAGGATGGGACATATGAGCCAGAGCAATTCGGGTGTGACGTAGAGTTGCTGAACCGCGGGCGAACTGATGTAGAGCGCGAAGATTGTAACTGCGTTGAAGCCACTGGCCACCGCGAGGCAACCGACGATCACCAGGTCATCCAGTTTGTAGTTGCGCGTGGAAGGATCCGGCAGATTATGGTCGATCCGCAGTGCCAGCTCGGAATAGCGTTTCATCAGGGCAAGCGAGAGGAAGATGAACATCGAGAAGGCAAGCAGCCATGTGGAGACTTCCACCGAGATCGCAATCGCGCCGGCGATAACGCGTATCGTGTAGAGCATCGCCAACACGACGACATCGACGAGCATCTTCCTTTTGAGGCTGAGCGAATAGGCGGTCGTCAACGCCAGATAGAACAACAGCGCCAGCGTGAATTTCAGCGAGACGGCCGGCGCACAGGCAAAGGCCGCGGCAATCAGTATCGGGATTGCGATCTTGGCCTGCCAGGGTTTAATGGCGCCGCTTGCGAGTGCGCGATATTTCTTGGTCGGATGCTGTCGATCCGCTTCAACATCGACCAAGTCGTTCAGCAAGTAAACTGCCGATGCGCACAGAGAGAATGCCACAAAGGCGATCAGGGCGGCGCTTGTCGCCGCAAAGTTGAACTGATGTGCCGTGACTACCGGGACGAGAATGAGGGCATTCTTTACGTACTGGTGAACACGAAGCGCTTTGGCCCAGGTCAAAATACCTGCGCTCCCCCGGACGGCTATCGCCACGCACTACTCCAGACACGTGCCTATCGTTCGGACTCTAGCACGCGGCCGTAGCAGGCACTACTGCAATTAGACGCCACACCCTCGCCAGGTGATGCCCCGTAGAACAATAGAGCCATGTGCGGGACGATCATCACTGAGGCCCGACGCAACAACTGCGGCTTCTCGTTCCACCGAAAAGCGAGCAAGAGACGTGACACTGTCCCGTCGATGTTGTCATCGAGCGACACGCGTTCTTGAGTCAGCATATTCGTTTTAGGCAGCTGCGCCCTCTCCAACACCGCTGCGGAGCAAACGATGGCGTTTATCAGGCGCCGGCGCAACGTGGACGCATTTCACAGTTCGCATATCAAACTGTCAGGCAATTCAGCTTCAGGGTAAAAAGTTCCCGCGCTGTATAGATCATGGTGTGCGCTTTTCCCGACATTTCGATACTCCGGAGGTACCGACTTATCATCCGTACTCGCGGGATTTTTCAAGACTACGCCGCGTCCAGGAGTATGTGAGATGTTCGAACTGCGCCCCAACCTAATCGCTTTCCGTGCCTTGATGATGGCGGCGAGCCTGGCACTGGTTGCCGGCTGCGGTGGGGCAAGTATGCAGGTTCCGGCAGGGACGGCGACATCCGCCGCCCCCGTCATCCAGGCTCCGGTCGCACCCACAGGCCTTGTTGCGACCCATGGAAGTTCGCAGGTACGCCTGACATGGTCCGCGAGCAGTAACGCGATGAGCTACGATGTGAAACGCGCCACCGCCACTGCCGGACCCTACAGACAGCTCGGATCCGCCGCCTCCACTTCCTATACAGACGCCACGGCGGTCAATGGCACCACCTACTACTATGTTGTTGTTGCGGTCAATTCCCAAGGCACCAGCGCTGACTCCGCGAAGGCCACTGTTACTCTGGCGGTTGCCCCACCCGTGGCCGCCCCGCCAGTTACGCCAACGCCTCCTGTCACCACTCAACCTATAACCAATCTGCCCGCCGTGACAGCACTGAACAATGTGCAGCTGGCGATGAACGGCGCCAGCGCGACCATTACCTTTGATTCCGTCGACAATGCAAGCGACTACCGCGTTTATGTATTGCCTTCCAACGACAACATCCAGCTGGCTTCTGATGGATCGGTGATTATCCCGAATGCGATTTACCGCTGCGCAGGTACCTACCAGATGCCCGCGCCGCGACTCGATGACGCGACCACACAGGACAATGGAGTCACCACCCGCGTTTCAAGCGCGGTGGACGGGTACACTCGCAGCCTGGCCGAGGCGACACTCGGCTATGTTTATACAACCCCAGCAGCCGGCCTGACGCCCGTATACGCGGTGGGCAATCCGGATATTCATTCCGACGACGACTACTTCTACCGTTACCAGGCTTCGCGCGAAAAGAAGTACACAACTTCCGCTTCGGAATACGCAAGCCTGGTCGCCGGCGGATGGCGCGATGACGGCATTGCTTTCTATGTCCCCCAGACTGCAAGTGCCGCCACGAAGCCGGTTCTGAGCAACGCGAACCTGACTGATCCGGATTACGGATCACGCTACTACCTCAACCAAGGGGCTGAACTGAACAGCCGCAGTGCAAGCCTGGGATTTGGAACGGCCTTCAATGTGCTTGCGACGGCCGCTCCCGGTTCGCAGCCCCTCATGCGCGTGTTTTACCAAACCGCCGGTGGCCGCTCGCATGACGAGCTTGCCGTGGGGCAGGCGGCATTCACGCGAATTCGCTATCAAGGTCTCAACAACCCTGTGGCGACCGTGCATTACAGCGGGATTACCGCCGCAACAACGCTGGTGGTCGAGGCATTGGACAGAGGTTGTCCTTTCCAGGGCATTGTCTCCAGCCAGTCCCTGGTTGCTCAGAGTTTCTCGTTCGGAACCTACTCAATTGCGCATCAGCCCTGGTACACCGTCGCAGATCTGCAGAAAACGGTCGATAGTGGCGAGGTCTACCTCAATGGCCAATTCGATGGAATTGTGGGCAGGCCCAAAGCCATTGCTCGCGCCTTTGTCAGCGTTGCCCCGCAGACGAGACAGCAAATGGACTGGATGTCCACGCCGGCCAGCTTCTCGGAAACCTTCACCCCGCTTGCGTGCGGCGCACCTGCCGGCAACTGTTTCCAGATGTTTCGCGAACAGTCGAATACTTATGACGTTTCGTTCCTCTCCGCCGAAACCAACCACTGGCAGGCGGGCAATGTGCTGGGCGAATTCCTGATCAACTACGCCGACTGGGCGGCCGACACCAATGGCAAAGTCCGCATCACCGTCAAGGGCCAGAAGGCAACCATCGCCAGCAGTTCATACGTGCATGCCACGATGGAAGTGAATTCGGTTGGCAGTGCCCGCCGTTATCCGCAAATGATCGTCAGCGACCAGAGTGTTCCGGTCCAATTCAACCTGATCAACGGACGTTCGCTCATCCTGCAGACATTTGGCGATTTCCCGTCGCGTGTCGATCTCGAAATCTGCGATCACGTCACCTGGGATGTGAACCTGCAATGTCCGCGCTTCATTTTCAGGCATACTTTCAACAACTCCGGCGCGATTTCCGGGATCAATCCGATCCCTGAGGAAGATCAGTTCATGGCGGCCGTCGATGCCACGACCAAATTTGACCTCTACACATCGAATTCCCGCGCCTATATCTTCGTGAATGACAAACCGTATGCGTGCGCCAACCTGACCGGCAAGTCAGGGGTTTCTCCTGCGCCGGTTCCGCCGACGGGCCCGGTCACCGTGACCTTCGGCGATGCTCTTTATCACAGCGGTGCCGACGACAATTTCCTCGTCAAGATGCAGGGAGGGTTTGTCTTCCGGCACCAACAGACCGAGACCAACCGTCACTTTGACAACTGGGTTTTTCCAGTGGCGTTGCAGCACCGGCGTGGGATGAAACAAGTCTTCCTTGTTCTTCGACCATGACAAATTTGAACTACGATCCCAGCCCGTAGCCTAAGGAACTCGTAGCAGGAGATACCCTGAACGACGTCAACCTAGTTCACACTTCGCGGTCGACCTTGCCGGTGATATGGGTTTGTAGCCAGGCCTCTTGACGCTCATCTGCCCGCAGTGTGCGCGTTTCGCGACGTCTCGATGCGCCGATGATCTCGACGTAAAATCGCGGCTCGCTGGTATTTTCAGACCTCCCCCGCGTTCAGGAGTAAGTGAGATGACCGTTTGTCGCCCCAATCTATTTGCGTTCCGCGGCTTCGCGCTGGCGGCTCTTCTGACATTGATTGCGGGGTGTAAGACGGACAACACTCCTGCGCCACAAGGGACAACGCCGGGTGCAGCACAAGGGACAACGTCGGGTTCAGTAGTAGCTGCGCCGCCGGCACCTACAGGCCTTGTGGCAACTTCCGGCAATGCGCTGGCAACCCTTAGTTGGTCCGCGAGCGCCGGTGCGACCAGCTACGATGTCAAACGCTCCAGCACCAGCGTCGGGCCATACAAGCAGATAGCAACCGCGATGTCGCCCTCGTATACCGACGCCACGGTGAGCAACGGCTCGACCTATTACTATGTCGTTGTTGCAGCCAATGCCGCGGGCGTGAGTGCCGATTCAGCGCAGATCAGCACAACTCCCTCAGCCGCCGGAATCAGAAATATCGTCATCAATCCTGCGACGGCCGTCGTCTCCTACGGCGGGGCATTTCAATTCAATGCTGTCCTCACTGGTTCGCCAGGCTCGACCATCGTGTGGTCGATGCAGGAACCCGGAAATGTCGGCATGATCGCAAACGATGGGCGTTACACGGCACCCACGGTCGCCGGTACATTTCATGTCGTTGCCAAGAATTCTACCGACCCCAATTTGACAGGCACCGCTTCGGTCACGGTCACAGCACCCCAAGGTACCCCCCCCAATCTGACGCCGGGAGTGTGGATGAACATCACCCCTCCCGCTCCCGGACTGACGCAAACCTTTGGCTCGTACTATCTGGAAGTGTCGCCGGTTGACCCGAACGTAATCTATGTTGCGATCGATACGCTCGGTCTTTGGAGAACAACCGACCGTGGTTCAAACTGGACAAGGCTGGGCACGCCCGCTACCTATGACTTCGGCCCGAAGACGACCTATCTCGACAGTGCGTCACGCGTGAGGGTGGATCCGGCAGACGCCAACCATCTCATCGCGACGCAAGGCGTTCGTGGTAGCACGCTCGGGTTCTGGGTGTCTCATGACGCGGGCGCAACCTGGAACATGCCACAAGGCTTCCGTGACATCGTGAGTACCGCGACGAACGATGTGGTTTCGATGGCAGTCGACCCGACGAATTTCAACCACATCTTGTTGGGATCTCACTCGCCTTGGAGAGGAAGCCAAAAGCCTGGCGGGGTCATGGAGAGCACCGACGGCGGGAGTACCTGGATCCTGCATCCGCCGGTGTCGACCTGGCCAGGTGGATCGTTCGCCATCGGCTTTCTCTACGATCCCACCACCGGTCAGGGCAACGCCAACACCTGGCTCGTTGGGACCGACGGCGACGGTTTCTGGCGCACTACAAACGCTGGGAGCAGTTGGACCAAAGTATCCAACTTCAATATAGTGCACGGCGGAGCCCAATTTTCCTACACCAGGGATGGTACGCTGTACTCGGGCGCCCAGCCCTACCCAGTGCGCAGTCGTGACAATGGCCTCACTTGGGAACAGATAACAGGCTTGCCGAGTGCGTTCTACTACTCAGTTGGCAGCGACGACGTCACGCTTTACACGCAACTCTCCAACACCGGGGACAACGCCGGACGGGGCCCGCAACCTTACATGACGGCTCCCGAAGCGACCGGCGGCCCCTGGACGCCGTATCAGGGAGGCAGCCAGAATTTCAACGATGGCCCCTTCGTCATGAGCTATGATGCCGCAAACGGCATCATGTACTCAGCCAACTGGCGGACTGGCATTTGGGCACTGAAGGTAATCAAGCCCTGACGGGAGAATGCTCGAGTTCCCGGCTCCGCCAGTATGCCGTCCCATGTTTAAGATAAGCGTGCATCGACGATAGCCGGAGCGTGAGCGTCATGCGGAGGCCGTCTTGACGATCATGCCTTGATAGTGGCGAGGAGCGCATTGGCGGCAGCGATGTTGAACCGGGTCGGATCGAACGCACCGCCAGTCCGGCCCGGGGACGCGCTGGCCATCATTTCGCTGGTGGCGATCAGTATCCTTGTTGCACTCCCGGGCCTTGGTGACGGACTCTTGGCCTACTATGACAATCCCGTGCATCTGGCCGAAATCCGAGATCTCGCGCGGGTCCATGGCTCAGGTTGGTCGGAACTGGCCTACTGCGGCTTTCCGCTCCATTCGCTCCAGCCACCCCTGACATTCGGGCTGCTTGGGTTGTTGACCCGCTTGGGGGTGCCTTTGGCCCTCAGCTACCAGGCATTGATCGTCACTTCGTATGCCGCGCCATCACTGGCTTTCTGGGTAATTGCCCGGGGCATGCTCAGCGCACCTGCTGCACTGTTCATGGCTTCGACGATTCTGTTTTACAGGCCGGTGCTAGAGGCATTCGAGGGCATGTTCAGTTTCAGCTTTAGCAGCGCCGCCTGGCTTCTTGTTTTGGCCTTGCTGGCACGGGAGGAACCCCGCTCACTCCGCCACTTGGTGAAAGTTGCGACGCTCGCGGCCTTTATCGGTCTTTCCCATGTGTACGTGACGATCGCGCTCTTATACTTGGGGGCAGTCCATACCTTTTGGAACTTGCGCGATCGCCAAGGGCGCAGACGCCTGTATTGGGACTTGCCGGCGCTCGGTCTCGGGGCGCTTTCAGCCTCTGCCTATTGGCTGATGAACGCGTTGTCCGGAACCCGGGCGGTCGGCAATCCCGCGCTGTTAGCGCGCATGCTGAGACAGCTTGTCACCGCCAACGACCCTGCCCCTTCTCCGGGCCCGAATGCCGTGGTGCAATTGCTGTCCGATCCAGTGTGGTTTGCGGACACTGGCCTGCAGTTTGCCATGCTTGTTGCAGGTGCAATCGGCATAGCCTTGGCCTTTCGGGGGTCGCGGAACCTACCTAAATACGGCTTGGTGCTTGCTGCAGTCTGGCTCACATGCGTGGCCGTACAGCCCTGGATACCGGTGATGCTGTTGGGGCCACAGAATAATCGCTTCGTAATCCTGACCAAGTTCGCCCTCCTTGCCGGGAGCATTCCGGCGGTGGCCTGGGTGGAGAACCGTGTACCGGACCTGCGCCGGGTATGGGTTACCACACTCGTTGTGGCTGTCTTTTCCATATTCATATTCGAACGTCTGGTCGCATACATGGCCGTACCGGAGATTGAGCGGAGGGAAGTCGAGCAGATGTGGCAGCGGCTGGCACAGGCAAGGCAACCAGACTGGGGTCGCGTGCTGATTCAGGACACGTTCGGCGCGGGACTTGGCAGGCGCCTCGATAATTCCCACATAATGGCAGATTCCGCACAACGTGCGGGGATAGAGCAGGTCGGTGCCTACTACGGCAATACGCCGTACGATCGGGAGGACTTCTGGCTTTCGTACGACCCCGCCGATCCCGCGTTACCGGAACGCACAGTGGATGTTATGCGAAAGGCGAATGCCACGCATCTCTTGCTGGCGAATCCGAATCTGATCGGTCTGTTTGAAGCCGATAAGCATTTCTCTAAGCTGTTCGAAGCAGGGCGCTTCTCGTTATTCAATCGTGTCGGCAGTCAGTCAGAATGGGTCCGGGCCGTGAATCCAGCCGAGGCTCGACCCACGGTTACGCGTGTTGCACCGGGTCATATCAGAATAGCCACGAACGGCGCCATCGAGTTTACGATCGCTGAGTCTTATCATCGCTTCTGGAAAGCAGAGCCGATCGGGAGCGCGCAGATCACGGCTGATGCGGAGGGCTTAATTGAGTTGCACGTGTCGGCTTCAACGCCACAGGTCCGGCTCGACTACACTCCACCCCGTCTGCCGGGAGTACTTACGACCCTCGGGCTTGTATCGATTCTTGGCCTGTTCGTTCTTGATTTGGGATTGAAGCGGACACAATCCCAGCCCGTAGCCTAAGGAACTATTGACGCAGCAATTCCTGCGCCGACCCTGGTCCATCCAAGGCCTTCAGGAAAAGGAGCAGATCTGCTTTTTCGGATGAACTCAAACCCAGTGGCTTGAGTTCATTGTGGCCGATCAATCTAACCGGCGACCCACCCTGGTTGAAGAACTCGACCACAGCGGCAAGGTCTGTGATCTGACCGGTATGCATGTAGGCCAGACGCTGGCCTACACAGCGAAGCATGGGTGTCTTATACGCCCCTCTCAGCTCTTCGCCCGGCACCTCAGGCAGGCGACCCGCGTCGCCGTCGCTGAACCTGCCGCGGGAATTGAGCGGGTCTTTCAGAGCCGCGCTAACGCCGCTGTACGCGCCCTCATCGACGACGTCGCGAAAGACAACGGCAACCGTCTGCGGAACAAGCCCGACGTTGTGAAATTTCTGGTCCGAGAAATACGGACCCGAATGACACTGAACACATTTCGCCTTACCGACGAACAACTGCAGGCCGTGCACTTCCCGATCCGACATTGCATCCTTCCGGCCATTGACCCAGGCATCGAATCTTCCCTGGCCGCACGAGAGCTTTCTTTCGAAGCTGCCGATGGCTTTGCCCATATTGACTACGGCGCGCGTGACAGCGTCCTGCTTCTCCGCGGCAAGGCCATCGAAGTCGGCACGGTCCCCTGGAACGCCGCGTATGACGCCGTCGCAGGCGGCCTTCGGACTTGGACCCGCAGGCCGACAACCGGTTTCCTCAGCCGGAATCTGCGGATATTCCCGGGCGTCATTGAAGTCGGGAAGGCGGCCGAAGATGCTTTCGTATTGCTTCCTGTGAAAACGCGACAGCTGCTGCGCGACGAAGAGGCGGGAGCTATTCATTTCGACGTGAGATTCGATGACTTCAAAAATCTGGTTGTAAAGCGTATCGCGCCGGCCATCCCACATCAGCAATCTGGCCTGGCCTACATCGTTGAGCGAGGGCGCATGGCGACGGCCCCAGCCGGCAGCAAGGGAAATCGAGTGCCCCAGGGTCCTGCTGTCGAGAAAGCCGGCCTGCGGCACATGGCAACCGGCACATGACACGCGACCAGTCTCGCCCATCTTTCCAAGGGTGTGGGGGCTGCCGTCGTTGTCTCCCTCGAGCAGCCGTCCGGAAAATCTTGTATCAAAGAACAGCTTTCGTCCGAAATCGGCAGCCAGGGGGTCGTCGGCGAATCGGTTTGTACTGTCCGGCGGCGGTGGCGGGAGGAACTTAGGCGCGAGGGTCGCGAGGATGCGGTGTTCCGCTTCGCTGAATACCGGCACTTGTGGGGCATCGGTTTCACTGGCCTGAGCTGCCAGGCCACAGATCAATACCTGAACAGCAATCAGGATAGTTGTCTTGCGCAACGCCAGATCGCCCGTATTACGAGCCGTTAGAGCGATTGGCGAGGACCGAATGCAAAACGAGCGGCGCCTCCATCAGGGCTCGATGTATCGCCACACACCGCTGTTGAACATCGCGCCCACGAAAATATTCTGGGTGCCGTCGTTGACTACGGTGATCGACGCGGCGCCGTCGGCCAGGCCGGGAGGAGTCCCGGGCGCCACCCAGGTGCCCGTCCCAGGTTGAGAAGCAACTTGAAAGTTTGGATTGATTGAACCGGTGGGACCAATGGCAGCTCCGAACATCGCATATACATTCTTTGAGGTGGCCCATACCGAGGATTCAGCCCCGCCCAAGCCCACGTGAGCCCACGTCTGTCCGTAATCAGTGCTCCTCAGCACGCCGTTACCCAGAGCCGAGTCGACTCCTGGCATGAAAACTACACCACTGTTATCGAACTGATAAGCGCCGCCTGATTCGTTTTTATCCACTTGAACCCACGTTGTCCCCGCGTTTGTCGTGCGCCACGTGCCGAAGCCACCGCTCCTGGCAACAAACAGCCACGTGCCCCTGGTGCCGGTGGCATTGCCGGTATTGATGAACGAGACAGAGCCCGATTGATTTGTCGTCAACATTCCGGCTGCCAGAGGAACGCTCGCCCAAGTCTGCCCTCCGTCCACACTCTCGACGATGGAATCGAATTCGTGGCCAATCAGCAGGAGATGATTGGGATCGTACGGATCTATGGAGGGACCAAAGTAGTCTTGGCGGCTGGTGGGAGTGATGGGATATTGCGTCCAATTCACGCCGCCGTCGAGGGACTTCCAAAACCCCAGTCCGGCTCCCCTGATGCAAGTCTCATAGATGATGGCGGCAGGCGCCGTGTTGTTAGGCGAAATGGTAACCTCTCCGCCGCAATCGCCCACCGCGGCGCCATTGGAGCCGGTATTGATGGGCCCGTTCCAGGTCACGCCATAGTCCGTAGATTTCCAGATTCCCTGGCAATTGAATTGCGTGTAGACGTCAGAGGGATGCAAGGGGTCTGACGAAACGGAGGCGGCACCAAAGTTCCCACAAGCAAACAAAGTGGTGAGATCCGCATTGGAAGGCGTCACATTGACCCAGGTCCCGAACGTAGTGGGAGGAGGAGGCGAAGGTGACGCGCTGACCTGCGCGGAATTCGCGCTTTCACCAAACGAATTGACCGACGAGACCACATAGTAATATGTCGTGCCGTTGGTGAGCGGCGTATCGACATACGTAGTCGAGGTGGCTGACGCGATTTGCGTGTAGGGTCCGCCGCTGGTGGTGGAACGTTTGAGATTGTAAGTTGAAGCGCCGGTGCTGGCGTTCCAGGTAAGCGTTATCGCCTTGTCACCCACCGCGGCCGCCAGACCGGTCGGCACCGGCGGAGGAGCGGTGGGAGCCTTCGGCGTCGCCGAGACCTCCGCGGAATTCCCACTCTCGCCGCCTGCGGCATTGAGCGAGGACACGACATAGTAGTAGGCGGTGCCATTGGTGACCGATGAATCCTTATACGTGAGCGCAGTGGGAGCGGCGAGCTTGGTGTACGGTCCGCCCCGGGTGGTTGCACGTTTCACGTTATAGGCCGTTGCCCCCATGCTGGCGGTCCAGCTGAGAGTTATCACAGCGTCGCCTGCGGTTGCCGCTACATCCGCCGGCACGGGGGCCGCGGGATTGTTGGTGCGCGGCAAACAACCCGCAAGGAGCGCCAGACACACCACAACCAAGCAGCCGCGCAAGGCAATCAGGTTGGGGCGGTGTTCGAACATCTCAGTACTCCTGATCTCGGGAGTCACCTGTAATTTACGGCGAAACCCGCTGAAATATAAACTCTACACGAATAGCCTGCAAACTGCTCGGCATCGCCCTGGTTGTGAGCTTACTGCTCCAATGCGTAGTGCTTCTCGACATAGGCTCTCGCATTTCGCCCCATTTACATGGCGCGCCCATTTACCGGGCGCGCACGTCTGCGTTATGTCGAACAGCGAGAGAATCGGACGCAGTGCATGCGCACGTCACGGAACTCACCCGCCGTCAGTGCGCTGTTGGTGCACAGCGGTATGCTAATCTGATCGAGACTCGACATATTTGTGGTTGATGGGAATGAGGAAGTTCTACTGATGCTAACAACCGATGCCGGATGAGCGCCGAGTCGTGGTCATCGGCAGCGGTCCCGCGGGCGCGGCAGCTGCCCGCGAACTGACGCAAAACGGGATCCCTGTGACAATGTTGGAGGCGGGGACTCGCTTCCAACACGGACTGCTGGTGCGCTCAGGCGGCAAAAATCTTTTCCGGCGAACACCAGCGCTGCAGGAGGAGGCAGGACACTCGGTGTCGGGTGATCCGCGAACCCTATGCTATGTCAAGTTTGCGCCGGGTGGACTCACCAACAACTGGACCGGCGCGGTACCGCGCTTTGCCCCGGAAGATTTTACCGAAGGAGAAAGGCTGCACGAACGTTATCGATGGCCAATCACTTACGCGGATCTTGCACCCTACTACGACAAGATCGAGCGATCTCTCGACATCACCGCCGATCCCCGCGATGTACCGCAACTGCCGGGCGGGTATGTTGCCTATCGGAACCGCATACCTGACGACTGGCGGGATGTGGAGCGTTCGGCGAATGAATACGGACAAGGCTTCACGACCTACCCGCTTGCGGATGGCCCGCCGAACATGCTCGTGCGCCGCGGAACGGCATTCAATAGCTACACCAGCATCGTGCGCCCTCTGCTGCGCCTGCCTAATTTTCGGCTGCAGATCGGCGCGCATGCCTTGCAGCTGGAGTGGTCGCCGACAAACGGGAAGGTTGACGGCGTGGTTTATTTCAACCGGCATTCGGGTCGCACAGAGCGAATCGAAGCCAGTGCCGTTGTGGTCGCGTGCGGCCCTCTGGGATCGGCCAAGCTGATGCACAACTCCGTTTCCAATGACTTCCCTCACGGATTGGGAAACTCGGAAGGATTGCTGGGGCGCTTCCTCCACGATCACCCGCGCGAATGGTGGTCTTTCCAGATGGATCGACCCTTGACACTACTCGCGCCTGCCGCTTATTTGACGCGCCTCCCCTACGCCTCCTCTCCTCCGCTGTTGGCGACGTCATGGACCTTGGGAACGGCCACTGTGCAGGATCGTATCCGCAGCCGGTTCGGTCTGAAGGGGACCGCAGTGGGTGTACAAATGATCGGGACGATGATTCCGTCAGAGGCGTGCATTGCGAAGCCGTCGGCAACCAAGAAAGATGAATTCGGACTTCCCGCCCTTGACGTTTGCATTCGCTATAGCGACGCGGAGGTGGACAATGTGGTGCGCGCCCGGCAGCACCTGGTGAACATCATGGGCGATGCGGGTTGTCGCGCAATTATCGGACCGGTCGTCCCGACCTTGTTCCCCGGTACGATCGCACACTACGGGGGAACGGCCCGGATGCACGCAAAGCCACAATATGGTGTCGTCGACGCCTGGAATCGTGTGTATGGCGCGCCGAATGTCTTGGTCTGCGATGCCGCCTGTTTCACGACGGCCTGCGAAAAAAACCCAACCCTGACCGTCATGGCGATTGCAGCGCGCGCCGCGACGCGCCTTGCTCACGATCTGCAGCACACCTGATTCCGTGCTGACTAACCGGCGGGGGGCTCCCACGGAGTTCCCGCCGCGGTCAGTTCCCGAATCAACCGTGCGGGCACGCCCCCGACGAGCGTATTACTGGAAACGCTTTTGGCCACCACTGCGCCGCTCGCCACGATGCAAGACTGCCCGATGGTGACGCCGGGCAGTATGGTGCATCGCGCCGCAATCCAGGAGCCATTTTCGACGAGAATGGGGCGCCCAATATTGACGCCGGCGCGAAAGTTCGGCGCACCGACTTCGTGGTGGGCGGTGACAAGGACACAGTGGTGGCCGATACTGACGCGATCGCCAATCCGTATTTCAGCAGAAAGATCCAGGAATAGCGGTGCGTTGATGATGCAGTCGGCACCGATGCGCAATCGCTTATGGATAGATCCAGGACCGGTTATCGTCAGACGGCCGAACACCAAGGTACGAGGGCCGATCTCGATGCCGGCCAGACGATATATCGCTGTGCGAAGCCGACAAAAACACAATCTGGGCAGGGCGATGACCAGCAGGTCCGCCAGAATCAGCCTTGGATTGAGATTTACGAATTCTTCAACGATTGCGCGCATAAGGAGCCATCGCGGCCGCAAGCAAAGCTGAGGGCATAAGGATCACTTTACTATAGCCGTATTACAGCGATGGCGCGCACGAGAAGCGATTCGCCGCACGGAAGACGTGGGCGGCCACTGGCGCCCGGTCATATAGGCCTGTATTCTGCGGGATATCCAGCGTATCGCCGAATTTGAGCAACTGAGCGGGAGCATGTGTCATGCGGTTGCACGGGCTAACATTCCTCGTCCATTGCGCGACACCCTGTCTGCTGGCGTGTGCGTACAGCGCCAGCGCGAACGCGTCAACCGAGGGCACCTCCGATCAGGCTGCGGTGACTGTCACCGTTACCGTTACCGCATCGAGCCAGCATCCCATCTCACCCTACGTTTATGGGATCAATTTTGCTTCGAACATCGACGGCGTACCGACCGACCTGACCTTGGATCGCACGGGAGGCAACCGTTGGACCGCGTACAACTGGGAAACGAATGCCTCCAACGCCGGCAGCGACTATCTATACCAGAACGACAACTATGTGAGCACTAGCAAAGAGCCCGGTATTGCCGTTTCAGACTTGATCGCAAAAGATCGGAAAAACGGCATGGCAAGCATGGTGACGGTGCAGATGCAAGGTTTGGTGGCCGGCGATGAGAATGGCCCCGTGAGCATCGCAAACCCTCCCGACAAGACACGATTCAAAAAAGTCTTCTTTGAAAAAAAGAAGGTTACCAACGAGCCATTCACGCTTAAACCGTCGATCTCGGACGACTACGTGTTCATGGACGAGTTCATCTGGGCGCTTGATCGGAAGTTCGCGGGCCAGAACATCTTTGGCGCCAAGCCGTCAACGCATCCGGTGTTCGTCTCATTGGACAACGAGCCTGAACTCTGGAAGACCACTCACTTGGAGATCCAAGGCAAGACGGCTATCTCGCCGGACAGCTATATTGCCAGGACCATCAGTTTGGCCACCGCGCTTAAGAAGCAGTTTCCCGACCTGGTGATATTTGGTCCCGCGCACTTCGGCTTCATGGGTATGTACAACTGGCTCAACGAGATGAACGCATCGCCGCCGGGAAACAACTGGTTCGCCGACAAATACCTGACCGCCATGAAAGCTGCCTCGGCTGCCTTCGGCAAGCCACTCGTGGATGTCTATGATATTCACTGGTATCCGGAAGCGACAGACGGCGCCGGGGCGCGCGTCACCACCCTCATGGGTCCCACGCTGACCGACGATCAAGTGCAGGCGATCGTGCAGACTCCCCGTAGTCTTTGGGACAAGACATACAAGGAAAAATCTTGGATTTCCGATAATGTTTTGGGCCAACCAATCGATCTTCTGCACAGGCTGCAAACTCGAATCGATGCCGAAAACCCCGGCATGAAGCTGGCCATCACGGAGTACGACAACGGTGGTGGGCTGCACATCGCCGGTACGCTCGCGCAGGCCGACAATCTTGGCGTTTTTGGCGCGCACGGCTTGTTTGCCGCGACTCTGTGGTTGCTCGCGCCCAAGGAACCGTACACACTCGCTGCATTTCGCGCCTTTCGTAACTTCGACGGCGCCAACCATCACTTCGGCGACACGTCGATCCAGGCGACTTCGAGCAATGTCGCAAATGTCGCCGTCTATGTAAGCACGGACAGCAGCCGCGCAGGCCGCGTGGTGATGGTGGCGATCAATCGCTCGCCGGTGCAACAAATAGCAGCGATCAGCGGGCAACCTTTGTCGGGATCGGCGCATTTGTTCCGCATGACGGCGGCAACGGCGGGAACGCAATCCACCATTAAACCCGTCGCGGCCGGGGTTCAGCCGGTCTCCGGAACCTCGCTCACCCTGAGCCTGCCGGCATTCAGCGTAAGCACGATCGATATCTACTGACGAGCGCGGCGTTTCTCGGGGGTACTGACCGTAAAGGAAACGCCGTAGACATTCTGACTGAAGTGCCCGCCGATGAAAGTTGAGCGCCGCGTCTGAAAATTGGCGTAGGGTCTGATCAGCAGCCAGCGCGATGGCTTGTAGACAATTGCCATGCTCGGCGACTCCTGAATATCGACCCGATCGGTACCCACCGGATTGTTGCCCTGTCTGGGAAAATTCCGGTAGGCGAATGTATAGCCCGCGGATACCGTCAGCCTATAGGTTGCCTGCCAATTGACGGTTACGCCCGCGCTACTGTCGATTTCCGAACCCTGGTTGAAAATATAGCTGTTGATCGACCTTGCTATATTGGCAGTAAAGCTGGTCTTTGGCGTCAATTGGTCCGTGAAAGCGAGTGAACCGGTCACCCCTGAAGTGTTGTCGCTTCCGTCGTTCGAGGATCTGCGGCTGTATCCGACCGAACCATCAAAGCTGCTGCGAACGTGATTGTAGTGGGCCACAAATGCCGCTGTGGTTTGACTGAAGGAAGGGTTCGAAGAGCCGTTCGGGCCGCTGTAGTTACCGGAGGAGTACCCAGCCATGACTCCGCCCGTAATCGCGCCGAAACCTGAGTACTCGAGCGTCGTTGTTCCCGAGGTTTGCGTCAATTGTAGATTCGGTTCGTTGAAGGTGGGCTCCTGGGATTTGCTGGTGAAGGCCGACCCTTTAACCCGCCATTCGGAATTCAGTTTGATGTCAATCTGCGCCGTTTCTCTCTGCTCCGTCACCGTCACGAGCGATAGCGTCGTCAGCCCCGTTAGATTGTAGAACGGGACCATGCTGTGCGTCCGGCTCGCATCCAGCTGCCCATCCAAACTATCGCCGAGTTTCCATTTCAAGCCTGCGTCGATGTTGTAACCGGTGTTATCCAACTGGGTATCGCGTTGATACTTGAACTCTTGGGTACTCCCCGTTGCAAACAATTCCTGCCGACCCAGCAAGTAACTGCCGCTAAGTGCCGCACCGTACGAAAAGTAGGTGTCCGAGCGGCGAAAATCCGGGGTACCGGCCGGCAAAGAACCGGAATTCAAGGCAAATACGTTGCTATTGCTTTCATAGGTGCCTGTCGCCGACGCTTGGCCGGTGAACTGAGCGTGGGCATGGGCGGGCAGCGCCAAGGCGGCAATCGCGGCGCATATCAGCAGCCCAGGATCCACTGATCGCCGGAACTTGTGGCAAATCCAACGGTTCATGGTGAGCAACTATGCCTTGTCATAACGTGCCGCGCGCGATTCCAGTCATCGTCGTGGGAAATCTGCAAGGTACTCACGCCCGTGTCGGGTGGCCATTCATCCCGCTTGTACGACGCACAGGCCGTCAATTAATCGTTATTCGCACCCTTGACTCCGGTGACACTGTAGACGCGGTTTCGCGCGGACGCAATGTATCGCTGCAGCAGCGGCCACGCATTATAGAGATCTGTCATAAAACAGGGGCTCATATCCCTTAGGCTCTCAGCGCGGCCACCGAGCGTGAAGGAAGGATCGCGGATGCCGCAGCTCGTACAGTCGGTTGGCGATCATAGGAACCGGGTCGCTCCAATAGCCCAGCATCGAGACGACAGTGCGCGGGAGGCTCGAATTGCGGTTTTGTTCATCACCCGTCAAGCGTAGTCGGCGCTTGAACAACGGCCCCATCAAGGCCAGCAGGGAACTGCGGGCGATGATGTCTGACTTGCAAATGGCGTTCGGCGAAGAGGTCATCTGCTGCAACGTGGAGCGGTACCACAACCACGGCAAATCGGATCCTCGCGCGATGTCCAACGCGATGAACCCGAACGCTCGCGGATTGAGATCGATTGCGTACAGATTTTCGCCGTCGGCAACCACCTCAATCTCGAAAATTCCCCGCGATAGCACTTTATCGACGATTTTCAATCCGTATTCGAGAATGCGCGCATTCTCGCAACCGATCTGCACTGTGCTGACGCCGACATCTGGTGGCCACTGCTCCCGTTTATAGGATACGCAGGCACTCAACACGCCACCATCAACATCCTTGATGCCGCTAACGCTGTAGACGTGATTTCGTGCCGATGGGAGATAACGTTGAATGAGGGGCCACCGAACCTCGGGATATACCTGCGCAAGTTCCTCCTGCCCTGGAATGGCATCGTAACGCGCGAAGTGAAGTGCCAGATCTTCCTGAGTCCGCACTACCGCACCGCGCTCCGCAAATCCCACCACCAAGTGTGAATTGGGTTTGAGCATCAATGGATATCCCAGTCCGGAGGCAACAGTCATGGCGGCTTCCAGGGAGTCAGCTGACTCGGTCGGCAGCGTCGATTCGCCCTCGCCGGCGCTGACCCGTGAAAATCGCGTTTTGATGAGGCAGTTTTCGATTTCCGCCAGCGGCGCGATGGTGCGTTGAACCTCGGGCGCAAATTCGCTGCGCAGGCTCGAAATATAGAAGGCGATTAGATCGGTGGTCGGCGCGACTCGCACTATTTCGCCGCTGCGAAGTCTGTCGCGCAACCACGGAACAAAAACTGCAGCGTTTTCCACCGGCGGACAGGGGCGCCGAAAGCTGCAATAACGCGACCATCGACCGGAGCCGCTGCCGTAAAAGTGCAAGGGAACCCGTTGCCGACCGAG
>Ga0210406_10000903_pt1 | contig 38593 bp, 34 predicted proteins | sample IncBWC30MmetaG_FD_155454 | JGI IMG/M metagenome (GOLD analysis project Ga0210406, IMG submission 155454) | Forest soil microbial communities from Barre Woods Harvard Forest LTER site, Petersham, Massachusetts, United States - Inc-BW-C-30-M | ecosystem: Environmental > Terrestrial > Soil >... | reverse complement strand
ATCGTCCACGATGAGAATCCTGCGGCCTTGCCCTAAGGGCGCGCGCGCCGGCTGCTGCTTCACCACGTCGACCTGGACGCGTACCCAGAAGGTCGAGCCCTTGCCGATCTCGCTGCGCACGCCGACATCGCCGCCCATCAATTCAGCCAGGCGTTTGACGATGGACAATCCTAAACCCGTGCCGCCGTAATGGCGGGTAGTGGATGAATCGACCTGCGAAAATGACTTGAACAGCCGGTCCAGCCGATCCGCCGGAATGCCGATGCCTGAGTCGGTGACCTCGATGGTCAAGGTGGCGCGCTCGTTCGCGTCGACCTTGGTGGCCAGGTGAACCGTGATATATCCCTCGTGCGTGAATTTGACCGCATTGCCCAACAGGTTCAAGACCACTTGGCGCAATCGGCCCGGGTCCGCACGGATCATCACCGGCACCTCAGCCTCGATGCTGACGATGAGTTCGATGCCCTTGGCCGCGGTTTGCAGGGCCGTGGCGGCGACCGTCTCGTACAGCATGTGAGGCAGATCGAACTCGACGTTCTCGAGCTCCAGCCGGTCAGCTTCGATCTTCGACAGATCGAGCACGCCGTTGATCAATGACAGCAGCGCCTTGGCGCTGCCGCGGATGATGTCCAGGTACTCGCGCTGCGTGTTGTCGAGCGGCGTCTCCGCCAGAATCTGCGACATGCCGATGACACCATTCATCGGGGTGCGGATCTCGTGACTCAAGTTCGCGAGGAAGCTGCTCTTGGCTCGATTGGCCGCCTCGGCGGCCAGCTTGGCATCGAGGGAGGCCTGTTCGGCCAGCTTTCGATCGGTGATGAGTTGCATGGCGCCGGCCAGGCGTAACGGTGTGCCGTCGGCGGCACGTTCGGCCTGGCCGCGCGCCCGCATCCATTCGTAGTGCCCGGCCTTGTGACGCACCCGAAATTCGAGATCGTAAACCGCGTGGCGCTCGAGGTGATCCTCGAGGCTCGCGGCGACGCGTTCGCGGTCTTCGCTGTGGATCAGCGTGACGAACTGCTCGTGGGAGGAGCCGAGTTCCTCGACGCTGTAGCCCAAGAGTTCGCCGAAACGCAGCCCATACCAAGAGACATGGGTGAGAAGATCAATCTCCCACAAGCCGTCCTGCGTGCCCCGCAGCGCCCGCTCCAGCCGGATTTCCACCGAGCCCAAGGCGTCCTTGGTGTGCTTCAAATCGCTGATATCGACGATGGCGCCGGTGATGCGCTCCACGTCGCCGGCGGGGCTGCGCGACACCTTCGCCTTCTCGCCGATCCAGCGTACTCCGCCCTTATCGAGCAGCACCCGGTATTCGCAGCGGTAGTAAGGGTCCGCCGCCGTCGTTTCCAAAGGCGCGCTGCGAACCAGCGAGCAGTCGTCCGGATGAACCTTCGACAATGCGTGATTCAGATCATCGAGCGGCGTTGCCGGCGGAAGGCCGAGCAGCTCGCGGAAATTGTCGGAGCAGATGCGGCTGTTGCGGCGGAAGTCGAAATCGAAGGTGGCGACGCCGGCCGCGGTCTGAGCGATGTTCAGCGACTCGGTGGCGTACTGCAGCTTGTCTTCCAGCGCCTTGCGCTCGGTGATGTCGGTAAAGGTGCCGATCGCGCGCGAGTCGTAGCCCTCGCCGCCGAGCAGCACCTGTCCGCGGCCGGCCAGCCAGCGAATCTCGCCCGCGGCCGTCAAGGTCCGGTATTCGGTTTCATAGCCGCCGCCGGTGGCGACGGCGTCGCTCAAGGCATGAACGACATTTTCCAAGTCCTCGGGATGAACGGATGCCAGCCATTCATCGCGCGTCAGGGACATGTCACGGCATCCCAAACCGATCAGCTCGAAGAACAACGAGGTTCCCTTGATCTGGCCGGTCACCAAATTCAGTTCGAAGACGCCGAATCCGCCCGCGGCTTGTGCAAACTCCAAGAACTCCGCCGCGCGGCGTGAAGAGGTGTCGGATACCGAGGGACTGCCGGCCTCCTCGTGCGCCTGCGCGCTCAGCGGATCCGTGAGAGCCTGTTTCCCGGCGTGTTTCCGCGATTGGGTGAGCAACTTCTTCTGATTCGTCCAGCTTCGCATGCGGATTCCGTAACCGGTGGGTCTTGCACCCAACATCTTAAGGGTATCGGCGGGTAGGGGCACCGCTTGAGCTATGATCGACCTCTCAATCCCGAGTGAAAGGCATGCGCAACTTCAAGGTTTTGGGCGTTTTGGCGGCTGGAATCGGCGTGCTGGTGTGCGCCGTACTGGTCGGCGTGTGGCTGCTCGTGAACCCGAACCATTACAAGGCCAGAATCGCCGCTGCCGTCAAGGAGTCCACGGGACGAGAGTTGCAGCTCACCGGCGATATCAAGTTGTCGGTGTTCCCCTGGATTGCCCTGGAATTGGGACCGGCCGCCCTAGGAAACCCCGAAGGGTTCAGTGAAGAACCATTCCTGTCATTTACGCATGCGGCAGTGCACGTCAGGTTGCTGCCGCTGCTGCGCGAACGGCTGGAAGTCGCCCGCGTGCAGATCGAGGGTCTCGATGTGCGCTTGCGCAAGAACGCCGCGGGCAGGGGCAACTGGCAGGATGCGGACTCAAGCCCTCCCGCCGCTCCCAAGGCGGACGCGCATCATGAGGCATCGCGCGCTTGGACGCCGCTCTCCCGCCTCAGCGTGTTGCACGGACGCGTAAGCTACGAAGGCACGACGCTCGAGAACATCAATCTGGAAACCGGTTCCGCTGCTGCCGATCAGGTGATCCCCGTGAGGGCAAGCTTTGATGCGAATCGCGGCATCCCGGGCGAGCAGATCTCGATGAATGCCCAATTCAACTTGAGCGAAGATGCGCAAGCTCTGCAGTGGCAGATCGCCGCCGTGAACTTCAGCGGCACACTGACGCGACCGGGTTCGGACGGGGCCACGCATTGGGATCTGTCGGCCCCCGCCTTGCAGGTGAATCTCACCCAACAGACGCTGGCGGTGCCCGCATTCACCATGAGTTACGCGGGCGCGCATCTGAACGGCCAGGTTTCCGCCACGCACATTCTCGATGACTTCAGCTTGAAGGGCCGCGCCGTCTTGCCGCCGTTGGTGCTGCGCGAGTTTGCCCCGCGACTTAAAGTTACCCTGCCCACGACCCGGGATGCCAAGGCGCTGTCGGCATTGTCGGCAAGCACGGATTTTGCCTACGGCGCCAACGCGCTGAGCCTGAGCAACGTGGCATTGCGCCTCGATGACACGCAGCTTCAGGGACATATCCAGTTTCGCACCGGCGCGAAGGCTGCGCTGGAGTTCGACCTGACCGCAGACCAGATCGATCTGGATCGCTATCGTGCTCCGCAGGGAGCCACCGCCGACCAAGCTTCCGCCGCCGCCGCTGAAAGAAGCGCAACACCGCTCGACGCGCGCGGTACCTTGAAGATAAAGGCGGCGCATTTTGCCGGCGTGGACTTCAGTGATCTGCGCATCACCCTCCTCGCCGAGGACAACGCGATCCATCTGTTCCCCATCGAAGCGCAGATCGCTGGCGGCCGCTACTCCGGTGACATCACGTTGGATGAGCGCGGCGCCGTAACCACCTTGAGTGTCGATGAGCATCTCACCGGCGTCGACATGGCGCGACTGCTGGCCGGCAGCGCTCAGAAGGGACGCCTGTCGGGACGGGCGACGCTGAATCTGAAAGCAACGGCGCGCGGTGCCACCATGGATGCGTTTCTCAAGACGATGAGCGGACATCTTGAAGCAAGTCTTGCCGATGGTGCCCTGGAAGGCATCGACGTCGGCTACGAGATGAGCCGTGCGCAAGCGCTGATCGATAAATCGGCCGCGCCGCCGCGCGACAACACCGGGCGCACCCCGTTCGAGGCCTTCAAGACTTCGGCGCAGATCGCCAACGGCGTAGCCGAGACGCACGATCTCAACATTGCCTCAGCGGCGCTCAAGGTGACCGGGCAGGGCAGCGCCAATCTGTCCTCGAAGGCCATCGATTTTAAGTTGTTGGCCGCGGTGGCGACGGCGCCCGCGAGGACCACGGATATTCCGCTCAAAGTCACCGGGACCTATACGGCTCCCAGCGTGAGGCCCGACATCGAAGCGGTTGCCAAGGATCAACTGAAGCAGAAGCTGCAGGAGGTCTTGAAGAAAAACGGGCTGCAAGGACTGTTCAGCAAATGAGCTGGGAGGCTGAAGCATTTGCGCAGCGCCTGCTCGATTGGTTCGCCTTGCACGGCCGTCAAAGGCTGCCCTGGCAGAGCAATCCCACGCCGTATCGGGTGTGGGTGTCGGAGGTGATGTTGCAGCAAACGCAAGTGGCCACGGTGATTCCCTACTATGCGCGCTTCATGGCGCGCTTTCCTGATGTGGCCTCGTTGGCTGCGGCGCCTCTCGATGAGGTGCTGCATCTGTGGACCGGCCTCGGGTACTACGCACGCGCACGCAATCTGCAGGCATGCGCACAAGTCATCGTCGCGCAATACGGCGGAGAGTTTCCGCAAGCGCTGCAAGCCATGATGGAACTGCCCGGCATTGGACGCTCCACCGCGGGGGCGATCTTGGCCCTGTCGGGCGGTCAATCACTGCCCATTCTCGATGGCAACGCCAAGCGTGTGTTGGCGCGTGTTTTTGGCATCGCCGGAGATCCCACGTCAAGTGCGGTGCTGGCAGCCTTGTGGGAGCAGGCCGATGCCTGTACCCCCGCTCGAGCCGTCGCCGCGTACACGCAGGCCATCATGGACTTGGGTGCCACCGTGTGCACGCGCTCAAGACCTGCCTGCACCGTGTGTCCGATGAACGCAGGGTGTATTGCGGCGCTCGAAGGACGTCAAACGGAATTGCCGGGCAGAAAACTCAAGCGCGTCCGGCCTGCACGCGAGGCGACGCTTTTGATTGCCCAGATTGAGCACAACGGTTCGACTGCCGTGCTGGTGCAGCGCCGTCCGGCTTCGGGCGTGTGGGGCGGACTGTGGTCACCGCCGCAATTTGCGAGTGAAAGGGACGCGCTGGCGTGGTGCCGCCAGGAATTCGGCGACACCGCGCAATCGCAACCATTGCCGCCGATCGATCACGCATTCACGCACTTTGACTTGCGCCTGCATCCGCTTAAGGTTCGATGCGAGGATAAACCGGGTGTGCGCGATGCGGACAACCACCAATGGTATCCACTCGACGCGCCGCCGCGCATCGGCCTGCCCCAACCCATCCGCCGGCTGTTCGAGCACCTGCGCACGACGCGGAATGAATAGCGTAAGATTCACTGCATGGCACGCAAGGTTCACTGTGTATTACTGAAACGCGAGGCGGAGGGCCTCGACTACCTGCCGTATCCCGGCGAGCTGGGAAAGCGGATCTACGACAGCATTTCCAAGGAAGCGTGGGCGCAATGGGTGGCGCACCAGACCACGCTCATCAACGAGAATCGGTTGACGCCGATCGAGCCGAAGGCGCGCGCCTTCTTGGTGGCGGAAATGGAGAAGTTTCTGTTCGGCGGCGGCTCCTCGAAACCGAAGGATTTCGTGCCGAAGTAGCGCACAGGAAGGTCCCGTGAAGTCGCCGCTCTGCCAGACACTCGGCATCGAATTTCCGCTGTTCGCATTCAGTCATTGCCGGGATGTGGTCGCCGCCGTCAGCCGCGCCGGCGGCTTCGGTGTGCTCGGCGCCACACGCCATACTCCCGAGAGCATCCAGATCGAATTGAAGTGGATCGACGATCACGTCGATGGCAAGCCCTATGGGCTCGACGTATTGATTCCGGAGAATCTCGCGACGCGCGGCGAGTCGGGGCTGACCGCGCGTTCGCTGGCGGCGCGGATACCTCAAGAGCACCGCGACTTCGTCGCCGATCTGCTGAAGCGCAACCATGTGCCGGCGCCTGCCGAGCCGATTCGCGATGGCGCACCGCCCTACGATCCTGGCCAGGCGCTCGAGACGCTCGCAGCCGCCTTTCGTCACCCGATCAAGCTCATCGCCAATGCGCTCGGCGTACCGCCGCCGTCGATGATCGAGCTCGGCAAGCGCCACGGCGTGCCGGTCGCGGCATTGGTGGGCGCGAAAGAGCATGCGATCCGCCAGGCCAAGGCCGGCGTCGATATTCTGGTCGTTCAGGGCGCAGAGGCGGGCGGCCACTGCGGGGAGGTTTCCACGCTGGTGCTGGTCCCCGAGGTGCTCAAGGCGATAAAGCCTTTGGGCAACATTCCGGTCCTCGCCGCCGGCGGCATCATGACGGGGCGTCAAATGGCCGGTTGCATGGCGCTCGGCGCTGCCGGGGTTTGGACCGGTTCAGTCTGGCTGGCGACGACGGAATCAGAGACCTCAGAGATTTTTCGGGAAAAGATGATCGCCGCGACATCGCGCGACACGGTGCGCTCGCGCGGACGAACCGGCAAGCCGTCCCGGCAGCTACGTTCGAGCTGGACCGACGCGTGGGAGCAGCCCGGCAGTCCCAGCCCCTTGCCGATGCCGCTGCAGTCCCTGATCAGTGAGGGCGCGCTGCGCGCGATTGAGCGTTCTGCCGCCGCCGGCAATCCCGCCGCGCGGGCTCTGGTGACTTACTTTGTGGGACAGGGCGTCGGCCTCATCGACAGCGTCAAATCGGCGCGACAGGTCGTCGAGGAGTTCAAGCTGGATTTCGCCGATGCGGTGGAAGAGCTGCAAACTCTTTCGCAGGAGTGAGTCGGCACATCGTTGTGTTGCTCGGCATCAACGACATTGGGTGCTGCCCGCGCTGAATGCTGAACAGCAGTACCGGTCAATCTGATGCTCCTTTCGACTTCACAGCCCGAAGACTGGTTGAAGCCGCGAGCAGATCCTCGACGTGCGCCTGCAATTGCCCGGCTATGTTTCTAATTTCCGCCGCCGTGACGACAGCGCCCTCTCTTTCTCGGTTCTCAAGATCCTGAATCAGTTTCTTTATCGAAGTTGCCGTCTCGTCCAAAACTCTACCGGGGTCTCTGTGCTCTGGCTTGACCATCCTTTGGCGGCTCCTTTCTGACAATCCAAGCGAGATTGTGCTGAACGGCGCCGAATGTCTCTATCGCCTGCCACCCCCATCCGCCTGGGTCTGTTCTCCTACACCGCGTCAGTTTTTTCGCGCTCTGCGACCGACCGCCCAGGAAGGAACCCCGTGGCCGGCGTGCTCGGCCATATCGGCCAATTTATCGTAGAGCGATGCGATCAGCGCGAGCTGCTCCTGTATTTTCGGATTCTTCATCTCGCTCGCGACAGCGCGAATGGATTGCGCTTCTTGCCGATAATCGGGTCGCTTGTGAACCGGCAGAGCGGAATCCATTGTCTTGACGTCTACCTGGGTGAAGGGAAGCGCAGGTTAGCAGAGCATTTTTGTAGGAGACGCAGTGGGGTGAGTATTGAAGGAGTGTAGGAATTTCCCTACGAATATTCTTGCTCTTGGATTGGTCCCGCAACCGCGCTGTCACTCGGTGGTCCTTCCCCGGCAAATGATGCGTTGCATCGCGGCGCGCTGAGCTCCATCAACGCGGCGAACCCCGATCCGCACATGCTCAAAGCGGTCAATACCATGGTTTGTACGAGAGGCGCGCTCATCGACAACCAAGTGCTGCAAACAAATTGCGTCAGAGACGAAAGCACCACGATCAGCGCGCCGGCGACGGCTACCTCTCTGTACTTCAACACTTTCATCACAAGTCATCTCCCGGGCGCAAATCCAACTGAGCGACCAGCGCCCTAGTCCTGACGGAATGATGGTTATTTGGGGCTTTGGGCCCCTAAAGCGTTGGCCGGATGTCTCGGGCTCGTCCCTGACGGATACGAGACCGTCCCTGCGGATCGCGCTACGCGTGCCGCCACGCAGCGGGCAAGTACGAATGGCCCGGCCGGAAAAACAGCGCTAGAATCTACGCTCAGAAACATGGAGGTGGGCTCAAGTCATGGACGGCATCATTTGGCTTTTTCTAGCCCTCATCATCGCCTTGGTCTCACTCGGTGTCGTGCTGGTCGGCATTCACCGCCGCCCGTCCAAGATCAAGCCAGATCATTGCCACAGCTGCCGCACGCCGATATCCCTGCGTCGAGTTTCGTTTTTCAGGTCCCACATGTTGTTGGGCGAGTGGGTGTGTCCGCATTGCGGCACCCGCATGAACAAGTGGGGGAGGAACGCGCGGACGGCGACGTGATGTGGGACGCCGGGTCGTCAAGATGGCACACGATCACGTATTACGGTTCCGCAGCCAATCAATGGGCCGCGGCATCCTCGCCTCTCCTACGCTATTTATGGGTCCTGGAATTAGTCCTCACAATCCTGCTTGCGCGACTCCTCCATGAATTCATCGGTACTCACTGTCACGTTATTGGCGTTGCTTTTCGGAATGAGGCAGCCACTTGTCGACACTGACGTGAGCCATTGGGATACAAAGCGCTTTCAAGTTGATAGCTCAATCCTAGAGATCAGCGCACCCATTGGCTATCGAGTGCGCACTGCGGCGCTGCCCCAACGCGTTTATAAACGGGCACAAAGGTTGCTGCTGGATCTTCAATACGATTTTGTGAGACAGGGATCTGACGAGACATCTCAGTTTCAGATAAAGGTCGACCTTGTTAGATTGGTTGCGCCTTTCAATACGGAATTCGCCAAGACAAGTGACTTGGATAGTGCGTTGGCAGAGGCGTTCGGGCATCCCATAAATGGTGATAAAAGTCCGGCACCCGCTGAGCAGTTAGTCCGCGGAAGACGATGGATTTACTACGACAACTCCGCCGATGTTACGTACGGTCAGACTCGCGAAACGTACGGGACAGTAATTGACACTATTACGGTCTTGCTCATTACGGGATGGTATGGGCCCAACTTGCGCAAAGATCCGAAGTGGTTCGAATCCAGAAGGCAAATTCTTCGTGAAGTGCGTAACAACACCAAATTGGTCGAGTGATCGCGACGCCCTCGACAAACTCGTTGCCGACATCAATCGCGCTCTGGCTGCGCGGCTTCCTCAAGGCTAAGCAGCGTGGTGACATACTTTTCAATTGGGGGAATTTCAATCCAGCTCTGCCGCACGATTGCGAGTGCGCACGAGTCTGTTTTGGCGCTACATTGTCCTGTCCGTTGCGTTTTCGATCGCTGTTGCCATATTTCTTCGTGCAAGGTAACCGCAGGCTCTGCTCTCGAGACGAGTGAGCATTTACACGCAAATGGGACAGATGCCCGCTTACCGAGGGCGGGCGTGCTGGGCCGTCATTGCGATGTCGACCGTTATGTGCGGTAAGCGCTCAGCTAACCCCGCCTGGTGATAGTTAAATTGGTCGGAAGTCCGGTTTCAGCGTTGGGCACCACATGTCTTTCGATAAAACAAATAGCAATGTGGCGTACTTGATGCTATCAATGCTATCATATAGACAATTGTTGGGCTATTATTCGCAAATTCGATGGAGGGTTCTGTCATGGCGCAATTAATCGTGCGGGACTTGCCGGTAGAGTTAGTGTTGGCGCTGAAGCGGCGGGCGGCCAAGCGGAATCGCAGTGCGGAGCAGGAGCATCGAGAGATTTTGAAGGCGGCACTCACGGGAACGAAGCGGCGGCCTTTGGCGGCTGTGCTGGCGACGATTCCGAATGTGGGTGAAGACCGTGACTTTCGGCGTGAGCAAAGCGATCGTCGGTAACCCATGTATCTGGTGGACACCGATGTTATCAGCGAGATTCGCAAGGGCGAGAAGGCTGACGCGGGCGTTCGGGAATTCTTTGAGGTCGCGAGCCGTGAGGCCGTTCCTTTGTATTTGTCGGTGGTGACGGTCGGGGAGCTGCGGACTGGGGTCGAGCGATTGCGGCACAGGGGCGATGTTCAGCAGTCGGAGCTTTTGGACCGCTGGCTGCAGCAGGTGACGAAGACCTATGCGGATGCGATCTTGCCGTTGGATGAAGAAATTGCCCATGTGTGGGGTCGCCTAAGGGTTCCCAATCCTGAAAATCCGTTGGATAAGCAGATCGCCGCTACTGCGCTGATTCATGATTTAACCGTGGTGACTCGAAATACGGAGCACTTCGCGCCGACCGGTGTAAAGCTTAAGAATCCGTCTTCAGGCCAATGAACTCGCCGGACATGCAGGCATTGTCGGAAGGCGAGCTCAAGAGCTCGCGTAACTCTACGAGGGCGCGCACGACGTAGATCCCCATCTCGACGGCGCGCGGACTGTTGAGCACGTTGGCGGCCTGGATCGCGCGGTGTTCGGTGAAGGCATAAGGCAAGTAACGGCGGCCGCCGCGCCCGGTGTTTGAGGTCGCAATCTGCGACCTCAAGGTGCGAATCGCCGCGCTCGACATAGGAATCCGCGCCGTCGCGAATTTCTCCAAAGCAATCGAATCCGAGGGCCACAATCGCCAATATTTATAATATAATCATAGTGTTATCATATATAACAAGCCTTATGTTAAGTGAGCAAAAGCTTTGGAAGTTTCCGCATTTGCTACAAAGTGCTACATGTGCTACGTTTCATTTATGGGTCGAATCATAAACCAGCGTGAGCTTCGAAATCAGTCCGCCAGTGTCCTTCGCGCAGTCGAGGCGGGCGAAACCATCGTCGTGACGCGCAACGGCACGCCGGTTGCGGAGTTGCGACCCATTCGGGCGCAGCGGTTTGTTCTCCGGGCGACGATTTCTCAGGCAGCTGCTCGCGCGCCTCGGATCGATGCCGGGAGGTTTCGTGCAGACCTGGACGCCGTAGTCGACCAACGCCTCGATGACTGAACCTACCAGAGGGCTTCTCGACACATCGGTGGTTATCGACCACGACGTGATCGACGCAGCATTGTTACCCGACGAATCTGCAATTTCCGCTGTTACCCTCGCCGAACTCGCCGCAGGTCCTCACGCCACACAAGATACCGATGAACGCGCTCGACGCCAGGACCGATTGCAATGGGCGAGTTCGACGTGGGACCCGTTGCCTTTCGATGCAGATGCCGCGCGTGCATACGGCAGAATGTTCGCAGCTGCTCGAGCCGCCGGGCAGTCGAGTCGCGCTCGACTCGCGGATTTACTCATCGCGTCTACCGCCGCGGCAAACAGCTTACCCGTTTATACGCGAAACCCTACCGACTTTGACGCTCTAAAATCAATCATCAAAATAGTTCACATATAATGTTCTACGGTGGCGTGAATCCGACTCTAGGCCGCGTCACGCCCCCGCAACACTTCGCTGCTCGTCCGCGTCCGGAGCGTTTTCGGCCCGTGATCGATTGTCGAATATCATGGTTGGCGAGGTGCTCGTCGAGAACGCGGGCCAGTGAGGCATGCCCGCGTGATTCGGGTCGCCGGTTCTTGCGAAATGGATCCACGCCTCGCTCATGACGGCAGCGAGTGCGCGCGCATCGGCGCCTCCACCGGTCATATTTTCGCAGCGATCCGTGTTGTCGAAAACAAAGGCGATCTCCGAGCAGTGAAACGCGCGCGGCCGGCCGTCCAGGATCGGCGATTGCCATGCAAACCAATACACATAGGCCGGTGCACCGCCGGCGAGTGCTTTGGCGCTGGCTTGCTCGAGGGCGGATTGGCGTACTGAGGAGGCGGCAATTCGCGACCATACATCGAAGGGTTTGGCGTTCGGTATGCGTTGGCGAAACGCCGCCAGAACTTGCGGTGCTTTGTCGCCGAAGGCGGCGCGGACTCGCTGCTCCAGGTCAGCGGACGTCATGTTTTCGTATTCCGGATGGTTCAGTGCGGTCACGAATTCATTCAGGGTCGTGCCGATGATCATCGGAACGTCCGCCGACAGCGCGGAGGCTCGAGGCTCGAAGGGATGAGCCGGCAGAACATTCCCATCCACCACGGGCGCAAACCCCAATAGATCCGCGAACTTTCGAAAGTTGGGAATTCCCGTCGGCGTGGGGTTGTGTTCGCGCAGTACTTTTTGACCGGCCTGCAAGATCTGTTGATAGGGCAGATTGCGTATCCGGTCGATGGTGTCGCGCGTGAGTCCGAGCTCGGCGACTACCAGATCAGCGAGCCGTTGGGACTTCTCTTGATTTCCCGCGCGCAGCATTGAGCCGCTTTCCACGATGGCGCGGTGAAAAAGCCCTTTGGCCGCGGGCATGCCCATCAACGCGCTCACTTTGCCGCCGCCGCCTGATTGTCCGAAGATCGTGACCCGCGCCGGATCACCGCCGAAGCCGGCGATGTTGTCGCGCACCCACTGCAGCGCGCTCACGATGTCGAGCATGCCCACGTTGGCCGAAGATGCGTACTGCTCGCCGTATTTCGATAGGTCCAGGAAACCGAAGACGTTGAGGCGATGATTCAGACTCACCAGCACGATGTCGCCGCGGCGAGCCAGGTTCTCGCCGTCATACGACAGCAGCTCCTGGCCCGAACCGGCCGAGAAACCGCCGCCGTGCAGCCACACCATGACCGGTCGTTTCTTGCCGTCGTTGATCTCCGGCGTCCATAGATTGAGGTGTAAACAATCTTCGGACGGTACGCCGTCATCCCATGAAAACAGGAACGCCTCTTCATCATTCGCCCACCCGGTGCGCGCTGCTTGCGGACACACGTAGCCGTACTGGCGAGAGCTGCGCACGCCGCCCCACGTCTTGGGTCTGATCGGCGGCAGAAACCGGCGATCGCCCTCGGTACCCGCGGCGTATGGAATGCCCTTGAATGTGAAGATGCCTTTGCGGACGTATCCTGATACCACGCCGGATTCGGTGAGGACTTCGGCTGTGCCGGCCGCGGCCTTGATCGAGTTCGAATCGCCGGCGCGGTTGTTGCTTGACGAGGATTTTGCCGCGTCTGAAATGCCGGCCGCCGCGCTCAGCGCGGGGAGGCTACAGCCGCCGATGATCGCCGCCGCAGCGCCCTTGAGCACGGCGCGCCGTCCGTCCACCGGATTCTGTGCGGCCGACAATTTGTCGTTCTCTGTACTGCGGTCGCGCTGCATCGGTTGTGCTCCAATTCATGAAGACTCGTGGCGCACGAATCAACGATCGACCATGGACATCATCGTCGCGCCGTATCGAGGTCCGGATATTTTGCCGGGCGCAAGGGCCTCGTCCAAAGCTTTCATTTCAGCGGGGTTGAGAGAAATCGTGGCGGCGGCGACGTTCTCCTCGAGGTAGCTGCGGCGCTTGGTGCCGGGGATCGGCACGTACGACGGCGATTTTTTCAGCAGCCACGCAAGGGCGATCTGTCCGGGCTTCGCGTGTTTGCTGCCGGCGATGTCGCGCACGGTCTGCGCAGCGGCAACATTGGCGTCGTAATTGCCGCCTTGGTAGCGGGGGTCGTTGCGGCGGAAATCGTCGGCCGGGTACTCCTCGGCGCGTTTGACTGCGCCGGTCAAGAAGCCGCGGCCGAGCGGGGAGAATGGTACGAGTCCTATTTTGAGTTCCGCCAAGACTGGAATCACGTCTTGCTCGAGATTGCGCTCCCATAAGGAGTATTCGCTCTGAACCGCGGAAACCGGATGCACGGCATGGGCCTTGCGGATATTGTTGACGCCGGCTTCCGACAGGCCGAAGTAACGAACCTTTCCCTCGCGCACCAACTCGCCCACGGTGCCGGCGACCACCTCCATCGGCACTTTGCGGTCAACGCGGTGCTGGTAGAGTAAATCGATGTGATCGGTGCGCAATCGCTGCAGCGAGGCATGTACGGCCTCGCGGATGCGCGTGGGGCTGCTGTCGGTGCCGGTGATTTTGCCGTCCTTGATCTGAAATCCGAATTTTGTGGCGATGATAACTTGCGCGCGCTTGGGTCCCAGTGCGCGCCCGAGCAGTTCCTCGTTGGTGTACGGGCCATAGACTTCCGCCGTATCCAGAAAGGTGCAGCCCAGTTCAATGGCGCGATGCAGGGTCGCGATGGATTCCGCCTCGTCCGCCGGTCCATAGGACTGGCTCATGCCCATGCAGCCCAAGCCGATGGCGGATACTTCCAGGCCCTGGCTGCCGAGTTTGCGTGTGGTCAAAGTCATGGAAATGTCCCGTGATAAATGCGGATTTTGGGTCTGTCACCATATGCCATCGGGCGCGAAATGGGCAACACACAGTCTGCGCGGTGGCGGTGGCCGATGTTGATCCTTGGTTTGCATCGCACTCGGCCTTACGATGAACTTTGGTCCGCTATGGGCGTCAAAGAGCTGAAATCCTGGTAGGAATTCGGGTGGAACGAGCGATCCTGTGCGAGGTCGAAAGGCCCTCTGTCGCCCCCTGGCGACGGCCTTAACCGGCGCGGCAAAATCGGAAATTGCCCCACTTCTGGGCCTCTTTTGCAACAAAGTACAATACTGTTGACCGCCAATCCCGGGAGACTGGTGGGGCCGGCCGGCAATAGCGCAGCCCCTAGGTCGCGTGAGTGGTGCTATCGCTATGTTCACGTGACCCGCGATGGTTTGGTAGAATCGATTGTGAGGAAATAAAGCCATGAGAACTCTGTTTTTGCAAGCGCCCTCGTTTGACGGATTTGACGGCGGTGCCGGTGCCCGCTATCAGATGAAGCGCGAGGTACGCTCTTTCTGGTTCCCGACCTGGCTCGCGCAACCCGCGGCCCTGGTCGAGGGCTCAAAGCTGATCGATGCGCCGCCGCATCGGCTGTCGTTTGAGGACATTGCCGCCGAGTTCAAGGACCGGGACCTGGTGGTGATGCACACCTCCACCCCATCCTTCAAATCGGACGTGAAGACGGCCGAAATGATCAAAGCGATCAATCCCAACATCAAGATCGGCTTCATTGGCGCCAAAGTGGCCGTCGAGCCCGAGAAGAGCCTGATTGCGGGACGCGCCGTCGATTTCGTGGCGCGTAACGAATTCGACTTCACCATCAAGGAAGTGGCGGATGGCCACAGCTTGAGCGATATCAAGGGGCTTTCTTATCGGAATAGCGAAGGCGTCATCGTTCATAACGAGGATCGCACGGTCCTTGAGAACATGGATGCGCTTCCCTGGGTGACACCGGTCTACAAACGCGATTTGAAAATCGAGAATTATTTCGGCGGCTATCTCAAGCACCCCTATATCTCGTTCTATACCGGCCGTGGCTGCAAATCGCGCTGCACCTTTTGCCTGTGGCCTCAGACTGTGGGCGGACATCGTTATCGGGTGCGCTCGGTCGAGAATGTCGCTGCTGAAATGAAATGGGCGAAGGAAGCGTTTCCGCAGGTGAAGGAGTTCTTCTTTGACGATGACACGCTGACGGACAACCTGCCGCGCGTCGAAGCGCTGGCGAAGGAGCTGGGCAAACTTGGAGTCACCTGGTCGTGCAACGCGAAGGCCAACGTTCCACGCAAGACTCTTGAAATCATGAAGGACAATGGATTGCGGCTGTTGCTGGTCGGCTATGAATCCGGCAATCAACAAATTTTGATCAACATCAAGAAAGGGATGCGCGTCGATTTCGCCAGGCGTTTCACCAAGGACTGCCACGAGCTGGGCATAGTCATACATGGCACATTTATTTTGGGACTTCCCGGCGAGACGCGGGAAACCATCCAGGAAACGCTGGACTTCGCCAAGGAAATCAACCCACACACCATTCAGATTTCTCTCGCCGCTCCCTACCCGGGCACATTTCTTTACCGGCAGGCGAAGGAAAACGGCTGGCTATTCAACGAAGAGGTCGATCTGTTGACGCAGGAAGGCACGCAGATTGCGCCGCTGAGCTATCCGCATTTGAGCCACACCGAGATCTTTGATTCGGTGGAAGACTTCTACAAGAAATTCTATTTTCGCCCCTCCAAAATCGCCTCCATTGTGGCCGAGATGATCAGCAGTCCGGAAATGATGAAGCGCCGGCTGCGTGAGGGCGTGGAATTTTTTCACTTTCTGCGCACTCGCCACGATGCCGCTTGAAACGGCTGAGCATCGCGGCGGAGCATTCTTGCCGCTCGGAGCTCTTTAGACCATGAGTGTGCCGATGGCAGGACTTCCGGCATCGTCCCGCGAGCTGCTGGAATCCCTTCCTTCAGGGCCCGTCGGCTCGGGCAGCGATGCGCATAAGATCCTCTTCTGCCGCACGTTGCTCGATACCTTCGATCCCTACAAGCCGGCGGTGATCGACTGGCCGCCTCTCGACGCAGAGGCTCGTGACCGCTTGGTGAGCCTGCCCATCTGGGACGTTGCCGTGCAGACCGAGGGCAGGGCGCGGCTCAACGTGGCTTCTTACGCTGCCGTCACGCCCGATCCCCTGTTGCGCAAGGCCATCGAGCTTAACGCCTTTGAGGAGGGCCGCCACAAACTGGTGCTCTCCAATCTTGTCGCCGCGTATGGCGTTACGCTTGCGCCTGAACCGCCTTACGCCGTGCAGGGAGACCCGGAGTGGGCTTTCATGGTCACCGGCTACAGTGAATGCATCGACAGTTTTTTTGCTTTTGGATTATTCGAGTCTGCGAAGCGCTCCGGATTCTTCCCCGCGGCGCTCGTCGACACATTCGAGCCGGTCATTCAAGAGGAAGCGCGCCACATCCTGTTCTTCGTCAATTGGGCTGCGTGGCATCGCCGCACCATGCCCTTCTGGCGGCGACCTTTCTTCGAAATGAAGGTGCTGGCGGTCTGGCTGTTTCTCATCTGGGAGCGCATCGGCATCGCCCGCGATATGGGCAACGGCGTACAGGACAACAATTTCACCGTGACCGGCGCGAAGTCGGTCGGCAATGACATGAACATCGGTGAATTGATCGATATTTGCCTGGCCGAGAACCAGCGGCGCATGAGTCTTTATGATCGGCGCCTGTTGCGACCCAGGTTGGTCCCGGCGCTCGCGCGATTGGCGCGGCGTTTCATGCGATCCTAGGGCTCCGTCGGCCATAAAGCAGCGCCAAACTGCGTGAAACTCCGCGTTGTCATTGTCGCGCTACTCGGGCTCGCGCTCGCCGTCTATCTGGTCGCGTATACCGGCATTGGCGCGGTCTTCTCCGCGGTCGTCGCCGTCGGATGGGGCGGTTTTGCCCTGCTGTGTCTCTATGCCCTGGGGCTGTGCATCATTCTTGGCAGTGCTTGGTGTGTATTGCTGCCCGAGTCGTCCCTGGCGAATCTGCGCATTTTCGTGTGGGCGCGCATGGTTCGCGAGGCCGCAACCGATGTGCTGCCTTTCTCCCAACTTGGCGGAATCGTGCTGGGTGCGCGTGCCGCCATCTTGCACGGCGTCTCGGAACCGTTGGTCTATGCTTCCACCATCGTTGATATAACGTCGGAAATGCTGGCGCAGATCGCCTATGTTGCGTTGGGGGTACTGCTCCTGTATCTGCGCGCCCCGCCGAACTCCTCTGCGCAGTCCCTGATCAAAGCGCTGCTCATCGGCGTGGTCTGTGCCGTCGCCGCCGCCGGTGTCTTTCTCGCTTTGCAGCGCCATGGGCACCGTGTCATCGAAAAGTTCGCGGCGCGCATCTTGCCGGCCGCTTTGCAGCGCACGATGGCGGTCAGTACCACGCTGCGATCAATCTATCGTTCTCGTGCGAAAGTCGGTGCCTCCATTGTGCTGCATTCTATTGGCTGGATCTTGAGCGCCGTCGGCGTCTGGATCGCCTTTCGACTGATCGGCCAGCGCGTCGAACTCAAATCCGTCTTCGCGCTCGAAAGCCTGGTGTCCGCGATTCGCAGCACGGCCGTTTTCATCCCTCATGCGCTTGGCGCCCAGGAAGCTGCTTACACGGTTCTGTCGCCCTTTTTCGGTGTCGGCGCGGAGTTCGGGCTTGCCGTGTCGGTTTTGAAAAGGGCTCGCGACCTGGCGCTCGGAATACCCATACTTCTAATCTGGCAGGCCATCGAAGGCCAAAGAGCACGATCGCGTCCCGCGGTTGGCTAGTACACGCAGCTGATCAGGAAAGACTCCACTGATGCCCGCAAAGCCGGGCAAGTAGGCGCAAAATCGCGTCTGCGACAATGGGTTCAGTGATCGGAGAATGACTTTAGTGAAGATTGACCGCGGGGTTTGGGCCGCCTTGGGCGCAGCCGTCCTCTTTGGTTTGAGTACGCCATTGGCAAAAATATTGCTTGCCGACACCTCACCGATGATGTTGGCAGGATTGCTCTACACCGGCTCCGGCATCGGTCTTGCGCTTCTCTTGGGAATTCGAGCTGTGAGTCGTGGCGGCAAGGGAGCCATCGTATTGCCGCGCGGCATGGCGCTGGTCTGGTTGCTCGGTGCTGTTTTTTTTGGCGGCGCGTTGGCTCCCTTTTTGCTGATGGGTGGACTATCGAAAATTGACTCCGCTTCCGCGTCCTTGGCGCTGAATCTAGAAGGTGTGTTTACTTCGCTCCTGGCCTGGTTCGTCTTCAAGGAAAATTTTGATCGCCGGATTCTCCTCGGCATGGCATTGATCATCGGCGGCGGCGTCCTGTTGGCATCGGGTGCGCACGTCCGCGCAGGCGGTTTTGTCGGGCCGGCACTGATCGCGGGCGCGTGTCTGGCGTGGGCAATCGATAACAATCTGACCCGCAAGGTGTCGATCAACGACGCGATGATAATCGCCTGCACGAAAGGCCTGGTCGCCGGTCCCATCACCGTTGCTCTTGCCCTCTATTTGGGCAGCCCGACGCCTGGTGCACTCGATTCAATCAAGGCCGGTTTATTGGGGTTCGTCGGTTACGGGCTGAGTCTGACTCTTTTCGTGGTCGCATTGCGCAATTTGGGGACCGCCCGGACCGGTGCTTATTTCTCCCTCGCTCCTTTTATAGGCGCGGCACTCGCGGTGGGGTTGGGCGCTCCATTGTCAGGCACGCTGCTGGCGGCCGGGCTCTTCATGGGTGTGGGCGTGTGGCTGCATCTGACTGAAAAGCATGCCCACCGGCACCAGCACGTGTTCATGGAGCATCATCATGCGCATGTGCACGATGCTCATCACCAGCACACCCATCAATTTGAGTGGAATGGCCAAGAGCCCCATTCTCACCCACATGTTCACGAACCGCTGGACCATGAACATCCGCACTTTCCGGATGCACACCATCGTCACCAACACCAGTGATCGATGGCTGATTCCGCGACGGGGTTACTTCTTCGGTCCTTCATTTTCTGAATTCGCGTAGGAATGATAAAGGCTGTCCAATATGGGACTCACATGCTTCAGCAGCGCGTCGTCGTTCGGTTGGAGCGTACGTGCGCCGGAAACGATGGCCGCGAAGCCGGCGGCTTCGGGGACCGGTATACCGCCGACATCTAGATAGTGCACCAGCGCGCCCAACCGCGACAGCGCCGTATCATTTTCCAGCCCGAAGCTCGCAACCAAGACCTCGAAGGTTACTTTCGAATCGATGTGCGTGAAGGGAGCACCGTCGAAGTCAAAGCCGATAGCTCGTTTCGGACAATCTTTCGGCAACTTTAACCAGACAAACTTGGCCTTCGGATCGATGAATCGACGGATCAGCCATGCAGAGCACACGCGATCAATCCACATGCGCCGTCGGGTCGCCCAGACACGCCCTCGATAGCCCTTGCGATCGCGGCGCAAAATCTTGCCTTTGGCGGCATGCGGCTCCTCGGGCGAGAACTGAGCGGTCAAGGCCGACTCGGCGTCGTTCATCGCACTGTCGAGCTGAGCACGCGATTCGCCCGGGAAAAAATCTACGGCACTTAGCGCCGCCGCCTCGCGTCGTGCCGCGGCTAGGCGCCGACGTGCCTCGCTCTCCTCGAGCTTCGCGAACTCCTCCCGCAGCGCGTGCAGCGTCGCTGCGATCGCCTCGTACTCGGGCGTGCGGTCAAAGAGCGCTCGGAGCGCGTTGCCTTGCGGGCTGACCATCTCGCCGGCGAGTTCGAGGATGTAGGCCGTCCCGCCGCCGCCTTGAATCTCCTGCTTTTGTCGTTCGAAAACCTCGCGCGCGGCATCGGACACCGGCAGCACGTATACGCCGTCGCGCAGGGTGCCTGCCCCGGACGCTTTAAGGGATCGCCAGACGCGCATGCGCAGAGTTTGGTTGCGCCCGGGAAGGTTGGCGATAAACAGGAACCAATTCGAAGCCGTGGTTGTCATTGTAGTGTTCATTACATCGAAGTAGTAGTATCTACCTAAAATGATCCATGTCCAGATTATTGTAGCCGCCACAGTGCGGACATCATCGCGCGATCTCGCGTACCGGTAGGCCGTCCATCATGCGACTCGTGAAGCTGCGCAAGTGACTCTCGCCGAATCTTCTCTACGCCGCCCCGTGACCGTCGTTGTGGCGGTGGTTGCCGTGCTGTTTGCCGCCGTGTTGGCGCTGCAGGGGACGGCCCGAGACATCTTCCCCAATGTTGGCACGCCGACAATTTACGTGGCTCAGCCCTTCGGGGGCATGGATCCCGCCCAGATGGAGGGCTATCTCACTTACTACTACGAGTATCACTTCCTGTACATCACCGGCATCGAACACATCGAGTCGAAGTCGATCCAAGGAGCCGCACTCGTCAAGCTGCAGTTCTATCCGGGCACCGACATGGCCCAGGCGATGGCGGAGACGGTTTCTTACGTCAATCGCGCTCGCGCCTTCATGCCACCGGGAACCTTGCCGCCCTTTGTCATGCGTTTCGACGCGGGCAGTGTTCCCGTAGGAAACCTGGTCTTCTCGAGCAGTACCCGCTCCGTAGGCGAGATGCAGGACGCGGCCCTGAACCTGGTGCGGCCGCTTTTTGCGACGCTGCCCGGCGTATCGGCACCGCCGCCGTTCGGCGGCAGCGCACGCACGATATTGGTTAACGCCAAACCTGAGCGCCTGCGGGCTTACGACATGTCGCCCGATGAACTGGTAGTTGCCTTGGCCGCGGCGAACACCATCACGCCATCGGGCAACGTGCAGCTCGGCGACAAATATCCGATGGTGCCGCTCAATTCGGTGGTCAATAACATCAAGGATCTCGAGGCCGTACCGGTGCGCACCGCCGCCTATCCTGCCGTATTCGTGCGCGACGTCGCGACGGTGACGGACGGCTCGGACATTGTCACCAGCTACGCCCTCGTGAACGGTCGTCGCACGGTTTACATCCCGGTCACCAAGCGCGCCGATGCCTCGACCTTGAGCGTCGTGAATCTCGTCAAGAGCAGTCTGGGAAAATTCCAGAACGTGCTGCCTGAGGACATCAAGGTCAGTTACGAATTCGACCAATCAGGCTATGTCACGAGCGCGATCACGACCCTCGTCACGGAAGGGGCTCTGGGGGCATTGCTGACCGGCCTCATGGTTCTGCTGTTCTTGCGCGACTGGCGCAGCGCTTTGATCGTGGTGATCAATATTCCGATCGCGCTCATGGGGGCGGTGCTGGCGCTGGCCATCACCGGACAAACGGTCAACATCATGACGCTGGGCGGTATGGCTCTCGCCATCGGCGTGCTGGTGGACATGTCAACGGTGGTGGTGGAAGACATCGCGACGAAGCGCGTGGCGGGCAGATCCCTCGCCCGCGCGGTCGTTGATTCGGCGGGCGAGGTCGCCGTGCCGCTGTTGCTGGCGATGCTGTGCGTGCTCGCCGTATTCGTGCCCGCGTTCTTCATGACCGGCACCGCCAAGGCGATGTTTCTGCCGCTGGCACTCGCGGTGGGATTCTCAATGATCGCCTCCTACCTTCTCGCCAGTACGCTGGTACCGATCCTGGTGGTGTGGCTGGGTAAACGCGCCGGCGAGCCGGCCGCGCATCAGGCACAGGCCGGGCGCTTCGGACGGTTTCGGGAGGGCTATGCGCGGTTTATCCACTGGGTGGTGGGCGTACGAGGCCGCACCGCCGCTGTTTACTTCGCGCTGATGGTTCTCATCCTGGTGCTGCTCGGGCCACGACTCGGGAATGAGATCTTCCCGCAGGTCGATGCCGGTCAGTTGCAACTTCGCCTGCGCGCGCCTGCGGGGACACGCGTCGAGACAACGGAAAAGATCGCACTCAAGGTATTGGACCTGATCAAGGATGAGGCGGGCGGAGCGGATAACGTCGATGTGACCCTGGGGCTCGTGGGCGTACACCCACCCAATTATCCCATCAACCTCATCTATCTGTGGAACGGCGGATCGGATGAGGCCGTCCTGCAAGTGCAATTCAAGCCGGACAGCAAACTGCGCATGGAGCCGTTCAAGGAACGCCTCCGGGCCCGTTTTGCCGCCGAGCTGCCGGACGTCAGTTTCTCCTTCGAGCCCAGCGATATCGTCAGCCGGGTCATGAGCATGGGCTCCTCGACACCGATCGAGGTGGCCGTGAGCGGCCCCAATCTCGCTGACGACCGAGCGTTTGCCGAGAAGGTCAGAAACGCCCTGCATCAAATGCCGCAACTGCGCGACGTGCAGTTCGGACAAACCCTCGACTACCCCACAGTGGACGTCAACGTCGATCGGGAGCGCGCCGGTTTGGTCGGCGTGAGCATGGCGGATGTCTCGCGTTCGCTGGTAACCGCGACTTCCTCCAGCCGTTACGTGGTTCCGAACTACTGGGCGGATGCCAACACGGGTGTGTCCTATCAGGTGCAGGTGCAGCTGCCCCAGGCTCTGATGAATTCGACCGAGGAAGTGCGCAACATCACCGTAACCAACCGCGGCGGCCAGAGTCAGCTCTTGCGCAATGTCGGCAGCGTGAGCGAAGGAAGCGCGATCGGCGAATACGCACGCTACAACGGGCAGCGCATGGTGAGCGTGACCGCGAATCTCTTCAACAGCGATATCGGTAGCGCGGCGGCGGCAATCAACGAGACAATCTCCAAGCTGGGCAAACCGCCCGCAAAGGTCGCCGTTGCCCTGCGCGGGCAGGTCGAGCCTTTGAACCAGATGTTGCGCGGCCTGCAAACGGGCTTGGGCGTCGCGATTCTCGCCATCTTCCTGATGCTGGCGGCGAACTTCCAGTCCCTGCGGCTTTCGCTCGCCGTCATGTCCGTGCTCCCTGCGGCCCTTGCGGGCGTCGTGCTGGCGCTCTGGCTCACGGGTACCACGCTCAACATTCAGTCTTTCATGGGTGCGATCATGGCCGTGGGTGTCGCGGTGTCGAACGCGATCCTGCTCGTGACCTTTGCCGAGCGCGAGCGTACGAGTCGGGACGCGGCTGCCGCTGCGGTGGAGGGAGGCCGCAGCCGTCTGCGGCCGATCCTGATGACCAGTCTCGCGATGATCGCCGGCATGCTGCCCATGGCACTGGGGTTGGGAAGATCCGGCGAGCAATCCGCGCCGCTGGGCAGAGCGGTCGTGGGCGGTCTGGCCCTGGCCACCGTCGCGACCTTGTTGGTGCTGCCTGCGATTTTCGCACTATTGAGCCGCGGCGCGAGGCAAGCGGTTTCCTTGCTGCCGGCCGAGGTGAATTCATGAAGTGTCAGTCCGCTCGATATCCGATCGTGGTCGCGGCGCTTGCGCTCTTGAGCGCCTGCGATCACGGTGCTCGTGACAGTGCGCAAGCTGCTCAGGATCCGCCGACGCCGGTGCGCATCACTCATCCGTCCCTCGGTCCGATCACTCGTTCGGTCATGTTGCCGGCCCAGGTCATTGCGTTCCAGGAGGCGACGCTATACGCCAAAGTATCCGGTTATCTCAAAAGCATCGCCGTGGACAAGGGTGACAAAGTCGCGGCGGGCGCCGTGCTCGCGCGCATCGAGATACCGGAACTCGTCGCTTCCAGAGCGAAGCAGCAAGCGGAACTCAAGGCGGCACAGGCGGATTACAGCCGCCTGCAGGAGTCGTTGCAGAAGGCGCCGGATCTGGTCGTCCCCGAAATGGTCGACCAGGCCCGCGGGCGATTTGAGATCGCTCGCGCGAGCCTCGACCAAAGCGAAACATTGTTAGGCTACGCGACCATCACCGCCCCCTTCGGCGGCATCATTACCCGACGTGCTGTGGATCCCGGCGCACTGATTCAAGCCAGCTCCGCCATCTTGGGGCTCATGGATTTCAGCAAAGTGCGCTTGCAGATTGCGGTGCCGGAGGTCGAGGCAAGCCGCGTCGCCGTGGGCCAACCTGTGCTGGTGACCACGGAGAATTTGCCGGGGATGCATTTCGACGGAAAGGTCACGCGTTTCACGTATGCGTTGGACGCCGCGAGCAGGACCATGTTGACCGAGGTCATGCTGGAGAACCCACAGCTTGCGTTGCGTCCGGGCATGCTCGTCAACGCCAGGATGGGCATCGAAAACAAGCAAGGCGCGCTTCTCATGCCGGCGGAGTCGCTGGTGATGGAGAAGGCGAGCGCGTTCGCGTACACGGTGGAGGGCAATAAAGCAGCGAAGCATCCGATTAAAATCGGCTTCAACGACGGTAAGAACGTCGAACTGCTGGACGGATTATCCGCCGGCGACGCGGTCATCCTCGCGGCCGGCAAGCTCAAACTGAGCAACGGCCACGCGGTACAGGTGGCGGCAGCACCATGAACGCCACGAACGCCTCGCTTTCCGCATGCAAAGCGCTAATCCTCTGTTTCCTTTTGAATGCGTGGCTGATGGGTGCAGCGAGCGCACAGGAGTATCCGCAACCCGGGGCCGCGGATTCGACCTACCAGATCGATCTGGCCACGGTGTTGCGGCTCGCCGGTGCGCAGAATCTCGACGTCCAATTGGCGCGTAATGCGGTGGATGAGGCCCACGCCAACTATGCGAGCGCGGTGGAACGTTTCCTGCCCTCTTTTGTGCCCTCCGCGAGTTACTTACAGCACTCGGGCAGGGATCAAAGAGTTGAAGGGCCCCTGCTCGAGGTCTCGAAGCACAGCGATACGGCCGGCGCCTATCTGACGGCGCAAATTCCGGTGGGAGATGCCATCTTCACGGCGCTGCAGACCCATCAGCTGGTGGCCGCGAGCGATGCGGGGGCAACAGCACAGGAGCGCGACTCTACTCTTGCTGCCGCACAACAATATTTCGATCTGGTGAGCGCCGGGGCTCTCGTCAATGTCGTGAACGAGGCGCTCACCATCTCTCAGAGTTACGAGCAGCAGCTCAATGAGGCGGTGCGCATCGGCATCGCCTTCAAAGGCGATGCTTCCAGAGTGCAAACGCAGACCCAGCGTCTGCAGCTCGATCTGACACGCGCCAGGCAACAGCAGCGCCTCATTGCGGCCCGGCTGGTGCAAACGCTGCATCTTGAACCCTTGCTCGAGCTCGTGCCGGCCGAGCGGGAGCCAGTACCGCTGGCGCTGGCGGATCTTGGCGCGTCACCTAAGGACCTGATCCGCACGGCGCTTGAAAACCGTCCGGAACTTGCGCGCAGCAGCGCTCAGATCAGCGCAGCTGAGCAGTCGCGCCGTGGCGCCATCTATGGACCGTTGATTCCCACGATCGGCGGGCAGGCGTCTGCCGGCGAATTCAATGGCGGGGGCGATGTCAGGGTCAACGGCCCGACGGCCAACGGCGGCGGACTGCGGCAGGACTATACGGTGGGCTTGAGCTGGAAAATTGGCCCCGGGGGTCTGTTCGATTTTGGGCGCATCCGGGCGAGCGACGCGAAATTGAGCGCGGCTCAGCTATCCGACGAAAAACTACGGGACCAGGTGAGACGCGAGGTGGTGGACGGATATACCCAGGTGCAATCGCTGTTCGAACAGCTGCGGGTCGCGCGCCTCAACTTGAATTCCGCCGAGGATACGCTGCGCCTGACGCGCCATCGCAAGGAATTGGGCGTCGGCATCGTGTTGGAAGACATCCAGGCGCAGCAGGAGTTGCTCAAAGCACGCTCCGAATACGTTGCTATCGTGACGCAGCTGAATCAACAGCAATACGGCTTGATGCGCAGCGTCGGAGCGCCGTTGCGCACTCCCTGATGGCGCTGCAGCAGCCCCCATCCGGTTGCGGCATCGACCGGGCTGTTTGTGGTTGTGTAGTGGACACTACACACTTGTAAGCATTGTGACAAACGCTCAGTATTACGAGACGCTGACGATCAGGAGATCGCAGATGAACTGGATCACCCGCGAACGCCAACTCGACGACGCAGCCCTGTTGAGGCTCGCCGTGATCGTTCGCGGTGCGGATACGTCGCGGCTCGACTTGGCTCCGCAGTGCGCGGGGCTCTATGCCATCTCATTGGGTCTTTCCGCCACCCAGACGAACGATCACGAGATGCTGCGTCACGGGCTCGTCATGTATGACGCCCTGTACGCCTGGTGCGCAAAGTTGCAGAACGAAACACATGCCTGGCCACCCGCCGGGTACTCGTTGGCTTCCTAGATTCTTAACTTTCCGGAGAATTCCTATGCGTCAACTTGCCATTCTCATCGCCGCCATCAGCGGCATCGCTCTTACCGCCGCGGCAGGAGCTGCCGACATCGACTGGAGCAAGGTCGATCAGGCCCTGGGCAAACCCGGCACCAATCAGCCCGGCGGTGTGCACAAATATGGCCTGCCGCGAAGCGATCTTAAAATTACCGTCGACGGGGTCGCCATCAAGCCAACCCTGGCGCTCGGTTCGTGGATCGCCTTTATCCCTGAGGGCAGCGGCGCGATGTTCATGGGCGATCTGGTGCTGACCGATACAGAGATCAGTCCAGTGATGAAGCGACTCATCGACGATGGCATCGAGATCACCGCCGTCCACAATCACTTGCTGCGTACCTCTCCGGCCGTCTTTTATATGCACGTGGGCGGCCACGGGGACCCGGTAAAGCTTGCACAGACCCTGCACGCAGGATTGGCATTGAGTCAAACGCCCTTCACCGTCTCTGCCCCCGCGACGGCGCCTCCGACCATCGATTTGGATACGGCCGCGATCGACGCGGCGCTCAATGCCAAAGGCACGATCAATGGCGGCGTGTATCAATTCAACATTGCGCGCGCGGAGTCCATTACCGAAGCCGGCATGGCCGTCCCGCCCGCGATGGGCACGGCGATCGCGATCAATTTCCAGCCCACGGGCAGCGGCAAGGCCGCCATCACGGGTGATTTCGTGTTGCTGGGCAAGGAGGTCAACCCCGTGCTCAAGGCCATGCGGGATAACGGCATCGAAGTCACGGCGCTGCACAGTCACATGATCGACGATTCGCCGCATCTATTTTTCATGCACTTCTGGGCGAACGATGACGTCGCGAAGCTTACACGTGGACTTCGAGCGGCGCTTGATCTTGCTAATGTGAAGCCCAAGCTCTCCCGTGAAACCACGCAGCCCGGGAGCAAGAGCGGAGCAGTAGTGTTCGTTTGCCGGTACGGCAGCGCGAAGAGCGTCGTCGCCGCCAGGTTCTTCAACCGCATTGCAACGGAAGAGGGATTGCCATTTCATGCGGTGGCCCGTGGAATTGAGCCGGAACCCGTCATTCCGTCCTACGTGCGCGAACCGATACGCGCCGATCGTTTCGAAATCGGTCCGGAAGAAAAGCCGGTTCCACTCGAAGCCGGTGAGACTCATGACGCGGTGGCCGTAATTTGCATCATGTGTAAACTGCCGCGCGAACAATTGGCCGTTGCGCGGCAGGCGATCGAATGGACGGATGTGCCGGATGTCAGCGATGGCTACACGGTAGCCCGCGACAGGATTCTGGGGCACATGAAAGAACTGACGGCCCAACTTATTGCAAAGTAAGCGTCCGGCGTATACCGCGTTGACTTCGTACCCGCCCACCGGTCACCGAGCCGGACGCATTAAGGAACTGGTGCGGTATTTCCTGCACCTCGGGCTCGTAGGCTTCGGCGGTCCAGTGGCGTTGGTCGGGCAGATGGAGCGCGAGTTGGTCGGCGAGCGCGGCTGGCTGACCAAAGAAGAGATGCGCGAAGTGATTGCTGTGTGCCAATCACTCCCGGGGCCCTTGGCCATCCAAGTCGGCATCTTCATCTCCTATCTGCGCGGGGGTTTTTGGGGAGCATGGGCCGGCGGCTGGGCCTTTATCCTGCCGAATTTTCTGATCGTCGCGGGCTTGGGCGCGCTTTACGTGCACTTCGGCGTGTTGCAGCCGGTGACGGCGATTTTCTATGGCGTGAGCCCGGTCGTGATCGCGCTCATCCTGCATTCCTGCTACCGGCTGGCAAAACTCGGCATGGAAGACCGGCTGCAATGGTGCATCGCTGGGGTCTGTCTTTTGGTCACGGTCGTGCTGCAGGCAGAAGTTGCCTTGCTCTTTGTCGCGGCAGGCACCTTGGGCGTCTTGTATTACGGCACACTGTGGCGCCAGCCGCCAAAAGCCACGACATTCCTGGTCGCCCTTCCCGTGGCACCGGTTGCAAAGACCACCATCTTGAGCAAGCTGTTGTTGTTCTTTCTCAAGGCAGGCGCGCTGACGTTTGGAAGCGGCTTGGTGATCGTGCCGTTCCTGCAGCAGGGCGTGGTTCAGGAACATGGATGGCTGGGAGAGCGTGAATTTTTGATCGCAGTCGCCATCGGCATGATCAGCCCAGGACCTGTGGTCATCACCGCCACCTTTGTAGGGTACTTGGTTGCCGGCTTCTGGGGTGCGGTCGCTGCTACGGTCGGCATCTTTCTACCCTCATTCCTCCTTATTCTGATTGCTGCGCCGATTCTGAAACGTCACCGCAGCAACAAGAATGTTCAAGGATTCGTGAAAGGCGCCTATGCCGCTGCGATCGGTACCATTTTAGGTGCGTGCGTACTCCTGGGCCGCATCGCGATCGGGGACTGGTTGACGGTTCTCATCGGTGTGGTGTCGTTGGTCCTGCTGTTTCGTTGGAAGGTGAGTAACCCCCTTCTCATGGCCGCTGCGGCGGTAGTTGGCCTAATCGCTTTTCCGCTGCTTCAACCCGCATGGGAAATGGTGCGCTAGAGGCTGTGCTTTTTTAATGGAGTCATATGAGCGCTATCTTGTCGAGACGTTCAGCACACAAAGCGATCGCAACGTTTATCTTCACGATGTCGGCGGTCGCGGCGGCACACTCCGCCGCCCCATCGCCTCCACTTCGTCTTAAAACGCTCATGGATGTCCCGCTCGGCGGGCGGGCAACCCGTCTTGACTATGCGAGTGTGGATGCGGGTCGAGCGCTGCTGTTTATCGCACACTTAGGCGACGGTGAGGTGATCGTCGTCGACACCGAAAGTCATCGACTGATCAAAACGATCGGCAACGTGGCCCAGGTTCATGGCGTACTGGCGATTCCTGAACTCGGCCGCGTCTATGCCTCGGCGACCGGCACGAACGAGGTGGTCGCCATCGATGAGAAGTCACTGCAGGTCACCGCGCGAATGCCGGGCGGTACCTACCCCGATGGCCTGGCATACAGCCCCGAGACTCACAAAGTCTACGTGTCCGATGAGCACGGCGGGACAGACACCGTGATTGATGTCCTCTCCAATACGCGGGTCGCCACCGTACAAATCGGCGGTGTGATCGGCAACACGCAATACGATGCCGCCAGCCATCATATGTTCATCAATGCGCAAAGCAGCAGCGAACTCGTCGAGGTGGATCCGGTTAACGACAAGATCGTACGACGAATTAAAGTTCCAGGATCGGATGGAAATCATGGACTGCTGATTGATTCCGCATCACGCCGAGCTTTCATCGCGTGTGAAGGCAATGATCGTCTCATTGTCATCGACCTTGTCACCGGCTCCTCGCTCGGCCAATTTCCCGTTGCAAAGGACCCCGATGTTTTGGCCTTCGACGCGCTGCGACAGAAGTTGTATGTGGCCGGCGAGTCCGGCGAAGTCAGCGAGTTCAGCGTCTCGGGCAACAGCGTCAGCAAAAGCGGCGAATCGTTCTTGGCACGCAACGCCCACGTGGTTGCCGTTCAGCCGACGAATCACGAGGTCTACTTCCCCCTCATGAACGTGGACGGCAAGCCGGTGCTTCGCGTCATGCAGGCTGAAAAAGAGTGAGAGCCCAAGCCTGAGAGAATTCTTTGATTAACCAGCGACCCGTAGCTCGCTACCTGAACATTGGTGAAAGGTTTATTCTCGGGCAGCCCGACCAAAGAACACTACTGATTCAATCGCGCGCGGTCGGCCTCGACCGCAAGAAATTTGAGTATTTGTGGCCAGGCATTGGCCTGCGCCTTTGCCATCCCTTCTGCTGTTCCACCGACCGCAAATGGCGAGTCTCGCCAATTCCCCCGCGTGGGCAAATAGACGTAGGGGATGGCATGGCCGACGTCCGCGAAAGTCAGAGACTGGTCGCGATAGGCGTGACCGCGCAAACGCAGGCGGCCCATGATTCGCCCTGCCATCATCGTCGACGGCCAAATCTGATCATCCGCCCCAGCCAGCAGCATGACGGCCCCGTGAATTTGTTCAACCGGGATGGCGATCTTGTCTGGGTCCGTAGCGTGCGCCAGATCTTCGAGAAAGAGCGGCGTCTGTCGCACCGGCGTGCCCGTCGCCCTATCCCAGAGATAGGCGATGATGAAGTCAGGGTAGAGTGTATTGGCGATGTAGGGCAGCGGTTGCCCTTGCAGAGTCCATGCGGCCTTCCCCGGCAGATGCGCAGCCGTAACACCGCCCCAAAGTGTGAAACTTGGTGAGCGCGCAACAACGGCGCTTACCGCAGGATCGCTGGCTGCCGTAAACAATGCTGCCTCCGTGCCGCGAGACTCTGAGTAAATGGCGATGGATCGAGGATCGATGTCCGGCCGCTTGCGCATCCATTGCAATGCTTTCTGAAAATACTCCATGGGGACGCTTTCGAGCGTCGGCGGCAGTCCCACGACGCCGAAGTAGGCCAGCGACACCGCAGCGAATCCGTGGGATGCCAACAGCATTGCTACGCCGGGCGCACCCGGGCCGCCATCGGAGCCGCCGATGACCAGCACTCCCGGAAGCGCGGCCTTGTGATCATATTCATAAAGCGTGGCGAGCACACCCTCATGGAATCCAAGAGTGCGCACGCCCATCCGTGCGTAGCGGCGCTCGATCGAAGCCGACACGGTCGCACCGCCCGCGTCCGTGATGCCGATTTCCGTCATGACCGGTTTGGAGAAATCCGCGATCGCGAACGAAAGATGATCAGCGCCTTTCGGCGCTTTGTCCGGGCGCATCGACCAGAACAATCCCATCGCATCGATTCCGCGATAGGACCCCGCTTGAGGCGCCTGACGATCGAGATCGACCTGACCGCGATCGTCCGCGGTGAACACGGCTTCGCTTCGCCACCAAAGAGCGTCTTGGGCCTGCGACTTCGCACTCACTCGAACGGGCGCATTGGGCCTCAGGCCGGAGATCTGGATGGTAAGACGCTGATCGAGCAAAGCGGTCTCGGGTGTCACCTCTATCGAAACGGCCGCCGAGACTGAACGCGCGAAGAGGACGTAAACCAGCGTCAACGCGAATGCGACGACAGGCCGGATAACGATCAATGGACTACGGTGGCCATGAAGCGGAAAAGCAAGCATAAGCTTTTGCGGTGTTTGAACTGCCCCGGCCGGACGGACTTTACTTTTGTTCCAGCTCTTTCAGCCCGTCGGTTGCCTTCTGATTTTTGGGATCAAGCTCAAGAGCCTTATGGTAGTTGTCGATGGCCTGCGGTTTCTGACCGTCGCGCGCGTAAGCCTCAGCCAGGCCTTCGTAGCTCCTGGCCGACTTCGGGTATTCCTCGACGTTGAGTGTGAGGATGGCGATGGCGTCGGAATTTCGGCCCTTCTGCAGCAGCAGGGAGCCGAGCTGATTGAGGGCGCCTTCATCGAAGTTGTACCCACTTAGGTTTGTTCGCTTGAGTTCCCGGTATTGGGCGACGGCAGCGCTGCTTCCGCGATCGACCACGATTAAACCAAGATCGTGGACGAGAGAGCGTTTTACCGGCGCCGGCCGCTGCTTATAAAGAATGGCGCGTATGCCCTTCGCCATCTCGTCCAAGCTCGCGCCCGGTGTGTTGTTGAAGATGACGATGAGGTCGTGATCGCCGACCAGCCGCTGCTCCAGGGTGTTGAATCCATTGATGCCGCCGCCGTGAGAAATCATGATCTGTCCGCCACCCGGCTCGCCCGTGGGGATGGGGCGAATGAACCAGCCGTAGCCGTAGTTTTCCAAATTTGGCGTGAACAGCTTTTGCTTCAAATCGCCGGGAAGGAGTTTGTCCGCATAAAGTGCCTGGTCCCACTTATATAGATCCTCGACCGTGGAATAGAGCGAGCCGGCGGCATAGGGCAGGGACATGTCCAGGTAGGGAGCGTTCACGACGCCCGCCAATTCCTGCTGATAGCCCGCCGCACGCAAGGGCAGGACATCGGCATAGTGATCGTAGCCTGAGTCCTTCATTCCGAGGGGGACGAGAATGTCTTCCTTCAAGAGGGCTTCGTAGCTCTTTCCGCTGACATGCTCGAGAATCGCCCCAAGAATGAAATATCCGGAGTTGTCATAGCGGAACTTCGTGCCGGGCTCGAATTGCAAGTCGCCGCTGCAGAACCTTTTGACGAAATCCTCGACGGCATAGTCGTTGCGGGATACGTCGCTGAAGAATTTGGGATCATCCGTATAGCTGGGGATGCCCGAGGTATGCTTGAGCAATTGGCTGATGGTGATTTTTGAACCCGTATCTTGACGGTAGTAGGGGAGATAGTCGGCGAGGTGGCCGTCGAGCTTGATGGAACCCTTGGCCACCTGTTGCATGACCAGCATGGACGTAAATTGCTTGGTGATCGAGCCGAGGCGAAACTTCACGTTTGGCGCGTTGGGAATCTTCCACTCGCGATTGGCGAGGCCATAACCTTTTTTGAAAATGACTCGATCGTGCTGCGAAACCAGCACCGTGCCGCTGAATAAGCAACATTCAGCGTACTGCGATACGAGGGTGTCGATTTGTTTTGAGGTTTTATCGGCCGTATCCGCGGCGTAAACACAGGATATTTGGCCGACAAGACTTAAGAGAAGAACGCGCACAATCCGGCTTCTCATCTCACCCCCTTTAGAATGTGAACAATCGATGCTTCACTTCCAGCTTTCGACGGTCGCTTTTTGTTGATTGATGAAGTTATCGACTCGATCTACCGCGGTGTCGATCTGGCTTTGCGGGCCGGTTAACACGTGGCGACTGCGGGCGGCGACGAGGTTGGGATCCTCGTCGGTCATGGTCTCGAGGTTGTGAGACATGGCCACGAGCGCGCTCTGGTGTTCGTTGAGGGCGTCGACTGCAGGTTGCGGCGCCGCGGTCACGGTCGAGGAGTTGACTCGCGGCGGCGTGTCGCTGCGCGGTGCGATGGCACCGATGACCTCTTTGAACGTGTTGGCCTTGGCCGTGCGGTCGCCGAGATCGTTCAGGCTCCACTTGTCCTGCAGGTACTTCAAGAGACTGGTGTGATCGAGCAATTCGGAGAAAATGCCATTGGCCACGTAGGGAGAGATGAGCAGCGCAGGGACGCGCACTCCGTAGCGCGTGAAATCGTATTCCTCGCTGTGGTGATCCGGCGGAATCGCCGCCGGTGGTTCCACGTGGTCGTAGAATCCGCCGTGTTCATCAAATAGCACGACCAGCAGCGTTGAATTCCAGAGCTTGTCATTTTTTCGGATGGCATTGTAGACACCGGCGATGAGACCATCGGCACCGATGATGTCATGCGGCGGATGGGCGTCGTTCGCGCCGGGCTGCAGATAGGCGGGCTCGATGAAGGCAAACGGTGGAAACTTGTCGGCATCGTCTGCAACGTCTTGATAGAAGGCCATCATATGGTGGTGGCGCGCCGCATTTTCCGGCGACCATTGGTGTACGAACAGCAGGGACAGGGGAGTATCGCCGAAGTAAACCTTCCACTCGATCGACTTTTCGTTCAGCCGATCAAATATTGTGGGTTGGTCATACCAGTGCAAGTTCAGGTTCATGATGCCGTTGGGCATCTTGACTCTGCCCAAGCTTGTGCCGCTCAAGGCAAAGAGGCGGTTGACCCAGGTCGGTCCGGGTACGGAGGAATGCCAGCGGTCGCAAACGGTAAAGGCATTGGCGAGCGCGTGAATGGCGGGCAGCGATCCGTCATCGTGGTAGCGCATTACTTCCGAGGGGTCGCCAAGCTGCGGATAGGATTGCGCGTAGTTTAGGACGAAGCCGCCGTTTGGCGGGACGCCACCGGTACCGCCCAGTTGGACCAGGACGTCATTGGTCTCGTGAACCGGATCGTCGGGCACTTGTCTTGCCGCCCCGGGTAGTTGGCCAAAGCTCTTGCGCCCGTATTTGTTGGTGCCACTCAAATCATACTTGGCGCGCATCTTTTGAGTGCCGCCGAGAATGTGGTCGAAGGAGCGATTCTCCAGCATCAGGACGACGACATGCTTGACGGGATCGTCTGCCATAACACTCCCTCGTATATAGCGATGATTGATGGGTCGCGGCGAAGTATCACATGCCCAACGTCCTTCGGGCAACGCGACGGAATAGCGCTCCTTACCGGCCTGCGACGGCCAGGAAATCTAGCGGCGTCCGCCCACCTCTATCGACAAGTCATCGACCACGCGTCCGTCGCCGGCTGCCTTATTCGCTATCCGAATGGCGTGGATCAGGTCCCAATCGCTGAACACAAAGCCTTGCATGACGACCACGCCCTTGATCAGCAACACCTTGACATGCGCGTCATAGAAATATGGATCGAGCCGAAGCGCGGTCTCGACGCGCAATCTGCGAGCCTCATTCTTTGACTCCGTGGCCGCCCGTTCGGCGGCGGACATGGCGCTCTGAGCGCCCGCCTGCAATGCCCAGCAACTTGCGAGAACGGTGACGGTGCCAAGACGCCAGACCAAGCGGTGGAGCTTCAGGGTCGCGAACATGATGGTTTACTTCTGACGCCCCGAGAGGGCCTGCGTAGTAGAAGACCTTGGTAGGGGCCTGTTTATTCCGCGTGCGCACTATTCTCCGATTTAAGGGAGTGGTGGCGCAACGTAGTTCCAGCCATGCACTTTTGCGATTTGGTCCAGCAGAGCGTTGCCGGCGGCCAGGCCGACGTCTGAATTCGTCATGATCACGACACCGTTCCCGGCATCGCCGAACATGAGGAGGGTGGCCTGGTAGCCGACGTTGCCGCCGATGTGTCCGAAACGGCCGTTGCGCTTGCCGACGAAGAACCCGTAACCCATGCCGTCTGGATCGTCTTTGGTGCCCAGTATGTTCACGACTCCGCTCTCCCAATGCGGCGTGAGCATGTTGCGTACCGTGGCCTGGGACAGCACATGGTTGGCGTTGCCCTTGGCGGAGAGCGCCAACTCGATGGCGAGCCGCGCCAGATCCGATGGCGTGCTCCACAAGCCGCCGGCGGCCATCTCCGGGTTATTGTGCCACCCACCCTTGACCGGCGATCCGTTCATTGCCGTACCGGACGCGGCGGAGGCTGCGCGCTCCGCCGTGAGAGGCTGCGCATAAGTGGTGTCCCGCATGCCGAGTCTTTCGAAGACCGCCGTGCGCATCAATTCCGGGAAGGTTTTGCCGGCGGCATCGATCATCAACTGCTGGATGACCAGATAACCGTCGCCCGAGTACTGCCATCTCGTGCCGGGCACGAAGCCGACGCGCATGGGATCGTTGTTCGCGGGGGGCAGACCGTCTAGGATCTGCGGCAAGCTCGGCAAGGGCTCGCCTACGGCGTAGCCGGGGAAGAAGTCACCGCCGGTAAAGCCGCCGGTGTGGTCGAGCAAGAGCCCCAGGGTGACCCTGTGCTGCGCTGTAAATCCGTTGTCGGGCACCTTCCAGCTCTTCAGCTTGAGGTTGACGTCCTCATCGAGAGAAAGCTTCCCCTGCTGGACCAGATAGAGCGCTCCCACCGCCGCCACCGGTTTGCTGATCGAGCCGGCCAGGAACAAGGTCGAGGGAGTGACCGGATCGCGGCCGTCCTTCTGCGTGACTCCGTAGCCCTTAGCACAGACAATCTTGTAGTCTTCGATGACGGCGACGCTGATCCCCGGTATCTGCCGCTGTTGCATCAGCTGCGGAAGGTCCATACCGGTCTCGACGGTGCGCATGCCGGCGGCGTCCGGACAGGCGGACTTCGAAGCGCCGCCCGCCACGGCATGGGAAACAGCGGGCAGCAGCGCCGCAGCGAACAGGCATGCCTTCAGCATGGCATATGGGGTCAGATCTGCTCGTCTCATGCGACATCCCAATGCCCGAATAGACCCTGCCAGGGCCGCTCATGTCGAGCGTTCCAGTTATTCTCTATTTCAAACGTTTAGGTAATAATACAACCGGCATGGGGTCTTGTCGATGCGCGGCGCCGCTTTGGAGATTTAGGCGATGAACGCCCCGATTGAGTTCGCGACGCAGAGGTTGTTGTTGAGGCAGTGGAGAGCGGCAGATCGCGAGCCGTTGGCGGCACTCAACGCTGATCCCATTGTAATGGCGCATTTCCCGGCACCATTGACGCGTGAGGAAAGCGACGCCATGGCCGATCGTTGCGAACGCCTGATCGCCGACCGTCGATGGGGTATATGGGCGACTGAGATCAAGGCGACGGGCGAATTTATCGGTGCCGTAGGGCTGCACATGCCACCGGAAGAATTACCCATATCACCCTGCGTTGAGATTTTGTGGAGACTGGCGCAAGCGCATTGGAGCAAAGGGTTCGCCACCGAGGCCGCCCGAGGCGCCTTGCGCATTGGATTCGAGGTCTTGAGGTTGCCAGAGATTGTGTCCTATACCGTGCCCTCGAACACCCGATCGCGTGCGGTCATGGAACGTCTGGGCATGCAAATGGACGTGGCCACGTTCGAGAATCCCGGCGTCCCAGAGGGCCACATACTTCGGACGCTCTGCAATTACCGCCTGTCTCGCGCTAGTTGGTTTTCCCGCAAGTTAGGCGAGAACCCTCATCATCGCGGCGTCGCCGGGAATTAGGTGTTTGCTTGGCCGTATTTGACCACCGCGCGGGGAACTCAACCTCGAGCAAATGGGGCATAGGCCGACAAAAGCCTCATCAGGGTTTATTCCTTATTTGCAGACATAGGGGGTTTTGTTCTTCTTCCCCTGATACCAGTCATTTAGTTGACGATAGTCCGGCCCGTTCACAACACTCATTTTATCGATGATGAAGGTGGGTTTCTTTTCGTCTTTGAGGTTAAACGGCATATCGACGACAAAATTCCCGACGAAATTCTTGTCAGACGTTATGAACTCGACATAGAAGACGCCGGTGTTTTCAAAACTGTAGTAGGCCAGAACTCTTGCCGGAACGACCGGATCGAGCTTCTTCCTGCCCAGTTGGGAAAAATAGGCACCGGATTGAGTGTCGAAGATTTCATCGCTGGTGGGCGCCGAAAGGTCTTTCAGTTTTTTCTTGTCGGTTTCTGCCATGGCTCCGATGAGGTCTACCAAAGTCCTTTCAGGCGCAGTCTGCGCCTTCGCCTGAAAATCGTGCCATGAAAGCTCATAGACCTTTGTTTGCAGAACATGACAGCCGGCTTTTCTCTCTTCTGCGTTCGCGCCAAGGCCGAGGGTAAAAACATACAGAGCAAATGTGAGAGTAAGAAGCCTTTTCATGGTTATCCTTTTGACGTTGCGAGGGGTTGCATTTGCGCGGTGAGAGTGGCCTCGAAAATCAATGCTGCTAAATCTGGTTACGGACGGGGGCCGATCGGAAATGCGCGGCTCATTGACAAGCCGCGCCAGCCTTCTCATTCCACGCTTGCATATTGACACCCCTCACAAGAAGCCACAGAGCCAGCGAATATTCTCCGAGTGCACCCGGCAACAGAATGTAGGGGAAGAGAGGAGACGCGAAGGTCGGTGCAATCAGACCCGCGATACTGCTGATCACATAGCACAAGCCGGCAATCGCCATCAGCACACCAAGAACCCGCGGAAGGAAAGTAGACCTGTAAATGAGCATCCCGAGAATTACGCAGGCGAATCCGAAATATACGAGGCAGAGGGTGTATCCCCGTGACTGGAAATTCAGGCACGTCAGCGCCTGTTCCTGCAATTGCGCCGTGTTGAAAACGCCCGGATCGTGCGTTCCCTTCAGAAAGAACAGGGCCGCGAAATGGAAGAGAATGCTGACGGTTAAGATGCCAACGTGCGTCAGTCTGAAGAATGCTGCCAACAACGCGAGCCTTCGGCTTACCGGCTTGAGCAGCTCATAGAAGAGAAGCGCAAGTCCAACATCACACACCAGGTTGATGAGATCAGCCGCGCCGCCCAAACGATAGAGCGACTCGTGCGTCAAGATGTTGGTGGCGGTAGCAGCCGCATTGCCAGCGACAACCAGTTTGCCGCGCACGAAAATCTCGGCAAATGCGGCCGTGACGATTACGATCAAGTACAAGACGCCGGCGATTCTGGCCATCACAACAGGCGATGCTTTCGCGGTTCGTTCGACCACGATGCATTATTACCGAAAAGCGACAAATAGTGAATAACTAAAGAGCTGGCTTGACGCGCGCAAAACTGTGGACGATTCTACGATACCGGGGAACGAGGGTTTCGCGGATACGAGCCCGGGTCGGCCGGTTCCTTCACGGCTACGATCTACCGAAGGCGAGGCGCCCAGCCACCCGGCCGTCGGCGCAATACCAAGTGATGCCAAAGCAGTCCCGCGACGATCATTACTCCGAGCACCAATAGACTGGGTCGACCGGCTTCCGCGTCAAGCAGGTCTGCGACTGCAAATCCAACCGCCAGGATCAGGCCCAGAACCGGCGCCAACGGAAATAGCGGTGATCGCCAATAGCCCGGTTGCCCCGTCAGGAGTCGCTTTCGACCGACGAATACCGCCACGCTCACCAAGCCAAGGCTGTAAACCGCGAAACCCGATATGAAGACCACAAGTACGTGCGTATCCAGCAAGCAGCAAGCTGCGGAGATCGCACCGATGACCCAAGTCGCCAACCTGGGCGCTCCGGAGGAGCGATGCACTCTTGCCAATATTGCATTGATGGTTGGATGAAAGATTTCGTCGCGACCCAAACTGAAGAACAG
>Ga0210406_10000902_pt1 | contig 38606 bp, 36 predicted proteins | sample IncBWC30MmetaG_FD_155454 | JGI IMG/M metagenome (GOLD analysis project Ga0210406, IMG submission 155454) | Forest soil microbial communities from Barre Woods Harvard Forest LTER site, Petersham, Massachusetts, United States - Inc-BW-C-30-M | ecosystem: Environmental > Terrestrial > Soil >... | reverse complement strand
TCGTATGCCTCGCATGGATTTTCTTCCGCGCCGAATCGCTGAAAGCGGCGTGGCTTTTTCTGGGTGGATTGCGAACGTGGGCGTGGACATCCGAATACACAACCGCGTCGAAGTTTCTCTTGCTGTATTCTGTTCCCCTGTTTCTGGTTGATCTGTACCTCGAGCGCAGTGGCGAGGAATACCTATTCGAGAAGCGGTCGCTGATGTTGCGCACTGCAGCAGCCGCAGCCATGTTCATGATCGTGACCCTGTTCACTGCGAGACAAGCAAATGCGTTTATCTACTTCCAGTTCTGACCCGCGGCGCACGCAGCGCTACGTTATTTTGTTATTGGTGGCGATTGTGATCTTTTGCGTGGCGCTGGAAGTGGTGACGATCCGTTATTTCGGCCGGATCAGCCATATTCGCCACCGCATCGAGGAAGAAGAGCAGGCAGCTTTGGTCACGCATTCGACATCGGGGCCGGTATCGGTCCTGCTGATCGGAAACTCGCTGCTGCTAAACGGTGTGGAAATGCCGATGCTGATCGAGGAAATGAATTCCAATTACCGCACCACGCGGTTTGTTCTGGAAAGCACTGGATACATCGACTGGTATTACGGCATGCGAAAGCTGTTCCGCGAAGGGGCACGCCCCCAAGTTGTGATTCTGATGCTTTCGCCCAGCCAATTCGTTTCAAACCGCACAGCGGGTGACTACTTTGCTCAAGTACTCATGGACCGCCGCGACTTGTTTCGGGTTGCTTCCGATACCGCCGCCGACCGCACGACCACGACTAATTTGCTGTTTGACAACTTGAGCACTTTTTACGGCAGCCGCAATGAAATCCGTAACTGGCTGTTCGCGAAAGTGCTGAGCGACGCCGATACGCTCGCCGACCGGTTCCGGCCTCCAACTGCGCGGCCAACCTCGAACAAGTTCCTCGAAATCGCCGACGCCCGGATGGCCGCCATGCGTGATTTATTTACTACCTATGGTTCTCAGCTTATCGTTGTGACTCCGCCATCGCCGGCCGCCGACAATTCAGACCTGCTCCGCGCCGCGGGCATTACGGGCGGGGTCCCAGTACTCGTCCCCCTGGAGCCAGGCGCACTAGACAATGCGAACTTCAAGGACGGATTCCATCTGACCTCCGAAGGCGCGATTAAGTTCACTCGCGCTCTTGGACCGGCCTTGAAGGATCACCTCGACCGAAAGCTGGCACTCGCGCTGGCGTCCGAACGCACCACGAGGTGACACTTCCGCCGATGCGCATTCTTACATTTACCAGCCTCTTTCCCGACAGCACGCGTCCAAACTTTTGCATTTTTGTTTATCAGCGGATGGCGCATGTGGCGCGGCGTCCGGGAAACGCAGTGACTGTGGTTGCGCCTGTCCCTTATGTGCCCTTCTGGATCCCGGGCACGAAGGCACGCCAGTATCGTTCCATTCCAAAGCGCGAGCAGTTTGGCGATTTGCTGGTCTACCATCCGCGGTACCCTTTTCTACCCAAGATTGCTATGCCGCTGCACGGGTTCTGCATGTTCCTCGGGGTTTATGCGCTCGTCAGGAGATTGGCGAAAGAGGGTATTGATTGCATCGATGCGCATTTCGTCTATCCTGACGGCTTCGCGGCGGTGTTGCTGGGGAAACGCCTGGATCTTCCCGTGGTCGTCTCAGCGCGAGGGACAGACATCGATGTCTATCCGAAGATGGCTGCAGTTCGACCGCTTCTGAAGTGGGCCGTACGTCATGCGGACCGTCTTATTGGAGTCAGCCGTTCGCTAAGCGAAACCATGATCGAACTTGGAGCGTCGGCGTCGCGGTTGCGCACAATCGGAAACGGTGTAGATCGCAACCGTTTCTACCCTGTGGATTGCCAGGCCGCGCGCCAACAATTGGATGTTCCCGACAACCAGCGCGTAATTCTTGCGGTCGGAGCTTTGGCGCCTCACAAAGGGCACCAATTGCTGATTAGCGCCTTCGGCGAATTGAAACGGCGTAGCGAAGGCATGCGGTTGTACATCGCAGGCGAAGGAAGCTTTCGTGCTGCTCTCGAACAACAAATCCGGGAACTGGGATTGCAGAATGATGTAGTTCTTCTCGGCTCGGTGGCCAATGGTCAATTGAGATATTGGTATAGCGCCGCCGATGTCAGCTGCCTGGCGAGTTCGCGCGAGGGATGGGCCAACGTGCTGCTGGAATCAATGGCCTGTGGAACGCCCGTGGTCGCGACGAGTGTCGGAGGTAATGCGGAGGTGATTGTCTCGCAGGAAGTCGGGTTGCTGGTAGAGAACAATGTGCCAGCCATTGCCGAGGCGCTGCGTTCAGCGCTGCAACGGCATTGGGACCGCGAGCGCATCGCTGCTTTCGGTCGTCAGAGATCGTGGGATGTTGTCGCCGAAGAAGTGGACCAATGCTTGGCAGAGGTTGCAGGCGCGCCGCGACTCGAAGTACGCAGCTAAGCTCAGGAAGGATTTCGTGCGAATTTAGCCCGCACGGCAGAGATAGTATTCATGAATTCTGCGGTGACTGCTTCCCAGCTGTAATGGCGCTCGACCAGGGTTCTCGCCTCTGTACCAAGGGTTTCCCGTTTAACCCGGTCTTGCAGAAGCTCAAGCGTTCGGTCGGCGAAGTCAGATGGACTATCGGCAATGATGATGTCCTTCTGATCCGTAACGGGAAGTCCCTCGGCGCCAATAGTCGTCGATATGATGGCTTTGCCCATCGCCATTGCCTCGAAAATTTTTAGCCTTGTGCCGCTTCCGACTCGGAGCGGAACGACACAAAGGTCGGCTTTGGCGAGATAGTCGCGGATATCGTCAACCCATCCAGTAACACTGACGTCTGCGTGGCGGGCGCACTCCTCGCGGATTTTCGGCGGCGGACGACGGCCCACAACTTGTAGCTTTACGCTGGGGTGCTTCTTCTTTATGGCTGGATAGATCTCATTGAGGAAATACAGGATACCGTCCTGATTGGGCATCCAGTCCATGGAGCCTGTAAAAACAACGGTGTCGGTGGGCGAATTCAAAGGGCGAGGCGCGAAGAAGGAGGTATCGACGCCGGTAGGCACGCTGATCACCTTCTCAGATGATATTCCCCAGGAAACGAACTCGGCGCGATCCGCCTCGGATACGGTGAGGACCGCATCGGCCTCAGTCAAATGTTTATGTTCTAAAGCGGCTAACGTTCGCCATTCGCGTTTTGCCACGAGACGCCGAGCGAAGTTATTGGCAACCTTGTAATGCCGTTCCCAGATTCTGGATTCCACATTGTGGGTGAAGACAATTTTAGTCGCGTTTACGTCCGCTGGAACAACGCCGCAGGCGAGCACAAAGTCGCAGATGACGACATCGTACCGTATCCGGTGGAGTTCGGCGGAGACGGCACGTAGTACGTGAGGTCGGCAGAATTTTTCAAACATGAATGGACGTGACCTGACCACCGCCGAACCATAAATTGATGCGCGCGCGTTTCTCGATAGAGGGATTGTAATGAGCTTGTCAACAAGCCCTTGAAGAGTGGGATTTTGATCCTCTTTTTCGGCGGGATAGAACGTTATGACGGTCGTCGGCCAATGCCTGGCGAGGTTCGTAACTGTGTGATAGCTGCGGATCTTTCCTCCGCTATCGAGCGGAAGGAACCCACCGGGTTTCACCCAAAGTACGCGCACGGACTTAGGCGCCGACCGGCGTGCTGACCCGGTCAACGTTGTAGCGCGGCTCGAGTTGGACGAGATTGACCAGCCTTTGATCGGTTCGCAGGCGTACACGAACGATTTCGGGCTGGATGGAATTGGTGGCAAGCACGACGGTGTCAGCGAATCCAAGCACTTCGTCGAGCGAATCTGTCAGCAGTTTGCCTATGTGCGGAATGATTTGTTGGATGAATTGCCGGTTGGAACCGATCCGTACGCCCAGGCAACCATTCGGGCCCCATATCCGAATGTCACATCCCTCCCCGATCAAGCGCTTGACGACGGTTACATAGGGGTTCTCGCGCAGATCGTCGGTGTCGGACTTAAAGCTCAATCCTAGCATTCCTACCTTTCCCGCGCCTGTGGCAAGAATCTCAGCGATTGCACGTGTTCTTCGTTACTGGGCAAGAGCGACTGTATGAGCGGCAGGTCGAGGTCAAGTTTCCTTGGCGCGGTAAGCCAGCGCGCGCATCCTTGGGCAAACAAGAGCCGCCAAACGCAAAGCCTGGTCGCAAGTAGGCGGGAGAAATGTTCAGTTTTGCATCGGAGCAGAATACGTCTCCCGACGGTATTCACATCGACCCCCAGGCTCCCACCCGCGTGAGCAGAATTTATCCGTTGAATCCGAAAAGTCGAAATCTATTTAGCCCTATTAGAATCGGGCTTGACGCTGCTTGAGGGCTTCGTACCGCCGCACCCCCAGCAAAGCCTTCGCCGCCTTCCCAAATTCACGCTGCACTCGTATTCCTAGTAGTCGAAAAAACTTTCGCTGCGCTAAGTCGCAAAAAGCTGCATGGGAAGTCGAATGCATAATCGTGACCCGCGGTATGATCGTGCCGACCGATGCCAGGCTGGGTTCGGAGTTGCAAATCGCTTCATAGCCCGCCGCCAACGCTTCTCTGTAGACACGCCGATCCGCGAAACCGCCGGGAAGTGCCAGGTACTTGATTGGAGTTCCGAGATTTTGCTCCAAACACTTCCTCGCGTCACGCAACTCCTTCGTCAGCGTGTCATTGGGGAGTTGAGGCAACGGTCGGTGGTGCAACCCATGCGACTGTATTGACATTCCAGCCTTCATAAGTTCTTTCAGTTGCTGCCAGCAGAGGTAGCCAGGTCGACCGATTCGGGACACAATCACGAAAAACTCGGCTCGAAATCGAAACTTGCGCAAAATCGGTAGTACTACGCTGTAAATCGATTCATGTCCGTCATCGAACGTTAGCAGTACGGATTTCTGGGGCGATGTCCCTTCGAGAAATTCCTCCAGTAGTGACGTCCTAAAGCCTTGGCGTGCCAGATATTCCATTTGCGCTTCAAACTGACTCGCGGTGAGCGCATACCATTTCCTCGAGGGCTCCTGCTTGGCCCATTCCTCGTACGTGGCAAACACCGCGTGGTAGGTAAGCACCAGCGTACGCTTGCGAGATCCGGGGAACCTGCCGTCCATTGTTGTCTCTTCTGATCTCCGGCTTGTTTCGGTTGCTAGGGCCGAACCCACACTGTCCTCTTTCCGGAGATGAAGTTCACGAATGCCAGTACCGCCGCAAGATTGAGCAGCAAGAATGCCAATGCCGTCTTGCCGAGTTGAGTGATGAGTCCGAGTCGAGCGTGGAATACCGCGACGGCGGCCGATGCGTAAAAGCAACTCTGCAGGACCAGCGCCGTACGGTATACGGGTCCAGGTAAGAACATCGAACTTGCCAACAGCACGGCGAGCGCAAACGGAACTAATAGCCGCAGCAGTTTATGGCTGATGAATCGGAATCGCATTGGGTTGGCGCCAGACAGCAGCCATGGTGCAAGCTCCACGAGTTGGTAGTTCCCGGTAAGCGTACGCACCTTGCGGCGGAATTCCTTTACCATGTCATGCGGCATCTCGTCCCAGGCACGGGCGTCGGGGTCGAAAACGACCCGCTTATTTTTCGCGGCGATACACAGGGGAAGGTAGACGTCGTCCAAAAGCATGCCTTGAGGAATTCGGGGCAGGAGTTCTCTGCGTGCTGCATACAACGCACCTGTGGCGCCTACTACCGATCCGGTTTCTGATTCCATTTTCCTGATGGCCTTCTCCATGCGCCAGTAAAATCCCAGCCCTTCCTGGCCGCCTGCTTCACTCGAACCCTTCAGCATTAATTCCCCGCTGACGCAACCTACTGCGGAGTCCGCGAAGCTCCTGACGAGCATCGCGATTACATCCGCCTCGACTTCCTGTCGCGCGTCCATGAAGACAACAATCTCTCCGCTGGCTACGGCGATGCCGTGGTTCAATGCCGCGGCCTTTCCGCCGTGATCCGCTAGCAGGAAAGGGCGCAAGGACGGAGTGGCGGCCGCTCTCAATAACTGTTCCGTCTCATCGGTTGAGCCATCAGAGACCACAATGATTTCGAGCAGGCGTTGCGGGTAATCCAGTTCGCGTAGATTGCGCAGTTTACGCGGTAGATTTCTCGCCTCATTGTGGGCCGCAATCACAATCGAAACCGAAGGGGTAATGTCGCTTTTCTGAACCGCTTCGTTACACCAGCATCGTCGCAACCACAACCATGCGGGATAGCCGACATACGCGTATGCCACCAATAAAGCCGAGGCCCAGAACAAGTAGAGGGCCCAGGTCATTGCGCACCGCGACGAAGAATGATTGTTTTAATCGTTTCGAACATGATCAACAGGTCCAGCGCGAGTGACAAATGCTTGACGTAGTAGAGATCGTACTGCAGTTTTTCCTGAGCTTCTTCGATCGAGGCTCCGTAGCGGTAGCGAACCTGGGCCCAGCCGGTAATTCCGGGACGGATAATATGCCGCAAATTGTAGTAGGGAATTTTTTCCGCCAGCCACTGTACGAATTCGGGGCGTTCGGGACGTGGACCTACGAATCCCATGTCTCCCAGAAGGACATTCCAAAGCTGAGGAATTTCGTCGAGGCGGGTGGCGCGAAGAAACTTTCCTACTTTGGTGATCCTGGGATCATCCTTCTCAGCCCAGACTGCGCCCGTGGCGGCTTCGGCGTCTTGGGCCATGGTGCGGAACTTGTACAGCGTGAATCCCTCGCCGCGGCGTCCAACTCTTTGTTGGCGGAACAACACCGGGCCCGGTGAGCTTAGTCTCACCGCGAACGCGATCAGCGGAATCAGCGGGCAGCAAATTGCCAAAGCTATTGCAGCGATGATGAATGACACCACGCGGCGCACGAGCAGAAAGCCTGTTCCCAGGCGAAAACCCTCCGAGTAGATGAGGGTGCTGGGGTAAAGGTTCTCGACGGAAATTTTTCCCGATATTTGTTCGAGGAGCGAGCTCGCATCCTCCACCTTTACGGCATTAAGCCGGAGCTCGAGTAATTCACGAAGGGGTAAAGTATTACGCCGATCCGCGACCGCGACGATGACCCGGTCCACGTGACTTTTTCCGATCAGTCCGCGAATGGCAGTGGCGAGACTTTCGCGGTCGGAGCCGACGTCTCCGAAGGCGCCAGCCCAGCCCACGACCTCTATTCCCAGATCCTTGCGCGTACGAATGGCATCAACCACTCGACGAGCATGATCGCTCGAGCCTAGAACATAGACGCGCTCGCAAAGATACGGTTGCTGCAGCAACCATGCGTAGGCACCGCGCCACAACAGCAGAGTTCCAGTCAGGATGATTAATCCGAACAGATCCACATGCCTGCCCATCATAAATCCTGGGAAGTAGTACCCAATCGCGGCCAGCAAGAACGATGACGTGCCCAGCACCATGAAAAGGCGAAATCCGGTTTCGCCGCGTGACGTTAGCCGCTGAGGAGCGTAAAGATCGAAATAATACGAACAAACGAGAACCAGAATTGTGATTGCGAGAATCTTGTATAGGCCTTCCTCGTAGTTCAAAACCAGGTATGAATCCGGACCAAACCGAATCAGCGCCGCCACCAGAAAAGATAGACAAACAATCACGGCCTCACCCGCCAACAGAACTAGCGTGCGGACCGGATAGTAAACGTGAAACAGACGGACCATACTTAATCACCTTCAGCCTGACTGTTAACTTTCGGTTTGCCATAGTGTTGATCGTAATAGGCTCCATACATCATTGACCTGCCAGCATGATTCAAGACCACGCCAAGGATGGGTTTACGTCGGAACTCGGTGCATGCTTTTCTGGCGACATCGAATGGAGTGGAACTCGCTTTCACTACCAGCACAATGCCATCGCTCGCTTCGGCGATTAAGCTTGCGTCCGAAATGGGCACTGCAGGCGGGGAATCGATAATGATCCAATCGAACAGCGGCGCGAGCTTTTCGATCAGTTTCGCCAGCCGCCCATTGCCGATCAATTCACCGGTATTCGAAACCTGCTTGCCTGCCGGGACAAAACACAGATTGGAAATCGGAGCCCTCTGAATGATTGCCATTTCGTCGGTTTCCCCAGCGAGGTATTCGGTCAGACCAGGAGTGGCCGGGGCACCGAGCAGCTGATGCAATCCGGACTTGCGCAGATCGGCATCGATTAGTAGCGCGCGGCGTCCATGCTGCAGCACCATTGCCATTGCCAGATTAGCGGATACGAAAGTCTTTCCTTCGGCAGGCAGCGCGCTCGAAACCAATAGGGTCTTGATCGGTCGGTTAATGCGAAGCTGATACAGGCGCGAGCGAAGCGTTCGGAATTGTTCGCATTCGAGCTGATGGAGATTTTCCGGTTGCACAAAAAGTAGCGCTTGCGGATCTGGAGCTGTCCAGGTGGGTTTGCGAAACTGACCGTCAAGGAATCCCGGGAACAGGGGAGCCGTTTCGCCTTTGCCCAGATCGGCAAGCGCTTCTGGCATGCTTTCGATAGAAAGCCCTGAGTGCCGAACAGGATCAGCCTGCGCTTCGTTCGCGGCCATGTCCCCGTTGCTTGGCTTTCCGTTGCTTGGCTTCCCAAGGTCTGGGAAGATTTGAGGATCGGCGGACTCGGCCAGGATGTCGGTTGCGGGATCGCGGTCCAGCGACTGCTGTCGTTCTGCTCTACGTAATGCGTCGTGTATTCGGCTCATACTTTCCTTCGAGTAGGAAGGTCCAGAGCATCTTCCGTGCCCGCGACTCCTCTGCCCGCGCTCGCTACGGCCCGTAACCGCTCTCCCATGATCCGATCGTCGCCTGTCCAGGGGATGGTCGCCGGTAGCGCTGGGATTTCATCCAGTTCAAATTCCTCGGCCACAGCTGTGACCGTCGAGGCGAGCACCGGGCGCTGCTGGTCGGCGAATGCGCCGATCAAAGCGTGCTCGCATAGAAGATTCACCACACGCGGAATCCCGCAAGAATAGCGCGCGATGGCTTCGATCGCTTCATTCGTAAAGGTCGCCGAACCATTTGCTCCCGCGCGCCGCAGTCGTTCGTGGATGTATACGTGTATCTCCTGCGTAGTCAGGGAATGCATATTGCAGCGAACCATGATGCGCTGCCGAAGCTGTCGCAGTTGTGGGTCCTTGAGTTTGGAATCCAATTCCGGTTGGCCGCACAGAACCACCTGCAGTAATTTCTGAGTAAATGTCTCGACGTTAGTGAGCAACCGCACTTCTTCCAAGAGTTCGATCGAGAGACCCTGGGCCTCATCCACAATCAGGACGGCGGATTGCCCACTGCGATGACGCGCCAAAAGCCACTCATTGAGGCGAAGCAAGCGCTGCCCCTTTTCGCGGGACTCGCAAGCGATACCGAAATCAGCCATCATCACATCGAAGAAGTCTGTGACGGTAAGACGTGGATTAACAATGAAGGCGGTGGAGAAGTGCACTCGGTGCAACCACTCCAGAAGCTTATTGATGACGGTAGTCTTGCCCGTGCCTACTTCCCCGGTGAGCAGGACAATACCTTTACGGTTGTAAATGCCATAGCTAAGCGATGCCAGCGCCTCCCTCACCCCCTGCGTCATACAAAGAAAGCGCGGGTCCGGGTTGACGTTAAATGGCGCGACACGTAAACCGAAAAAATCCTTGTACATAAATCTATCTATACCTTCGCTTTGTCCTGACTCGATCTCGCTGCTTTTTCTGTCGAAACTTTATCTTTCGTGCCTTTACCATTTCCATTGGGCGATACGGTCGGGATATCGGTCAGTACGGGGAGTTTGAGATAAAACAGGACATCCTCATCGGTGCGGAGTGTTTTGTCGCGCATTTCCAAGAAGAATGCCAAACCGAAACCCAACCCGATACCGCCCGCCAAGCCCCCTAAGGCGAATTTTTGACGGTCCGGCCAGGTCGGTTTTTCCGGAAGGTTGGGCGCGTCCATGACTTTGAACTGTTCCCCTTGCTGTTTCTTTTCTAAATCCGTAGCCATCGCCGATTGCGTTTCTTTTGCAAGCAGCTCATTGTAAAAATTCAAGGCGGCCTGGTGGTCTCGAGTAAGCGCCTTGTATTGCTCTTCCACCAGCGGGCTCATCTGTACGCGCGACTGGTAAGCGCGAATCTGCTGCTGCAGCCTCTCTTGTTCCTTTGCCTTCTCGAACTTCAGGTTTTCCTGTTCATGAATCTGCAACCGGAGTTGACGGATTTCCGGCGACTCCGCCGCGGCAGGCTTATCCTTGTCGGGCGCGGACTTACCGGCATCCTTCGCAGATTTGTCATTATTGGTTGTAGACTTATCAGTATCTGTCGCTGACTTATCCGCACTCGTGGCCGACTCCGCTACGGGTTTGGCGTTGAGCTTTTTCTTGAGTTCCACAATCTCGCTCTTGGTCTTGATGACATCCGGATAATCGGAGGTATAACGCGCATCCAAAAGGGAAAGCTGCGACTCTAGATCGGAAAGTTTTTTCCTCAGGTCTTCGGGATCTTCTTTTCCAGCAGGGGCGGCCTTCCAGGCGGCCAACCGATCTGCTAATAAGGACTCAGCGAAGGCTTGATCCTGCTGGGCCCTGGCAAGGGCCTGGTTCATGCCATCCAGTTGCGTATTCAGCGCGCCCAGGACGCTCAAATTCGTCTGCTCCTGCTCCGGCAGTTGTCCGAGGTACTTTTGCTTGAAACCGGCCAGCTTTGCATCCTGATCATCCAGTTTTCTTTTCGCATCATCAAGCTGGCTCGACAGAAACTCGGTTGTGCCTTGCGCGCTCTGCTCGCGTGCCAAAAGATTCTCTTGCATGAACATGGATGTAATTTCAGAACAGACTTGCTGGGCGACGTGCGGTTCCCGCCCCGTAAAGCTGATGTAAAATCCCGGCAAGCCCCCAGTGCGGGTTCCAAAATCCGCGCGAACCGCGGTCACAGAAATCAGCTTCCGCATCCGATCGACCAGATCCTCCATTGGCACCTTGCCCATGTCGGAGGGGAACAAGGAGAATCTTTCAATAAGAGGCTGCAGCCGGGTACGGCTGAGAATCTGCTCCTGCATGGTGGCTAAGCGCTCGTTCAGTTCTTCCGTAACAACCGGCTTCACAAAGTTGTCAGGAACTTTTTGCTGCTCGACCAACACCAGCGTCTGGGAGGTGTATTGATTGGATATCAGCAGCGACCCGAGATACACGAGCCCTGGGACCAGGAGAGTAGGCAGGGCAATCCACCATATCCGCCGTTTCAGGATATCCAGGTATTGGTCGAAGTTAAGATCTCGATCGCCAAGCATAAACTTACGGTCCTTCTTTTTAAATTCGTCTAATGAAACACTACCGGCCGAAAGCTATAATCAAGACCGAGGCCAATCGAATGCCGTATGAGATCTTGCGCACATACCGGACCGGCACAAAGCACGTCAGACAATTGCCTCTGCAGGTTGTATGTGAAAGCCACTCCGGCCCGACGCCCCAAAGTCTTGTGCAGGCTCAGGCCAGCGTAGCCCGAGCGAATGGTTTGGTTAATCCCGATTAACTGGTTCTGAGCGAAGCCGGCATTCGCCGACCCTTCCCATGTGCGCGAGAAATTGTGCGAAAAGTTGACTTGCGCGACCGTGGTATTCGTAGCTGTAGCCAAACCGATTCCCGACATCAATGCCTGGGACGCTAAAAATTCGAGTTGGCTCCCCCGCCAGGCATAGGAAAGTTCGGCATGCCCACTGGGGTAAATCTTCGTGGACGCAGGCGGCCCCGGGATTTTAGCCAATTCCGCCCCCCCACCGACCTGGAAGCTTACTCTTCCAGTGAGTTGATGGGCGTAGTTCAGAGCGGCCGAGTTTATGTCGATCGAGCTGCTGCCCAGAGGTCCAGTAAAGCTCATTGTCTGGTGGGAATAAGTGAGCGCCAAGGTGTCATGGGGCGTAAACCGGTAGTTGTAGCCGACCGTTCCGCTTATCTGATTATTATTCGTTGCTCCATCCGCGAGGTAGTCTAGCAATCCGTAGGAACCGCTCATTGTGACCGAAGTATGGCGGCTGAATGCATACTCGACTTGGGCGGTGCTGGTATTTGTGATTCGAGTGACCTGGTTAGTCAGCACAGTTTGATTCGGGAGCAAAGTGATCAGCGTCCCGAGATAGTTGACCGTGACAGGCGGCAACTGGGGCATTCCGAAAGGCGACTCGGGCGCATATAGCACTTGATCGGAGAACGACAGCGACCAGCGCCCGAATGCTAGGAGTTGCGAGAGAGCAAATTCATGAGTGCCGTAGGCGTTTTTGTCCGCATAGAATGTGCCGCCGCCGTCGTAATCAAGATTGAATGTGTTTCGCTTCCAGCTCCGCTGCAAAGTGAGCTCAGCAAAAACGTCGCTGTCGCCCTGCCACGTGCTTCCGGTTCCGGAGCTCCGCGCGTTCGAGTCAAGTCGTTGATCCACTCGGATCGATGAATTCATTACATTGCGTGCGTTCTCGGGCAGGCCCGGGGATAAATATTCGTCACCTGAAAGCGGGCGAGTATCGGGATCTACCTTCGCCGCTCCCGCGCTCTCTTGAATTTGGTCGGAGCTCGTGCCCACTGGGTCGGGCGCCGGCGCGCGCTGCGCACTCTGTTGCCCCCAAGCCGGCGCCAAGAGCACCATCAGGAAGCACCCTGCGGCCAAACAAAATTGGAGTCTTTTTCTCATGTGCTACGGAACTACAACCGTGTCTCCTGATTTCAGTGCGATGTTTTGTTCCTGACTCTGCCCGTTCACGACTCTGTTGTAATTGAACGGATACTTCACTTGTTTTCCGCCTTCGTTACGCAGCACGTAAATTCTTTTTCCGTGCGCGAACTGGGTAAGCCCGTCGGCATCGGCGATGGCTTGTAAAACCGTCATCCCGGGAACCAATCCGAACCCGCTAGGGTGAGCCACCTCGCCCAAAACGTATACGCGCTGGCTATTGATGGCGGTCACAATTACGGTGACGTGCGGATCGGAGATGTACTTCTTTAGTCCTGTTGTGATGGTCGCCGACAACTGCATTGCGGTCAGACCCGAGGCCTGCACATCATTAAGAAGAGGTATCGAGATCTTTCCATCGGGCCGGACTTGCAGCGGTCCCGAAAGTTCTGCCTCTTTCCACACATTGATATTCAGGCCGTCCTGGGGACCGATCATATAAGTTGGATCGTCTGTCGCCGCTGACGGCAAAATCGCAACCGGAGCTTGTTTTGTAGGAGCTTCAGTGTGAGTCTGACTGTTCTGCGCCGTCGGCGCGGATTGTGCAGACAGTTGCAGTGCTGAGCCCACGGCCAGCAAAGCAACCAGAATTCGGCAGCTACGTATCATCTTTCCGCTCCCAAAGAAGTGTCGTGATCGACCCCGATTTGCTTCAGTTTGTAGAGCAATGCCTTGTAACTGATTTGAAGTTCGCGGGCGGCGCGTTTTCGGTTCCAGTGGGTGCGCGAGAGCGCACTCAGGATCAGTTCACGTTCAGCTTTGCGGGATGCCTCACGAGCCGCCTGTTTGAGAGAAAGCAATTCCACCTTGGAATCGCGGCCGATGTTTTTCAGACCGGAAGCACGAATGAGCGTCAGCGCAATGTTCTCATCACCTATCGCGACGATCGTGCGCACTACGTATTCCAGTTCGCGGATGTTTCCCGGCCACGAGTAACTTGAAAAGACCTGCAGGACCTGCGGACTAATTTCAACCGGTCGCCCCAGCAGATTCGAATACCGGTCGGCGAAATGCTGAGCCAGTAGAGGAATGTCCTCTTTACGCTGGCGCAGGGGCGGAACGCATAAACAAAAATTGCTGATCCGATAATAAAGATCTTCGCGGAACTTTCCATTGCGCACGTCCTCATGCGGGTTGCGCTGGCTGCACGCAATCACGCGGACGCCGGATCCGCTGTGCGCGTGACCATTTCCATCGAGAAACAGCTCCATGGTCTTCAACTGCTGCACGGGAGGCATTTCCGCTATTTCGCGCAAGTAAACCGTATGAGTACGGGTGAGACTCTCGAAACCCAAACCTTCATTCGAATCTAGGTTCGCGCAATTCACAGCTCTAAAATCTTCTTCAGGCCGTCCGGACATGCGGTGGATCTCAGCCGCTAGCGCACGCTTTCCGGTGCCACTCTCGCCCAGAATCAGCACCGGTGCATCAGTCTGCGCCAGGTTTTCGAGTGCGCGAAACAGACCTTCCGTCGACGGACTTTCGCGCTTGATGAATCGGAACTCAAGGCGGGTAAGAGCTTGAGAGGATCCTTCTTGGGTTAGGGCTACGGTATGCATGGGTTCGTCTGCAGACGTTCGAGGACCCACCTGCACGGCGCTTACCATTACGTTCGTAACCAGCAGTCCGCTTCTCCTCCTCTGGGTAATTCCAATTGGCATAGTGAGTTAGAGCCATCCGGCTGGAGCCCTAGGCTGGCTTGGGGACGGACAGCCCATTTCTTACGGAAAATGTTTCCCCTTTTTTCCCAGATCTCGAATCCCTCGAAAAGCCTACAAATTGCCACGGAAGTGCTCTGCTCTTACCATTAAAGGACGACGGACACCTCTGGTTACGCCAAACAAGCAGAGGCAAAAGATGGAAACGCTTTTCTCTTTGTAGGTGAGGACGAAAGCCAGAGAAACTGCAAGTCGTGTGTATTCCGCGTTAAACCTCGCTGGAATTTGAATTGCTAACGCGTCTGCTGGAGGAATTTCTTCTAAGTGGACTGTGCGCCGGAGTTGGTGATTGAAACCCGGTTTGTAACTGCGGAGCGTGGGCGCCGCTGGATTGTTCCATGGCAAGCCGTGGTCCTATGTCTGCTGATCGGCTTCTTGTACCGTACCATTTTGTGGAAGCTCGTCGAACAGTGGTGGACTGATCCCAATTTCTCGCATGGGTTCTTTGTGCCGATGTTCTCCGCCTTTCTTGTCTGGCGCGAACGGGAAAAATTGGCGGAAATTCCCATTCGCCATTCCTGGATGGGCCTTCCAGTGATCGTCTTTTCCTTGATGATGCTCGTCACAGGCGTTCTGGGAGCTGAGCTTTTTCTGTCGCGGTGCTCGTTCGTACTACTTACTGCCGGGTTGATAATTTATTTTGCCGGCTGGCAGCTTTTCCGCGCCGTGCTGTTCCCTTGGCTTTTTTTGTTTTTAATGGTGCCGATTCCCACCATCGTTTTCAACCAGATCACGCTTCCTTTGCAGTTCTTCGCCTCGCGGGTGGCTGCGGACACCTTGCGCTTGGTGGGTGTCCCGATTTTACGCGAGGGGAATGTCATCGTGCTGCCCAGCATGCGATTGGAAGTTGCCGAAGCTTGTAGCGGTATTCGTTCGCTGATGTCGCTGGGCACGATGGCAATCATATATGGATATTTGGTGGAGGCAAAAGTTTGGCAACGCGTCACACTAGCTTTGTTGGCTATCCCGGTTGCGGTGGCCGCCAATGCGTTGCGGATCGTTGGCACCGGGCTTACGGTGCAGTACTGGGATCCCGAAAAGGCACAGGGGGTTTTTCACGAGTTCTCCGGCTGGCTGATTTTTGTGGTGTCTCTGGCAATGCTATTCATCCTGCACCGGTTGCTTCAATGCTTTGACAAAGTACAACTCGGGAAGCCGATATGAAAGAACACGCCTACACATCCCGCTTCCTCATAGTTGCAATTCTGCTTGCGGGTACAGCGAGTTTCTTGCAAGCACGCCGCAAGCGCGAAGTTGTCCCCAAGAGCAAACCGGTAAGCGCTTTCCCGATAAGTGTTGGCAATTGGGTCGGTGAGGATATGAGGATCGACGATGAGGTCCTCAGCGTCCTCGGGCCGGGTGACTTTCTATCGAGGGTGTATACGCAATCCCGCCAACCTTATATTGGCTTTTTTCTCGGCTATTTCCCTTCTCAGCAGACTGGCGACACGATGCACTCGCCCAAGAATTGCCTTCCTGGTTCCGGTTGGACGCCGACGGAGTCATCGCGAATAATGCTTCCCATTGCGAGCGGAGAGAGCATACCGGTAAATCGATACATCATTCAGAAAGGCGCGGACCGTCAGCTTGTCATTTACTGGTATCAGGCTCACGGAAGGGCGGTGGCGAGCGAATACTGGGCAAGGTTTTACTTAGTGGCGGATGCGATGCGGATGAATCGGACGGATGGGGCATTGATCCGCATTGTCACACCCATTAGCTTTGGGGAAAGTAAGGATTCGGCGGAGCAACGGGCAGGCCAATTCGCGCAGCAAATCGCTCCCTCATTGAGTAATTACGTGCCCTTGTGAAATCGCGGTTTCGTTCGGATGTTAGGCAATCCGTTATTTCTAAGACTTGGAGAGGTAATATGCAGACCGGTCGTTTCGTTGCTTTTTTCTTGCTCTGTCTCATCATCATCGGTTCTGGTTGCAGCGCCGACCCCAATGTCAAGAAGCAGAAGTATCTTGAGAGCGGGAACCGCTACTTCGAAAAGGCACAGTACCGCGAGGCGGTGATCCAATTCTCGAATGCAGTGCAAGTCGATCCCCGGTTTGCTGCCGCGCACTTTCGCATAGCCGAGAGCTACTTGAAGATGAAGGTCTGGTCGGACGCCTATCGTGAACTCGAGCGCACGGTGGAACTTGATCCCACGAACATCAAGGCTGAGGTTGATCTTGCGGGGATGCTGATCGGCTCCAAGGCGTACGACCGGGCTCAGCAAACCTTGGATTCAATCTTCAAGCTTGATCCGAATAGCTCCGACGGGCACGCCCTGTTGGCCAATTTAAATCGGGCGCAAGGCAAGCAAAAGGCTGCGGTCAAGGAGATGCAGCAGGCCATCAGCATTGATCCCCGCCGTGCCGATTACTATGTTCAATTCGCCGGTCTGCAGGCTGGCGACAACGATCTACCCGGGGCAGAAGCGAGCATGAAGAAAGCACTCGCAGTCGATCAGACCTTTACCCCTGCAATCACAGGTTTGGCCATGATCTACCAAGCGGAAGGCCGCTGGCCGGAGGCGGAACAGCAACTGCGCCAAGGGATTGGATTACAGGCAAAAGATCTGGAATTGCGACGATCCCTGGCACGTCTCTACTACATAGAACAGCGAAAGACGGACGCAGAACAGGTGGCTTTGCAGGCAAAGAAAGATTTTGGCGACATGCCGGCTGGCTATCGCTTTCTGGGGGAATATTATGTCGCCATTGGAGATAGCGACAAAGCATTTGCCGAGTTCAGCTCGCTTTACAACGATCATCCCCAAGACGTGAATACTGAGAAAGATTACATTCAGTTGCTCCTCGCTCATAACCGAATCGACGAAGCCACGAAGCTAAATGATAAAATCCTCAAGAAAAATCCCAAAGATGCAGGCGCCCAACTGCTGCGTGGCCGGATTCTAGTTCTGCAGCAAAAGTATGCGGATGCAATTCCAGTTCTCGAAGGTGTTGCGAAGAACGAGGCAGATAACGCGGCTGCACACTACACACTGGGCATTGCCCTCAATGCCAAAGGGGAAACAGGACGAGCAGAGCAGGAATGGCGTCAAGCCGCCCAGTTAGCGCCGCAGATGAATGACGCGCAATTGGCGCTAGCTCAAGTAGCTCTTCGAAAGGGCGACTTGGATTTGCTTGAGCAAGCAGCATCGCAATTGATCAGAAACAGCTCGAATAATGCGCAAGGATACATGCTCCGTGCGCAGGCCGAAATAGGGCGCAAGCAGATCCGCAACGCTGAGGCAGACCTTACGAAGGCCATTGAACTGGATTCGAATAACTCAGTCTTCTATGCCACGCTTGGACAAGTCAAGTTGGAGCAGGGCAACAGTGACGAAGCCCAGAAACTGTTTGAAGAATCCCTGACCCGCAATCCGGATCAAATCGCCGGCCTCAACGGTTTAGTTTCGGTTTTCGTCCGCAAGAAACAACCTCAGAAGGCTCTCGAGCGGGTGCAGGCCCAAATTGCAAAGTCACCGAGTAATGATGCATTCGATGTGGCCTTGGCAGATCTACAGGTCGCAAGAAAGGACTACAAGGCAGCTGAAGCGTCTCTGCAGAAGGCTACAGAGCTGAACAGGAATAATCTCTCAGCTTTCGTTGGACTGGAACGGAATCAAGCGACCCTCGGTGAATATGACAAGGCCACGGCAACGGCGAACGCGATAATACAGCGGTTTCCCGATCGCGTGGAAGGGTTCTTCCTGGCGGCCAGCCTGAAGAACAATCAGGGAGACTGGCAAGGGGCTGAACCTCTCTATCAAAAAGCCCTCGAACGTCGCCCAAACTTCCCCCCGGCAGCGAACGATCTTGCTTACTTACTGCTGCAACACGGAGGCAATGTCGACGTAGCGCTTTCCCTGGCCCAGAGCGCAAGGAGGGGAATGCCGGAGTCGCCAATGGCGACCGACACTCTTGCTTGGGCTTATTACCAGAAGGGAGCGTACGCCATGGCTCGTGATCTTCTCCAGGAGGCAGCCAAGAAGGCTCCCGAAAGCTCGCTAATTCAGTTTCACATGGGAATGGTCTATCAGAAGCAAAACAACAACGCGGAGGCAAAAGCTCATCTAGAACGCGCTCTGAAGATTGATCCCAATTCTTCACAGGCGATGGAGATTCGAAAGATCATTTCCCAGCTAGGTTGAGCGTTGTTTATGGATACATGGCTCGACGACATAAAGTCATTGCAAGAGGATCATTGGTTTGTTCTCGGCCGCAACCGTTTTCCGCTTAATTGTGGTAATCCTTTTTACTTTTGTGGAATCGCATACCTCGCATCAATCGGAGCTCTGACCAAAGTACCTCATTATCAGCAATTCCCGCTGTGGCTATCAGATTGCTTCTTCCTCATCTGGTAAGGGTTGCCAGGCAGCAACTCAAGTCGTTCCCCCGAACTGCCGTTCGTAGTGCAGAAAAGACCTGTGGAGGGAAAGGTGCGCACACTTCGTCACACGATAGTTTCGGTAGTAGCATTTCTTTGGTTGGCAGCAATGCCACTCTTTGCGGGTAACACCAACGTTACCTTCATCGCTGGCACCGGTAACACCTTCGGGAACAACAATTTTTCTATTGGTCCATACACGCTCACGGTAGGAGGACAGCAGGTCCTGATGGTCTGCGATGACTTTCAAGATGAAGTCTCCGCGGGCGAAAATTGGATTGCAAACACGAGCACCGTAACCGGAGCCATGTTAGGACAGTACTTTAATGGCAGTGTCTTTAATCCGCACGCGACCAATCCCGTTTTCCCCAGTGGGTTTAACGAATACGAGGCAGTCGCCTGGCTGAGCCAGCAAATGATGGCCAACCTCAACAACAATTACACCCTGGGTGCAATCCAGTGGGCGATTTGGTCGCTCACCGACCCGGGCCTAAGCCTAAGCGCCAATGGAATTACGGGTGCAGATGCACTTGCAGTTCAGAATGAGATCGCTCTTGCACTTGCAAACTATTCAAGCGGTAACTACTCAGGCATGCTCATTTTCACACCCACTGGGAATGGTAGCAACGGCCTTCCACCGCAGGAATTTTTGCTTTTCACTCCAGAGCCCGCAACCCTGGGACTGTTGGGCACCGGTTTGTTGGCAATTGCTTTAGGATTGCGGAAGAAACTGGTCACCTAAGAGTTTCTTGCTTTTCACCATTGCCATCGGCAAACTACTCTGCGCAAGGGCTCTTCGGAGCCCTCGTTTTTTGGGGGACGATGAGAGAAGACCGACGCGCAGCCAGAAGTCGTAGCGAAATGGCGAGCGCATTTCTTATTTCTTGCAACGGGATTTCCTACTTCGCTGACTTTCATACTCTTCCGTGTGGGTGTGCCCTTCCCTGCCACCCTACTATTTGACTAACACCTCTGAGCCATCCCTCACCACCGATGGGCCATTCACAGACCTTCCTGAATAGAGTAACTTTATTCCACAATTTGGCAAGCGTTGGAGAACGGGCGTAATAGGTGCTACTTGCTCCAAGGCAATATAGACTTGAAACGTCTTTCCCCCAGGTTTCAGGCCAGCACCGCCAGGTTCATCTACAAAGTTACAGTTATTGGGACCCCGTAATTGGGATCAGATTTGGCAGTTTCCAAATTTCCGGAACTGCGCAAGTCCGTGGTCCAGAGCTTTACTTGCAAGGCACAATCGCTCTGCGGCGCTCGCGCTGCAGAAGGCATAAAGTGTCTGCGGAAAAGCTACGAACCAAATAATCTGTGGAGGCAGAAACTCATAATGACCAGTGCGACTCAGGTCCTCTTGGTAGCGAATGAACTCGAACTCCTTAGCCACGTCTACACCAGCCTCACATTGGAAGGGCACCGGGTCACAGCGGTCGAAAGTGGTAGCGATGCTTTGCAGCAAGTGCAAAAAGGCCTCGACCCCTATCTGGTCTTCATCGATCTCGATAATTCCGTGTGCGACGGCTTGCATACGTTGCGGCTGCTCAAACCGATGGATCCGCGTTGTAAGGTGATCGCGATTTCTGGGGACGCGCGCCATGCGGTTGAGGCCATGCGGCTGGGTGCACAAGAGTGTTTGGTGAAGCCTTTCTCGAAGAGTGAATTTGAGGTCGTCGTCAATCGATGCCTGGGGCCAATCGAAGTCATCAAGAAGAATTCATCGAAGGTCGAGGACGTCGGAGAGGGCTGCTTTCTGGTGACTTCCAGCCCGGCGATGAGCAAGATACGCTCCTACTGCGGCTTCGTAGCCAAGGTCGATTCGCCGGTCTTGATTTTGGGAGAGAGTGGCACCGGAAAAGAAGTAATTGCCCGCCTCATTCACAAGATTTCAGCGCGCGCGAACCGTCCTTTTCTCAAAGTCAACTGCGCGGCGATGCCAGGTGAGCTGCTAGAGAGCGAGTTGTTCGGTTACGAGCCCGGTGCCTTCACCGGCGCAACTCAGTCGAAGCCGGGGAAATTCGAACAGGCCAATCAGGGAACCATTCTGCTCGACGAAATCGGCGAACTGCCCACGAACCTGCAGGCCAAGCTACTGCACGTTTTGCAAGACCACCAATTCTCGCGGTTGGGCGGTCGTACCACGATCAAGGTAGATGTGCGCGTGCTGGCGGCGACAAACATTGACATTCCGGAGGCGCTTGCGAGTCATAAATTGCGGGAAGACTTGTACTATCGGATGAATGCCTTTACCGTCCATATGCCTGCGCTGCGGGAGCGGAAAGATGAAATTAGTGTTCTGCTTGAGCACTTTATCATCGAGCAGGCAAAGGGGTGGAATATCGAGCCCTATGAGTTGAGTCCTGAACTTTTGGACGCCTGCAAGCGTTACCCATGGCCGGGCAACGTCCGCGAGTTGGAGAACTTCGCCAACCGGTTGCTGGTCATACGCGACGAGCGAGCCGCGATCGCCGAGATTACTCTGCCCACGAGCGCAGCTTCCATCTTGCGAATGCCCCGCAGCAGGGGTGGGGACTTTATTGCAGAGACGGCCGGGCCCGCCACCAATCAAGGTATTGCGAACTTGAAGTCGGTAGCTCGATCAGCCATGGGGGAGGCAGAATCTATTGCGATTTCTCAGGCCCTGACCCATACGAGGTGGCACCGGAAACGAGCTGCCGCACTGCTAAACATAAGCTACAAGGCGCTTCTCTACAAAATTAAACAGTACGGGCTGGACGATGCGATGACCCAGATGGCCGACTAACTGGTTTTATTTTGGTCTTCGCAGGGAGATCTGGATCGCGGATTTTCAGTAATCCGAGTCGGCGCTAGGGAAATGAGAGCTCCTTGTGAGCATGGCGGAGCCACCAACCGCGTAAATGAGAGAATCTCGCGCGTGCAGTTAAAATACAGAATCTGGGGGCAGATCCCCGTGTGATCCCATGAGGCCTTTCGAAAAGCCGCTGGACCCTCGACTCTCATCCCGTTTGGAGATCGTTCGTGCCACGCTTGGACGCTGGGCCGAGCCGGTTCTCCTGGCCTATGGAAACTATGCCCCCCATCCAGAACAACAATCGCATCTAGAAAAAATGTTTCAGGTTTGCTGTGATGCTGCGCAGCAGATGACGCATGCGGTCGGTGCTGCCGTCGCGGTAGCCCATAGCCAAGAGATCATGTATGTCACAAGCTCTGGCGAACTCGCTTCGTCTATCGGCTCTCGCGTCAATGCGGAATCGGGGTTCCCGGGCGCTTGTGTAACGTCGCATAAAGTGTTTCTCAGCAATCATGCCCAGGCTGACCCACGTGTCGATCCTTCGGTACGGCGACGGGGCGTAATGTCGTTAATTGCTTTTCCCTTGGTTGAAAATGGTAGTGCGCTCGGATTTTTCGAGGTGTTTTCTCGCAATGAGAATGCGTTCAACGTAACCCACATCGTTTCTCTGCAGTTCATGGCGAGCTTGGTGGGACAAGCACTCTCGGAATTCCGACAATCGGCGCAGTGCGAGCCAGTCCGCGATGACCTACGATCCGCTTCGCCTGAGGCAGCCACGACCGAAAATGATGCCCGGCGACCGGAAAGGGCGAGTTCCCCATCTTTCACTACAGCGCAGGTAGTCAGAACCGAACCAGCACGAATTGCGCCCGCTCTCGGCGCACCCGCGGTCCGGTTGCAAACGGCGGCAGTCGCACCACTGAAGCAAGATCCGCCACTCTCCAAGCTAACCGCTTCCTTCCCGAAGTCTTCGTCAGAGACTGTCAAGCCGTTGAGAATACCTGAAGCATCCAAAATCGCGTCAGCATCGGCAAAATCCTCAGCCGAGCGTCGTTGCCAGACTCGTACTTTGGTCGATTCGCTCGTCTACGTCAGTCTCGGGGAAGAGAACGGCGGAATTCTTCTTGATGTCAACGATTCCGGATTTTCCATGCAGACCGCGTTACCTTTGAATCCCGGAAGTCCATATCAGCGACGAGCCCGATTCACCGGCAGCGGGGATTTTGAAGCTGATTGCGAGTTGGTGTGGAATCAAGCTACACAAGCGGGCTTCAAATTCTTAAACGTATCCGCTGATTTACGCATGAGGCTGCAATCATGCATCGCTCCAAATGGCATTACTCCGTCGTCCGAATCAGTTCCAGTTCCTGGGTCGGTGCGAGCTCAAATAGTTTCAGGGCTCGCCAAATTGGACGAATGGCGCGCTACGTTGTTGAACAGCAAATTTACAAAGGCCTAAGCCAAGAATTAGTGCCCGGAGGCGTGTATGTTTCACCGGTCTGTTGCCGAAATCTGAGACGGGGGGATCAGACAGCAAGGCACAACCTGAATAGATTCTTGGCAATAGGGGAGTTAAAATGGACTATGGCACGTTAGGGGACGGGCGCAAGGAGTGAGGACATATGTGAATGCTGAGTTTTGGCTTGACGCCATGATCTCGAGGCTGGAATTCGGCACCTGCCGAAAGGATGAGGAAGCCTTCTTCGATTTGGTATAAATCATAAAATGGTGTGTTCCGTTGGTGAGGTGCAACCACCATTAGCATCCAGGCCGGGTCACAGAAGGGACTCTCGCTATGGAAAAACTCAACGACGATGCTCCGTTGTTTCCTCGGCCAGAACGCAAGTATCGTCGCTTCAATCTGCAACATCCGGTCCGCCTGAAGGTTCGCTCCGCTGACTCGATAGTGGAGCTTGACGCTGTGAGCAGGAACATTGGCATGGGCGGCGTGCTGCTGGAAACCTCTTCCATGATCCCACACAATACTCCGGTGAGTTTCATCGTCACAGTACTAAGCGCTCCAGTGGTTCGCCCGATTAGGTTCGTAGGCGAAGGCAAAGTAGTGAGGGTCGACACCAAGGAACCAGAGGAAGTGTTCGCCATTGCGGTTGAGTGTGAGCGGCCCATCATTCGAACCGACGATCCGCTCGGTATGCTGTGGAACAACTGAACGAAGTTTGCTCGGTCGTTCCCCGCTAGAACGCAAGCATCGTCGCTGCGGTCTGCAATATCCGTCTCGCCCGGCTTCTGCTTGGGTGCTTTTCTTCACTCAATAAGGCTGCTAGGGATCATCACTCCGTATGGTCATTATGGAAGACAATGGCAATCGCAAACTTCTACAACTCTCTTCTTCACGGCGATAAGCAGATTCGACTTTGTTCGATACCGAACCTTAATAAAAGTGTTTTGCACCGTTGAAAGGCGAGTAGACTTTCGTCATTAATTTTCTCATCCTCCGGATGGTCATCTGGATGTTATCGGCACGGCTGGACTAGCTAGCCTCGATTAGCTCGCCCAAGGATCGGGCGGCTTGGGGCGAAACGATCGAGAAGCGGCACGCGGTGAAGGGGGATTCCCCGTGATGCGAACGGTGTGGAGTTCGTTACTCATCCTGGTCGGACTCAGCACCAGCACGCCCGTGAATGCGCAGGTGGCTCCCACCTTCTTCAATATGGCTTTGGCGAAGGGCATCATGCTGGGAGAACCTTGGCCGGTCGACACCATCTGCGTGAATCCGGTTCAGGGATGTGACGGGTTCGGAGGACTTCGTCTGTGGTATTCCGGGGTGTCATGGGATGTCATGAACCCGGCGCCCGGCCAGTACGACTGGAGCATGTTTGACGCCTGGCTGAGCGCGGCGCAAGCCAATGGCGTGGACATCGAATACACCTTCGGCCGGGTGCCGCAATGGGCCGCGACCAATCCCAACCTACCCACCTGCACCGGTGGCGGCGGTGGCGGGCCTGGAAAGTGCTCTCCACCGAATGATCTCAATGCGGACGGAACTGGGACCGACAAGCATTGGACCGATTTCGTCACCGCAATCGCCACCCGCTCCGCCGGCCGGGTGCATTACTGGGAAATGTGGAATGAAGGCGGGAACCCCGCGCGGTGGTCGGGAACATCAGCGCAGCTCGTGCGAATGGTGAGCGATGCCCGCAGCATTATTCTCTCGATCGATCCTACGGCTGTGATCCTGAGCCCCTCCGGAGGTATCCGCTCGCAGGTTGAGCTGGGCTGGTGGAAAAAATTTCTGGCTGCGGGCGGCGGCAACTATGTGGACGCCATCGCGATCCACAGTTACTTGCAACAGCAACACCAGCGACCCGTTCCCGAGCAACTGCTCACATATCTGCCGCGATTTGTGACCAACTATCTGCACCCCTACGGCCTGGATTCGAAACCCATTATCGACACGGAAGCCAGCTGGGGGAATGTGAACTGCTGCAATTTTTCCGATCGCGATCTGCAAGCGGGTTTTGTCGTCCGCTACTATGTCATGCATATGCTGGCGAATGTGCAACGCTTCTATTGGTTCACCTGGACCGATTCCACTGCAGGTGAGCTCTGGATGGCCGACAAGAGGGACATTACCAAGCCGGGAACACTGTTGAAACCTGGCCTCGCGTATCAGCAGATTTACAACTGGTTCGTAGGAAATACGCTGGATCAGTCCTGCGTTCCGCAGCGTTCGGTGTGGGCGTGCAATCTCACCGGACCGAACGGCTACCAGGGACAGGTCGTGTGGGATACATCAAAAACATGCAGTGCAGGTCAGTGCACAACCAGCCAATACACGTTTGATCCGATCTACATCCAATATGTCAACGTCTTTGGCAAGGTCACGTCCACCAATGGCTTGTCGACCGTGCCGATTGGATATAAACCGATCTTGCTGCAGAATATGACACCGCCAGATAAGCGTTAACCTACCGCGGACTTGGTTGGGCGGGGCGTGCCAGCCTCAGACGGTCACATCAAGATTGCTGACATTGCAAGAAGACGAACAAAGGGCCGCCGAATGGATGAGACAGAGTCTTCGAGCTCACCACTACATTTCAGGCCGGACTCAGCTTGAAGTCCGGCCGTCGGCGCAAGAAAATTCTCAGATTGACCCTCTTTAGGCTGAGGCCCTGATGTTCGATGCTCGCTGGGCCGTTTGCGAGTTCGGGAAACGCGCCGGAGGGTTACGTTCCGCTGGTAGGCTGGGAATTCCCAATACAGGTGCAAGGTGCACATGCACAATCTCGTTCCTCACCGCATAAAGCACCGACTCTGCGATGGCCTGACGTTTTCCGACGGCAGGAGACTTCTGTAAGCAAAGCCAAGCAGGCGATCTCCGACTATAAGTCGCTTGGCGACGCCGAAAGCCTGGCCGAGCTAATGGTTTTCTATTGCGAGCGGGCTGCTGGATTCTCCAAAGATGTGAGCCATAACGATGCAGGCTACTTCGATGCGCTGGTACGAATGTTCGAGCAATCCCTCAAAATCACAAACACATTGGCAGGCAATGCCCGGCGAGGCCTCCTCACCAGGCTAGACCGTGTTTGGAATATTAGTCATGAGTTTGGTTATGGTGTCGGAGACGAGATGGATGTTCTCCTTTCCGAGTTCGTTCCATCCTTTCGGCCTAGGGGTGCAGCGTGGAAATCGACGACGAAAAAGTCGATGAGGCAGTACTAGCTCTACTGTATCTGACTACATTCAAAGACAAGCCGGGATTGAGGGCATGGAAGGGGCACAGTTGGGATGTGCTCGATCGCCTCCACCAGAAGGGTTACATCTCTGATCCCGCCACGAAAGCGAAATCTGTCTGGTTGACTGAGGAGGGCGCAAAGAGATCACAGGATCTGTTTGAGAAGCACTTTATGAAATAGTTCGCGGAAAATTTCGCCACATCGTTCGGGTGTTTTGAGTGTAATGGCCTGTGGCTGTTGAAAAACTCGCTAGCGAGAAATCCGCAGAAATTTCATCGCGCTAAGATGCCCTATAAACGACGTTCTCGATTTTGGTGGACATTTTCTATCCCTCCGCCGAGACAGCTTTTTCAGAAGAGGGGGTTTTTCAACACCCACGCCTGATAACGTCAGTTGAGAATTTCCGGCTCCCCAGCAGATCGCAGGAATGGATTCCACCACATCGTCGAAGCTACTGTAGCTTCGCGTACTCGGCTTTAGCAGCGATGAGGATGGGAATGTCTGGGTCGGCGTCTTTCCAGAGTGTGAGGAAATCCTGATAGGCAGCGCGGGCTTTAGACGTGTCGCCCTGCAAGGCGTTGGCGCGGGCGAGGCCGAGATGAGCGAGCGCGCTAGTAGCACAGTTCCACAGTAGTCCACGATGGTCCAAGATTTTCCGAAACTCGGCGACGGCGAAGGAGCCTTGCTGCGCACTCAGGTAAGCTTGGGCACGGATGTACACGGGATACATACACGACTTGGTAGCGCTCCCACTCAGCATCCCCAGTTCGTACGGTGCTGCCGGCTGGAGAAGTTCGATGCTTCGAGGAGCATTCTTGCGGCTCAGTTCTATCTGTGCGTGGATGGTAGGCAGCCAGACTGATTGAATGACGGTATCTTGCGGAAAGCGTTTGGATAGATCGTCCACAATCGACCTGGCATGTGCTGCATCCCTTGCCAGCGCATAGGCTAGTGCCGATTGTGGCTCGCCTACCCTGCTTTCTGGCGCGAGCGCCAGCGCTGCTGCGGCACTGTGGAGAGCTATCTCTTTATTGCCAAAGAGCGCTTCGCGAATTGCTAAGTTTGCTTGCCATAGCGCAGCTGGCTCGTTTTCATTGCCATGACGCGCACAGTCAACTGCCTGACGTGACAACTCACGGGCTATCCTGACTTTTCCAAACCCGGCTTGAGTATCCGATTCGAGCGAAAGCATCCAGCTTTCGGCACTCGGTTTTCCCCTGGCCCAATCGGCCTGCTGTTTCATGCCTGCCGAGTCGCCTTTGAAGAATGCGAGGGCATAGAGGTTCAGGTGCAGCGGAATATCTTCAAGCTCGCGGCCGAAAGCCTGCTCCGTTATTGCCCTCGCTTCATCAAGTCGATTCAGGGCTAGGTAAATCTCGCCTAGGTTCGTATATGAGACAGTCCAATTCGGGTCGAGGCGTAGTGCTTCACTGGTTTCCGTAGCTCCTTTCTCATACTTCCCCAAAATCATTGAGTCACTCCCCAGAAGGATGTAAGGCCTAGGATCTCGTAGATAAACTCTTTTCCAAATTTCAAGCACCTCGTCTTCCCTTTCCACCTCGCCGGTGATGTCGCCGTAATAGTCGGAGGTGATGGCGAACTTCTCGACTTCCGTAACGCGATCTCGCAAGTCGAAGGCTCTCTTGGTGTAAGTAGAGGCCAGGCTGGGCTGACTCAGATTGCTGTAATAGCCTGCTAAGTAGGAGTACGCCTGAGCAAAATTAGGGTCGAGTTCTATGGCGCGCTTGACGAACGGAATTGCGTCGGCATCTCCTTTTTCGTTAAAGGCCTTTTGGCCCAATGTAAGCGCTTTGAGGGCCTCAAGCGAATTCGTGGTAGCCTCCTCCAGCGGAACATCAAACTTCTGCACCGAGCTCAGTGATTCGCCTAACTCATTGCGAAGTTTAGAAGCTGCTCGCCCCAGGGCCGGAAGAACCTGCTCTTTGCCAGAAGCGGTCACCTGCTCGCGCGCTAGCACTTCGCCGCTCGCGCAGCTCATGGCTTCCTGACCAATTACGTACTGCGCTCCGAGCGCCGCAATCGAGCCTGACAGAAGGACCTTGCCTCCGGCGCGCTGGCACACTTCCCGCGCCAAGTCTGGCGTCAATCGCTCATGGGGCGAGCGAGTCATTTCCTCCAAAGTCTTGCGAACCTTATCCTCCGAGAGGATGTTCAAGAAAGGCGACTGCGCCAAGCCTACGGCCAAGGCTTTCTTGAGCGTGTCGTCAAACACCGGATCGCCAGTCGTGTTCGTGAAGTCCGCCAAGACGATTGTGTCCTTTTCGGTCAACGCATGGGCCTTGCGGGTGAAAAACAACCAAGCACCTACCGCCAGCCCTATTGCCAAGGCTGCTGCGCAAGCGACTGTCGCCCACCGATACGAAATAGATTTCATGGGTTTCGACACGGGCTCGATTGCTGCCGCCGCAGTATGACCAGACTCTCTATCTCGCTTTAGCCTTTGCAAATCCGTCCGAATGTCAGCGGCACTCTGGTAGCGCAGCTTCCGATCTTTCTCCAGAGCCTTGTTGATGATCTCTTCCAGCTTGGGCGGTACGTCGTGATTCAGACGTACGGGAGCAACGGGCACCCGGTTCAGGATGGAGTCGAAAATTACTCCCGTGCTTTCGCCTCGGAACGGCAAGCTTCCCGTCGCCATCTCGTACAGGACGGCACCGAACGAGAACAAGTCAGTGCGGGCATCCAATTCTTTGGTGCGGACCTGTTCGGGTGACATATAGGCGATGGTTCCGACTGCTGTCCCCGGACTGGTTAGATGCTCTTCCAGCGTCACTGTTGATTCTGCCGCCAAACTCGGCTGCCCCACATTGCTGAGGACTGGTGTCACCTTAGCTAAGCCAAAATCGAGAATCTTGGCATGCTCGCGCTTGGTGACAAAGATGTTCGCAGGCTTTATGTCTCGGTGGACAATGCCAGCAGCGTGAGCGGCATCCAGCGCATCGGCGATCTCGACAGCGAGCGATAGAATCACTTCGGTTTCCAACGGACGCCCGGCGATGCGGTGCTTCAGAGTCAGTCCGTCCAGAAACTCCATGACGATGAACGAACGACCATCGTGCTTGCCGATTTCGTGGATCGTGCAGATATTCGGATGGTTTAAGGCAGAAGCGGCACGTGCTTCGCGCCGGAACCGTTCGAGCGCCTGCGGGTCCTGGGCAACGTCATCGGGCAGGAATTTCAGGGCGACGAAGCGGCCTAGCTCGGTGTCCTCAGCCTTGTACACCACGCCCATGCCGCCGCCTCCGAGTTTCTCGATGATGCGGTAGTGCGAAATGGTTTGGCCGATCACTGGCGTGAATCTTAGGTCTACACGTAGGTCAAGTCAATGAAGGCGCAGTAGTTTGCGGGCGGGTCGACAGGTCAATTGGCGTAACATCGCGATTACGCTCAAAACCCCAGCTGACCGGCACCGGGAAACGCCGATTCGCACCGCAACGTCGAATCAGCGCGGGGTTAGCATGGGCCATCCTTCGGGATCACGGCGTGAGTTTGAAGACGGCGCCGTTGCCGTAGGCGCCGCCGCCGACGGTGCCGCCGTAGAGGTTGCCTTTTTTGTCAAGGACGAGATTGCCCTCGGGGATGCTGCCGTAGAGGTTGCCGGATTTGTCCATGACCACGCCGGCGTTGGGCCCATATGCGCTGGGGTCGAAATCGTGAAGGATGGTCTCCTTCCAGCGGCCATTGGCCTTGGGCGTGAGCTTGAACACCACGCCCCCGTAGGACCCTCCGCCTTGCGTTGTGCCATAAAGGGCGCCGGAGGTATCCATGAACAACGCTCCCCAGCCGGGAGTGACTCCGTCGGTGACGTTGTTGCCGAAGGTGTGCAACACAGTTTCGTTCCAACCGCCCCCGGAGGCGGGCGTCAGTTCGTACACGACACCGCAACCGCTGGCGCACGCGGCGCCGCCCTCGTAGGTAGTGCCGTAGAGGTTTCCCGAGGCGCCTAGAATCAGTCCGGCGTAGGGTGCCGATCCTCCCGGCGCGGGTTTGCCGTAGTAGGAAATGTGGAAGCCGTTGAGAACGGTCTCATTCCACCCGCCGGAGCCAGGGCTGAGCTCGTAGGCCACCCCGCCAGTGTTCGGGCCCGCCGCCTGGAGCTGTGCCGTAGAGATTTCCCGCAGAATCAATGACGACGCCTGCGTAGGGTTCTGCGCCGTCACTGAGGTTAAACTCCAGGAGCGTCGTTTCCTGCCAACCGCTTGCCGTCGGCATAAGCTCGTAGACCGTGCCGCAAGTGCGCCCGCAGCCTGTCTGCCCGCCGCTGACCGTGGTACCGTACAGGTTGCCGGACCCGTCCAGCAGCAGGGTGCCGTAGACATTCCACCCGTCACCGTTGCCAAGAGGGAAGTTATAGAGGACCGTCTCCGTCCAGTCGCCATTGGAGTTCGGGGTTAGCTCGAAAACAGCTCCACATCCTTCTTCGCCGCATCCGGCGCCGTCGCCACCGGCGACGGTGGTTCCGTATACATTTCGCCTGCTATCTAGAATTACACCCGCCCACGGGGCTGATCCGTCGGAGCCGTTGAAGGAGTGAAGAACTTTGTATTTCGGAGCGCTCTCCGCAGTCACACAAAATCCCAGAGCGAGGGAAATGACCGTCACAACTCGGCTGACGCTTGCTCTGACATAGGCCACCGCCATCCTCCTCTCGCCTTGCAACATTCGCATTCTACTCTGGTCGAAGGGAGACTTTGTTCCGTCATTTGGCGAAAAATCCCAGTTACACTCATCGACAGGTCAAAACGTGTAATCGCTTATTTCGTCAGTTGTCCAAGTAAATCAAACTAACTAAAGTACAACCATCGCTACACGCGCTGGAAGACCCCCTGACACTGCCCTAATCTTGGGCGCATCCTAATTCCTGCGAGTTGCACACATTGGCAAGGGATTCGGCACGCGAACAGAATTGACCATTTCGTTCGGGTACGCTGCCTCCCGGGCGCGCGATGGAAAGGGTAGACACCACGCCACAAGCAGGATAATAATTGCGTGCTTCGGTTTTGCGTCGGCTCACGGCGTGATTTCAAACGCGACGCCGGCGCCGTACTTGCCGCCCGAGGGCGTTGTGCCGAAAAGGTTGCCCTTGCCGTCCAGGATTACGCCGTAGGGGAGGAACTGCCCGTCGGTGCCGTGAAGCTTGTACAGCGCGCTGTATTTCCACTTGCCGTTTTTCTGCGGCGAGAGCTTGAAGATTACCCCACAGGTTTGGCCGCCGCAGTCCACCAGGCCGCCGCTGGCTGTGGCGTACAGGTTCCCCGCCTTATCGAATACCGGGGTCCCGGCGGGCAGGCAGCCCTGGTTGCAGTTGGGGAAGTCGTAGAGCGAAGTCTCCTTCCACTGGCCATCCGAGAACGCCAGCTTGAACACTCTGCCTCTGTTGTAGGCGCCACCGTAGACGGTAACGCCGTAGAGGCTGCCGGCTGAATCTATCGCGAGACCGCCGTTTGGACTTTGGCCGTCCTTGGAAGAATGCTCCAGGAACCGGTGCAGGACAGTGTAGGTCCAGGTGCCGTCGCCATTGGGGGTCATTTCAAAGACCACACCGCAGCCGTATGAGATCCAGCAGGCGGGCTGGCCAATGCCGCCGTAGATGGTGGTCCCAAACATGTTGCCCTTCCTATCCCACATCGGCGGAGCGGGCATCTCCCACCCGTCGGGGCAGCCCTGCTGACCGCAAAAGCTGTAGAGCGCCGCATATTTCCAGCCGTTGGAGTTGGGGGACAGTTCGGCGATCGCGTCGTAGTACTTGTACTGGCCTGGAGTCATGTCTCCGTATAAGTTTCCTAGGGGGTCGGATGTCAGGCCGGGCCCCGCATAGTTCTCGTAGATCACCGTGTTCGTCCAGCCGCCCACCCCGCGGCGTAACCGAAACACGCCATCTGCGGCGAAGCCGACGTCGCCGTGCAGGGTGCCATAGATACTGTCCTTTTCGTCGGGAATTAGCACACCCCAAGGCGCCGACCCGTCGTTACCGGCCATGAAGCTGTGCAGGATTGCCTCCTTCCACTTACCCCCGGCATCGGGCATCAGCTCAAACACAGTGCCGCAGCCGTAGTCGCTGCACTGCCCGGCGCCACCACTGCCAGTTACGCCGTAGAGGTTGCCCTTGTTGTCAAGGACGGGAGGGCCAAAGGGACCCGAGCCGTCCTTGCCGGCCCCGAAGTTATGGAGGACCTTGTAGTTGACTCCTCTCTCCGCCGACGAGGTCAGAACGAACGCCAGCGCCACCGCCAGCATAATGGATATGAATTTGGGCTTCATCGGATACAACCTCGCGGCCTAACTGGTCGCCTGAGGGAGGTGGCGGAGGGTTTCTTCTCCGCCACCGGCCAACTATATCACCGTTTTAGGGAGGCCGCTGCGGGTCGGCGGTTCATTTTCGGAAGCGGGCCACAACGCGTTGTGCCGCAAGTCTAGTCTGAGTCGGCGTCGTTGTCGGGGCCCATCGGCTCCGCTCCCGTCGTTTCGTAGTAGCCCTGGAAGAACTTGTAGTCCTTCAAGGTAGTAATCGGCACGAACGTCCGCTGGTTGGGGTACAGGCTGAAGAAATCCGACAGCGGAATGTTACCGTTCTGGTTGTCGGGTGCATTTTGGTCTGCGTAGCCGTTGTCGCCGCTCTCATCAATATAGGGCATCCCAAAGTTGTACTCGGTAAACCTGAGGATGCTGCCGAAATCGTGCACGTAGGGGAAGACGTTATTCGGGCAGCTCGGTTGTCCCGCTGCGCCGCACGCCCCCGAAATGTAGGTGGCGATGCCGCTCGGGCCCTGCGTCCCAGTGTAGGGAGACACGACAAGGAGCGGCACCCGGAAACCGTAAGTGTAGCCGCAGCCCCAGCCGTTGGGGTTGTTTTGGGTCTGCGGGCAGGAGGTTTCGTTTGGGCTGCGGAGCACCTTGTAGGGGGCAATGTGATCGAACCAGCCGCCCCAGTCGTCCCAGACGACGATGACCGCGGTCGGCTCCGTGGACCAGTACTTTCCACCGCAGGCTTGGCCGACAGCATTAACAATGTCCCCGACCCAGGAAGGGCCGTAAAAGGGTGCGTTCGAGCCGAAGCCGTCCTGATTATCGTAGGGGTGGTCGGACCAGCGTAGGTCAGGAATGACCCAGCTTATTTTCGGCATATCCTTTCCGCAGTTGTAGAGGTCGTCGAAGATCGGCGCGTCGCTATATCCCTGTTTGGCAACGTGGACGTGGCCGGTGTACTCGGTTCCCGCGCCAGTGACGCATGCGCCGCCGACATCGCTGTTTTGTCCATAGCAGACTTCCGGAATGGCCGCTGGCGCATTCCAGATCGCGCGGTCGACAGGCATGTAATAGCCCCAGCTATAGCCCCGGTCGCAGGAATCATTGCCGCCATTGCAGTTAGCGGCGACGGTCACCAGGCTGTCGTGCGTATAACATTCGGCGTAGCTGTTCATGGCGAATTCGGTGCCGTCGGATTTGATCTCAAAGACTGTTCCGCTGCCGTAGCTGCCTCCTTCAACGGTGGTACCAAACACATTGCCGAGCTTGTCCAGCATTACTCCTCCAATGAGGAAATTGCCATCGTAATAGTCAAAGCTATGCAGGACACTGAGGGTTCCGCTAGAGCTATATTCCCAAACCGTTCCGCAGCCGATGTCTTCGCAGGCCCCCCCATAGGTGCCGCCTTGCTCCGTAGTGCCAAAGATGTTGCCGCTGCCATCGACCACCGGTTGCCCGACAGGCTCGTATCCAGCATCCGTTTGAAAGCCATTCCAAGTGAAGGTATAGAGCGTCGTGAAAGTCTGTGCCTGCGCCGCTTGGGATCCAACCAGCGCGAGCATGACCACAAGTGTTAGCGCCGCTGCAAGAACCGCCCGCCGGAATCTCATCTGGAACCTCCCCTGGTTTCAGAATTGGGGACATTTTACGCTCATCTCGCCGTCTTGCTATGACGGAAATGCCCTTTTTCGTGCACCTTATTGCATATCTGTCTTAAGTAGGTCATCGCCTGCTGCAAGCGTACCGCGGCCCTCTATCCGCTCGGAATTAAGTGACCCGCTAGTCAATTGGCGAAACATCGCGGTTACACTCAATGACTAGGTCAAAACGTGTAATGGCCTGATTTTGTCACTTGTCTGATCGATTCCACGAAACGGGGCCGAAAGTCTCTTCCCTATGTTGTAGTTGAAGGGCTAGGATGGCCGGTGTTTGCAGGAAGGACAACGTATGACCAGTTCGTTACAACATCGGGGGGCGATAACGTTGGCCTTCATACTTGTGTTGGGGGCGGTTGCGGCTCGACCAGCACGGTCGCAGACTTTCAGCACAATTCACAGCTTTGACGGGAACGACGGCGGCTATCCCTATGCCGCTGTAACTCAGGACGAAATCGGCAACCTCTATGGAACTACATCAGGCGACTTCGGAGACAATGGCAACTATGGCGTGGTGTTTAAACTCGACACGGCTGGCCATGAAACCGTGGTACACAGCTTCTCGGGCGGGTATGACGGGGACTTTCCCTATCCGCCGGTGATTCGGGACAGCAAAGGCAACCTCTATGGGACCACCCTGTTGGGACAATATGGAAGTCCGGGCACGGTGTTCAAGATCGATAGTGCCGGAACCTTTACCGTTTTGCACGTCTTTGCGGGCGGGACTTCGGACGGTTGCGAACCATACCAAGGCTTGGTCATGGACAAGGCCGGAAGCCTCTACGGGACGACCGAGGGGTGCGGCACTAGCGGCATGGGGACGGTGTTCAAGGTTGATAACGCGGGCAAGGAGACAATCCTGCACAACTTCGCCGGTGGATCGTCGGACGGCGCGTTTCCCTATTATGGACACCTGCTCCTGGACGAGGCTGGCAATCTGTATGGCGTGACCTATGACGGCGGCTCTTCCAGATATTACGGAGTGCTCTACAAGTTGAGCAAGGAAGGGACGCTAACCGTGCTGCACAGCTTTGCCGGAGGCACGTCGGATGGCTGCAATCCCGTGGGGACGGTGACGATGGACAAGGCCGGAAACCTTTATGGGAACGCCATCGAGTGCGGCACCTCCGGCTACGGGATCGTATGGAAGGTGAGTAAGAAAGGCGGGGAGACCATCCTGCACAACTTTGCCGGGGGCACGTCGGACGGGTGCTATCCAGCGTCGGGTGTCGTACGCGACTCCAAGGGTAATCTGTATGGCAACACACTCTCGTGCGGCGCTTCCGGCTACTACGGCACCGTTTGGAAGTTGAGCCCTAACGCTAAGCTCACTCTGCTGCACAGCTTTGTGCAAAGCGATGGCGCCTTTCCCTATGGTGAAGTGCTGCGCACTCCTAAGGGCACGCTGTACGGCACGACTTATTCTGGCGGCTGTTGCTTCTATGGGACGGTATGGAAGTACAAGCCCTAAACGGTGGGTAACCTTGGGCGTCGTGTAATTCTTGGAGGTTTGATCGTGAAGAGATTGCAAGTAGTGATATTGCTGGTCGTACCTGCGTTGGCTGCTCTCGCCCAAGCTGGAACCTTCACCACGCTGTACAACTTCACTGGCGGGACTGACGGGGGCCGACCCAACGCCGCCGTAATTCAGGACGAGTTCGGCAACCTTTATGGCACCACGATCTGGGGCGGCGATCTGAGCTGCGGTTCTTATAACTCTGGCTGCGGCGTGGTGTACAAGCTGGATACCGCCGGCAATGAAACCGCGCTGCACAATTTCTCGAAAATCGACGGGCAGAACCCTTTCACGCCCGTGGTCCGCGATAGCGACGGAAGCCTCTACGGGACGACCGAAGTTGGCGGTTCGAACTCTTATGGCGTCGTCTTCAAGATCGATACTGCTGGAAACGAAACTGTACTGTATAGCTTTGCGGGCGGGACATCGGACGGCTGCTATCCTACCCAAGGGGTCATCATAGACGAGGCTGGAAGCCTCTACGGGACCACCTCGGAGTGCGGTACTAGCAACGATGGGACAGTGTTCAAGGTCGATAGCTCGGGCAACGAGACCATCCTGCACAACTTCGCCGGAACGGATGGCAGGGGTCCCTTCGGCGGACACCTGATCCTAGATAACGTAGGCAGTCTCTATGGCGTGGCCTGTTGCGGCTCTTCCGGCTACGGAATGGTGTTCAAGCTGAACAAGAAAGGGACACTAACCGTGCTGTACAGTTTTGCTGGGCCGACGGACGATGGCTGCTATCCCTACGGGACGCCGGCGATGGACAAGTCCAGAAACTACGGCGGCGGAACGGTGTGGAAGTACGAGCCCTAAGCAGTTGTAGCAGGCCGCGCCAGAGGGTTCATTGGACTGCAAGAGGCCAACTAATGAAACATCCCGATAGCGCTCATTGACCCCTGCGCCGGTGGTTTTGAGTGTAAATGGCTGCTTACGCCAATGATCTATTTTGCGTCAATGCTTGAGAATGTTGCGTTGCCTTCACGCTTGGTGCGTCATAAAAAGGATTCGGCCGTCAGTTTTGCTGATCTTAATCACAGCAGTCCCGCCAAGCGCACCTTGGGGATGCAGGGTCCCAATCACGAGCCACGTATCCCCATACAATCTCGCCCGAAACGGCATCTCTTGAGAAATCGTTTTCTCCCCGTACTGCGCAATTGCCGCTGCTTTGCCTATTTTGACAGCGGTGGATTCATCTGGCACGAATCCACCTTTGGGCGTGATCGACTTCGCCCCCTTTAGAGATTTTTGCATTGCGGTCCATATGTCCACCGGCTGTGGCCCCGACCGCTGTGCTATCCCATTGGCCAACAGAAAGCCGAAGAACAAGAGCGCACCGCCGAGGTTATGAATTTTCATTAGGGTTCTCCCGGAAAGCTCAGATCGCAGTGCGTCGAGATGGCTGTACATCAGAAGTAGACACCAAAGCGACGCTGCTGGGCACTGCAAACCACAGACTTTACATTCTTTGGCGGCAACTTCTACCCGACAAGTGTTGTAACATCGCGATTACACGCAATATAAAAGGCGCCCACTTTGAGGTAGGGTGTGATTGGTTGGATCACCACTTACTCAAAGGAGCGCCGTTATGAACCAAGAAAAGTATATCGGCATGGACGTTCACCAGGCAACGATCTCGGTTGCGGTCGTGGATGGCAAGGGCAAGCTGATCATGGAATGCATTCTGGAGACGAAGGCGGACACGGTTCTAGAGTTCCTCCGTGGGCTACGCGGAACGGTATCGGTAACCTTTGAAGAGGGAACTTCTGCCGCCTGGTTACATGACCTGATGAAGCCGCACGTTGCCCATCTGGTGGTCTGCGATCCGCGAAAGAACGCGCTGCTGAAAGATGGCAGCAAGAGTGACCGGATCGATGCGCGCAAGCTGGCCGAGTTGTTACGCGGCAATCAACTCCATTCGGTGTATCACGGGGAGCACGGGGTGCGTACCAAAGGAGCTGGGTCGCAGCTATCAGACGCTCACCACAGATGTCACACGCGTGATGAGTCGGATCAAAGCGCTGTACCGCAGCTGGGCTATTCCCTGCAGCGGAACCACGGTGTATGCCCGGCGGCATCGCGCCGAGTGGTTGGCGAAGATTCCGCAACCTGGAGTTCGTCTGCGGGCGGAACGGTTGTATCAGCAACTGGATCTCCTGCAACCGGTGCGCCAGGAGGCGCGAGGCGACCTGCTGCGCGAGAGTCGCAAGCATGATGCCGTGAAAAGGCTGCGGCAGATTCCTGCGATCGGACCGATTCGTGCCGCCTTGCTGGTTGCCTGGCTGCAGACACCCCACCGTTTCCGCACCAAGCGCCAACTGTGGGCTTACAGCGGTTTCGCCATCGAGACGCACGACAGCGGCGAGTATCGCTATGTGCGAGGGAAGATCCAACGAAATCGGGAGCGCATCACGGTGCGCGGTCTGAATGACAACCATAATCACGATCTGAAGAATCTGTTCAAAGGCGCGGCTCTCTCGGCGAGCACTCACCCCGGACCGCTGCGCGATTTCTATGCGGCTCTGGTTGAAAAAGGAATGCGGCCGACGATGGCCCGTCTCACCCTGGCACGAAAGATCGCCGCGATTACGCTAACGATTTGGAAGAAAGGAGTGAGTTTCGACGCCCAACAATTGCATCGGCAAGCCGCTTGAGCGTCTCTGGTAATTGGCCTTTCCATCTCCGGTGATTCTCTCGGATGGTGGTCGGTCGGGTTCTCGAGACGCTCGGTTCGAGGTGAGTATCAGTCAATGAGATCGGCCCTGTGTGCTTCGGCACCGAGTCACCCATTTCACGTTATGCCGCCTCGGATAACCAGAGATAGCGATAGGCCACGAGCCTCCGATAGAACCATGGTTGACACTCCAAAAGGCCAGGTGCGCTTGCCCAGTTTCCAGACTCGATTGGCGCC
>Ga0210406_10000900_pt1 | contig 38642 bp, 37 predicted proteins | sample IncBWC30MmetaG_FD_155454 | JGI IMG/M metagenome (GOLD analysis project Ga0210406, IMG submission 155454) | Forest soil microbial communities from Barre Woods Harvard Forest LTER site, Petersham, Massachusetts, United States - Inc-BW-C-30-M | ecosystem: Environmental > Terrestrial > Soil >... | reverse complement strand
GAGCCAAGCTGCCCGAGCACTTCGTAATCACCGATGATGTGGCCCACCTCAAACGGCGTAGCTGTCCCAGATACGGCTCCCAGCCGCGGTTGGATTGGAAATTGCCAATAACACCCCGCTCCATTTTGCGTGGCAAGGTCACGGATTGCAAGTGAGCGATGCGGACAAGATAATGTTGGGCCGGTGGTCAGTTCACCTTGTTACTATATAGTGACAGACTGATTTCACAATAACCGTCAGGCCATCACGACGCTGCCCGCGCGCTCATCCCGTTAGTCCTGGCGTTCTCCTGCTGTTCCCCGACCTTGACTCGCCACCTAGGTACAAAGGCCGGGTACAGGACCACGAAGCTTGCATGCAAACCAGCGCTGGTTCGCGGCGCGTGATTTTACGACGCGCTCGCGGCAGAGCCTGTGGTGGCAGGAGGGCTGACCAGGACCACGCATCGGTCATAGCTCAGGTAATCGGTTCGGCGAACGAAATCCATCTGTCGTCGGGCGACCAGGTCAGGTGACGTGCTGCGCGAGAGCCTGCCGGTTGATGTCTAATACAACACCAGGACTGAGTGAACCGACGACCGCCACTTCCAGATCACAATCTCGAAGCGGTCGTTCAAGTTTGTGGTGGATTGCGAAAAGTTGCACGAAATCGTGGAGCACGCGAAGTAAATTCCCAGCAGCCCTGAAACACGAAACAGGCGTTGCTTTACACTGGCCCAGTGGCCCCACTAGCCACTGACCGCTCCCTTCATGTCCATCGCCATCCGCTCTTTCGCGAAGATCAATCTCGGGCTGAAGATTGGCGCCGCGCGCGCTGATGGGTTTCACGAACTGCGCACGATCTACCAGACCATTGCGCTGCATGACGTTGTGCACGTCGAAGTGCAACGCGGCGAGGGGATAGAGATCCGCTGCGACGATCCGCGCGTTCCGGCCGACGCAACCAACACTTGCTACAAGGCTGCTGAACGGGTGCTGCGAGCGGTTAACGGCAGCGGCCGGATCGTGATCACCATCGGAAAGCATCTCCCGGTACAGGGCGGGATGGGGGCCGCTTCGTCCAACGCAATCGCAACCATGATCGGTCTGGAGCGTGAGCTCAAAACAACCATCCCTTCCCGCGACAAGCTCCGTATTGCCGTCGAAGTCGGCAGCGACTTGCCGCTATTCCTCATCGGCGGGACTGTGCTGGGAGTTGATCGCGGACAGGAAGTCTATGCCCTGCAGGATCTTCCCACGATGCACCTCGTAGTGGTGACCCCGCCGCTGGGGGTGTCAACGCCCAAAGCGTTCGAGCAATGGGACGCGCTTCTGACCCAGCAAACCGCAAACCGGCGCGAATTGACCGCTCCCAACGCCGCAGGTACAATTACTACATTCAGTCAAAGTGTGTTTGCGTGGCTGGAGACAGTTTTCCCCTTGCAGGTTCTGCCTGCATCCGGTGTTCCCGCGAGAGGCGGGGACCGGGCCGAGACGCCGCTTCTCGACCTCGTCCGAGCCGGGATCGAAAACGACTTTGAACGGGTCGTCTTCCCTGAGTATCCCGAACTTCGTGAGGTCAAACGTGTGCTTGAGCGAGAAGGCTCGCGTTATGCGTCTCTGTCTGGTTCCGGCTCGACGTTGTACGGATTGTTCGCGTCGGGCGACGAGGCAGAGTCCGCCGCAAACCGCATGAGCGCCGCGGGACATGCGGCGGTGGCGACGAGCACGCTGACAAGGGCGGAGTATTGGAAGAGGCAACTGGCAACTGGTAACTGGTAACTGGCAGCAGCGATCGGTCTTGAATTCGCCTTTGGGATCAAGGTCTCTTTTGGCATTTTTACCAGCTACCAATTACCAGTGACCAGTTACCAATTGGGCGGTCGACTAATGGTAGGTCAAGTGCCTTTGGAGCACTTTGTCTAGGTTCGAATCCTAGCCGCCCAGCCAATTTAGTTGCCAGCGGCCGGTCGCCAGTAGTCAGTAAGACGGTAGCAGGCATGTGGCAGTTAAGCATTGACAGCCAGGAACGGCCCGATCAGCGTTCTTTGCTAATTGCTAATTGCCAGCGACCAGTAACCAGCGACGGTTTTGTTTTTTAGTTTCGACCCAGCTTGTAATCAAACCAGGTTTAGCGGGGTACAAAACTTTATGGAAGCAGCAGGCGTAAAACCCAGCATGGTGCAAACGGCGGCAGCCAGCGAAACTGCTACGGCTGTCGCACAGCAGTCCGACAAAAAGCAACCGGCTGCGGCCACGGACCAGAAGGCCAAGCCGGTGCGCACGCGCAGTGAAGATAAGTGGAAGATCTTCTCTGGCACCGCCAACGACGCGCTAGCCAAAGAGGTCTGCGAGAAACTGGGACTGCCGCTGGGTCAGACGAAGATCGACAAGTTCTCCGACGGTGAGACGTATGTGCAGATCCTGGAGAACGTGCGCGGCAGCGACGTTTTCCTGGTCCAGCCGACGTGCGATCCGGTGAACGAGCACTTGTTGCAACTGCTGTTGCTGATCGATGCGTTGAAGCGCGCCTCGGCGCGCCGCATCACGGTGGTGATTCCGTATTTCGGGTACGCCCGGCAGGACCGCAAGGACAAGCCGCGGGTTCCGATCAGTTCGAAGCTGGTGGCCGACCTGCTGACGACCGCAGGGGCCGACAGGGCGCTGGTGGTTGATCTGCACGCGCCGCAGATCCAGGGATTTTTCAATATTCCGGTGGACCACTTGTTCGCATCGCCGGTGTTGGTGGGGTATTTCAAGGAATTGAATCTGCCTGACCTCACGGTGGTTTCGCCAGACGCTGGCGGCGTGGAGCGTGCTCGCTTTTTCGCCAAGAAAATGGATTCGGCGCTGGCGATCGTCGACAAGCGCCGCGTGGAAATGGATGTCACGGAGGTCATGCACGTCATCGGTGACGTGGACGGTCGTACCTGCGTCATTCTCGACGACATTATCGATACCGCCGGGACGCTGGTGAAGACCTGCCAGGCGTTGCTCGACGCGCGTGCGCGCCAGGTGTATGCCTGCGCTACCCATCCCGTGTTGTCGGGACCGGCGATCGAGAGGATTTCGCAATCGGGGCTGGTCAAAGTGGTTGTGACCAACACCATCCCGCTCACGGAAGCGGCGCGCAACGAACCCAAGATCCGGCAGCTTTCAATCGCCGGGTTGATCGCCAGCGCGATTCAGTCGATTCACGAAGAGACTTCAGTCAGCAGACTGTTCTTGTAAAGGAAACGAAATTATGACTACCGCAACTTCAGAGAAAAACGTAGACGCGAAACCGCGGAAAAGCGGCACCAAGAATGACGCGCGCCGCATCCGCAAGAGCGGGCTCGTTCCGGCCGTGCTGTACGGCGCCGGCCTCGAACCGCTCAACATCAGCGTCGATCCCAAGCAGATGAAGCGGATCCTCACGTCGGAAGCCGGCCACAACACGATTTTCGACCTGGCCGCGGGCGGAGATTCGGGCAAGGCCATGATCGTCGATTGGCAGTACGAGCCGGTCAAGGGCGCGCTGCTGCACGTCGACCTCAAGCGGATTGCCATGGACAAGCTGCTGCGAGTCAGCGTGCCAGTCGTCCTTAAGGGCGAAGCCCCGGGCGTCAAGCTGCAGGGCGGCATCCTCGAGCAGATGGTGCGCGAGGTCGAAATCGAGTGCCTCCCCGCCGACATTCCGGGACGACTCGAAGCCGACGTCAGCAAGCTGGAATTCGGTCAGACCGTTCGTGTGGTCGACCTGCCGCACAACGACAAGATCAAGTTCATCACCGACGCGAACCAGGCTATTGCCCACGTGACCGCGGTGAAGGAAGTTGTGGAGGCGGCTCCGGTCGAGGGAGTCGAGGCCGCTGCGGCCGCTGCCGAGCCCGAGGTGATCAAGAAGGGCAAACAGGAAACCGAGGGCGAAGCTGCCGCCAGCGACAAAGGCGACAAGGTCGAGAAGGCCGAGAAGTCCGAGAAGTCCGAGAAGTCCGAGAAGAAGAAGTAGGCGGCGTGAAGCTGATCGTCGGGCTCGGCAATCCGGGCATCGAGTACCAGTTCACACCGCACAACCTGGGGTTTCTGGCGGTGGACCGTATTGCCGAACAGTGCGGCGTACGGGTCAACAACCGCAACTGTCGCGCGCAGACCGCGCGGGCCCGCATTGGCGAGACCGACGTGGTGCTGGCCAAGCCGGAAACCTTCATGAACTTGAGCGGCCAGTCGGTGCGCGAGTTGGTACAGGAGTACCAGGCGCAACCCGAAATGGATCTGGTTCTGTTGTACGACGAGCTCGACCTGCCGTTCGGTACTTTGCGGATTCGTCCGCGCGGCCGTTCGGCAGGGCATAACGGTGTGGAGTCGGTGATCGGCGCGTTGGGTACGCAGGAGTTTCTGCGCATCCGAATGGGGGTTGGACCGGACCATCCGGTGGGCGACGGCGCGAAGTATGTATTGTCGCAGTTCAAGAAATCGCAGTACCCGGTGATTGACCAGGTGCTGGACACGGCGTTCGATGCGGTGAAGATCATCCTCGCGGAAGGTGTACAGGCGGCGATGAACCGGTTCAATCGGAAACCGGAAGAAGAAGAAGCGTAGCTAGTTATTGATAACCAGAACTGGTGAAAGCAGGCAGTTCGAGAGTTAAGAAGATTCGGCAGTCAAGACCAGTTACGAGTCACCGATTGCCAGGAGAAAACAAATGCAACGTACTTACGAATTGATGTTTATCGTGCGGCCCGACATGACGGAAGAGGACCAGGACAAGCTGGTCGCGACGTTGGAAGGCCATGTGGCCACCGCCGGGGGCACGGTGAAGAACGTGGAGCGCATGGGCAAGCGCCGCCTGGCCTATCTCGTGCGCCGGTTTCAGGATGGCATCTACGTCCTGATGGTTCTCGAAGGCGACGGCGCCATGGTGAAAGAGCTGGAGCGCCGCCTGCGCGTGACCGAGCCGGTGATCAAGTTCATCACCGTGCGCGTGGACGAAGAACAGAAGCGGCTCGCCAAGGTCAAGGCCCTGCGCGACGCAAAAGTGCGCGGCAAGGGTACGCGTGCAGCAGCGGCGGAAGCGGCGGCAGCCGCGGCGGCTGAGACCGCGGCCACGGCGCCCGCGGACACAACTCCTGCGAGCGTGTAACTGGCGCCGCGAGTGAGCGGAGAGCGTCGAAGGGCTCTCTCGACCTCGCAAGAAATTTGATGGAGAATCAGGGCCGGCGACGGCCCGAAGGAGAAACATGGCAGACGAAACGACGAACACAGCGGCTCCGGTGGCCGCGACTGAAGGCGGAAGCAGCAGCTCCGCGCCGAGCTCACGTCCCGATGGCGGCGGCGATCGCGGTCCCCGTGGCCCGCGGCCTGGAGGACGTCCTGGCGCAGGTCCGGGCGGCCCGCGCGAGGGCGGACGGAAGTTCTTCCGCCGCAAGAAGGTTTGCAAGTTCTGTGTCGAGAAGATCGACGGCGTCAACTACAAGGACGTGCGCCTGCTCGGGCAGTTTGTGGCCGAGTCGGGCAAGATCGTTCCCCGACGTTTGACCGGCGTGTGCACGCCGCACCAGCGCCGCCTGGCCGATGCCATCAAGCAGGCGCGCAACATCGCGCTGCTGCCGTTCTCGACCCGGTAAGCGGTAACTGGTAACTGGCTGTAACTTCGCATCGCGCGCGGTGCGAATGCGGTCGCACTTACAAAGTTCATGGAGTCGGACACATGGAAGTCATTCTCAAGGAAGACGTAAACAAGCTGGGCCATCGCGGCGATGTGGTGAAGGTCGCCGAAGGATATGGCCGCAACTATCTCATCCCGCACAAGCTGGCGATTGAAGCGACGGCGACCAATCGCGCGGTCATCGAGCAGATGAAGGCAGCCGCCGTTCGCAAGTCCGCGGCCGAAAAGGGCAGCGCGGAAGCGCTGGGACAGCAGCTCTCCGGTCAGGCACTGGAGTTTACCCGCAAGTCGGGCGAGCATGACCAGTTGTTCGGTTCGGTTACCTCGTCTGACATTGCCCATGCGCTGGAGGCCAAAGGCTTCACCATCGATCGCCGCAAGATCGTGCTCGACGTGCCGCTGAAGACGGTGGGCGAGTTCAACGTGCCAGTCAAGCTCCACAAGGACGTCACGGTGTCGGTAAAGGTCACGGTTAAGAAGGACGCCGTGGAAGAAGAAGAGAATGCTCCGGCAAAAGAAAAGGCCGAAGCCTAAACTGGCTCTCGCGAAGCCGGCAACTGTCCAATGATCTCGAGGGCTGGCCTTCGCGGCCAGCCTTCCCCTTTTTTGGGAACACGCCCAGTGGGTGCCCCCTCAATTCCTCGTTTTTATGAAGATAGCTGGACTCTGCGCGCAAATAAGTGAGCGCATGAGAGTTACAGGCAAAATCTTCAGTGAACAAACATCACAGGTCGAACCACCGTCTTAGCATCGGGTAGCGTCCGGCTGCCGACTTGAGGTACGGCGACTGTCCCTCATCCTTATTGTTCCGCAGGCAGTGTAGGACAGGGAGGGGCGACTCTCCAACCGAGTCACGGTTGAGTGTGATGGGTGAACATTACCGATGTTCGGACGCCAGGTATTCCAGATTTACCGAAACCAGGGAACTGTGGGGCTTTTCAGGCTCGAAACCCAGGGGTGCGTCCGCCTTCCACCTCAATTCGGGCTACGCCGTTGCGACCAAAGAGCATTCAAGCACACGTGTGCCTGTCCTACCGGAACAAACTGGTCGCTGCCAACGTCTTACATAATTAGTTCGGATTTGCGGCTGCTTGGGACGCGCAAGGGCCGTAAATCCAGCGATTTAGAACCACTATAATGAGCGCTTACGCTTTGCCTGGCGTGCCGTCTATGTAACTGCAGGGTCACAGATTGGACCTGCAATTCGGAGACGGGCAGAAACCAGTATGGCGTCCGACGCGATAGCAGTTCCCTTCACGGTAAGCCCGGGGCTTCGCCTTCCCGGTACGCTGGGGGGGGCGAATCAGACGTGTACCGTGAGCTCGCCGGAGCGACGGGACACGGCGGAACGAGCCCAGAGCCGAATGAACGACGCGGAGTTGATCCGAGAGGCCCAGCGCGGCAATCATGCTGCGTTCGAGGAGCTGGTGCGGCAATACGACGGGCCGGTGCTGCGCCTGGCGTATCACATGACGCGCTCGGAACAGGACGCGCAGGACATTTACCAGGAAGCGTTTCTCAAGGCCTACCGGAACATCGGTAACTTCCGCTTCGAGTGCTCGTTTTATACCTGGATTTATCGCATCGTCACCAACCTCTGCCTTGACCACCTGCGCAAGCGGCAGGTGCGGAAGGAAGATTCGGGAGTGGTGACGGACTCGGACGGCGAGAGCTTCGACATGCTCGATCAGGTGGCGGATGTGCGGTCAGGCGCGAGTCCGGAAAAGGATTTGATGCGCCGCGAACTTGGCCGACGGATTGCGAAAGCGTTGCAGAAGCTGACTCCGCGCGAGCGCATGGTTTTCGAGATGAAGCACTATCAGGGATTGAAGCTGCGCACCATCGGCGAGATTTTGAATACGACGGAAGAGACGGCGAAGAACACGCTGTTCCGCGGCACGCAGAAACTGCGGGCGGCATTGAAGGACGCGCGGTAAACGCGCGAGCAGGACGCACGGTGGCCAGCGCCGACCACGTGAAGCGACAGTTAAGGATGGAAGTATGAATTGCGATTGGGTCCAACAGAATATTGCGCTGTACTTGTACGGCGAACTGGCCGATGACGCGCGGTACGAGACGGAGCAGCACATTGCGCGCTGTCATGCCTGCGCGGCGGAACTTGCCGAGCAGCAGGAGTTTCAGGCACAGATGAACGCGCTGCCGGTGGAAGAGCCGTCGGCGAATTTCCTGGCGGCGTCGCGCATGCGGCTGCAGGAGGCGCTGGAGCACGTCCAGCCTCGCCGAGCCTGGTACCAGCGGCTCGCGTTCGATCCCTCGGCGTGGCTGCGGCAGGTACGCTTCTCGCCCGCGCTGGCGACGGCGATCTTCATGGTCGGCTTTGGCGGAGGACTGGGCGCGATGTACAAGACCATGCACAACCCCAGTCAGGGTGGCACGGACACGCGCGTGGACGCAGCCATCGGCGGCATTACTTCCATTGAGAAAGATCCCGCGACCAACACGGTGAGAGTGCAGTACGACCGCGTACTGCCAGGATCGGTGCAGGGGCAGGCCAACGATCCCAAGGTGCAGGACCTGCTGTTGTTTGCCCTGAAGAGCAACGAGAATTCTGGCGTGCGGCTGAACTCGGTGGATGCGCTGGCCGGCAAGACGGACGATCCGCGAGTGCGGGAGACGCTTACCTATGCGCTGCGTTACGACAGCAATCCGGGGGTGCGGCTGCACTCGCTGGATGAGCTGGGCGCCTTCGTGAAGGACGACATCCGGGTGCGCAATGCAGTGCTGGAAGCGCTGCTGAACGACAGCAACCCGGGCGTGCGCAGCAGCGCGCTGCATTCCCTGGAGCCGGTGAAAACCGACAGCAGCGTGCGCATGGCGTTGCAGCAACTCGCCAAAGAGGACCCCAGCGAATATATTCGCACGGAGTCGAGCCGCGTACTGGCCTCGATGCCGACGGTGTACTAGACAACTTTCATGACAAAGGGACCCCAAATCGAAGCGGCGGCCAGCCGCCAGTGGAGCACCTCGGCCCTGTTAATGGCGACCACACTGGTGATGGCAGTCGCGATTCCATTATGCGCACAGACGCCGCGCGTTTTGCGCGACGGCAATTCATGGGTTGAAGAGACCACGGGCAATCTAGCGGCGGCACGCGAGTTCCGCGCCTTCACCGACATGGGCTCGGTGCAAGTGCAAGGTAACGGGACGCAAGTTTCCTACGTGGTGCGCAAGCGTTCCTACGCCACTACAGAAGAGGCGGCTCGGCGGCAGTTCGATCAGATGCGGTTTTCGGCGAACAAGTCGGGTGATTCGGTCGTCCTCGAGGGCCGGCTGACAGGTCGCAATGTGAACCGGCTGACGGCAGAAATCGTGGTGCAAGTCCCGCGGCTGACCCAGGTGGTGAAGGTAGAGACGCGTGGCGGGTCGCTGGCGTTCAACTCCATCTCGGGAAGTATCGTCGGGATCACCGGTGGCGGCGACGTGAAGCTCGATGAAATCTCCGGCCCGGTAAAGATCACCAGCGGCGGCGGGGTTATGGAAGCCGGCAACGTGGGATCTGATCTCTATCTGCAGAGCGGCGGCGGGAATGTTTCGGTGGAGCGGGTCAACGGGCAGCTCGTGGTTAGGACGGGCGGCGGCCGGGTACATATCGGGACTTCGGGCGGGACGTCTATCGACACCGGAGCCGGCAACATCGAGATTAACAAGTGCAACGGCGATCTGCGAGCGAACTCGGGCGGTGGGAACCTGAACCTGGGCGAGGTGTACGGAACAGTACTGGCGGAAACGGGCGGCGGTAGCGTACGCCTGGCCAGCGCCCAAGGCGGAGTGCGGGTCATCACCGGCGGCGGCTCGGTAGAGTTGTACAAAGTTGGAGAGAGCGCGCAGGTGGAGACGGGAGCCGGTGCAATCACCGTGCAATTCGTCGCCGGACAGGATAAATTCAAGGACTCGCTGCTGCATACGGCGGCGGGCAACGTGATTGTGTATCTGCCCAGCAACCTGGGAGTGAGCGTGCACGCTTCCACGGAACTGGCCAACGGGAAAGGCATCGTGTCGGCGTTTCCCGGGGTGGCGATCAGTTCGGAAGGCGGGAATTACGGTCCTAAGTCGATGTTTGGCGAGGGACAATTGAACGGCGGAGGTCCGATTCTGCGGATACGCACTACCATTGGGCAGATCGACATCCGGCGCTTGCAGCAGTAAGGCGAGGTTGAACCATGTTGCTTTCGAGAGTTTCGAAACTAAGCGTATGTGCAGTGCTGGCGCTAGGCGTGACGGGGGTCGCGCCTGTGGCCGGCGCGACCCCATTGCCGGCGCCGGGAGACACCCACTCCGCGGCGTACATGGGCGTGATGGTGGACAACGTTTCTCCGGAGTTGGCGAGTTCGCTGCACCTGAAAGACGGCAATGGCGCGGTTATCACGGGCGTTGACCAGGATGGACCAGCATGCCGCGCGGGACTGAAGAAGGGCGACGTCGTAGTTGGTTTCAAAGGCAAGCCGGTGGAAGGGGCAGAGCAGTTGGCGGACCTCATCCATTCCAATACGCCGGGCGCAACCGTTTCGATGACGATCGTCCGCGATGGGCAGAACAAGGACGTGTCAGTGACACTGGGCGACTGGAAGCACATGGCGGACATGCCTAAGCCTCCGGTTGCGCCGGTGCCGGGCATGGCATTCGTTCCTCCTACCCCGCCGATGCCGCCGCGCATGTATCCCGATATCGACATCCCGACGTTCACTTCGCTTTCGGCGCGGCACGGAATCATGGTGGAACCGTTGAGCCCGCAATTGGCCGACTTCTTCGGCGTGCCTCAAAACCGCGGTGTGCTGGTGCGCTCGGTGGAGAAGGGCAGTCCGGGAGCCGCGGCGGGATTGAAGGCGGGAGACGTGATCGTGCGCGTGAACAACGAGACAGTGCACGACATGGCAGACTGGCGGCGGGCGGTGAAATCGCACGGCGGCAAGGTGACGATTTCCGTGGTGCGCGACAAGAAGGAGCTGAACCTGGAAATGAACCTGCCGGCCAACACCTCGGAGCTGAGGGGTGAGGACTGGGAGGGCTTCAATCAGAACATGCTGCAGTGGGGCAACGAATTCGCCAAGAAAGCGCAGGAGATGGCGACGCTGGCGCAACCCGATCAGAGCCTGATTGACGAGATCAACCGCCAGGCGCGCGAGGCGTCGAAGAATGCGGTTCCGGACTTGAAGAAGCAGACCGAAGAGATTCGGAAGCAGGCGGACGCCGCGATGAAGGCTGCGACTCCGGAGATGAAGAAGCGGGCGGAAGAGTTGCGCAAGCAGGCGGAGCAAATCCGCAAGCAAACCGAAGGGGTGCGCAAGGAAGTGGAGAAAATGGCTCCGCAGATGGAGAGGGACTCGATCCAGATGGCCGACAGCATGAAGCCGACGGCCAAGGAACTGACCGACATGGCGCGCGACATTTCCAAGCAGATGAAAGAAATGCAGCCGGAGCTCCGGAAGCAGATGGAGCAGTTCAAGAAAGACATGGAGCAGGAAAAGCGCGAGTGGAATGACATCTTCAAGGGAACGGATTCGAATCACTTCTAAGCGCGAAGCGAGATTAGGAAGCGACGGGGAGCCTGCGGGCTCCCCGAAGTTTTTTGAGGGCGAATGGTAACTGGATTTCGGACGGCTAGGGATTGCGGCGGAAGATGAGTTCGATGAGGCCATAGAGGACCAGACAGATCCAGGCGTTGACGACGAGGCCCCAGTCGAGGCGAAAGGCTTGGTGACGCGCCGCGGGCGGCAGGTGCTGGATGAGGACAAAGAAGTAGAGCAGACTTCCGAGGACGACGGCGGCGGATTGTTTGAGGAGCCGAGGGAGCATGGTCCGTGGGTTCTTCAAGAACGAGTATAGGGTGGTTGGAGTTCGGTCGGCCGCTACACGGGCTGCACTAAGTAACCGAATGCCGCATGCGAAGCGGAAGAGTGTTGGTGGCAGGCACGAACCGCAGATCCTGCGACTCGGACGGCGATTGTTCTCGCCGTCCTCGCTCAGGATGACAAGCGAAAAGACGACGGGCTGCCGGTAACTGACAACTGGCGACTGACCACTGACCACTGCGCTGATTTAACATCGCACTGTGCTTGATCTTTCCACCAGCGTGCAATACGTCAAGGGCATTGGACCGCGGTTTGCCGAGATGCTGCTTGAGAAGGGGATCAGCACCGTCGAGGACCTGCTCTATTACCTGCCGTTCCGCTACGAAGACCGTCTTAACCCGCGGGGCATTGGCGAGTTGCGGCCGGGCGAGATGGCGAGCGTGATTGCGGAGGTGCGCGCGTCGGGGCTGGTTCGCACGCGACGCATGGCTATCTTCGAGATGGTGGTAGGCGAGGGGCGCACCACGCTGAAGTGCATCTGGTTCAACGCGACTTATTTGCAGGACAAGTTTCGCCCGGGACAACTGGTGGCGCTGTACGGCAAAGTGGAGGCGTCGTCGCGCGGCTCCGATCGGCTGGAGATCATGCAGCCGCAATTCGAGATCCTGCACGATCCGACGGAAAACGGCGGCAACGGCACCGAAGACGATCGCAAGCGGCAGTCGCTCGAGGTGGGGCGGATCGTTCCGATTTACGAGACAGCGGGCAAAGGACGGCTGACGGCGCGCTGGTTTCGCCGAATCATTCACGGGATGCTGGAGCAACTCGACCAGGATGTGGTCGATGCAATTCCGCGCCTGGTGCGCGGGCGCATGGGGCTGATCGATCGCCGGAGGGCGTTCTGGCAGGCACACTGGCCCGAGGTCGGTGAGAGTCTGGCGAATCTGCAGTCGGCGCGCACGCCGGCGCTGTTCCGGCTGATCTTCGAGGAACTTTTCTTTCTGGAGTTGGGACTCGAGCTGAAGCGGCGCAAGATGCGGGCACAGAGCGGCGTGAGTTTTGCCATCAACGACGGGGCCCGCGCGGCGGTGAAGCGCATTCTGCCGTTTCATCCGACGAACGCGCAGAAGCGGGTGCTGAAAGAAATCGTCGATGACATGAAAGAGCCCGCGCCGATGCGGCGCCTGCTGCAGGGCGACGTGGGATCGGGCAAGACGATCGTGGCGTTCGAGGCGGCGGTAATCGCCATCGAGAACGGCTACCAGGTGGCGCTGATGGCTCCGACGGAAATTCTGGCGACGCAACACTACTTGTCAGCGCGACGGATTCTTGAGCATGCGGGGTATCGAATCGTGCTACTGACGGGCTCGCAGGAATCGAGCCGCAAGAAACACACGAGGCGCCACATCGCCCAGGGGAATGCGCAACTGGTGATTGGAACCCACGCGCTGATCCAGGAGTCGGTGGAGTTCGACAAGCTGGGGCTGGTGATTGTGGATGAGCAGCACCGCTTCGGCGTGATGCAACGCTTTCGGCTGATGAAGAAGACGGGGGAAGCCGAACCGGATGTGCTCGTGATGACGGCAACGCCGATTCCGCGAACGCTGGCGCTGACGCTATATGGCGACCTCGACACCAGCGTGCTGGATGAACTGCCGCCGGGGCGAACGCCGATCAAGACGCGGCGGGTGGGCGATGATCGTGCCGACGAGGTGTGGGATTTCGTGCGCGAGCAGGTGAAGGCGGGGCGGCAGGCGTACGTGGTGTACCCGGTGATTGAAGAAGGCGCGATGGAAGGCGAGCTTAAGGCCGCCATCAAGATGTATGGCCAGTTGCGACAGCATGAGCTGGCCGGGCTGCGCGTTGGCTTGTTGCATGGGCGCATGAACGCCGACGAGAAAGATGGGACCATGGCGAGTTTTCAACGAGGCGCGGTTGACGTGCTGGTGGCGACTACTGTGATCGAGGTGGGCGTGGATGTGCCCAATGCCACGGTCATGGTGGTAGAACACGCGGAACGGTTTGGGCTATCGCAACTGCATCAGTTGCGCGGGAGAATTGGGCGTGGCGCAGCGCAATCGTATTGTGTGTTGATGACCGGTGGCAAGGTTTCTCCGGAGGCGGTGGAGCGGCTGGAAGCGATGGTGCGACGGCAAAACGGTTTCGAGATCGCAGAACTCGACTTGCAGCAACGCGGGCCGGGAGAGTTCTTCGGCACCAGGCAGGCTGGGATGCCGAACTTCCGCGTGGCGAATCTCTTGCGTGACAGGGACATTCTGGAGCTGGCGCGGAACGAAGCTCGGGCGGTGATGGAAGGTCCGAATGAGCAGATCTCCAAGGACGAGATGGGACGGGCGGTACAGCATTTGCGTTTGCATTGGAATAGAAGATATGGGTTGGTGGAGGTAGGGTGAAAGAGGTAACTGGTGACCGGTAATTGGCAACTGGTGATTGGTAATTGGCACTAGCAAAAAGCTGTCCCACTCTGTCGCCAAAAGAAGGCGACATGGGCGGGCAACTGGGCGATGAGTGCTGCGAGAAGATCGCACACCTGTCCCAGAAGACTCGAGGTATCTATGAATCACGCACAGGAGATTTTGCAGACGCTAACGGAACATTTCGCGACGACCGCAAACGTGAAGCAGGTTTTCGGTGATCCGATCGAAACCCAGGGCAAAACTATCGTGCCAGTGGCGCGAGTGATGTACCACGTCGGATCCGGATGGGGCGGACGGAGACTTGAGGCCACGGAGGGTGGTATGGGCGGTGGTGGTGGCGGTGGGGCGGTCATTGCGTTGCCGGTGGGCGTGCTGGAAGTGACTCCGGAAAGAGTGCACTTCGAACGGTTCAACAGCGTAAAGCGGGCAGGAATACTGGTCGGCGCCGGTTTTCTGCTTGGATTGGCGCTGGGGGCATTCAGGTCTTCGAAGTAGGGGAATGGCTTTGAGCTTGAGTCGAACGGAATAGAATCTCGAATGCCGTGGTGAGTTCTATCAGCACTCAACAGGATCAGTTTCGTTTACTGCCGTCGATTGACGAACTGCTGCGCAGTGAGGGTATGCAAGCTGTCATGGCGCGGGAGGGCCGTGCGGCGACGGTCGCGGCGGCGCGCCGCTTGCTCGATGAGTTGCGCGCGCGGATTGCGCGGGGCGAGATGGATCAAGCGCAGGTGATGGCCGCAGTCGAAGAGGCTCCTTCCGAACTTGTGCACAGGTTGCGGGAGACGATGGCGTATTCGCTGCGGCAGGTGATCAATGCCACTGGAGTGATCCTGCATACCAACTTGGGGCGCGCGCCGTTGAGCGGCGAGGCACTGCGGCACGTAGTTGAGGTAGCGCAGGGGTACTCCAATGTCGAACTCGATCTGGCGACAGGCGAACGCGGAAAGCGCGATGTTCATGTGGATCGGCTGTTCGCCAGGGTCTTCGGCGAGATCGGGCGCGAGGTTGCGACCATCGTGGTCAATAACAACGCGGCCGCGGTGCTGCTCACGCTGAATGCGCTGGCGGAGGGTGGCGAGGTCATCGTGTCGCGTGGAGAGCTGGTGGAGATTGGCGGGTCGTTCCGCATTCCCGACGTGATGGCGAAGTCGGGCGCGGTGCTGCGCGACGTGGGGACGACGAACCGCACTCGGATTGGAGATTACGAGCAGGCGATCAACGAGCGAACGAAATTGCTGCTGCGAGTGCATCGCTCGAACTTCGAGATCACGGGTTTCACGGAGCAGCCGTCGCTGGAGGAGATGGCGGCGGTGGGACGGAAACACGGGATTCCCGTGATGGAAGATTTGGGCAGCGGAGATATTTTCGGTCTGTCGTCGATTGGCATTCGCGATGAGCCGACGATTGCTGCCTCGCTGCGCGCGGGAGTGGATGTGGTGACATTCAGCGGCGATAAGCTGCTGGGTGGTCCGCAGGCGGGGCTGATCACCGGCAATCGCGAACTGGTGGCGAGAGTGCGGAAGAATCCGCTGTTTCGCGCATTGCGGGTGGACAAGATGTTTTATGCCGCGCTGGAGGCGACCTTGCTGGCGTATCTGCGTGAAGACTACGATGCGATTCCAGCCCTGCGGATGATGCGGTTGACGGAAGAGCAGATCGACGAGCGCGCTGAACACATGATGCGCAAACTGCACATCAGCACGCCACGGCTGAATGTGGAGGTGGTGCAGGCGCGGTCGGTGATTGGAGGTGGATCGGCTCCGGGAGCGACGCTGCCGAGTCGCGCGCTGGCAGTGTCGTCGCCAGAGATGGGTGCGGATGAAATTGCCATGAAGTTGCGAGAGTGGTCGACGCCGATCATCGCACGAGTGGAAGAGGGGCGGGTGTTGCTCGACTTGAGAACCGTAGATCCATCGCAGGATGAGGTTGTGTTGCGGGCAGTGGAGGGAACCAGCAATTAGCGATTAGCAACTAGCTTTGGCTGCTCGGCATCAGCTTTTGGTGACTGGCAACTCGTAACTGGTAGCTGGCTTGCGTAGGTGATGACGATGGAGCAACAGCATGTCCGCGACTCGGGCGGCGAGTGTGCTGGCCGTCATCGCTCACGAGGACATCTTTAGGGCTCAGTGGTGACGATTCACACCATCGGACATTCGACGCGCACGCTGGATGAGCTTGTGGCGGCGCTTCAGGGGCACGGCATCAAGACCTTGGTCGATATTCGGAGGTTTCCCATGTCGCGGCGACTGCCTCACTTCAATCGCGAATCGCTGGAGCAGGAATTGCCTAAGCACGGCATTACCTACCTCTGGATGAAAGAACTGGGCGGACGGCGAAAGAAGATTCGTGACGATTCGCCGAATATCGGACTGCGTGATGAATCGTTCCGAAACTATGCCGATTACATGATGACTCCCGAGTTCGCTGGTGGCGCTGCTCGTTTGGTAGAGATCGCCGAGCGAGAGAAGACGGCGATCATGTGTGCCGAGCGGATGTATTTCCAGTGCCATCGCATGCTGGTGAGCGATTACCTCGTGGCGCACGGGCGCACCGTATTGCATATCGACGATGAGAAGCGGGCGCTGCGCACCCACAAGCTGATGGCGGAAGCGCAGCTGGTGGAGGGCAAGTTGGTGTACGACGGCGGAAGGCTGCTGTAACACGGGTGTTACTCGCTACCCAATCGCCCAGACAGCCGGTCAAGAAGGGCAGGATGGCCGCCTCCGTCTTCTAGAATTACCTCATGTTTTCCTACTCAGAACCGACACTTGTGACTGATCCTGCTCTGCTCGCTGTGCTGGAGGAGTTGCGCGCGCGAGAGCCAATCTTTCACCATCCCGAGTTCGGAACGAGGCGGTCCGATTTCGACAGGATGATGGCACGGGAGTTCTGGGAGGTGGGCGCTTCAGGCCGGAGATACAGTCGCGAGTCCATACTGGACGAACTTGAACGACGGTACGCGGGCGATGATGTCGATGCCCCAATGGAAGCGACGGACTTTCACTGCCGCAGACTGGCGGATGAGGTTTACCTGCTGACCTACACGCTGTTTCAGGGCAAGCGTAAGACCCGCAGGGCGACCATCTGGCAACGCATCGACGCGGAGTGGATGATCGTCTTCCACCAGGGGACGATCGTGCAGAGCGAGGGAGCCCGCTAAATTGCGGCGCATTCTTGCGCTTCGCGCGCGAGGCCAGCTATCCTCAAAAAATACCTATGAAAAGAGCCGTCTTTCGCGAACGCAACAAGGGATACTACCGCGTTCTGCATACTCCTATCTGGATCTGGGTGTTCTGGGTGCTGCCGGGTTGGCCGCTCACCTACGACCTTTACACGCATGGGCCCGACCGCCGCCACGTGATCTGGCTTGCAGTCGTCGCTGCGATCGTGGCGTGGCGGGGATGGCTGGGGCGCATGCCGGGCTGCGAGGAGCGGCCATATATCCATTACTACGGAGTGCATCAGCCGAATTTAGCGTATCGCGTAGTGTGCTACACCGCTGCGTGGATCGACGTCCTGGTGCCGTTTGCACTGAACGTTGCAGGTCTGGTGGTCGCATCGATCGCGGGAACCTGGATGCTGAAGGAAATGTATGAGTACGGCTACTATCCATTGGCGCTGGTGGTGGTGTTGGGGACGGCGCTCAACCTGACTCCGCGCGCCAAGCGCGACACCTTCGGGGAAGGCGCGGAGCGGGCATGGTTCTATATCGCCATCTGGACGGTGGTGCCGACACAAGTGGTCAACTGGGCGGCATGGCGGTTGGGTAAGTACATTGCGCTGGCTCCGCTGCCGCTGGCGCGGACTCGGCTGGTGATCTGCCTGCTCTCAACAGCATTCTTTTTTCTACTGGGATATGCATCGAAGCTGCCGCGTACGCAGCGGTATTACACGGGCGTGGCTGCGGCGGGAGTGTGAAGAGGCAATTAGCAATTAGCGACTAGTCTAAGTCTAGCAATTAGCAAACGCCGGTACAGAGCAGCCTCTGCGGCACACTGTGAGGGCCCTTGCTTCCGCGAAGGCTCAGGACGCTCAGTGATCCATCAGTGGCGGCGTGGAAACGTGTGCGGCGGCGGTCTTCTGCACGTTGCTGTTTTGGGCATCCTGGTTGATCTTCATCTTCATTTTAGAATCCAGCAATCCAGCCAGCTCGCGCGATTCGGCGGCATAGGGGCCGGCGGGATCCTTGCGAATTACGATCTCGAGCTCGGTGCGAGCTGCGGAGTAATCGCGCAGCCCGATCAGGGCATGCGCCTTTCCAATGTGCAGCACCATGGGAGCCGATTGCCCTGTTCGCTGCGCGCGACTGAATTCGTCGATGGCGTCGTCGAAGCGTCCCTGACCGAGGTAGGCGCGGCCGGACTCGTAGTGAAGCTGCCAACAGTCGGGCGAGAGTTTCGTCATGATCGAGAGGGCATGCAGCGCGTCTGCGTTCTGGTGCAACTCATTGTAGGCGGAGGCGAGAGCGAGATAGGTCCTCGCCGAGTTGGGATTGTATTGCGCGGCCAGCAGTAAGCCATCGATCGCCTCGGCGGGATGGCCATCGTTCAACTCTAGAATCCCGAGCAAAGAAAGCGCTGGGCCATAGTAAGGATGAATCTGAAGTGCTCGATTGGCGAGAATCCGGCTTTGCTTGATGTCATTTCGCTCCGCTGCTTCGAAAGCTTTGCGGAGCGCTTCCCGTGCCTTTTCCGGAACTGTGAGCTGCTCAACTGACACCGTTTCGTTCCGCACTCCCGGCGCAGGCAGGAGTGTGATGGGTAATTTGAGGGTGACTGCAGTGTTAGAGCTGTCGATTTGCACCCGTTTGGGCGGGAGGAGCAGGCCTCCGGCAACGGTTACGTTGTAGGGGCCGGGAGCTAAACCGCGGAAGGTGATGGTGCCGTTGGGTAACGTGGGTGCCTTGGCCAGCTCCATAGGCGGCGCGGCGGAGCGGACTTCCACGAAGAGCGCGGAGACGGGACGTCCGACAGCGTCCAGCAGTGTGCAAGTGATGCCGAACTCGGCCGGCAGGGACGGGGCTGGCGAAACTGGGTTCTGTGCAAGGGCCGCTGTCAGCAGACAACCGGAGACAGCAAGTTGGGACGCGAGAATTCGGAGACTGTAGCGGGAGCAAGCAGTGTCGGCCATGTCTGCTTCCTTGGGGTGCTGGTATAAATGGACGCCCCTTTGAGAGATGCCGACCGTTATAGGCCTAATCTAAAATAGTAGCTATACTGCTAAAGTTGCATTTCACGTCAGGAAGATAGCGACTGGCATACGGCGATGAGCGCTCTGTCCCTGACACTCGGCACACCGAGCAATGAGCGGGCGATGTGGTGTGGCGGGATTTGTGCTGCGGGCGGAAGCTCACTAAACATAAGAAAGGCGGTCCGCCTAAGCGAACCGCCTATTTAAACCGAACTTTTGCGCTCGAATGTTAGACGGCCTGTACGTTCTCGGCCTGCCAGCCCTTCGGTCCCTTAACTACGTTGAACTGAACGGTCTGACCTTCCTGCAGGCTGCGGAAGCCGCCTGCCTGGATGGCAGAGTAATGGACGAACACGTCTTCGCCGTTCTGACGGCTGATGAAGCCGTAGCCCTTCGCGTCATTGAACCACTTTACGGTACCTTGTTCCATGATGTTGCTTGTTTCCTTCGACATTGATGTAGCTACGATTCGAACGGATTGTGAAGCGGCAGGGATGCTGCTAGGCAGGAACTGCTGCGTACAACGTCGATCAATCGAGCATCTCCATGATAGCAAACGAACTGCATAAAGACAAAGCGGTTTCGCGGAGTAGCCTGCAATGGTAGCTGCTAAATCTTGTAACTGTCATAAAATCAGTCAGGTAGCTTAGATTCGATGGGAGATAGTAGCACCATTTTTGACACGCGCAATAGCGTTCCAGAAGTGTTATATGGTGATGCAATGATCGTGGGGACGGGAATCGACATCACGGAAGTGGAGCGCATCGCGCAGTCGATTGCGCGGTTTGGAGGCCGTTTCAGGCAGAGAGTTTTCACGGCGGACGAGATTCGGTATTGCGAATCGAAGGCCAACAAGGCGGAACGCTACGCCGCGCGTTTTGCGGCTAAAGAAGCTAGCATGAAAGCGCTAGGCACGGGATGGAACCGGGGTGTGCGATGGCAGGACATCGAAGTGCGACGGCTTCCCGGGGGAAGGCCAACGCTGGTGTTCCATGGAAAGGCCGGGGAGATTTTTACCCAGCTCGGGGGAGTACGCGCACACTTGTCACTAACTAACAACGAAGGGAACGCGATGGCGTTTGTGGTTCTTGAGAGTGAGTGAAAGAAAGCTTCGAGCTTCGAGTTTCGAACAACAGAAGCCCGGTCGGGGTAACACTAAAGGAACGGGCGCCTTTTGTAGGCGGACGAAATGCAAGTCCCTTCACCTTCGCTCAGGGCATGCTCCTCGGCTGCGCAGCACGGCGTTGCTCGGGATGACACAAAAAAGGAAATTGCTCGATGGCGTTCAAGCTCTGTTGTGGTTTTCAACGGAACGATGACGAGCAGCGCGCGAATTTGCACCTGCAGAGAGCGGTGGAGGAGCAAATCCAAATGAGTGCTTGCAAAGCGGTTCACCGGAGTTGTTATAATCACGCACTTGGGTGATATGGGTCACACCCGATCAGGTCGTAAGCTACAGAACTGCACGAGCCCGGCGCCGAACGGGGACATCGGTTCCTTACCCGCAACACTGGAAAGCTTCGTACATGGCACAAATTTTTCATCGTAGTGCGAATAGTCTTTCGCGGCTGTCGATTCTCGCGGTGGTGGTAGTGGTGACCGTCCTGCTGGGCGTTGCATGGGAAATGCAGCGTGCGCCGTACGTTACGTACCAGGGAGTGCGCCAGGCGCAGCCCGTGCCATTCAGTCATCAGCACCATAATGCCGGGTTGGGGATCGATTGCCGTTACTGCCACACTTCGGTGGAGCAATCGAGCTATGCCGGGATCCCTCCGACCAAAACCTGCATGAACTGCCACTCGCAGATCTGGACGAACGCGTCGCTGCTTGAGCCGGTGCGGGAAAGCTACCGTACGGGCGCCTCGCTGCAGTGGACCAAGGTGAACTACCTGCCTGACTACGTGTATTTCAACCACAGCATTCACGTCAACAAGGGCGTGGGCTGTCTGAGCTGCCACGGGCCGGTCAACAAGATGCCGTTGATGTACCAGGAGTCATCGATGCGTATGGAGTGGTGCCTGGAATGCCACCGCGCACCAGAGAAGTTCCTGCGTCCGAAGGACCAGGTTTTCAACATGAACTACGAGCAGCCGTCGGAGCTGCATCCGGTGAAACTGGCCGGCGCGGTCTACACGGACCAGGTGGCACTAGGTTCGGCGCTTAAGACGCAATACAACGTTCGTACCGTGCAGGACATAACGAGTTGCAGCACCTGCCACCGGTAAAGAGTTGTCAGAGCAGAGGGTTGGCGCTCCGCAGGGGCCGGTCATAGTTTAAGGAATCTTCGAGTGCGAAGCGATGCTAAGACGGTAATGAATAGCGGAACCGACGAGACGATGGAAAAAGAGAGTCAACAAAAGTCCGAGGCGGTCTGCCCCAGCAAGTTGGAGCTGGCGGAAGTTCGCGACAAGCTGGCGCGAACCAAGAGCGGCCCGCAATACTGGCGGAGCCTGGAAGAGCTGTCGCAGACCGAGGGATTCTTCGAGATGGTGCACCGCGAGTTTCCCCGGCAGGCGTCGGTGTGGCCGGAGGGAGCTTCGCGCCGCGACTTCATGAAGCTGATGACGGCTTCGATGGCGCTGGCGGGATTGTCAGCCTGCGTAAAGCAGCCGATCGAACCCATCGTTCCCTATGTGCGGCAGCCGGAGCCGATCACGCTGGGCATTCCATTGTTCTTTGCCAGCGCCATGCCGTTCGGCGGATATGCAACTCCCGTGCTGGTGGAGAGCCACGAGGGACGGCCGACCAAAGTTGAGGGCAACCCGGACCATCCCGCGGGAGTTGGCAGCGATGTTTACGCTCAAGCGTCGATTCTCGATATCTACGACCCGGATCGATCGCAGGTGGTATCGTACACCGGCTACATACGGTCGTGGAGCGACTACGGGACGGCGATCAAAGGGCCACTGAACTCGCAGAAGGCAGTGCAAGGCGCGGGATTCCGCATCCTGACCCGCACGGTCAGTTCGCCGACGCTGGCTGCACAGATCAAGGCAGTGCTGGCGGCATATCCCGAGGCGAAGTGGGTGCAGTACGACCCGCTGAACCGCGACAATGCTCGCGCTGGCGCGCAGATGGCGTTCGGGGAGTATGTTGAGACGCGCTACAACCTCGACAGGGCGGACACGATCCTTTCGCTGGATGGCGACTTTCTTTCGAGTGGGTATGCAGGATTTCTGCTCTACGCGCGGCAGTTTGCCGGGCGGCGCAATCCTGACCTCAAACAGAAGATGTCGCGCTTCTACATGGTAGAGAGCACGCCAACCAACACGGGCGGAAAGGCTGACCATCGTTTGCCGGTGCGCGCGTCAGAAGTGGAGCAAGTGGCGCGGGCCGTAGCAGCGGGACTGGGTGTGGGCAGCGGCTCGGCCAGCCCGGAGCAGCAGAAATTTGTGGCCGCGCTGGTGAAAGACTTGCAGGCACACAAGGGCGCAGCGGTGGTGATTCCGGGAGACAACCAGCCTCCGACGGTGCATGCATTGGCTCATGCAATGAACCAGGCGCTCGGCGCCGTGGGAACGACGGTGTTTTATACCGATCCGGTGGAAGCCCAGCCGCAAGACCAGACCGCGGCGCTGAAGGAGCTGGTTGGCGACATGAATGCCGGCAAGGTTGACCTGCTGATGATCGTGGGCGGCAACCCGGTGTATGACGCTCCGGCGGATCTGAAGTTTGCGGACGCGATGGGCAAGGTGCAACTCCGGGTGCAGCACAGCGCCTACCAGAACGAAACCACCGACTTCGTGCACTGGCACGTCAATGCCACGCATTACCTGGAGCAGTGGGGCGATGTGCGCACGATCGACGGGACCGCCACGATTGTGCAGCCGCTGATCGCTCCGCTTTATGACGGAAAGAGCGAGTACGAGTTCATGGAGGCGATCACGGGTTCGCCGGCCACGACGGGCTACGAGATTGTCCGGAAGTACTGGCAAGGCAAGATGACCGGAGACTTCGAGGCATCGTGGCGCAAAGCGCTGAACGATGGGTTCGTCCCGGGCACGGCGTTCGAAGCGAAAGCACAAGCGGCCAAGGGCAGCGTTCCGGCGGCGAGTGCGAGTACGAGCGGCGGAATGGAAGTGATGTTCCGGCGCGATCCCACGATTTACGACGGAACGTTTTCGAACAACGCTTGGCTGCAGGAGACTCCCAAGCCGATGACGCAGATTTGCTGGGACAACGCCGTGCAGATGAGCGTAAAGACGGCGGAGAAGCTGGGACTCCAGAGCGAAGACATCGTCGAGATCGAGGTGAACGGCAGCAAGGTGAAGGGCGGGCTGTGGCGCACGCCGGGACATCCGGATGATGCGGTTACGGTGTTCCTGGGCTACGGACGCAGCAAGAGCGGACGCGTGGGAACGGACCTGGGGTTCAACGCTTACGCGCTGCGCAGCAGTGACGCACCTTATTTCGCCAACGGCAAGGTGACGAAAGCCGGCAGCGGCTACGGATTCGCGAATCCGCAGGGCTGGCAATACATCGACCAGTCGGGGATTCCGGGCGCGGAAGACATGAGCAACCGGAACATCATCCGCAAAGCGACGCTGGAAGACTTCCTCAAGAACCCGGACTTCGCGCACGAGGGAATTGAAGCGCCTTCGCCGGAGTTCAGCTTGTACTCTACCGTGGAAGGCGGCCCGCTGTACCAGTACACGGAAGCCAAGTGGGGCATGGCGATCGACATGAACTCCTGCGTTGGCTGCAAGACGTGCGTGGTGGCGTGCCAGGCGGAGAACAATATTCCGGTGGTGGGCAAGGAGCAGGTGATGCGCGGCCGCCACATGAACTGGCTGCGCGTAGACGTGTATTACGAGGGCGGGACGGAGAATCCGTCGGCATATTACCAGCCGATTCCGTGCCAGCAGTGCGAGAACGCTCCGTGCGAAGTGGTGTGTCCGGTGGGCGCGACGGTGCACTCGACTGAAGGCCTGAACGACATGGTTTACAACCGCTGTGTCGGGACGCGCTACTGCTCGAACAACTGTCCGTACAAGGTGCGGCGCTTCAACTTCCTGCTGTGGCAGGACTGGGAGACTCCACAATACAAAATGATGCGCAACCCGGAAGTGAGCGTCCGGAGTCGCGGCGTGATGGAGAAGTGCACGTATTGCGTGCAGCGCATCACGCATGGCCGCATTACCGCGGAGAGGGAAAACCGCAAGGTAAAAGACGGCGAGATCATCACTGCCTGCCAGCAGGCCTGCCCTGCGGGCGCGATCACTTTTGGAAACCTGAACGATCCGCAGAGCGGGGTATCGAAGCTGCGGGCCGATCAGCGCAATTACGGCCTGCTCGAAGATTTGAATACGCGTCCTCGCACCACGTACATGGCGGTGGTGCTGAACCCCAATCCTGAACTTGAGAAGTCGGAGCGGAGCTAGATGGCGGGAGAAGACGAAAAGAACGTGGCATTGCTGGATGAGCCGCTCGTATTAGCGCCGGGCCAGACGTTCGATTCGGTGACCGACACGATCACCGACATCGTCCTGAAGCGGCCGATCGGGCTGGGCTGGCTTGCGGGACTGGCTGTCGGCATGGGGCTTCTGGGGATACTCGGGATGGCCGTCACCTACCTGTTCCTGCGGGGCGTCGGCATCTGGGGCATCGAGGTTCCAGTGGCCTGGGGCTTCGCCATCATCAACTTCGTTTGGTGGATCGGTATCGGCCACGCGGGCACTCTGATCTCGGCGATCCTTCTGTTGTTCAAACAGACGTGGCGCAACTCGATCAACCGTTTCGCAGAGGCGATGACTCTGTTTGCCGTGGCTTGCGCCGGAATGTTTCCGTTGCTGCACATGGGCCGTCCGTGGCTAGGGTACTGGATGTTCCCGTATCCCAACAGCATGGGAGTGTGGCCGCAGTTCCGGAGCCCCCTGGTGTGGGACGTGTTTGCCGTATCGACGTACGGGACGATCTCCGCAGTGTTCTGGTTTGTGGGACTGGTACCGGATTTTGCCACAATGCGCGAGCAGGCGACGAACCGCTGGGCGCGTATGGTCTATGGCATGTTGTCGCTGGGATGGCGCGGCTCGGCGCGGCACTGGACACGCTATGAGGCGCTGTACATACTGCTGGCAGGTATCTCGACGCCGCTGGTGCTCTCGGTGCACACCGTCGTCAGCTTCGATTTTGCGATTGCGATCGTTCCAGGATGGCACACCACGATTTTTCCGCCCTACTTCGTGGCGGGCGCGATCTATTCCGGATTCGCCATGGTGCTGGTGCTGGCGATTCCCATCCGCAAGTACTACGGGCTGGAAGGCATGATCACCATGCGCCACCTGCAGAACTCGGCGAAGATCATGCTGGCAACGGGGCTGATCGTCGGGTACGGCTACTTCTTCGAGACGTTCATCGCGCTGTACAGCGGATCGACCTACGAGCGGTTCATGATCCACAACCGCTGGTTCGGGCCGTATGCGTGGGCCTACTGGTCGCTGATCCTTTTCAACATTCTGACTCCGCAGATCCTGTGGTGGCCGAAGATCCGTTCCAGTACATCGTGGCTGTTCGGAATTTCGCTGGTGGTGCTGGTGGGCATGTGGCTGGAGCGCTTCGTCATTATCGTAACCAGCCTGCATCGCGACTACTTGCCGTCGTCGTGGGGCCATTACGTTCCCACGCGCTGGGACTGGGCGACCTACGCCGGCACGATCGGACTGTTTACGGCGGCGATCTTTATCTTCATCCGGATCGCGCCGGCTATTTCGATTTTTGAAATACGCATGCTGCTGCCGCAGGCGGAGGTGAAGGAATGAGCCACGTGACCGCGGCGCCTACGCTTTATGGCCTGATGGCCGAGTTCGAGACTCCGACGGAACTGGTGCATGCGGCCAAGGCCGCTTATGCCGAGGGCTACCGCGACATGGATGCCTACAGCCCGTTTCCGATTGAAGAGGCAAGCGAGGCCATCGGCTTTCACAAGTCCGCCGTGCCCCTGGTGGTGCTGTTGGGCGGAATCATGGGCGGACTGTCGGGCTTCGGGTTGCAGTACTGGATCAACGTGATTGCCTATCCGCTGAATATCGGCGGCAAGCCGTATGACTCGTGGCCGGCGTTCATCGTGCCGACCTTCGAGATGACAATTCTGTTTGCCGGACTGTGCGGGATGTTCGGCATGTTCGCGCTGAACGGGCTGCCTCAGCCCTATCACCCGGTGTTCAACGTGGACAAGTTCTCGGCGGTGACGCGCGATAAGTTCTTCCTATGCGTCGAAGCCACCGATCCAAAATTCGACCTGGTAGTCACCCAACGATTTATGGAGCGCCTCAAGCCGCTTTCGATTTCGGAGGTGCCGCATTAATCGGCTAGCTCAATTCGACCTTCGGCAACCTTCGATGCGGGTTCGGCATGCATCGACGCTGCTGCTGGCGGCGACAGCGTTGCTGCTGCTGGCGGGATGCCGCGCTGACATGCAGAACCAGCCGTACAAGCGTCCTTTGGCAGAGAGCGATTTTTATGCGGACCATCGCTCGGCTCGTCCGCTGGTGGAAGGCACGGTGGCGCGCGGAGACTTGCGCGCGGACACATATCTCTATACCGGTAAGATCGGCAAGGATGATGGCGACTACATGCCCTTCGCGGTGACGACGGTAGTGATGGCGCGCGGACGGGAACGCTTCAACATTTACTGCTCGCCGTGCCACGGAGAAGCGGGCGACGGCAACGGCATGATCGTGCAGCGCGGACTGAAGCGGCCTCCTTCATATCACAACGGCCGGCTGCGAAAGGCGCCCCTCGGCTACTTCTTCGACGTGATGACCAACGGATTTGGCGCGATGCTGGATTACTCGCAACAGGTTTCTCCGCAGGACCGCTGGGCCATTGCGGCGTACATTCGAGCGCTGCAATTGAGCCAGGGCGCGACCCAGGCGGATGTTCCTTCGGGCGTCAAGATCGCCGATGCGCCTCCCGAAGGCGTGGTGATTGCGGCTCCGTATGACACACAGGGCGTAACCGGACAGGGCTCTGCAACACCGGCGACGCAGGGAGGCCCGCAATGAGCGAAACTCATCTGCAGGCTCGACAAGCCGACTATCCCGTGCCGGCGCAAGCCGCGAACTGGCAAAGGCTCTATCTCAGCGTCGGAGTTCTGGGCGGGCTGGCGTGCATCGCCGGCTATGTTATGCAACCGGAGCAGGTGATGCGCGGCTACCTGATGGGCTTCATGCTGTGGCTTGGGCTGAGCCTGGGATGTATGGCTCTGCTGATGGTGCAGCACCTGTCGGGCGGGCTGTGGGGCCTGTCGATCCGGCGGATTCTCGAGGCGGCCAGTAAGGGCATCCCGCTGATGCTGGTACTGTTCGTGCCCATCATTCTGGGGCGGAACAACCTCTACGACTGGATGAAAGGTATCGGAGTTTCCGAGCACAATGCCTGGTACTTGAACATGCCGTTCTGGTGGGGCCGGCTGGTTCTGTACTTCGCAATATGGCTGGGCACGGCTTACGTCTTGAACAAGCGCTCGGCGATGCAGGATGATCCGTCGGCCGTGGGCCACCAGCCGCGTTTCCAGCTTTTAAGTGGCATCGGACTGCTGCTGTATTCGCTGACTATTTCGTTTGCGGCGGTGGACTGGGTGATGTCACTTGATCCGCACTGGGGATCGACTATCTACGGAATGATTTTCATGGCGGGGGAAGGACTGTCGGCCCTGTCGTTCTGCATCATCGTGCTGGCGGTGCTGACACGCTACAACCCGATGCGAGAGATTATCAAGGCAGAACAGTTTCATGACATTGCCAAGCTGATGCTGGCGTTCGTGATGCTGTTCGCCTACTTCTCATTCTCGCAGTGGTTGATCATATGGGCGGGCAACCTGCCGGAGGAGATCAGCTGGTTCCTGAACCGTATCCATGGTGGATGGGGCCTGGTGGCACTGGCCATTATTCTGTTCCATTTCGCGCTGCCGTTTGCACTGTTGCTTTCGCGGAACCTCAAGCGAGACGGGCGGCGAATGGTTGGGCTGGCTGTGCTGTTGATGTTCATGCGCCTGGTGGACATCTACTGGTACGTGGTGCCGAACTTCGCTCACGCCCGCGGACATTTCTATTTCAGCATCTGGTACCTGGTGGCGCCGATCGCGCTGGGTGGTCTCTGGCTGGGATACTTCTTCTACAACTTGCGACAACGGCCGATTTTGCCGGCGTACGAGCCGCAAATGCCGAGTTTGCTGCACCAGGGGTCGGGACATGGCCACTAATCGCGACGATTTCGATCTGATCAAGAACCCGGCGGTAGATTACGACCGCACCGACCTCAGCCCGCGCGGGATCCTGGTTTTCCTGGTGGGCCTGTTGGTGGCAGGGATCTTCATCGAGCTGGTGATCTGGGGAATGTTCCGCTTCCTGTCGCACAGTCCGTTTTTCGCCCGGGGCAACCCGAGTCCGATGGTAAACGCGCAGAGGCTGCCTCCACCCAAGGCGCAAGGCGCAGACTTCGAGAACACGACCAACGTGAATCCGTCGATATTTCCGGAGCCCAGATTGCAGACGGATGAGGTTCTGGACATGAGGAACCTGTTGGAGTCGGAACACAAGATCCTTTATGCGGAGCAGCCGTTTGTAGACAAGAGCGGGACGGTACATTTACCGATCGATGAGGCGATGAAGCTGATCATCGAGCGTGGATTACCTGTGAAGCCGGCGGGCGCAGCCGCGACGGCGGTGGCGCAAAAGGCGGCGCTGGGAACCAGGGCGCCAGTAACTCAAGCTCAGCCGGCGACACCGGGAGCGAAATAGAAGTGGAAGTGGGAGCAGTGAAACGCAGTTTGATTGTCGCGATACCGAAGATGCTGGGGGCGGTGATGCTGGCCAGTGCGCTGGCGATGGCGCAGCCGCCATCCGCTTTTATGCGGGATGCCAGCCAGCCGTCGTCGCAGGTCAGGCCGGACGACCTGAAGAACGTTGGGATCGATCAGAGGCTGGACCAGGCGTTGCCGCTGGACTTGCAGTTCCAGGACGAAACCGGCAAAACGGTGAAGCTCGGTGACTACTTCAAGTCGGGACGCCCGGTGATCCTGAACCTGGTGTATTACACCTGCCCGATGTTGTGCGGCGAGGAGTTGGCGGGACTGTCGAGCGCGCTGGGTGTGCTGAGGTTCACTCCCGGGAACGAGTACGAAGTGGTGACAGTCAGCTTTAATCCGGATGACACTCCGCAGATTGCGTCGGAGAAGAAGAAGATATACATCGACCGCATGAACGAGCGCCTGGAGAATAGGACGGACGGCACGGGATGGCACTTTCTGAGCGGACAGGAGGACGAGATCAAGGAACTGGCCGACGCGGTGGGGTTCCATTACAAACGCGATGCGCGTACCGGGCAGTTCATTCACTCGGCAGCGATCATGATCGCGACGCCACAGGGCAAACTGGCCCAGTATTACTACGGGGTGGAGTTCTCCCCGAAAGATTTGCGCCTTGGCCTGATCGAGGCGTCACGCAACAAGATTGGCAACCTGGTGGACCAGGTGACGCTGTACTGCTTCCACTACGACCCGAAGTCCGGGCGATACGGCGCGGTGGTCACCAACATTATGCGATTGGGTGGAGCGGCCACCGTGCTGCTGCTGGGTGGCTTTCTCATCGTGATGTATCGACGTGAACCTCATGATCCCCGAAAGGGAGCAGGACGGGCCTGATAGATATGTGGAAGAACTTGCCACTGTTTCCTGAGCAAGCCTCGTCGATGGCGAGCCAGGTGGATGGACTTTACTTCTTTCTGGTGGCCGTGTCGGCGTTTTTTACGCTGCTCATTTTTTTACTGGTCCTCTTTTTTGCGGTGAAGTACCGGCATACAGCGCATCCCAAGTCGGAACAGATCGAAGGGTCGCTGCCGCTGGAGCTGACGTGGACGCTGATCCCCCTGGGCATCTCGATGATCTTCTTCGCATGGGGAGCTTTGATTTTTTTTCAGGAAGCGCGTCCACCGCGGGGCGCGATGGAAGTCTACGCCGTGGGCAAGCAGTGGATGTGGAAGTTCGAGCATGAAACCGGACAACGCGAGATCAGCCAGTTGCACATCCCTGTGGGCCGGGACATCAAGATGATCATGAGCTCGCAGGACACCATCCACTCGTTCTTTGTGCCGGCATTCCGGATCAAGCAGGATGTGCTGCCGGGCCGCTTTACCTCGACCTGGTTTCACCCTACGAAGGTCGGCACCTATCACTTGTTCTGCGCCGAGTATTGCGGGACTGAGCACTCGGGAATGATCGGCGAAGTGGTGGTGATGGAACCGACGGCATACCAGGCGTGGCTGGCCAACGGCGGCGCGGTGGGGACCATGGCTGCGAACGGGAAGGAACTGTTCACGCAGCTGGGATGCGCGACCTGTCATCGCCCCGATACTCAGGGGCGCGGTCCGAACCTGGTGGGAGTCTTTGGCAAGCCCGTGCAGCTCGAAGACGGGCGCACGGTCATGGCGGACGAGAACTACGTTCGCGAATCCATCCTGAATCCGCAGGCGAAGGTGGTGGCGGGCTTCAAGCCGATCATGCCGACGTTCCAGGGCCAGGTGACAGAAGAAAGCTTAGGGGCGCTGGTGAGCTATGTGAAGTCGCTGGCGCAACCGCAGCAGAAGGCAGAGGGCGGAGCTCCGCCGGCTGCGGCGAACCAGAGTAATTAGGTCCTTTTCCCCGAAGGTGTGTGACATGGCAACTGCTGTACAGACGACAGTCGAGACGCAAAATTACCTGAATAACGGCTACGATCTGAAGTCCTGGTTGTTGACGAAAGACCATAAGCGGATAGCTGTTCTGTACCTGCTCTCGATCACCGGGATGTTCTTCGTGGGCGGGTTCTTTGCCATGCTGATCCGGCTGGAGCTGCTGACCCCCGCAGGGGACCTGGTTTCGTCCGACACGTACAACAAACTGTTCACCATGCACGGAATCACGATGGTTTTCTTTTTCCTGATTCCGTCTGTGCCGGCGGTGCTGGGCAACTTCCTGGTCCCCCTGATGGTCGGAGCCAAGGACCTTGCGTTTCCAAGAATCAATCTGCTGAGCTGGTACCTGTACATCATCGGCGCGATGTTCGCGCTGGTTTCGATGGTCATGGGTGGAGTAGACACGGGATGGACCTTCTACACTCCGTTCAGCACCACGTATTCGAATACCCACGTGGTCGGGACGGCGTTGGGCATCTTTATCACAGGTTTCTCGTCCATCTTCACCGGGCTCAATTTCATCGTCACGATTCATCGCATGCGCGCGCCAGGATTGACGTGGACGCGGCTGCCGCTGTTCTGCTGGTCGAATTACGCAGCCAGCCTCATCATGGTGCTGGGTACTCCGGTTATCGCCATCACGATTCTGCTGGTCGCACTGGAGCGGCTGTTCCACATCGGCGTGTTCAATCCGGCGCTGGGCGGCGATCCGCTGCTCTTCCAGCACCTGTTCTGGTTCTATTCGCATCCGGCGGTGTACATCATGATCTTGCCGGGCATGGGCGTAATCAGCGAAATCGTCACCTGCTTCTCGCGCAAACGGGTGTTCGGCTATGAGTTCGTCGCGCTGGCGTCGATTGCCATCGCTGTACTGGGCTTCCTGGTGTGGGCGCACCATATGTTCGTCGCCGGGATCTCGGTTTATGCTGCGCTGGTCTTCTCGCTGCTGAGCTACCTGGTGGCGATTCCTTCTGCGGTGAAGATCTTCAACTGGACGGCAACGCTGTACAAAGGCTCGATACGCTATGACACTCCCATGCTCTACGCGTTCGGGTTCATCGGATTGTTTACAATCGGTGGGTTGACCGGAGTATTCCTCGCGTCGATCGGAGTCGATGTCCACGTGACCGACACCTATTTCGTGGTGGCGCACTTCCACTACGTAATGGTCGGCGGCATGGTGCTGGCGTACATGGGAGGCCTGCACTTCTGGTGGCCGAAGATGACCGGCCGTATGTATCCGGAAGGATGGGCCAAGCTTTCGGCGTTGCTGGTGTTCGTGGGATTCAACCTAACGTTCTTCCCGCAGTTCATTCTGGGCTACATGGGAATGCCGCGTCGCTACCATGCATATCCCCCGGAATTCCAGGTGTTGAACGTGCTGTCTACCGCCGGCGCTTCGGTGTTGGCACTGGGCTATGTCTTGCCGATGATCTACTTCGTGTGGTCCTTGCGCTACGGGAAACTCGCGGGGCCCAATCCGTGGAACGCGGTGGGCCTGGAGTGGATGACGCCGTCACCGCCGCCTACCCAGAATTTTGAAGAGACGCCGGTCGTGACCTGGGAAGCCTACGACTACGAGCATCAGCCGGACGAGGAGGTCCCCGTTGGCCACTAGCGATATCGAAATCGCTGAACACGCGCTGCAACACCACTTCGCCGACATGGACCAGCAGAAGGAGTCGTCCACGTTCGGCATGTGGCTGTTCCTGGTCACGGAGATCATGTTCTTCGGTGGGCTGTTCTGCGCGTACCTGATTTACCGTTCGACGTATTACCCGGCGTTTGTCGCAGGCAGCCAGACCATGAACATCTGGCTCGGGGCGACCAACACAGCGGTGCTGATCTGCAGTTCTCTGTCGATGGCGCTGGGCGTGCGCTGCGCGCAGACCAGCAAGACCAAGATGATGGTGGTTCTGCTGCTGATCACCATCGTGTTCGGATTCGCCTTCCTGGGAATCAAGGCCGTTGAATACCATGAGCACTGGACGAACCATCAGTTTCCGGGGCCGAATTTTCAGTTCGAAGGTGCGGAAGCTGCCGGAGTCAGTCCGCAGAATATCCAGATTTACTTTTCGCTGTACTGGGCGATGACCGGCTTGCACGCGCTGCACATGGTCATTGGGATCGGGCTGGTCACATGGATCGTGATTGCAGGGTGGCGCGGCGCCTATAGCCCCGACTATTACAGTCCGGTGGAGAACGTTGGCCTGTACTGGCACTTCGTCGACCTGGTGTGGATTTACCTTTTCCCGCTGCTCTACCTGATCAGCAAGAAACACGGCGGTTAAGCGAGGCCCCATGGCACTGGAAGAACATCGTCAACATGTCATAGCAACCAGCGTTTACGTGGGCATCTGGGCTGTCCTGATGGTGCTGACAGGCGTCACCGTGTTGGTGTCGTTCATTGAGCTGGGCGATTGGAACATCGTCCTGGCGTTAACGATTGCGACCATCAAGGCCACGCTTGTGGTTCTGTTCTTTATGCACCTGTACTACAGCTCGACGCTCACCAAGGTCACTATGATCGCGGCTATTTTCTTCCTGTTCCTGCTGCTGGCGTTGAGTATGACGGACTATCTGACGCGGGCGTGGCTGACCAATCCCGGGCATTGAGTCATAGGATCACATGAAGCGCTCCGCCGTGTGTGCGGGGCGTTTTTATTGCTCGCCAAACACTAAGCTAAGCGAGGGGCTGTCGCCGAATGTTGTGAGAGTTACAGTGCGTCGAAGTAGTAGCCGCGCCGGGCGCCTACAGGCAGTTTCTGGGGCCGGCGGCGAGTTCGAGTCGCAGAGTATGAAAGCCGCGTGTTGGTTCCTGCGGCTGAAATGAGATGGAATGTTTCCGCATCTGCTACTCCATACCCGAGAAGATAGCGGAGAGTTCTTTGTCGGGGATGGCCAAGTAGAGCCGAGCGCCAGTTCGCCACGCCGGGCCATGGCAATGGCATCGGGCATCCGGTGCAGGCTGCCTGTATCCTGGCCATCGCTCAAGAGCACCAGGGCGCGTTGGTGACCAATCTGGTCGCTGGCGAGGTCCGCTTTTTCGACAATCGGGAACCGTGCGGCGAATGGTGTATTCGGGTGGCCCGACGCAGGGTGCCAAAAAAATCAGACTGGCTACTGGGTTACCAAATCGTTCATCAAACCTTAATTATCCTGTAACAAGCGGGGATGTAACGTTGGCATGTGATGCTAGGACATGAGAGCAGTTCCAACAGCGTCGGCTACAATACAGCCGTGAAACAAACCATCTATGCCGTGGAAGACGACACGGACATCTCCCGCCTGGTGCGTCACCACCTGGAGGCCGCCGGTTATGGTGTGCGGTCGTTTCCGGCAGCGACCGGCGTGATCAGCGAGGCGGAAAAGCAGTTGCCCGCGCTATTTCTGCTGGACATTATGCTGCCGGGCGGGGACGGCCTGGAGTTATGCCGCCGCATCCGGCAAACGCCTGCGCTGTCGATGGTTCCGGTGATCTTCCTGACGGCGAAAACTACCGAGTCGGACAAGGTAATCGGTCTCGAACTCGGGGCCGATGACTATATTCCCAAGCCATTCAGCCCGCGTGAGTTGGTGGCGCGGGTGCGCGCCGTATTGCGGCGCTTTGAGCGTCCGCTGGCGCCCGCGATTGTGAAGGCTGGCGACATCGAGATCGATAGTGGTGGCATGACGCTGATGGTGCGGGGCGTACTGACCCAGACGACTGCTACGGAATTCCGCCTGCTGGAGTACCTTGCCCGGCATCCCGGCCGGGTGTTTACCCGCGACCAACTGCTCGACGCCGTGTGGCGCGACACGCACTACGTGACGCCACGCTCGGTGGACGTGTACGTGCGGCGTATTCGCGAGAAGATCGAGGCGGATCCCGACGAGCCACGCTGCCTGAAGACGGTCCGCGGAGCAGGGTATCGCTTCGAGGTCCCTAAACTGTGAAAAGCCGCATTTTTCTTAAGCTGCTCGCTGCTTCCCTGGTACTTATTGCAGCCTGCATGCTTACGATGAATGTGCTGATCCGGAGGGCGTGGGAAGGGATGGTGCAAAGCGAGATTGAGAACTCGCTGCGCCAGAAGACCTTGCTATTCGCATCGCGAGTAGCCGCCGCACCCCATGACTCGCTTCAGGAAATCACCAAGCAAGCGGCGCGGGAGTCCAATGAGCGCGCTACAGTCATCGACTCCAGCGGCAAAGTACTGGCCGATTCGGAAGCAGATCCGGCGACGATGGAGAATCATGCCGGACGGCCGGAGTTCGCCTCCGCCCTCCGAGGGCAAATTGGTACGGCGACAAGATCGTCCCACACGGTGGGGGTCGACTTCCTCTACGATGCGGCGCCAATTCCCGGAGGCGCGGTCCGGCTGGCACATCCCTTGTCGGCGGTTCGCGACGCGAATCGGCAGGTGCGCAACGACCTCCTGAAAAGCTCGGCGGTCGCGACGTTGATCGCAGCGGTGTTGGCGTTTCTTGCCACTCAGTCGATTGGACGAAGGCTGGCGCGCATTACCGACTTCGCGGAACGGGTTGCGGCTGGTGACCTCTCGGCGCGCATCGAGGAAGAATCATCCGACGAAATCGCGCATGTAGCAGCGGCGCTGGACAAAACGGCGCGCAAGCTGGAGGAAGGCTTCCAGACCGTGGAAGCAAGCCGTCAGACACTGGAGACGCTGTTGAACTCCATGCAGGAGGCGGTGATCGCGGTTTCGGAAGACGGCCGCGTGTTGTGGGCGAACCAGCGGATGGAGCGGCTGTTGCCCAGCGGCATCCGTTTGGGCGAACCACTGGTGAAATCGGCGCGCGACCCGGAGATCCTGGGGGCCGTGGCATCGGCGCTGGAAACCCGCGACATTACGGTGGCGCGCGCCGCCAAGATCTTTTCGGGTCGCATTTTCGACGTGACGGCCGCTCCCATGCCGGGCGGAGGCGTGGTGGCGGTGCTCCACGACCAGACTGACGTGGAGCGGGTGGAAAAAACGCGGCGCGATTTCATCGCCAATGTGTCGCATGAGCTGCGCACGCCATTGACCTCGATCCAAGGTTACGCTGAGACCGTGCTGGACAATGAAAGCCTGACCGACAGCACACGGGAGTTCCTGGAGATTATCCGGAAGAATGCATTGCGCATGTCACGCTTGACCGAGGATCTGCTAGTGCTTGCGCGCGTCGAGTCAGGCGAGCGGGGTTTTGATCTGCAATCGGCCACTCCACAGGAGCTGCTGGAGGAGGCGGTACAGACGTTTCAGGAGATTGCCGACGGTCGTGGCATCGAGTTGGTCGTCATGAACACCGCCTCGTCCACGGTGATGGTAGATCGCGATGCCATTCACCAGGTATTTGGCAACCTGATCGACAACGCCATGAAGTACGGAGAAGGCGGCCGGAAGATCCTGATCGGGGCCTGCGACACGAAAGAAGGAGTTCAGTTCTACGTACGCGACTTTGGGGCGGGGATCTCCAGCGAACATCTGCCGCGGCTATTCGAGCGCTTCTACAGGGTGGATAAAGCGCGCTCGCGGGAGTCAGGCGGTACCGGCCTGGGTCTGGCGATTGTCAAGCACGTGGTGCGAGCGCACGGAGGGACGATCAAGGCGGAAAGCGAACTGAATCATGGCTCGACGTTTTACTTCACCATGCCACGCGAGGGCGTCGCGGTACGGGCGTGAGAAGCAAAGCCCGTAGCAATTTCGATACAAACGCCTGTGAATTTAAGCTATTTTGACGATTGATTGATCAGAAGTTCACGCAAGAGGACTAATTTATCGCTAGTTGCGCAAAAACGAAGGGTGATCGGCCAGTTCGTTGCAAGCGCCGTTAAGCGGACGAGTCAAAGGCCATGCCACGGAAGTCGGAAAACTCATGAGTTCGGCGGAATCAGGGCCGGTCCCGGGCCCGGAAGCAATTGCAGCACATTTGCAAGAATTGACGTTGCGAGCCTGCGAGGTGGCACGAATCGCGGCGGGAATTGTCGCGGAAGGCGTCGCCACCGGAGTGCCCTCACTGCTGGAGGGAGTGCGCCAGCGGGAGAAGGAGCTGGATACCATCGATCGGGAGATCGATCAAGGCGTGACGTCGGTCATCACCAAAGTTTCGGAAGAGCAAGCTCGAGAACTGCTGGCCTGCCTGAAATTCATGATCGGACTGGAGCGCGTGGGCGACCTGCTGCTGAATTGCAGTAACCGCGCCGCGGCTGTGGGCAGCCGCATCGATCTGCAAGATATCCGCGACCTCACGTTGATGGCATCACGGCTGGAGAAAATGCTTGGGGATGTACACAGTGCCTTCAGCCAACGCGATTTGAATAAGGCGCTTGCGGTGCTGCGAGCCGATGCCGAGATGGACCGGTTGCGCAATCTAGTGTTCATGCGTCACCTCGACCAGCACGACACTTCTCCGCGTCAGGAAAGCTTCCACGTTCTGTTCATGACGCAGTCGCTGGAGCGCGCGGGCGATCACGCAAAGAATCTTGCCGAAGAAGTTTGCCACCTGGTCAGCGGACATACCGTGAGACACGTGCTGCGGTCCTACGACAAGCCGGTCGAGCAGATGTTCATCGACGACCTCAAGCGCAAACAGAAGTCACGGGAGACGCCAGCCGACGAGATGTGATCCCACATTGTGGGATGGCCAGGACGCCAGCAAGGTCCGTCAAACGAATCTCGCAGTGACGAAACCCACGGCCTCGGGAAACTCTTGTCGATGAATTGCCGGTGCTTTCCCACTTTTGTGGGTCTTCATTCCTTTTTCACTGCTTTGTAACAAACTTGTAACAGTCGCAGCGTAGAACTCCCTGTGAGCAGTTGTCAGGAGGAAACTACGTGATTCGCTCTCTCAGGGTGATTCTTTGCATAGCTGTTCTTACCGGCTGCACTCTGGCGCAGACGACCTTGAATGGGGCCGGCGCCACCTTCCCCTATCCAATTTACTCGAAGTGGTTCAGCGAGTATCACAACCAGCATTCAGATGTGCAGGTGAACTACCAGTCCATCGGCAGCGGCGGCGGCATCCGCCAGGTTCAGGCCGGAACGGTTGATTTCGGGGCCACCGACGGGCCCATGAGCGACGAGCAGATCGCAGCTTCCAAGGTGAAGGTACTGCATGTGCCAACCGTGCTGGGCGCGGTTGTGCCTGCGTACAACGTTCCCGGAGTGACCCAGGAAGTGAAGTTCACGCCCGATATGCTGGCCGGCATTTTCACGGGAAAAATTTCCAACTGGAACGACCCCTCGATCGCCAAAGCGAACCCGGATATCAAGTTCCCCAACCAGAATATTACGGTGGTGCACCGTTCGGATGGCAGCGGAACGTCGTACATCTTTACCGATTACCTCTCGAAGATAAGCTCCGACTGGCAAGGAACGACCGGCAAGGGTACTTCGGTGAAGTGGCCAGTAGGCGTGGGCGGCAAGGGCAATGAGGGTGTGGCGGGCATGATTCGCCAGCTTCCAGGTTCGGTTGGCTACATCGAGCTCATCTACGCCCTGCAGAACAAGATCAACTACGGCAGCGTGAAGAACTCTTCCGGACAATTCGTCAAGGCGAGCCTGGAGAGCACCACAGCAGCGGCGGCTGGGGTGAAGATGCCGCCCGACTTCCGGGTCTCGATCACGAATCCCCCGGGTAAGGCCGCTTATCCCATCGCAAGTTTCACGTGGCTGCTGATTCCCACCAATCCCGCCGACAAGAACAAGGGGAAAATGGTGAAGGACATGGTTCTGTGGGCGCTGGATAACGGAGAAGGCATGGCTTCTGCTTTGTCGTATGCTCCACTTCCGAAAGAAGTGGTCGACAAGGCCAAGGCCGCTGTCAACCAGCAGGTGAAATAGCTGCAGCGAGGAAAGTCTGGCAGACCAACTTCTGGCAGGACCCTGGGAGTTGGCATTGTTTTCAATTCCAACCGATTACCGAGCTG
>Ga0210406_10000899_pt1 | contig 38675 bp, 26 predicted proteins | sample IncBWC30MmetaG_FD_155454 | JGI IMG/M metagenome (GOLD analysis project Ga0210406, IMG submission 155454) | Forest soil microbial communities from Barre Woods Harvard Forest LTER site, Petersham, Massachusetts, United States - Inc-BW-C-30-M | ecosystem: Environmental > Terrestrial > Soil >... | reverse complement strand
CGCAAAATTGCCGATCGCCGGCGCAACCATCACCGCGGTCAGAGCGGATGGGGGTGCCATTCGCGCCACCATCTCCGGAAGCGATGGTGTTTATTCTTTCGCCGATCTGCCTCCCGGCGTTTGGTCGCTCACCGTGCAGGCGGAAGGCGCTCCCGACGTCACGGCGCCATCACTGCAAGTGACGGCAAGCCAAGCCACGCGCCGCGACATCACGGTGGCGGGAGCGGCGCTTGCCGCGGCTTCCGTCGCGCTGCCCGCACAGCCTTCCGCCGTGAACGCACCGGCGGGTGCGCCCGCGAGCGCACCCCCGAGCGTGGCGGTGCGGATATCCGAGGCACTTCAAGCGCCCGACCCGGCCCCGGAAAACGACACGGTCACGCCGCTGGCGGACGTCGGCTACATCGGCTGGATGAACGGCACGAGCCGCGAAAGCTCGCCGATATTCGACACGAAATTCTTTACGCCGGAAATCCGCTTCGACATGAACTATCTGCAATCGGCCAACAATCCGAAGGATCACACGATCTCCGGCTCGACCGAGGAATTCCGCTCCGGCGAATTCCAGATCGAACAGGTCAGCATCGGCGGCGACTTTCATTGGAACAATGTCCGAGCCCGATTTCTCTCCATGTACGGCATGTTCGCCGTCACCACACCGCGCAATGATGCGAGTTCAGCCGTCGGCCAGTGGGATCTGCAGGGCGCCTACAAATATTTCTCTGAAGCCAACGCCGGTTATCACTGGGACGTGGGGCACGGACTCAACGTGGACGCGGGCGTTTTCGTCTCGTATGTCGGCCTCTTCAGCTACTACAATTTCGACAACTGGACTTATCAGCCCTCCTTCGTCTCATCCAATACGCCATGGTTCTTCAACGGCTTGCGAGTTCAGTATTGGCCGACGCAGCACCTCAAAATCGAGCCCTGGCTCATCAACGGCTGGCAGTCCTACGCGAAGTTCAACAAACACCCGGGTCTCGGCGGCCAGGTGCTCTGGATTCCGAACGATTCGCTCAAACTGGTCTTCAACACCTATTCCATCGGCGAGGACAATTTGGCGACCGGCAGCGGCATTCCCAACAACGGCGGGGATCCAAATGCGCCCGTGGGCCAGCCCAATCCCAACGCGCCGTACATCAACTACGCGCACGTCCATCGCTTCCACGAAGACGACAGCATCGTGTACAAGTACTACGACAGCCAGGGTCAAAACGGGCATGGGGTGTCGCGGATGGCATTCTCTTATACCGTGGACTTCGGCTGTGAGTACGGCGGCGGCGTCAACTGCACCCATGGGCCCAACAAGGCAAACTTTTTCGGCATGATGGGCTACGACCGCACCTGGTTCGACAACAACCGGTACGCCGTGACGATCGGCGGCGGCTTCATGAACAATCCCGGCCGGTATCTGGCGCTGGTGCCGCCCATCAACGGCGCGACCGCCGCGACGGGTACGCCGTACTTCACGGAAAATCCGGGGCAGAAACTCTTCCAGTGGGACACCCAGCTGAACTTTCAATACATGCCGAACGACTGGATCACATGGTGGACGGAGGCAACCTTCCGCCACTCGAATGTTCCTTACTGGACGGGATCGCGGGGCATCACGCCGCCGACCGGCAATACCGGTTCACCGGCCTCGTTGACTTGCAACAACGGCAGTGTCGCCGGCGCCGACAGCTGCGCCTCCGAGGGCGGCATTTGGAACCCGGACCTGCGCACGCGCGAGATCGTGTACGGCGCGGGGGTGATGGTGAAGTTCTAAAGATTCCCCGGCAAGGCCGGGAAGCGCAACGCGGCCGGCACTGTGACGGATCACAGTGGACGGCCGCGGCGGCGGCGCGGATCATTGAAACATGGCGCCGCCCAAGAAAATTCTGTGTGTGGAAGATGACCTCGAAACGGCACTGCTGATCGCCGAAGAGTTCGAGGAGCGCGGCTATGAAATGACGCTGGCGCACGACGGACAGGCCGGGTTCGCGGCCGTGCTCAAAGCAAAGCCCGATGTCGTACTTTGCGACGTCAGCATGCCGGTGATGAGCGGCTTTGAATTGCTCGATCGTCTGGTCGAATTGACGCCGCGCTTTGCCTCCATGCCGTTCATTTTCCTGACCGCACTGGGGGATCGGGACAATCAACTCAAGGGTCGCCGGCTCGGCGCGGATGACTACATCGTCAAACCGATCGATTTCGAGATCCTCGACACCATCATTCGCGGGCGGCTCGCAAAAGTGGCGCGAACGGAGATCTGGTCGCGGCAGGTCGACCTGAGCGATCGCGAAGTCGAGTGCCTCACCTGGGCCGCGCGCGGCAAAACCTCGGCGGAGATGGCGCAAATCATCGGCACCAGCAAGCGCAACGTCGATTTCCACATCGAAACCGCCTGCCGCAAGCTCAATGTCGCCACACGCGTGCAGGCCGCGGTCAAGGCCGTTTCGGGCCGGTTGATCGAGCCTTGAAATTCCGGTGCCGCTCTTGAAGGACGACAACGCACCTCGCACGCACGCACCTCGCACAGACGCGCCGCGTGCCATCCGCATCCTGCTGTCCGCCGCGTCGCTGTTGTTCTTGCTGCTCATGATCGGGCTCGGGATCTTCAGCATGCAGCGCCTCAGCGACGTCAATCGCGTCTCGGACGAGATCCGCAACCGCTGGCTGCAGGACATTCGCTTGATCGGCGATCTGAACAACTACATGTCGGATTACCGGACCGCCGAGGGCACGCACCTGCTGTCGAATAGCGCGGCGGAATTCACCGCGAGCGAACAGGACATCGTCGGACTGGACTCGCAGGTCGCGCAAGCTCAGCGCGCCTACGAGGGGTTGCCGCACGAAGCGTCGGAGCAGCGGCTCTACGATGAGTTCGCGCGCGAGTGGGCGGCGTACAAAGCCATTGCGGCACAGGTGCTCGCACTCTCGCACTCGGGCGTGAAATCCGATGCCATCGTCAAGTACATGACGACCTCGCGGCGCGCCTTTGACGGGGCAAGCGACACGTTGGGGCGGCTGACCGACCAGACCGTATCGAAGGCCCGGCAGGCGAGCGAACGCGCCGCCGGCACTTACGTGCACGACCGGCGTCTCATCGTGGCCGCGATGATCGTGGCGACCTGCCTGGTGCTCGCGACGATCATTTACATCACGCGCTCGGTATCGCGCCCGCTGCTCAATCTGGCGCGGCGCATGCGGGCCCTCGCCGACCACGACACCCACGTCAGCATCCCCGGCACGCGGCGCGACGACGAGATCGGGGAGATGGCGCGTTCGGTCGCGGTGTTTCGCGACAATGCGATCGCGCTGGTCGAGAGCCAGCATCGGCTGATCGAACAGGCCGCGGCCCTCGAGACGACCTTGGAGAACGAACGGCGCGCCACTCTGCAACAGCGCAATTTCGTGACCATGACCTCGCACGAGTTCCGTACGCCGCTGACGGTCATCGACGCTCAGGCGCAGCGGCTGATCAAGCTCAAGGACCGGCTGGCTCCCGGCGACGTGCTGGAGCGTGCCACGCGGATCCGCAGTGCCGTGACGCGATTGACGGGCATCATGGACAGCTTGCTGGGAGCTTCATTGCTGCTGGACGGGCAAGCGGTCTACCAACCCAGCGACTTCCAGCCCGCCGCGCTGCTGCACGAGGTGTGTCAGCTGCACCGTGAAACCACGCGCAGCGCGGATATTCGCGAGGACTTCGGCGCGCTGCCGAGCATCCTGCGAGGCGATCGAAAATTGCTGTTCGCCCTGTTCAGCAACCTCTTGTCCAATGCGCTCAAGTATTCCGCGCCGGGCGACCCGGTCGAGGTCAGCGCCCATGGCAACTCCGGCGACGGCATTTCGGTGCGCATCCGGGATCGCGGCATCGGCATTCCAGAGCGGGACCGTGCCCACTTGTTCGAGCGCTACTTCCGCGGCGCCAACGCCGTCGGCGTCGCCGGCAGCGGTGTTGGACTTCACCTGGTCGCCATGGTGCTCGAGCTTCACCGCGGCACGATCGAGGTCGACAGCAGTGAAGGCGCCGGCTCGACCTTCACCGTGCATTTGCCTGCTTCAGCCGCCACCGGGGCCCCCCTTTCGCAACTAAAAGTCGGCGCGGCCTGACGGCGCACGCGCCGTGATTGATCCAAAGAACGAGGTCCATGAATGAGCGATGCCCCCAGCGAACCCGGGCAGCCCGCGAGCGGCCAGGAAGCAATCAGCCGCCGCGCCTGGTCGCGGGAGAAGCAGCTGCTGGCGGCCGGCATCGGCGCTGCCGTGGTGATCGTGCTGATCGTGGTGGTCTGGCTGGGCGGCACAATTTTCGGTCGGCGCCCGGCTCCCGCCTCCGCGTCGCCGCCGCCCGGCACTTTTCGTGCGTCGGCGTCGCAGATGAAGACCCTGACCGTCGCATCCGTCGGGCTCCACGGGTTCGTCAGCGAGGAACTGACCGAAGGAAAAATCGCCGCCAACGGCGATCGCGCGACGCCGGTGTTTTCGCCCTATTCGGGCCGCGTCACGCGGATTCTGGCGGGCCTCGGCGACACCGTGAAAGCCGGCGCACCCCTCGCGACGCTCGAAGCGTCGGAATTCGTGCAGGCGCAAAGCGATCTTGCGACCGCCGCCGCCCAGCTGAAACTTGCGCGCATTGCCGAGGCCCGCAAACATGCCCTGTACGATGCCAAGGGCGGCAGCTTACAGGATTGGCAATCCGCGCAGACCGACCTGACCGCGGCGGAAACCACGCTCAGCGCGGTTCGCAATCGACTCAGCATTTTGGGCAAATCGCCGGCGGACATCGCGGCGCTGGAACGGAACCAGGCAATCAGCCCGATCGCCACGCTGTCGGCGCCCATCGCCGGCGTCGTCGTCGATCGACAAGTGGGGCCGGGCCAGTATGTGCAAGCCGGCGGCGCCACGCCGCAGTTCACCATCGCCGATACATCGAGCGTATGGCTGCTCGCCAACGTTCGTGAGACCGATGCCGCTCTCGTGAAGCTGGGCCAATCCGTGGAGGTCCATGTGCCCGCTTACCCGCAGCGGGTATTCAAGGCGCGGCTCACGTTCGTCAGTGCCGTGGTCGATCCGGTCACGCACCGCTTGCCGGTGCGCGCGGAGATCGGCAACCGTGATGGTGCGCTCAAGCCCGAGATGTTCGCGAATTTCCGCATCCTCACCAGCGAGGCATCCGAGTCGCCCGCGGTGCCGCAAAGCGCCGTGGTCTATGAAGGCGCCGCCGCGCACGTGTGGGTTGTCGGCGCGGATGGACTCTTGAGCTTCAGGAGCATACATACGGGGCGCAGCAATGACGGCTTGATCGAAGTACTGGACGGCCTGAAGCCGGGCGAAAACATCGTCACGAGGGGCGGCCTCTTCATCGATCAAGCGGCCGTTCCGAGTTCCTCTTGAACGCCATCGTCAGCTTCGCGCTGCGTCAGCGCGTCCTCATGATCGTCATCTTGTGTATGGTGCTCGCCGCCGGCGCCGCGAGCTTTCTCAAGCTCAACATCGAGGCGTATCCCGACCCCGTGCCACCGCTGGTCGACATCGTGACGCAAAGCACCGGGCAATCCGCCGAGGAAATCGAACGCTACATCACGATTCCCCTCGAGATCCAAATGGCGGGCATCCCCAATGTGCAGGCCATCCGCACGATCTCGCTGTTCGGGCTCTCGGACGTGAAGGTGCAATTCACTTACGATTTCACCTACACCCAGGCCGAGCAATGGGTCACGAACCGCCTCTCTCAGCTCGGCAGCCTGCCGAACGGCGCGCAGCCGCAAATATCGCCCACGAGCCCCATCGGCGAGATCTACCGCTATCGAGTGGTTGGACCGCCGAACTATTCGGTCACGGACTTGAAGACGTTGCAGGACTGGGTGCTGGAACGGCGCTTCAAGGCCGTGCCCGGCGTGATCGACGTGACCGGCTGGGGCGGCAAGACCAAGACCTACGACGTCGCGATCGATGAGCGGAAACTCATGGGTTACGGCCTGTCCGTGCCCCAGGTCCTGCAGGCGCTCGGCAACGCCAACATCAACGTGGGAGGACAAACGGTGAACTTCGGCGCGCAGACCGCCGTGGTGCGCGGCGTGGGACTCATTCATTCGGCGGAAGAAATCCGCAATACCATGATCAGCGCCAATCAGGGATCCCCCGTGGTGATCGGCGACGTCGCCCAAGTGACCATCGGCAACATGCCGCGCTTAGGGATAGCGGGCTACGACGATGTCGATGACATCGTTCAGGGAATCGTGCTGATGCGGCGCGGCGCGGAAAGCATTCCCACGATCAAGCGCGTCGAAGCGGAAGTGGACAAGGTCAACGGCAGCGGGATCCTGCCGCTCGGCGTCAGCATCCAGCGTATCTACGATCGCAGCGACCTGATTCACGTCACCACACGCACGGTTCTGCACAACATGATCGCGGGCATCGTGCTGATCTTCCTGCTGCAATGGGCGTTTCTCGGCAACGTACGCAGCGCCGTCATCGTGGCCATGACCATACCGTTCGCGCTGTCCTTTGCGATCGGGCTCATGGTCCTGCGCGGTGAATCGGCGAATCTCCTGTCGGTCGGTGCGATCGATTTCGGCCTGGTCGTCGATGCCACCGTGATCATGGTCGAGAATATTTATCGGCATCTGGCGGAAGCCTCGGCGCACTTGGGGCAAGGCCCGAGCGCGTTGCACCGCATGCGGGTGCGCAGCGGATTCCGCGGCAAGACCGGCATCATCTCGGTCGCCGCCGCCGAAGTCAGTCAATCGATTTTTTTTGCCGCGGCGATCATCATCGCGGGGTTCGTGCCGCTCTTCACCCTGTCCGGCATCGAGGGACACATCTTCGGGCCGATGGCGAAGACCTACGCCTACGCGATCGCCGGCGGCCTGATCGCCACGTTCACGATCGCGCCGGCCTTGAGCCTGCTGCTGTTCGACGTCAAAGTGCAGGAGCGTGAAACGCCGGTCGTGCGCTGGCTGCGCCGTGCGTATGAGCCGGCGCTGGAATTCGCGCTGGCAAATCGCATCATCACCTTCGCGGGACTCGCGGCGCTCGCGCTGCTGGCCATGATCGCCATGCGCTCGCTCGGGCTGGAATTCCTGCCGAAGCTGGAAGAAGGGAATCTGTGGGTGCGGGCGACCTTTCCGCAGTCGATTTCCCTGGAAGACAGCGACACCTATGTCAATAAAATGCGGTTGGCCATGGCCGCCTACCCCGAGGTCGAGTCGGTGGTCTCGCAGCACGGCCGGCCCGACGACGGCACGGACGCCACCGGTTTCTTCAACGCGGAGTTCTTCGTGCCGTTGAAGCCCTCCGATGCCTGGCCCCGCGGAGTCGACAAGGAAAAGCTCACGCAGGCCATGACCCACGAACTCGAGCAGCAGTTTCCGGGCGTGGATTTCAATTTCTCGCAATACATTCAGGACAACGTCGAGGAGGCCGCATCGGGGGTCAAGGGCGAGAATTCCGTCAAAGTCTACGGCAACGATCTGGAGACGCTGGAAAAGACCGCCGATAGCATCGCCGCCGTGCTGGCCAAGGTGCCGGGAATCACCGATCTTGCGGTGCTGCATTCGCTGGGCCAACCGACCATTCGGATCGACGTGGATCGGGTGCGCGCCGCGCGCTTCGGCCTCGCCCCCGGCGATGTCAATGCCGTCGTGCAAGCGGCGATCGGCGGCCAAAGCGCAGGCGATCTCTACGAAAGCGCGAGCGACCGGCATTTTCCGATGATGGTGCGTCTGGCGGCGCCATTTCGGCAAAATCTCGACTCCATACGGCGCATTCCCATCGCGGCGCCATCCGCGGGCGGCGGCGTCATACAAATTCCGCTCGAGGATGTTGCGAGCGTGGGCTTGGTATCCGGCGCGGCCTTCATCTATCGCGAGCAACAGCAGCGCTACGTGCCCATCAAATTCAGCGTGCGCGGCCGCGATCTCGGTAGCGCCGTGCTGGAGGCGCAACGCGATGTCGAGTCTGCGGTGTTGTTGCCGGGCGGGTACCGTCTCGAGTGGGTGGGGGAATTCGGCAATTTGCAGGAGGCCATCGCAAGATTGGGCGTGGCCGTGCCGCTGTCGATCGCGCTCATCGTGCTGCTCCTGTACTTGAATTTTGGCAGCCTGCGCGATGCGCTGCTCGCCGCGAGCGTGATTCCGATGGCTTTGGTAGGCGGCATCTTCGCGTTGTGGGTCACGGGCACGCCCTTCAGCGTCTCGTCCGCGATCGGCTTCGTGGCCTTGTTCGGCATCGCGGCGATGGATGGGATACTGGTCCTGTCGTACTACCATTTGAGCCTTGAATCCGGGCTCGATCGCGCCGGCGCGATGCTGCAAACCTGCCGCACGCAGCTGCGGCCGGTGATGATGACCTGCATCGTCGCCTGCGTGGGCCTGTTGCCCGCGGCATTTTCCACCAGCATCGGATCGCAAGTGCAGCAGCCGCTGGCCCGTGTCGTGGTGGGCGGCATGCTGTTTGCACCGCTGTTGATATTGCTGGTGCTGCCCGTGCTGATCTTGAAATTCTCCCGGGCGCAGGAGTTGCCCCGGGAGTTGCCGCGGGAATCCGGCGCATGACGCGCCATGGCCTGCCACGGGTCGCGGCTGGACGTGCGCTTCGCGCCGGGCTCGCACTCGGCGCGGGACTCGCCCTCGGCGGCTGCGTGGGTCCAAATTTCCATCGGCCGGCGCCGCCCACGCCGGCGCGTTTTACGATCGAACCCCTGCCGCCGAGTACCGCGTCGGCCTCGGGGCCGGGCGGCGAGGCGCAGACATTTCTTGCCGGCGCCGACGTGCCGAAAAATTGGTGGACGTTATTTGGATCCGCGGAACTCGACGCGCTGGTCGCCGCGGCGCTGCGCGCCAATCCCGATGTGCGGTCCGCCCAGGCGGCGTTGCGTCAGGCGCTCGAGAACACCGCCGCGCAACGCGGCAGCTATTTTCCGACGGTGCAAGGCGCGTTCGACGCCAGCCGAAATCTCAACGCCACCGGCGTTTTGGCGCCGAATCTGGCTTCCGGAACCGCCTTGTACAATTTGTTCACACCGCAGGTCACGGTGAGCTACGTTCCGGATATATTCGGCGCGAATCGCCGGCAAGTGGAATCGTTGGCGGCGCAGGCGGAAGCCAGCCGCTTCCAGCTTGACGCCACGTACCTGACGCTCACGGCAAATGTCGTCGCCGCCGCCATTCAGGCGGCCGGATTACGGGCGCAGATTGCCGCAACGGAACGCGTGATTGCGCTGGAGCGTGAATCCTTAGGTGTGCTGCGGCGTGAACTCGAGCTCGGCGCCATCGCGGAGATCGACGTCTACGCACAGGAAGCGGCCCTGGCGCAATTGGATGCGACCTTGCCGCCGCTACAGCGGCAGCTGCAACAGACCGACGATCAGCTCGCCGCATTGACCGGCCGTTTGCCCGCGGAATTCACGCCCTCGAGATTGCAGCTTGAACAATTGGTGCTGCCCGTCGATTTGCCGCTGGGTGTGCCCTCGCAGCTGGTCGAGCGGCGGCCCGACGTGCGCGCCGCCGAGGCGCAGCTGCACGCGGCGACCGCGCAAGTCGGCGTCGCCGTCGCCAATCTGCTGCCGCAGTTCACGATCACCGGCAACATTGGCAGTGCCGCAACCGCCATGAGCGATTTGTTCAAGCCGGGTACGGGATTTTGGAGCATCGGCGCCAATGCCACGCAAACCCTGTTCGCCGGCGGCACCTTGCTGCACCGTAAACGCGCCGCCGACGCGGCACTGGATCAAGCCGGCGCGGCTTACAAGTCCGCGGTGCTGACGGCATTCCAAAACGTCGCGGACGCCTTGCATGCGCTGGCCGCGGATGCCGACGCCTTGGGCGCCGCCGGGCGGGCTGAACGTGCGGCCGAAAAAAGCCTAGAGGTGACGCGGCAGCAGCTTCGGATCGGTGCGGTGAGCTACCTGGCGCTGCTCAATGCCGAACAAACCTACCAGCAGGCATTGATCAGCGTGACTCAGTCTCGCGCGAATCGTTTTGCCGACACGGCGGCGCTGTTTCAAGCGCTGGGCGGCTCGGTCGCGCCGGACTAGCTCGGCACGGGCTTGGTAACTGATTGTTATCAAAGCAATTACCCATACACTTCCGGCACCCATAATCACATTCCCTCGAATCTGGTTCCAATTTTTCCCGAAAAACGCTCTTCTATAGTTGAGGGGCCAATTCTTTCTCAGGATATTCGTGGAAGCGGACGGCAAAAAAGCATTCGTGGCGGCACTGGCAAAAGAGCACGGCCAGGGGTTGCGTCGCTTTCTCGCCGCAAGGTTGCGTGAAGCTGCGGATGATGTTCCGGATCTCGTGCAAGAAGTTTATTTGCGACTTCTGCGAGTGCCGAATCACGATACGATTCGCAGCCCGCAGGCCTACTTGTATACCGTTGCACATCACGTGCTGCATCAACACAAAATGAGCCTATCGGCGTTACCGGAATCAGTGGATGTGATGGACGTACTCGCGGAAATGGAAGCGCATGTTGCCGATGACCCGGCGGCTCAACTCGACGTGCGCCGCCGCTTGCAAGAGCTTGATGCGTTACTCAAGGAAGTGCCGCCGCGGTCGCGGGTAGCGTTCATCTTGCATCGGCGCTTTGGTTTCACGTTGGAAGAAATTGCGGAGCAACTTGGCGTTTCGCGGCCGATGGTCAAGAAATATCTGGTCAAAGCGCTGGTGCATTGCAAACAACGCGTCGAAGGAATGGCGTAGTCGCGCTGATGAACAAACAGATCATCGAAGAGGCTGCGGAGTGGTTCGTCGAATTCAGTACCGGCGATGCCGATCGTACTACGAAACAAGCGTTCGACGAGTGGCTGCGCAAGTCGCCTGAACATGTACGAGTCTACTTGGAGCTGCTGCCACTGTGGGAGGACGCGGCGCTACCCGTGCCGGGGGAGCACGCGAGCCCCGATGAACTGATGGCATGGGCTCGGAAGCCTGAGAATATTGTTCCTTGGAGCGGCGCTCGTGACTCGACGGAACTTGGTGAGATCTCGAGCGGAACAAATCGGAATGCCGAACGTCCCCCATCGGGGTCTCGTCCGTTGCTGGCTCATAGCGCGTTGGCTGCATCCGTCACTCTGGCGGTCATTGTCGGCGGGTTTGTGCTCTGGTCGCTGAGAAGTGAGACTTATGCGACCGGCATCGGTGAACAGCGCATCATCAAACTCGACGATGGATCCACCGTGGAGCTCAACACCGGTTCGCGTGTCCGCGTCCATTTCAGCGAACATCAACGAGACCTCGATTTAGTCGCTGGCCAGGCGCTGTTCCACGTCGCGAAGGATCCGACGCGTCCGTTCATCGTGGCCAGCAACGACACGCGAATACGCGCAGTGGGCACCGAATTCGATGTCTATCGTCGAGAATCCGACACGACGGTGACGGTATTGGAAGGGCAGGTCGCAGTACTCAACAACAGCGCACGCGGCGACGCCGGCGACCTCGCGGCTACGCCACTGTCCGCGGGCGAACAAATCACGGTCACGGCGCCGATGGCCGCAGCCTCGCCACCGCTTCCGAAGCGTGCCAACGTCGTTGCCGCTACAGCCTGGACCCAGCATCGCTTGGTATTCGATTCCACGCCCTTGACGATGGTCGCGGCAGAATTCAATCGCTACAACACCCGGCACCTCATTGTCGAAGAGAAAGGCTTGCGTGAATTCCACATCAGCGGCTCTTTCGCCTCGACCGATCCTTCCTCGCTGCTGCGATTTCTTGAAAGCCAGCCTGGCCTGACCGTGCATGAAACCGCGGCCGACATTCGCATCTCGTCGCAATAAGCGAATTTGGCTGCCGCGATTGTTCGGGCGGTATCCATTTTTGATGCGTTTCTTCTCTTCTCCTACATAAGGCCGTCGTTTTGAAAGCGGTCGTGGGGAAGATCATGCGCTTAAGTATATGTGCGGCCTTACTGTGTTTGTCTGCGGCCGGACTCTCGTTCGGCGCGGATGCCGAGGCTGCAATTCGCAAGACGATCGATATTCCGGCGCAAGGCTTGGGTCCTGCGCTGAACACTCTCGCGAGGGAGCGCAATCTCCAGGTCGTTTATCGATCGGAAATCGTCGGCTCACTGCGGACGCAAGGTGTGAGCGGCGATTTGACGGTCGACGAGGCTTTGCAGGCGTTGCTCAGCGGCACGGGACTGACCTATCGTTATGTGGATGCTCAAACGGTGACGATCGTGCCGACGCCTACGGACAAAGTTACGACTGGAAGCGGCGGCCGCGAGCCGTTGCCGCAGTCGGCCGGCGAGGATGCGCGCGCGCCCTTACGATTGGCGCAAAGTGAGACCGATCAAAACTTCCAAAATACCGACACCAAGAACTCAAGCGCCGACGCGGTTCAAAATGTGCCCGGTAAGACATCCGCTTCCAAGGATAGCGACAAAACGGGGCTTGATGAGATCGTCGTAACCGGTACGCATATTCGTGGAGCGCCCTTGTCGTCGCCCGTGATCGAGATCACCCAGGCAGACATCGAGCGATCCGGATATGCAAACGTGGGTGACGTGATCAGGAGCCTGCCGCAAAGCTTCAGCGGTGGGAACAATCCGCAGAATATCGGCTCAACTCCCTTGACGAGCGACGGTTCCGATAACGGCGGGACTTCGCCCAATCTGCGCGGCCTAGGTTCTGGGTCGACGCTGACCCTGGTGAACGGACACCGGCTGGCAGACGACACCACGGATAGCGGCGTCGACATCTCGTTCATCCCGATGGCTGCGATCGAGCGGATCGATGTAGTCACCGATGGCGCCTCGGCTGTCTATGGAGCCGACGCCGTAGGCGGCGTGGTTAATTTCATTCTGAAAAAGGACTATGACGGGGCTCAAACCAGCGCGCTGGTTGGCAATTCTACCGATGGCGGTGCTCACGAGACGCAATTCAATCAGCTGGTCGGAAAGAGTTGGCACAGCGGAGGCGCATTACTCGCCTTTACATACGATAAACAGGCGCCGGTCTATTCCAGCGAAAGAGATTTCGCCGAGCTTGCAGCCCAACCCTTGGCGCTTTTGCCGGGGACCGAGCAGAAGTCGTATTTCCTGTCCACTCATCAGGAAATATCGTCTTACGCATCCGCGTTCATAGATGGTCTCTACGGTACCCGCTCACTGCACTCCGTCGCTACATTCCCCGGGTCAGGAAATTACGTCGGTTACGGCGATACCTCGGTAAAACAGTATGACGTGAACGCCGGAATCACTTTAAAGCTACCCCGAGACTGGCAATTGACGACCCTTGTCGGCTCAGCGGTGAATCTTGCTGCGGAAGGCTTTACCGGACAACCGATCATCAACGAAGATGGACGAACCCGCACCATCGAGGAAGATGCCGAAGGATCACTGTTTGCGTTGCCCGCCGGCTATGTGCGGCTCGCGCTTGGCGCCGGATATCGGCACGAGGCCTTTAATTTATCCGAGCCCGGTTTCCTGGCTGGAGGTGCGCGGAGCGTGAAGTACGCCTACGGCGAACTCGCGGTGCCCATCATCTCCGCAAACCAGAATCTGCGGCTGCACCGGTTGGATCTCAACATATCGGGACGCGACGATGACTACTCGGACACCGGCAACAAGTCAGTACCAAAGATCGGAATCGTTCTGTCCCCTACGAGCGAACTTTCCTTCCGCGCCACGTGGGGCAAGGCGTTTCGCGCTCCGCCTCTTGTCGACAAATACGGTCCCCTATCGCTTCTCGAGCTAAGCGGCTTCCCGAACCCGGCCTCGCCATCAGGAACGTCTCAAGTCCTGATCCCATCCGGCAGCAATCCATTGCTGAAACCTGAGTCGGCGACCACGAAAACCATCGGATTTGACTATGCGCCCGCGCCTTTACCGGGGTTCAAGGTGTCTGGGACTTACTATGATATAGCGTATACGAACCGGATCACGACGCTGCCGAATTTTTACGGTGCATTGGAGAGTCCGACATTCGCTTCGTTCGTCACACGCGATCCGTCGGTGGCCCTTCAGCAAAGCTTGATCGCAGCCGCAAGCGCAAGCGGCGGAGTCTATAACTACACGGGCGGCCCGTTCGATCCAACCCAGACTGCCGCGATCGTCAACAACTCCTATGTCAATGTGGCCCGTCAAAATTTGGAAGGCTTCGACTTATTGTTGAATTATAAAGTGTCCTTGAACCGGCAGACGCTGGACCTTTTTGCCAATGGCACCTATTTGGACTTCCGAGAAACTCTCTCGCCGTCCGCGCCGCAGATGACATTGAGCGGAACTGCATTCTATCCGCCAAAGATAAGAATGCGCGGCGGTGCGACCTGGAGCTATGGATCGATCTCAACCACGGGTGTGCTCAACTATATGGGAAGCGAGGTCAACACATTCGCTGCGGGGCAACCGCGCGTCTCGTCGTGGACGACGGTGGATTTGCATCTTGCCTATGCTCCGGTGTGGACCGGATGGCTCTCGGGATTGCGTGCGAGTCTTTCGGTTCGGAACCTTTTCGATAGGGATCCGCCGTACGTTCAGTATCTGGGTTCGAATTTCCCCGGCGCGAACTATGACTCGAATAACGCATCTCCCATCGGAAGAGTTGTGAGCCTGCAAATAACCAAGAAGTGGTAGTCATGCGCCTTGTTTGCCTACTTGCGGTCGTGATATTGCTCAATGCCATGACGGCGGCGCCCATGATTGCACCAGCCGGGCCCGTCGCAAAATCAGCCACTAACCCGCCGCTCGCCGCCGAGCATCTCATGACTGTCTCCGACGTCTTGAAGTTGAAGAGCTTCGGCGAGGTGATTCTGTCACCGGATGGAGAAACGATCGCCTTTGAAAACCATGATCCACTTGAAATTTTACATCAAACGATTTTCTCGCCTGTAGTGCGCTATGACACTCATTTGTTTCTTGCGTCAGCGGACAGCGGAAGAGTTAAAGAGGTGCGTGCGCCCGACGCCGTGGCGATGATGTTGTACGAATCGATCGATGGACGCGCAGCCAGCGGCTGGTCTGCGAATTCCGATGCCTTGGTCGTTGGCGTTGCGTTGAAATCGGGAGAGCTTCGCACTGGAGTGGTAAGTCCCTCGACAGGCCGGCTGACACTGCTGCCGGGCTCAACGCCCTTCAGCGTGGTTGAATTTGACTGGCTCATGGATGGACGTTTGGTGTATGTCACATCAGCGGGACGTACCGGCTTCCCCACTAACGAGGAGTTGGCCACCAAGGTCGCCGATCGCTGGCGGGCGACATGGAGGGGCATTGAGCCACAAGTTACCGTGAGCTCAGCCAATCCGTCGGTAGATTCTTCTCCGATACCGCCCCCCGGATCGCTGATGGCGGCGAACACCGCTACGGGCGAGGCGGTGAAGCTTGCGGGCGGCGACTTCCTCTCGCCCGCCGTCTCGCCGGACGGCGAAAGAGTCGCGGTCATTTGCATGCCCGCATCGATGCGCTCTCGCTTGGTCAGCGGCACATCCTTGGGGCTCAACATGATCGCCGGCGAGCTCTGCGTGTATCGAATTGCCGGGAACCGAGCCGAACTCGAGGCCCGCACCGACGGCTTCGTCGTGCTGCCCAGGCGCCTGACGTGGTCGCCTGATAGCAAATCGCTGCTAGTGTCTGCCCGCCGCGAGACCTCCGACCTCTATGACGTCGGATTGTGGCGGTACGACACGTCGAGTCGGGAGTTGCAGCTGCTGGCCAGTCCGCCTGGAACGGCTTATCGCGATACATCGGGAGCGGGCTTTGGCGTCGACATACTGCAGTATGGCTGGATAGGCGGAGAACCTGCCGTAGTCTCGGCCACCCCGTCGAGCCGCGCCGCTGCTCCCGCGGCGCGTAGGGAGTACGACTACGGTGAACGCCGCGGTCATCGGTACGATATATGGTCCCTATCCGGCGCCAAGGCGACAAACCTCACGCGTGTTTTCCAGTCTTCGATCATTGACTTTGTTCCTGCGGGAGACGGCGCCGCGCTGGTCGTTGCCGATGGTCGGCTATGGGAGCTTACGAGGAGCGCGCCGCCCAAAGCGCTGACGAAAGAACAAGCACCCCAGGTAAATGGTCTGCAACATTTGATCATGAGAACCTCGAATGGGCGAACGCAGATTCGGCTCAATGTCAAAGGCAACGGCGAAGACGCGGATCGAGACGCAATCTTTGACCTGCGCTCCAAGTCGTTTCTGGCGCCCGATGCCGCGCCCGGCACGGCGACGACGGTGGCAACCGCGTCCAAGTCAACGCGGCGCGCGATCGTAGTCCATTCAGAGCACGATGCCACGAGCCTGCTGCTGGCGGACGGCGAGCGTTTGACTCCCATCGTCTCGAACAACGAAGCATTGAATGAGATCAGCCTCGGAAAGCGGGAAACATTTGAGTTCATGCTCGGCGCAGACAAGAGGCTTGGGTATCTGATCAAGCCGCCTGGCTATAGGGCGGAGAAACGCTACCCTGCAATCATGATGGTGTACGGGGGCGCTGCCTTTGGCAAAACCCCGCCGCTCTGGACGCGTGCTGACACGCGATTCGCGTTTGACAACGGTCAGCTTTGGGCGAGCAAAGGGTATGTGGTCATTTGCCCGAGTTTGCCGATAGGCGCGGGCGCCGACACCGATCAGATGCGCTCGATCACCGATGGCGCTATCGCGGCGTTGGATGAATTGATTGCCCAAGGAATCGTCGATGGCGAGCGGGTGGCCGTCATGGGCACGAGTTTTGGGGGCTATTCCACCTTTGGCATACTCGAAAACGCGCCCGGTAGATTCAAGACCGGTGTTGCGGAATCATCGGGGATTCTCGACCCGATCCATTTTTGGGGGTCTCCTACCGGATGGGACGGGATCGCGGATAAATCGAAAGGCGACCCCGTTGAGAGTTTCGGCTCCGAAAGTTGGGTAGAGGGCGGCCAGATGCAACTCAAGACTCCCGTTTGGAAGAGTCCAGACGCGTATTTCAGATCAAGTCCTCTATATCACGCGGATAAGGTGCGTGTTCCGGTGATGATCGTTCATGGCGATCTGGATGGTTTTGACACGTTCAACGATGCGCAGCGTATGTTCGCAGCGCTGGTTCGCACCGGGACGAAACCGGTGCTTCTACACTACTGGGGCGAGTTTCACGGCATAGTCTACCCAGCGAATCAGATTGACGAGACCACTAGAATTTCAAATTGGTTGTCAAGTCACATTGGCAACTGAGTAGATGTCGAGTCCGCATTTCCAAATCACGGATTCGACGCCGCGGCTCGGTGGCCCCTGATACGGCCTAAACCTTGAGCAAGCGCTAGCTCAGGACCGAATCAGAGGTACTTGGTCACGCCCTGGAATTCCTTGATCAGGTCTCTGAACTCCCGCGGCAGCGCCTCGGAAGTCTCTTCCATGCAGTGGTGGATATGATCCTTGATCAGCTCTTTCTTGGCGTTGCCGATCGCCTTTTCCACCGCGTGCAGTTGCTGCGCCAGGTCCATGCACGGGCGGCCGGACTCCAGCATGTCGAGTACCGCGGCCAGGTGGCCTTGGGCGCGTTTCAATCGGGTCGTGATTTCGGGAAAGGTATGGCTCATGGGCGGTTTGTATCCTATCCCCCTAGACAGGATAAGGGAAGAGGCATAGCATCCGCGGGAGTTTGGGTCCGGGCGTGCCCTATGGAGGCGCCGCCGCGGTGCCCGACACCGATTCGTCATCGAACTGTCTTACCGTCCGCAGACACGATTTTCGGGATGAGCGATGCCAATACACGACCACAAGCCATCGTTTCGGGGCGGCGCCTTCCTGTGGGGCGGCATTGGACTCGGGCTGCTCCTGCTCCTTGCCTTGCTCACCCACGGGTTTGGATTGCTGGGGCGCGCGGGCAAGGGATCGGCGGAACCTCAGTTGATGGTGCGTCAGGGGGATAAGATCCTGGTCCCCGAAGGTTCGTCGCTGCGCAGCCGCCTGGGCGTGATGGCCGCAGCGGCGCAAGCCGTCAATCCCAAGTTGTCGTTGCCCGCCGTGGTCGAATCCGATCCGGCGCGCACCGCCGCTGTCCTCACGCCTTTGAGCGGCCGGCTGATCGCGCTGAAAGTCGCGCTGGGGGATCGGGTCAGCCGCGGCCAGGTGGTGGCGGTGATCGATTCGCCGGATCTCGCGCAGGCCTACAACGACAACGAGAAGGCCGCCGATTCCCTCAAATTGACCGAGAGAAATCTGGGGCGCCAGGAGGCGCAGAACAAATTGGGCGTGGCGTCGGACAAGGATCTGGATCAGGCCAGGAGCGATCATACCCAGGCGGCCGCCGAATATACGCGTACCCAGGCGCGGCTGAAAATGCTGGGGGTTTCCGCGACGCCTACGCCCGCATCGCGCCAGCTGTCGGTGCTGGCACCGGTGGGCGGAAGCGTCACCGCATTGAGCGTGGCGCCGGGCAACATGATCAACGATCCGACGCAGCCGTTGATGACCATCGCGGATTTGAGCACCGTTTGGATCACGGCCATGGTTCCCGAGAAGGACATCGCCGGGGTGGCGAAGAATCAAGACGCGCAGGTCACTTTGGCCGCCTATCCCGAGCGGCAGCTGCGCGGCAAAGTCTTGTTTCTCTCGGATGTCATCGAACCGGATTCACGCCGCGGAAAGATGCGCATCGCCTTTGCGAACGCTGACTATGCTCTGAAGCCCAATATGTTCGCGACCGTCGTCCTGTCGGTCAGCGCGCGCTCGCTGGTCGTTCTGCCGAGCTCGGCATTGCTGATGAATAACGACCGGACGAGCGTGTTTGTCGCCACGGCCCCGTGGACCTTCGAGCGCCGCGCGGTGGATGCGGAGCTCGAGGAGGGCACGTCGGTCGCCATCCGCTCCGGTGTGGCCGCCGGCGAGCAAGTGCTCGTCAAGGGCGCGATCCTCTTGAACGACTGATCGCAATGATCGATCAATTCGTCGCTTTTTGCCTGCATCGACGCATCGCCGTCATCATCCTGGCCGTGTTGCTCGTGGCTTTCGGCGTTTACGCCTGGGAAACGCTGTCGGTCGAGGCGTATCCGGAACTCGGCGATGTCGCTGCGCAGGTGACCACCCAGATTCCCGGGCTTGCGGCGGAGGAAGTCGAACAGCTGGTCACGGTGCCGCTCGAGCGTCAGATCAATGGCACGCCCGGACTATTGCTGATGCGCTCCTCCAGCACCTTCGGCTTGTCCTTGATCACGGTGCTGTTTCGCGATGGCTACGAGGACTACTGGGCACGACAGCGCCTGAATGAACGCATCGCGCAGGCGGTGCTGCCGGCCGGCGCGACCCCCTCGCTCGATCCTGTGGCGGGCCCCGGGGGCGAAATCTACCGCTACACGCTGGAGAGCGACTCCAAAAATCTTCAGGAGCTGTCCGAGATCCAGCGCTGGGTGGTGATACCGGCCCTGAAGTCCGTTCCCGGCGTCGTCGACGACACCAATTTCGGCGGCTTCACCACCGAGTATCAGCTCGATCTCTACCCTGAGCAGCTCGAGCACTACGGGCTCGGCATCGGCAATGTCATCGATGCCATCAACAACAACAACAGCAATGCCGGCGGCGGGCGCGTCTCGCGAGGCGATCAGAGCTACGTCATCCGCGGCGTCGGACTGATCCACAACCTCGCCGAGATCGGCTCCATCGTCGTCACGCAGGTCGGGGGCACGCCGGTGCTGGTGCGCGACCTCGGCCGCACGGTGTTGAGCCATCAGGAACGCGAAGGCATTCTCGGCAAGGACAAGAATCCCGACACGATCGAAGGCATCGTGCTCATGCTGAAATATCAAAACCCGTCGCAGACGCTGCGCGGCGTGCATGCCAAGGTGGCCGAACTCAACGCCAAGCTGGCCGAAGCGGGCGTGCGGATCGTTCCTTACATCGACCGCGACGAGTTGGTGAAAGCCACCATCCGCAAGGTGGGTCAAACCATCCTCGAAGGGATCGGCCTGGTTTTTCTCATCTTGATCTTGTTTCTCGGCAGTCCGCGCAGCGCCATTGTGGTCGCCGTGAGCATTCCGATGGCGCTGGTGGCGGTTTTTTCGCTGCTGAACCTCACGCATGTATCGGCCAACCTGCTGTCGCTCGGCGCGATCGATTTCGGCATCCTCGTGGACGGCGCCATCGTCGTGACCGAGGCGGTGCTGCGCCGGCGCGAGGCCATGCCCGATGAGGAGCTGAGCGAAAGCGAAGCCAAGGCCGCGACGCTGCAGGTCACGCGGCCGATTTTCTTTGCCAGCCTCATCATCATCACGGCATACCTGCCGTTGTTTTCCTTCGAACGGGCCGAAGCGAAATTGTTCACGCCGATGGCCTACACGATGGGCTATGCGCTGTTCGGCGCCCTGTTGACCGCGCTCGCCTTGGTGCCGGGCCTCGCGTACCTGGCGTTTCGCAAGCCCGGGCGGGTGTATCACAACCGGTGGCTCGAGCGCCTCACCATCCAATACGACCGCGTGCTCGGCAGTTGCCTCGATCAGCCGCGGATCATTTATGGCGTCGTGATCTTCGCGCTGTTTGCCGTGGTCGGCCTGGGGGCCACCGTGGGCCGGGAGTTCCTGCCGGATCTGGATGAGGGCGCACTCTGGCTGCAGGTGCAAATGCCCACGGGATTGGCCTTGAACAAGGCCAGCGACATGGCCAGCGATTTACGCCGGACCATCCTCAACTATCCCGAAGTCTCCTATGTGGTCACCCAAACGGGACGCAATGACGACGGCACGGATTCCTGGACCATGTCCCATATCGAGGCGCCGGTGGGCCTCAAGCCCTACGACACCTGGCCCGCCGGCGAAACCAAGAAGCAATTCGTCGACCGTCTGGCCTCGGATCTCAACAAGGATCTTCCCGGCTATTCCATCGGCATCAGCCAGCCCATCATCGACGGCGTCAACGACATGATCGGCGGCGCGCACAGCCCTTTGGTGGCCAAGCTCTACGGCGATGATCTCAATGAATTGCGCGCGGTCGGCGCAAAGATCGTCGAGGTGCTGTATGGCATCCAGGGCACCTCCAGTGCATCGATCTTTCAGGAGCCACCGATCCCGCAAATGGAGATCAAGCTGGATCATGAGAAGGCCGCCCGTTACGGGATCAATATGACCGACGTGCAGAACGTCATTCAAACCGGCGTCGGTCAGGCGCCGGTCTCGACCGTCTACGTTGGCGAAAGAACCTATCCGTTGACGGTACGATTCTCGCAAGACGCGCGCAATTCTCCGCAAGCCCTGGGTAACCTGCCGATCAATACCGCGAGCGGCGCGCAAGTGCCGCTGTCCGAACTGGCCGAGATTCGCGTGCGCTCCGGAGAGAGCACGGTCACCCGCGAGAATGGCCAGCGCAATCTCACGATTCGCATCGACAACCGCGATCGCGACCTGACCTCCTATCTTGCCGAGGCCCAGGCCAAGATTGCGTCGCAGGTTCATTTCGACCGCGGCAAGATCCGGCTGGAATGGGGCGGCCAGTTCGAGAATCAGCGGCGTGCCGAGGCGCGGTTGCTGGTCATCCTGGCGCTGGTCATGGGCATGATGCTGATTTTTCTCACCGTGGGCATCAAGTCTTTTCGCCAAGCCGTGCTGATTTTGGGCGTCGTGCCGTTGGCCATGCTCGGTGGCCTGATTTCGCTGCATCTCACGGGACAGAATCTCAATGTCGCGAGCGGCGTCGGCTTCATCGCGCTGTTCGGCGTGGCGGTGCAGAACGGCATCATCATGGTGTCCAATCTCAATCGCATGCGAAAGTCGGGACTGGAACTGCACGAGGCCATCATGCAGGGCGCGACCGAGCGGTTGCGGCCGGTGCTGATGACCGCCACCGTCGCCACCTTGGGAATGTTGCCGGCGGCCATTCACACCGGAGTCGGCAGCGACGTGCAGCGCGGGATTGCGACCGTGGTGGTCGGAGGACTGGCGATCTCCACGGTGCTTACCCTGTTCGTGCTGCCGTCGATGTATCACGTCATCGAGCATTGGGCCGAGCAGCGCCACGGTCAGGCGCGGTGGGGCCGATGAGATTCCATCGCTGCATCGCGGTTGCACTGACTGCCGTCCTGGCAGCCTGTGCCGTGGGGCCCAATTTCAAGCGGCCGACGCCACCCGATGCGCCGGGGTATGGCAGCGCTCCGCAAAGCCAGATCGCCGCCACCGATGCAGCCGGCGGTGAGGCGCAACACTTCGTCGCCGGAATGGACATCCCCAACCAGTGGTGGACGCTGTTCAGGTCGGCGCAGCTCGACCGCATGGTCGAGCAGGCGCTCAAGGCCAATCCGGACGTGGGTGCGGCGCAGGCGGCGCTGCGCCAGGCGCACGAGCTGTACTTGGCGCAGTGGACCAGCTTCTTCCCCGTCGTCGAGGGAAACTTCAGCGCCATCCGAGCCAAGAACGCGCTGGGAACGATCGCCAACCCGACCAGCCTTCCGCAAACGAATCCCTACTACAATTTGTATACGGCGCAGCTCACGGTGAGCTACCTGCCCGACGTATTCGGCGCCACGCGCCGCCAAGTCGAGATCGCCAAGGCGCAGGCCGACAGCAGCCGCTTTCAGCTCGAGGCGACGTATCTCACCTTGAGCAGCAATGTGGTCGTCACGGCGATTCAAGAAGCTTCGCTGCGCGGGCAAATCGCCGCCACGGAGCGGCTGTTGCAATTGGAACATCAGTTGACCGGCTTCGTGCAGCAACAGCGCCTCCTCGGGACGGCCAGCGACCTGGATGTTCTGTCGCAGCAAACGCTGGAGGCGCAAACGGCGCAGACCCTGCCGCCGCTGCAAAAGCAGTTGGGTCAGACGCGCGATGCCCTGACGGCATTGCTCGGAAGACTGCCCTCGGATGAGCCGCAGGAAACATTCCGCCTGGATGAGCTGACCTTGCCCACCGACCTGCCGGCGAGCCTGCCGTCGAACCTGGTGGAACACCGCCCGGACGTGCGGCTGGCCGAAGAGAATTTGCACATGGCGGGCGCCGCGGTAGGAATTGCGATCGCGGACCTGCTGCCGCAATTTGCCATCAGCGGCAACGTCGGGTCGAGCGCCTTGACCTTGGGCAACCTGTTTTCGCCCTACACGGGTTTTTGGTCGGCCGGAGCCTCTCTGACTCAGACGCTGTTCGACGCGGGCGCGTTGATCCACAAGAAGCGAGCGGCGGACGCAGCCCTCGATCAGGCGGCCGCGCAATACCGCGCCGCGGTCATTTTGGCGTGCCAAAATGTCGCTGATACGCTGCGCGCGCTCGAGTCGGATGCCGATGCGCTCAAGGCCAGCACGGAGGCGGAGCGGGCGGCGAAGAAGAGTTTTGAGCTGGCACAGCAGCAACGCACCCTGGGTACCATCAGTCTGGTGGCCGTGCTCAACGCGGAGCAGGCCTACCAACAGGCTGCGGTGAGCTTGGTCCAGGCGCGGGCGAATCGCTATGCCGACACGGCGGCGTTGTTCCAGGCGCTCGGCGGCGGTTGGTGGAATCGTACGGAGGAGCCTCGCTATGAGCGATCTGGTCCGAAGGGAAAATAGCGGCGGCGCGGCGACGCTCACGCTCAATCGCCCGGAAAAACTCAACGCTCTCGACAAGGATATGTTCGAGGCACTGGAAGTGCATGTCGAGAAACTGGCACGCGAGACCAAGACTGTTGGCCTCGTGATCTTACGCGGCGCGAACGGCAACTTCTCCGCCGGCTATGACATGCAGGAAGTGCTGCAGCATGTGAAGGCGCATGCCAAGCCCCATTTTCACTCGGAAGTCATTCAGAAAATCGCGAATCTTCCGCAGCCCGTGATCTCGGCGGTCCAGGGCCACTGTTCGACCGGATCGCTGGAACTCGCCTTGGCCGCCGACCTCATCGTCGCTTCCGAATCGGCGCAATTCTCGGACGTGTACGCAAAATGGGGCCTGACCCCGGTGTGGGGTTTGAGCATGCGGCTGCCGCATCGTATCGGCACGGCGAAGGCCGCGGAAATGATGTTCAGCTGCCGCAGCTATTCCGGGGCCGAGGCCGAGCACATGCACCTCGCGAATTTCTGTTTCCCCGATGAGCGATTCGAGACAGAACTGGCCGCGCTGTCCGCGGATATCTTGAGCAACTCGTGGTACGCCAATCAGGTCAACAAGCGTGCGCTCATTGAAACAGACGGCTTGAGCCTGAACGATGCTCACGCGCTCGAGCTTTTCAAGAACGAAGGCTTGGCGCCGGACGCCGCCAAGCGAATCGCGAAGTTCTTCTCGCACTCGTGAGGCCACACGCACTCGTGAGCCACGTGCGCTAGAGAGCCGGCAGCGCCCGTTAGGCCGGCAGCGGCGCCGCCGACTGTGCCGCGTCGTGGGCGCTCGAGTCGGTGCGCGCGACCAGCATCGATTTGGCGAACATCGCATGCAGCCGCCCGATGCCGCGCGCCAGATGCATCAATGAGGTGAGCAGCAAGAGGCCGCCCAATCCCAGGATGGGAATGCCAAATCCGGTGTCGAATACCCATTCAGGCTGCGCGGTGGAGAAAACCTCCACGCCGCCCATGCCGAACCATCCCGCTTGGGCGAGAACACCGATGATCGGCAGCGCAATGAGCGACAGACTCACCGAGAGTCCCGCGACGGCAATCACAAAATAGAGGATGCCGATTGGCAGCCTCAGGATGAAGTAGGCGATCGTGGTCCAGGTGCGGGGATCTTTCAACATTTCGCCGATCCGCGCCCAGAAACCCAAGACCTTGCCCTGATACACGGGCCGGCGCGGCATGCGCACGCCGGTCATCGCTTCGATCAAACGGCCTTCGGCCAGAGAGACAACGCGGCAAATCGCCATGAACAGGAGAAAGAAAGGCACGCCGATGATGAGAACCGAGAAGCCGGCCGACAAGGACAGGCCGGTTACCGTCAGCACAAAATAAATAATTCCCGTGGGCAACGCCAGCAACAGGAAAAATAAGGACGTGTAGGCGCGCGGGTCCAAGAACACGCCGAAGAATCTGCCCAATGCAGATTTTGCCTCCTTGCGCGGCGTTGCCATCGCGGCTTTTACCTTGATTTCCGTGTCGCGATACGCGCTCGCCACTTCGTCGGGCGCGCCGTAAGTGGACGCGATCAGTTCGAGCACATCGGATTCGGATTTGCCCGGATGCGCCGCGACTTCCGCGCGCAGATATTCCTCCGCGTCGTATGAAGCGTCTTGGATGAGCGCGGCATCCGCGCCGGCGAGCTCTTCGCGTAGTTGCCGTAGGTATTGATCGATGGAGCGTGGCGCGCTGCGGTTCATGAGGAATGTCCTGTTTCCAAAGGTTGTGTTTCTGTAAACCGATCCACGAAGTCGCGGGTGCCGCGCCAAATCTGCTTCCATTCAGCGAGCACGCCGCGGCCTTGCTCGGTGATTCGGTAGTAGCGGCGTGGCGGACCGGAGTAGGAGGGAACGATGCGACTGGTCAACAAATTCCCGGCCGAGAGCGCTCTCAGCACGGGGTAGATGGTGCCTTCTTTGAAAATGGAGGTCCCGTCGTTGGCCTGGGCTAACCGCTTCGCGATTTCGTAGCCATACAGGTCTTCGTCAGATTCGGCGAGCACCGCGAGCAGCACCAGGCCAACCAGGCCTCCGTTTAGCTCTTTTTGGAATTTGCGTTCGTTGCTATCGTCCATAGGCTAATACTATATAGTTACTAATACTATTTATCAAATAGTATTATCTGGCTTGCAAGACCGACCTGGAAAGGCCTGGATTTCCTGCCGCTCTCGGGCACACTGGGCACCCATTTTTTTACAGGGCCGATAGATATGTGTGGCATCGTGGGCGTGGTCGCGGAGCGCAGCGCGGTTCCAATCTTGATGGAGGGACTGCGGCGCCTGGAGTACCGCGGCTATGACTCGGCGGGGCTCGCGGTTCTGGATCACGGGCAATTGGCCCGTCTGCGCACCGTCGGCAAAGTCAAAGTCCTGCAGGACGCATTGGACGAAAAACCGATCCATGGATCGATCGGTATTGCCCATACCCGCTGGGCGACCCATGGAGTGCCCACCACCGAGAATGCCCATCCGCAGATTTCACGCGGCAATGTGGCGATCGTTCACAACGGCATCATCGAAAATCACGAGGTGCTGCGCGCGGAGCTCAAGGGCCTGGGTTACAGCTTCTCCTCGGAAACCGACACCGAAGTCATCGCGCACCGCATTCACCATCATCTTGGCTCCTCCGACAATCTCTTGGCGGCCGTACGCAAGACCGTGGCCGAGTTGCAGGGCGCCTACGCGCTCGCAGTTTTGAGCGAGGCGGATCCCGAGTGCATCGTGATGGCGCGCCAGGGTTGCCCGGCCGTCATTGGCTTAGGGGTAGAGGAGAATTTCGCGGCTTCGGACGTGGCGGCGCTGTTGCCGGTCACGCGCCGCTTCATGTTTTTGGAGGAAGGCGACGTCGCCGAGGTTCGGCGCCGGTCGGTCCGGATCCTGGACGCGGCGGGCGAGCTGGCCGTGCGCGCCGTCAGGGAAAGCGAGTTGCCGGCGGACGCCGTCGAGCGCGGGCAGTACCGGCATTTCATGCTCAAGGAAATCCACGAGCAGCCGCGGGCGATTGCGCAAACGCTGGAGGAACGAGTCGCCGGAGGAAAATTATTGGATGCCGCTTTTGGGCCCGGCGCCGCCGAGATTTTCAAGCGCGTCAAAGCGGTCCATATCGCCGCGTGCGGCACGAGTTTCCACGCCGGCCTCGTCGCCAGCTATCTCATCGAACAGATCTGCCGAATACCGGCGCGCGTCGAAATAGCCAGCGAATATCGCTATCGCGAGCCCGTGATCACACCGGATACTTTGTTCGTGACCATCTCGCAATCCGGAGAGACCGCCGACACCCTGGCGGCGCTGCGCAATGCCAAGCGAGAGCGGTATTTGTCGACTTTGAGCATTTGCAACGTCGCCGAGAGCTCGATGGTCAGGGAATCGAACTTGGTGCTGCTGACGCGGGCGGGACCTGAGATCGGCGTCGCTTCCACCAAGGCGTTCACCACCCAGCTCACCGCCCTGATTATGCTCACCATCGCGTTGGCGAAGAACGGTCCTGCTGCCGCCCAAGAAGGCGCCCTGGTTGCAGAGCTGCAGCAGCTGCCGGGACTGGTGGAAAAAACGCTCAAACTCGATGAAACCATACGCGCGCTCGCGGAACTCTTCGTGGAGAAGCATCACGCGCTGTTTCTAGGGAGAGGACCCTTGCAGGCCATTGCGATGGAAGGGGCGTTGAAGCTCAAGGAGATTTCTTACATCCACGCGGAAGGTTATCCGGCCGCGGAACTCAAGCATGGTCCCCTCGCGCTGGTCGATGAAGACATGCCGGTGGTGGCGGTCGCGCCGAGCAACGATCTTCTGGAGAAGCTCAAATCCAACCTGCATGAAGTGCGCGCCCGCGGCGGCAAGCTGTACGTGTTCGCGGACCCCAAGGCCGGCATGGAAAGCGGGGACGGCATCACGGTCATCAAGATGCCGGCGCACGCGACCGCGCTGCAAGCGCCCATCGTCTTCGCCATCCCGATGCAGTTGCTGGCCTATCACGTGGCGGTACTCAAAGGCACCGACGTCGATCAGCCGCGCAATTTGGCGAAGAGTTTGACCGTGGAGTAGATCCAGGCTTCGCGCCATTGAAAAGGTCCTGTGGACCGGCGCCCTGTGATGACCATCACGCGTTTGCATCGCCGATAGGACGATGATCCGGCAAAGGAAAGCGGTGATCAAACAAGGACGTGGGTTCGCTATGCAGATCCGAACGATTCAGTCGAGCAGTAACTCCCGACTCGCACGTCACCTGCGCATGGGCGCGCTCTTTCTCCTGCTGGCCCCAATCTCCGCCACCTACGCCGCCGTCTACAAGTGCACCGCGAAAGACGGCAGCACCACCTATTCCGACCAGCCCTGCGACACCAACGCGCAGCCCATTCAAGTCACCCCTGACGCCTTACACACCACACCCAAGTCCACGACGCAATCCGCCGCGCCAACGCCGAACGCACCACTGACTCCCGCAATGATCGCCGCGGCCCAGGACAAATCCACGCGCGAGACCAGTGCCAGTGTTTGTAGCATGAAGGCTTTCAACGAATGGATTAAGGCCCAAGGCCATCCATTGCCGGACCCCAATGTCCGAATGGCAAAAATGATCGAGATCCGTAATCAATGCCGGCGCCCACTTGGGTTATCCGACATGATTCCGCCTACCCCCATCGCAACGCCGAAGCCGATCCTGCAAGGGGCCGCCGGTGCCGCCGCGGCCGCCAATCTCGCGCAACTCGTGAAGAGCGGCTCGATCGAGCGGCTGCAAACATATCTTTCCACTCCGGGCGTGGATATCAACGATCGTCCGGGCACCGATGAAGCGCTGCTTGACTATGCCGCCGAACAGAACCAAGCACCGGTCGCGCGGTTTCTTCTGGAGCACGGCGCTCGCGTGGACGCCGTGCAGAACCAAGGTCCCAACGCAGGGTTTACCGCCTTGCACCGTGCAGCCATTGCCGACGCCGCGGAAGTAGCGCAGTTGCTACTCGCGGGCGGCGCCGAAGTGAATTTCCACGGGCCCTTGGGCATTACGCCTCTTATCCTCGCAGCTTCGAACGGCAGTCGGCGAACAGCGGAAGTTCTCCTCGATCACCGTGCCGACGTATCCACACCCGACGGGCATCGGGAGACGGCTCTCTCCGAGGCGACCGCTCGAAACCATCCCGACATCGTCCGATTGCTGCTGATACATCTGCCCGTGCCGACCAGCGTCACCATGAATTCAGTGGCCATGCGCGGCGACCTCGAAGCGCTGCGCCTGATCGTTAGACATGATGAATTGGTGCACGATGTCCGTGCGTCGATGAAGGACGAAGCTCTCCGCTACACGATCCTTGGCGGTCCCAACCAGATTGAGGAACGCAAGCAAATGATCGAGTTGTTGCTGGCCGATGGCGCTGACATCGACAACCAACAACCTGGTTTGGACGTGATTCCCGTCATGCTCGCCCCCACGCCGGCGATGGCCGAATTTCTGCTCGCGCACGGCGCCAACAAGAAGGCCAAATTGAGCGGCGCGCAACTGGCTCGCTGGTTTGTGTGCAACAACAACGGGAAAGATCCCCTAGGCGCACTTCAAGTGGTCGTTGCTCATGGAATCGACATCGGCGGCGCGACTCCCAACGGCGACAGCGCATTACCCTGCGCCACGCACGCTAATAACGCGGCGCTAGTCGCCTTTCTTCAAGCACACCAAGTCAGCGCCGGCCGTTCCAGTTCCAATCCCTCGGATGCGATGCCTCGCCCCGCAACAGTTGCGGCTCAAGCACCGAAGCTGTTCCCGAAGCGCCCATGCGTCCAACTCGATTCCATCGATAACAGCCAAACTCCCGTCGAGCTCTATTCCTCCCTCAATGACTGCGTGCAGAACAATCGCGATGCCGACGCGATCAGCTTGTTTATCCTAGCGGGAATGGATAGTAGCTTCGACTCCATGCGAGTTGCCGACAAAACCGCCGGTCAGGCGCGTACCATTCTGATCATGGCCCTTTTCGGCGAGATGCCCCCCGACGTGCACACTCGTTTCGAGACGGCGATGAAAGTTTTCATGGACAATCCATCTCGTCACGCAACCCTTTGTGAACAGGTCAAGAAAGTCGGGCCGCCGCAATACTTCCCCGCATACATGGTGAACCATGGCTTGGGCGTCATGCAAAGTGCACTGTCCAATCAAGCGCCGCCCACACCCCTCGACCCTAAATTCGACGCCGCCGCTGCGTGGAAAGAACTAAGCGCCAACTACCTCAATTGCGCCGACTCGAATCCTGACGTCGCTCAGGTTCCCGTTGCACCTGCCGCGGCGGCGCCGGCCCCCGGAGCAGCTTCGCCAACTGCACTCAATGTCGCGGCCGCGCCCAAACCGTCGCAGTCCTCAGCATTGCCCCCCGACGGCTGGCCAATCCCTCCTGAAAAGCACTTGGCCCTGATCAAAGCGCTCCCGGCAAACGATCAAATTATCCTTGAAGTACGAGACAAGGGTACTTTCGGCGCTCTTAACGAAATCGGCGTTTTCAACCTCACCACACATTCAGAAACTCGGTGGGACATCCTCGGTAACGCATTGCGTGAGGTACCGGCCAGGCGATTTGGTGCCTATGCCGACTGGGCGCCGAGAGGCCAGCTACTCTACGCCACAGAGAGTTCAGTACATTTGGTATCGCGCGATGGGTCGACCATCGAGCTGCACTTGAATATGCCCGGGGGGCTCAAGCCCCTTGACGGCATGACTGCCTATGCACTGTCACCCAACGCGCAGCAGGTCGCCTATTTGCTTGATACCCGAGACCTCAGCGACCAGCAGCAAGACAAACGCGGAAAGTTTTACAACGACCTTATGATCCAAGAGACGCAAGGTTCGCCTCCTGTGAGCATCTGGCGGGACGGGGCTGTCATCAGACCCACATGGCGGCCCGATGGCGCCGCCATTGCACACACCGATTCAGATCACAATCTGGTGCTTTCTGATCTCGCGGGTAAAACGCTGTGGTCGTTTCACCCGGGGCCTCCCACAACAAGCGGCAGCATTGCAGACTACATACTGGAGATCCGCTGGGACCCGAGCGGCAAGCGTCTCGCCTTCTTGATGGGCTCACCGATCCCTAAAATTTATCTCGTCAACGCCGACGGTACAGGAACCAAACCCGTCGAGTTCCACAATCTACTCGGCATGGATCGCGATCTATCGATTCGCAATTTCGCCTGGTCCCCCAACGGTCAGCAACTCGCCTTTCGCGCCGAAGCCGATTCCAAGTGCAACTATGCAGCGCTTGGGTTCAAGTTCGAAACAGGCCACTTCCCGTGTATCTACAGCCGGAACCTCTTCACCGTGAACGTCGACGGCTCCCACCTGAACAAGGTGACCCCAACCCCCGACTTCGATTCCGGCGAACTATTTTGGATTCAGTAGCGCGAGGATTAGAATTTCGATCGCGGAATCCTAAAGCAAGGAGGCATCGATGAAGGTACTGACACGCGGCTCTCTTATTCTCTTGATTGCGAGCACCGGCGCCTTCGCGCTCAGCTCCTCAGATGCCCAAATGGCCAAAGCCCAAAAGCGTACCGATCGAACCATCGCCGCGCTGGCCCAGATGACCGACGCCGATTCCTTGGCCGCCGCCGGACTCATGAGCATCGGCAACCACAGTGACAAATCTTTGGATTTTCTCGCACTCGCGACTGCTGCGGCACCGGATCGCTCGGATCTTCTATGGCTGCGAGCGATGCGATGCGCTCAACTTGCCCCCTGCGATCCAAAGCCCATCGAACAACGTCTGCGCGAACTCGACCCCACGAACGGCGCCGGCTGGTGGGCCGCCATGACTCGAGCCGCAGCAACGCATGACGCCGAAGGCACGGACACAGCGCTCGCAGCCATCAGTCATTCCCAGCGCGTCGATATTTACTGGACTACCCTGATCGCCCACTTGAGTCGCGCCGTCGCCAACACTAAGAAAATGTCGCTCGAACAGTCCGAGATTGAAATCATCGGCAATCTCGCCGCCCAAGCAATACCACCCTACCAATACATCTCCACCGGCTGCAAAGGCGAGCGTTTGCAGCAACCAGGCGTCACCGAGATCTGCCGCGGCGTCGCGAAGGCACTCCAAAATGGCGACACCTATGTGACCGAAATGATCGGGGTCGCCATCGCCAAGCGCGTCTGGCCCGAAGAGTCCCCAGAATGGAAAGCCGCCGCCGAAGAGCGCCGCGTATATGACTATCGATCCAAGCTCTACTCGAAACTCGAGCAGCGCGCTCTTACCCACCCGGAAGAGTATCTCACTCTCTGCTCGCAAAACCGCCGCGAATCCGACCTATTTGCCTCACAACTGACCGCTGCCGGCTACGACCCCAATCCGCCGGCGCCGCAAACTGAATGACTTGCCGACGCCAATCGCGGCCGCTTCGAATTCCATGACCGAAGGCCTGGGAGCGGTCAAAAACCGCCCGCTAGTACTGACCCCGGAAGCGGTCAGACGCCAGTGTCGACATTCCTTGCTCCGCAAATGTTAATTTGGCGTCGCCCATTTGAATAACCTCACCCGACAAACCCAGCAAGGGACGACCATGACCAGCCCTATGTATATCAACTCCGTGCCCGTGTTCAAGCAACTGCTAACCGCTTTGAAATCCATGCTGGCGGAGGCCAATGCGCACGTTCTCGCCAACTCGATCGAGCCAGACGCATTTTTACAGGCACGCCTTTATCCGAATATGTTCCCCCTGGTCAAACAGGTGCAAATTGCCACCGATTTTGCGCGCGGGATCTCGGCGCGCCTGGCAGGTGTCACTGTTCCCGTCTATGAAGGCAGGGAGCAGAGCTTTGCCGATCTTGACGGACTATTGGCGCGGACACTGGAATTTATTGATGGCGTCGACTCTTCCAAATTTGAGGGAAGCGAAATGAACGAAATCGTGCTGCGTCCTGGCACGCCTAAAGAAAAGAAACTGAATGGTCAGGCGTATCTCGCCAACTACGGCTTGCCGCAATTTCTCTTTCATGTCACCACCGCCTACGCGATTCTGCGCCATAACGGGCTGCCCATCGGCAAGCGTGATTTCATGGGGGTGTACTAATCCTGCCGCCCTTGTCGCCGTTTCAGAGGACAGGAGCGGGTTTAATAGGGTTCCGCCGGGAGGTGCGGCAGTCAGCTGGCTAAGGCGTCGGCCGCGATCTCAAAGGAGCGCAGCCGCGCCGCGTGATCAAAGATTTGAGAGGTGATCATCAACTCATCCGCGCCGGTCTGCTTGACGAAATTGTGCAGATCCTCGCGCACCATTTCGGGTGTGCCGATCGAAGCGCACGACAAGACCTGATCGAGGAGTGCTCGTTCCTGCGGCCCGAGACTCTCGACGTAGCCTTCGGCGGGCGGCTGCAGTTGCGAAGGGCGACCACTGCGTAAGTTCACGAATGCCCGCTGCATCGAAGTTGCCAGGAATGTCGCTTTACCCAAAGAATCGGCACCGAATACGTTAAAGCCCAGCATCACGTACGGCTTGGCAAGATCCCGCGAGGGCCGAAAGCCACTGCGATACATCTCGATTGCCGCCATCATCTGCGCCGGCGCGAAATGCGAGGCGAACGCAAAGGGCAGCCCAAACGCCGCGGCAACCTGCGCACCGAACAGGCTCGATCCTAGTATCCACAGCGGCACATTAAGCCCGGTTCCAGGCACTGCGCGCACCGCCTGTCGGGGCGAAACCGAGAAATAATCGGCCAGCTCCTGAACATCGCGCGGAAACTCATCGGGGTCTGAGGACAAATTGCGGCGCAATGCCTGGGCAGTGCGCTGGTCGGAGCCGGGCGCTCGCCCCAGACCTAAATCGATGCGCCCGGGGTACAATGATTCGAGCGTACCGAATTGCTCGGCGATAACGAGCGGCGAATGGTTCGGCAGCATGATACCCCCGGCGCCGACGCGAATCGTGGAGGTGCCCCCGGCAACATGGCCGATCAGCACTGCGGTCGCGGCGCTCGCGATTCCGGGCATCCCGTGATGCTCGGCCAGCCAAAAGCGCCGATAGCCCCAACGCTCCGCGTGACGCGCCAGGTCGAGCGTGTTCCTAAAGGAGTGGGCCGCATCGCTACCCTGCGTGATGGGCGAGAGATCAAGGACGGAAAAAGGCGTCATGCAGGGTACGGTGGGGGCATCCTCGAGCATTCTCAACCGACTTTTACAGCGATCACTGTCTTCGACGCTCGTCTTCCCGCGTGGCTTCTATGACTCGTTCCCGCATCTATTGCGGTTTGCAGCGGTACTCGGAGACATTCGCACTGAATACATTGCCGCTCAAGTCAACAGGCACGGAATCAGTAGGACAGACGTACAGGTCAAAGCCGCCGGTTTGATTGATCTCGGCACTCGAGAGGCCTGTATTGTCGTGATGGCCGGGCGCCAGGTGCATGCCCCCGCCCATCGCCCAGCCACCCGGTCGATGAGGGATGTAATTGACATAGATCGCCTGCCCGCAATTGTTCTCAAATGAAAGCCAATTGTAGTTGTTTGGATCCCAAAACTGGCGCACACACGAAGTAGCAAGCGGCGTCGAATACTGAATAGCAGCTGAACCCGCTGAGATATTGGAAACGCTACTCACACTCGAAGAGCCGACACTGGGTGGCGCCCCCGTCGACGAAGTCGCAAGCTGTGTCGGACGCTGATAAGTCGTCGCCGGCTCGACGACAGATTTCGATCCTTGACCAGTCGGCGGTTGTGTCGTTCGTTGAGAAGCGAGACGCATCTGAGCGTCCCGCTGCTGCCGCGCGGCATTGGCATCCCCGATCGCTCTAATGGCTGCGGCTTGCTGGTTGCCAGCGTTCAGAATCGCATTCGGGTCCGACCCACCCGGCATACCGCGCAATGTATCCAACAGCGCATTTCTGTAGGCGGCGCTCTCGGCTCGCGCTTCTTCCAGTTCTCGAGCGCTTTTGGCTCGAAACTCTTGCAGTGCTTCGTGTCGTTCGCTTTCCGCCCGGTCAACAGCCGCCATATCGACCGTTGCGCCAAAGGATTGCAAAAATGCGCACGATTCCCTGTCGTGAATCAAACTACACGAGGTGTACATGATTCTAACCAACCGACGAGGTTCAAAACCAAACAACTTGACCGGATCATTGTTGTAGATTTCAAGAGCACGTAGGTCATTAAAAAAAGTTCCATCTCGTCCAGTCATCGCGCGAACACACCCATTCACGGGCGTCCCTACTCTTTCATCTTGGGAGTAGCACCCAGGCGCTAAGTCCCAGACCGCTCTCGCGGCTTGAGCGTTGCCAAGCCCATAGAGGACACGGCCCAACAGTCCACAAGTTCGCCCTTCGTCACCCTTATCAGCCGAGGCGGCATACACGCCGCATCCACGCAGTAGCGCCGACACAATGTAATTGAGGTTGGCGCTGTTTGAAGGGTTAGCCAGTGCCTCCCGGCCATAGGCTACAAACAATTGAAAGCAAGCTTTTTCACCACGGTCGTTATCAACGACGTCGTCCCGCGATTTCGTCCCGTTACATGCCTTGTACCATTCCGCATCACGCGCGTCATGACCTGTAAAGTTCGTTCCCTTCGGATCGACTTTGATTGCATCTGCATTCTGTAATAGCTCAATCACGCGTGCAGACGACATGGACCCGAATTCGGTGACGATGGAGGCGGCCACCTGGGTCGCCGCCAAATCAGGAGCATCAAGGCCCAGCGTATCGTTGGTCTCATTCGGTCTGTAGGTAGCTACGGCGATGCGAACTAGTCCTGCATTACCATTCCATTCCTGGTCTTTATAATGCGTCGAATGCTTTCGATACCAAAGAATTGCCTGCTGATAATCCTTCTTGTTTTCGGCGGTACTGCCCAGAAAGTTCTGCGCTGAAACATTGCCGGCCTCCGCAGCTTTACGTTCCCACACCAGGAACTGGGCAGGGTCACTCTGCGTACCAAACCCCGTTTCAAATGCGACCGCGAGCTGTCCCATGGCAGCGGCATCACCGCTTTCAGCGGCGCGCTTGATTTGCGCGAAAGCTCGCCCTGACCAAAGATCAGCCTGATTCTCATCTTTCGCGGTCCCCACGCCAGTTTTATACATCGACGCCAAACTCGCTTCGGCGTCCAAATTGCCTTGGTTTGCCGACTTCAGGTACCACGTCAGTGCCTGTGCTTGGTCTCGAGTAACACCGAGCGCCCCTGATTGGTAGAGCCGTGCAACATGCATTTGGGCAACCGCATCTCCCGCGTTGGCAGCTTCGAATACCTGCTCTCGATTGGTCCAGTCGATGGTCGGTTGCACGGGCGTATCAGCGACCGCTTGCATTTGCCGAGCCCTTGACAGCGGCAAACCGAAGGAAATGAGGAATGCTACCGCCGTTAGAAACGACAGGGATACACTTCGAGGCATGCTTCTTTGTTTCCCACCGGCGCGAGCGCGGTTACCAATAGTTTGAATGACCGGAGCCGAATTGAGGGTACTTTCAGCCTCCGATTTTGGCAGGGTCAATCGCAAAGGAACAATGACGCCGTTCACAGAGCTGTCGCGGCATGCGATAAGCCGATCCGGTTTTCAATTGTTGAGCAGATGGCCAGCGGTCGGGTGAAGGGTTGGGTGTCGAGACAGCTGGCCGCATTTGCGGCGAATCACGCGCCCAATTGATTCGCAAGATCCAAGACTGAAGTAGCCAGCACATCCACGGAGTATTTTGGCGTGCTTTCGCTGACACCGGGACGTTCTTCTGGCCGTGCAATAAACGCCGTCCGCAGTCCACTGGCCGCTGCCGCTCTGAGATCGTCGCTGTGAGCAGCACACATAATGCACTCGCGCGGCTTCAGATCAAATGCTTCAACCGCGGCGAGGTAAACCATAGCCTTCGGCTTATAGTCCCTCGCCAGATCGGCACCCAATATCGCATCCCAAGAAAAGCCATTTCTTCGCGCGAGGTCCGACATGATTGCAATGTTGCCGTTGGACACGGGGGCAATGAGAAAACGCTTTCGCAGCCTGGAAAGACCAGTGGGAACATCCTCCCAGGCATCGAGGCGATGCCACGCCAACGTTAGCTGGTCTAGTTCCGATGCCTGAAGTTCATCGAGTCCGAATTGTGGAAGGATCTTTTGCAGCGTTTGCCGGTGAAGCACATCAAGCTTCGTGTATGGGATCCGGCCGGAACGGACTGCTTCCATACCCGGTTGATATTGATTGCGCCACGCGTCGGCGAAGGCAGTCCACTCCAGGGAATGGCCGAGAGGCTTCAATATGGATTTCGCCTCGCGCGCCACCCCGGTCCGCCAGTCAACGAGCGTGCCGAAAACGTCAAAAAATAACGCTTTGACTCCGTTTGGGGACGTACGGTTTACAATGCCCATCGCCACCCATCCGAACGCATTAAGCTCACCTGAACCTTTCAACTCAAAGGGGGACGTCATGAAGTCGATACCGATCGGGGCAGCGGGCTCGTACAGTCTTGTCGTCACGCCCGAGCACCTCGCCGGCCGCTTCAAGGATGCTACATTGCCTCCGGTCCTGGCAACGCCCATCATGATCATGATCATGGAAAACGCGGCGCTCAACGCGATCAAGCCTTATCTCGACGCCGGCGAAAGCGCGCTCGGCACGCGCGTCGACGTACGGCACCTGGCGGCGACGCCGGCTGGTCGATGCATCACGGGCGAAGCAAAAGTGACCAACGTTGACGGGCGGCGCATCGAGTTCTCCGTTCGCGCAGCCGACGGGCAGGAGGAGATTGGAGTCGGCACACACGAACGCGTGGTGATAGAGCTGACAAGGTTAGCGGAACGCATGAAGGCCAAATTCGGCCAGTGATGCAATGATCGCCATCGCGTTTTCCTGGCGCAATACTCTATGAGAAATCGAAAGCCCAATTACGTCCTGCTATTTTCCTATGGGACCCTGCAGGACAAAGCCGTGCAAATGGCGAACTTCGGACGACGGCTTTCGGGTCGCCCCGACTCACTGGCCGGCTACGCACTGCGACCCATCTTGATTGAGGATGCCGCGGTCGTGGCGTTGAGCGGTAAATCGCAACACACGATTGCTAAGCGCAGTCCCAATGCCGACGATGAGGTGACCGGTATGGTGTTTGAAATCACCGCGGAGGAACTCGTTGCCGCGGATCGATATGAAGTGGCCGAGTACACCCGTGTCGAGGCAACACTCAAGTCGGGGGTGAGAGCCTGGGTTTACGTTGCGGCGTGAGACGGAAATGCATGCGTCGCGTCGATGTTTCGCTGCGCGCGGATCGGCGGCATCATTTCAGCCCATAGGTATCGCGAATCAGATATTCGGCGAGGACTTGAGGCAGGAACGGCCGCACAGCGTTAAAGGTTCGTTGCAGCGCGTTCGCTCGCGGATATCGCAAAGCGGGGCGGCGGCTTTGAAGAATTGTCACGACGGCGGCAATCACCGGCGACAGGTCCTGGTTCGCTTGCTCATCGTGGGCCATGGTTGCGATTGCCCGCATCGCCGGCTCGTAGTAAGGCGAAGCTGGAATGGTCTCGTTCGTCATGCGCCGGTTTGCAGTGAAGGATGTCGCGAAATCGCCCGGCTCGATCATCGATACGGAAATGCCGAAGGGGCGAACCTCCATGCGCAACGCTTCGGTGTAGGCCTCGATCGCGAATTTGGTCGCGCTGTAGAATCCCTGAAAGGGCAACGGAATTCGCCCCGCGAGCGAACTCATGTTGATAATCGTGCCGGCGCGCTGCGCGCGCAGGTGCGGCAGGACCGCTCGGCAGACGCGGTGAAGCCCGAAGAAATTGGTGTCGAACTGCGCTTGCGCTTCCGCCGCCGTGGTGTCCTCGATCGCGCCGGCAATCCCGAAGCCGGCGTTGTTGATCACGGCGTCGATTCGCCCGGCGGCTCGGATCACCTCGGCAATGCCGGCATGCACGGACTCATCCTGAGTGACGTCGAGAGTGAGGGTCGCGAAGCCAGCCGCCGCGCCAGGCGACCGCGCGGTCCCGAACACGCGGTGGCCCTTCGCGGCGAGCGCCTTGGCGATCGCACAGCCAAAACCAGAACTCGCGCCGGTAATCAGGATCACTTTGTTTGAGTCGCTCACGCCTTTCCTTCAACGGATCACTGAATCAGCAGCAAGCCGCGCTTCTTTTGAGCAGTGGAGTCGACGGTGTTCATGGCTTCATGCAGTCGCGCCCAATCCGGACACCGCACTTGGAACGGCTCCGCCTCGCTTCAGAATACATCGGATTCAGAAGTTCCCGGATACAATTGGTTTCTCCACCCGGGGGCACATGATGCT
>Ga0210406_10000898_pt1 | contig 38685 bp, 30 predicted proteins | sample IncBWC30MmetaG_FD_155454 | JGI IMG/M metagenome (GOLD analysis project Ga0210406, IMG submission 155454) | Forest soil microbial communities from Barre Woods Harvard Forest LTER site, Petersham, Massachusetts, United States - Inc-BW-C-30-M | ecosystem: Environmental > Terrestrial > Soil >... | reverse complement strand
GCGGACGCAGCAGCACGCCTTTGACGACCGAGAATACAGCCGTGGTGGCGCCGATTCCGAGCGCGAGCATCAGCACGGCCGCGGCCGTAAAACCAGGCGACTTCAGCAAAAGGCGGATTGCGATCCGTACGTCACGGAAAGGCATCAGCACCGGCTCCTTGCGAAATGAGCTGAGTCAGTAACTCGCAGCACCCACATCTCCATAATACGGTTTAGGCTAAGTGATTGTTCCTTCAAGACCTAGAGGGCCGGTTGGAGATAGCGGACCGGTGAATGCGGCCGTATTTCGAAACACACTGTCCAAGAGTGGACATACCTTCTCTGCTACTCCAGAAGCTGATCCGCGCCCGCCCTTCGGATTGCCCGTTGCGGCTCTGCTCCGGTAACGAGGTTAACCGCTAGTAATCCGCCCTGAACTGAAGAGACAAAACTGGCCGCCTGAGAATTTGCTGATCGAGTGGCGAAGTCGCCCGGGCAGCGGATTCAATCTGTCAACCGTGTGTTTGCTCTGGCACCTACGATTGATCGTAGCGGCGGATGAGGAAAGACTCTCAAGGAACGAGCGGTATCGCACCCCGACGGATCGATTAAACCCCAATCGAGGCTCAGAGCAATACCAGGCAATGAACCTGTCGGTGGCGTGTTTATAGCTCCGACGGGAATGTGCAGACGCCAGCACGTTGAGCACGGCCATCTTCGATTGCCGCTGTGGCGGACAGCCGGTTCCAGACCTGGCAGGTGGCTGGTGACCGAGGTGTTCAAAGAATGCCATAATCATGCCCGTGTACATCCTGGGTTTAAAGGAAGTGCGATGCGTATCTTCCTCAGTTACGGACACGACATCTATGCATCGCTCGCGGAGCGCATCAAGCACGACCTTGAGGCGCTAAATCACGACGTTTGGTTCGATCTCGATCGCCTGAAAGCGGGGGGCGACTGGGAGCGTTATATCGAGCAGGGTCTCGAGTTTGCATCGGCTATTCCCGGTGCGGGTCGCTTCCTGTTGCTGATGACGCCTCATTCCGTGCGGCGCCCCGATGGTTACTGCCTGAATGAGATCGCACGAGCCCTCGGTCGCGATTTGCCCGTAATTCCCGTGATGGTCTCCGACGTGGAACCTCCGCTCTCAATCTGTCGCCTTCAATGGCTCGATATGCGGCGGTGCTTTCCCGCCCAGGACCATGAGCAGCAATACACACAACATTTCGAACAGCTTGTAAATACCCTTCAACAAAAACAGGTTCCCTTCGAAGGCGTGCAGCAAAGATTGCTGAACTACCTCCAGCCGATCAGCTATGGCGACGATCTTCGACGTCATCTATCACGCTTCACCGGTCGCGAGTGGCTGCAAGTGGAGGTGGAACGATGGCTTGCGAGCAAGAATCAGACACTCTGGATTACTGGGGAAGCTGGCGTCGGCAAGTCAGCCATCGCAGCGTGGCTCTGCGACAAGAGACCCGAGATCGCAGCCTACCACTTTTGCCGTTTCGGCAATAGAGAACGAACCGACGCGCGCCGCGCTCTCTTCTCATTAGCTTACCAACTCGGAACCCAGCTTCCCCTATATCGGGACCGCTTGAACGCTTCCTGGCTCGATAAGATCGCTGCTGAAACAAATGTGCCCGCAATTTTCGACGAGCTGTTTGTGAACCTCTTAAACGATGCCAAGCCCATTACGGACAGGCCGCACGTCCTGCTGATTGATGCGCTGGACGAAGCCACCAGCAATGGCAAGAACGAACTGGCATCCGTGATCGGCCGCGAGCTCGGCCGCCTGCCTTCGTGGGTACGCGGAATCGTCATCAGTCGGCCGCATGAGAAAGAGATAAATTTCGCTTTCCAAGCCCTCGATGTCTGGAAGCTGGATGCGGGCCGGGAGGAAAATCTTCGAGATATCCGCGCTTACCTCGATCGCGAACTGCGACCGTTCACCGAAGGCGCAGCGCCACCGGAATTAACCGTTCAACAGATCATCAACAAGAGCGAAGGCCTTTTTCTCTACGTGAGCTGGGTGCGCCAAGAGCTGGAAGATGGTCGCCTTTCTTTGAAGGACGTTGAGATGTTTCCGCAAGGACTTGGCGGGATTTATGGGGAATTCTTCCAGCGGTACTTTCCTGATCTTCACGAGTACAAGACCCTTTGCCGCCCAGCACTTGAGGCCATCTGTGCCGTCCGTGAGCCGATCGAGCGCAGCAGCCTCGCCTCTCTACTGGATCGATCCGAGTATGAAATGCGAGAACTGATGGCGCGGCTCGGCTCGTTGTTCCCCGTGGTCGATGGAAGGGTCAGACCATTCCACCAATCCGTGCGCGATTGGCTGGTCGATCCAACTCGCTCCGGTGACTATTGGATCGATGCGAGTGCGCAAGAGCAACGCCTCGCTGATTTAGCCTGGCGCGAGTATCAGGCTGGCGTGAACACGATGGGGCAATATTGCATAAAGCACGCGCCTTTCCATCTTGCAACTTGCAAGCGAAGAAACGAACTCCAGAAACTGCTGATTGACCCCGCCTGGATGCAGGCCAAGCTTCAAGCCTCCGACGTTGTGGCTCTGCTGGGCGACTACGACCTCGCTCTAAGCGTGATTGCGGCTGATGTCAGCGGCGCGGCAGTGAAGAGAAAAGACCGCGGGGGATCTCTCCTCCGCCAGGTTCAGCACTCGCTCCGGGTTTCGGCGCAGGTGCTGGCTCAAGACAACGGTCAGCTTGCGGCCCAGCTTCTGGGACGCATCGCTGAAAAGCAGTTCCGGAAGACGATCCTGCAGTGGTCCGCGGCGATTCCACAGCCATGGTTGAGACCCATAACCGCATCGCTGGCGGCAGAACAGTCGACACGTTGGCTGAAGCCCTGGGGGGAGACACTGAGCCAAGTGGCTTTCACAAGAGACGGACGGTGGGCCGCGCATGTTTCCGGAACATTCGGCGGGGAACAAAGAAACGTCGTGCTGTGGGATTTGACGGAATGGCGATCGCTCGGTTCGCACTTTCGAACCCTGGCCCGGTTAAATCCCTTTGCATTGGCGATCAGCAATGACGCACGCTGGTGCTTATATGCAGATAGCATTGGTGGCGTTCACCGGTTGGGAGAGGCTGGAGAAATTTGGGATGGCCATGCACATGACAAGCGAGCCATCGCGCGGTGGCTTGGAATCAGCGATGATGGTAAACGGGCATTATCCGCATGCCAATACGGTCGCTTGGTTGCGTGGGACATTCAAGCCAACCGCAACCAGATCGTTTGGGACGAAAGTGACAATCACACTGCAGCCATGCAGCTTGATGCCACAGGCTCACGGGCCTTCGTGGCGCGCTCCGATGGTTCAATCGCTCTGGTCGAACTGTGGCCAACCCGCGTGCGAACCCTCCACAAAACCAATGGTGAGCCATCCGCGGTGGCTGTTTCTTTAGATAACTCTGTCTTTGCCGTTGCTACTGCCAGTGGCAGAGTTGAGGTGCGCCACGGGCAAACTGGCGGAACGATTGTCGACTTCTCTGTGGGAGAGAAGCCCACGGCGTTAGCGTTATCGGCTGGCGCCCGATATGTGGCTGTCGGAACCGAGAAAGGCACGATTGAGATTTGGAGTCTGGCGGCCCCGAAGCGAACCGCACGATACCGTCGAGCGCACACCTATGAGATCAGTCAGATCGCGTTCTCCCCTCACGATGCCCACGTTGTATCGGCGGACAGTCTGCATATTAAAGAATGGTCCATACATAGCGACGAGCCAGAGTCTGCGACCACGGCTCCTATTGCAACCGGGCAAGTAAAGGTTACGACCGATGGCCGGCATGCGATTGCCGTTTTGGAAGATGGACAGCTGGGAGTGTGGAACCTGCACAGTGGAGAGCTCAAGTCGACGCTTCCCCGCCCGAGCGGTCCTTCATTCGGCGATCAACATATAGGACCAGCCGAACGAATTGCTCTCGCGTCCCGGGCGCCTGAGGTACTCGCCTGGAACAGGAAACTGCTTTGTGTCTGGAACCTCACCACCGGTGAGTGCAGGGGAACGCGTAAGGCTAGCGAAGGGAGTCAGCCGCCTTGGGTGGTTGAGATTCGCGATGCCGCGATCAGCGGCGACGGAGCGGCAGTCGTCTATTTAGACGGAGTGAATGTTTCTTTTTGGAGGCCGGGAGACGTCAACTCCCGCATCCTGGGGATATACGACGATGATCCGCCGGGGTACCTTGCAATCTCGCCGGATGGAAAGTTCGCCCTGTCATCTGGAGGCGACAGACAGATCCATTTGTGGCGCCTGGCCGGCCCTCCCAATCCGCGGATTGAGAGAATTCGAGCGATCAGGCAAGAGTTTGGGAGCCGAAGCACCTTTGTGCCAGATGCGAGCTATTGGCCCGATTCCTCAGGCAAACCTTCGTCTTTAGTATTTGCCGGACAGAACGACGCAGTTGTGACAACGGGCGACGGATCCCTGTTCGCGGTTGTCATAAGTGACGACTCTTCGGGGCCAAAGCTGAAGGGATCGCGCATTGAAGGACGCCACACTCATAATGTAACCGGGATCGCAATGGATCCTAAACGTAGGCTCTTTGTAACCTCATCTCACGATGGGAGTACCCGAGTGTGGAGCTTTGACAAGCGCTGCACGACCGCAGTGCTGAGTGCTCATCCTGGGAATGTGCAACGACTGCCCGCCGCGGCGGATCGAATTCTAATGAACACGCGAGATGGAATAGTGAACATCGTCGAGTTGGGTGACGGATCATTGGTAGCCGCCTTTCAGGGAGACAGGCAAATTGCCTCGTCGGACTGTGACGCCGAACTCCGCCACGTCGTCGCTCTTGACCAGGGCGGGCAAATGCACTTCCTCCGTTTGGAACCAGACTAGACTCCAGCACATTCGCGGGGCCCCTCTGAATTTTATGGCCACGACGATTTTCGACGATGCGAGTCACAAGTCGGCTTCGAGGACTCGAAGCCCGTTCTGGACAAATTCTGCCTGCCGGCAATCTGGGAGTGGGCCAATAACCGCAATGACACCCCCGTGGCTCCTACCTTGATGAGAACCGGCAGTTCACGGATTTCCTCAATTGCTGTGATGCCGTTTTCGCCGTTGAACGTTAATTAACGTCGTACATGGGGAACGTTCCGAAGCAGGTCCTCATGGCTAATAGCATCGATTTGTTCCTGAGCCACAATAATGTGGACAAACAGTGGACGGAACGGCTAGCGGCGGCAGTGGAAGCAGACCGCGGTGGGCCCTTAGCCCGTCATCCACCCAGAACCGGAAGTCAATAGGGTTTTCAAGTTCCCAGGAACAGATTCCTGGCTCGTCCACCGAGCGGGTTGGTTCTATGGTGCTGGGGTCTTTCCCATGAGATATTGATCGAACCAGGCGATGGTGCGGCGGATGGAGTCAATCTGGTTCTCGCGTTTCACGAAGCCGTGACCTTCATTCGGGTAATAGTGAACATCTACGACCCGGCCTTCTTTCTTGAGGATGTCTACGACCTGCTGCGCCTCCTCCTTGGGAACGCGCGGGTCGTTGTCACCCTGAAGCACTAGCAAAGGCGCCTTCTCGCTGCGAATGTAGGTGATCGGCGAATCGTCCTCGTAGACCTTGTGGTTTTTTTCGGGATCGCCCAAAAGCGCCTTCAGGTACTCGTTCAACGAGGGATCGGAACTCTTCAGCATGGTGAGCCAACTGATGATGCCGTACTCGTCTACTGCCGCTCCCCAGATGTCGGGCGTCTTGCCGATAGCAATTAGGGTCATAAAGCCGCCGTAAGAACCGCCGTAGATGCCGATCTTTTTGGAATCGACGAAACCCGTGGCTTTCAGGAAGTCAACTCCGGCGATTTCATCTTTGAGGTCGCCGCCCCCCAGGTCCTGAAAATTAGCCTTCTGGAAGTCGAGGCCATAGCCCGTAGAGCCACGCGGGTTGGGAGCGATGCAGATGTATCCGCGTGAAGTCAGCGCCGCCACATCGGTGTTCCAGTAGTCCACCATCTGGCCGGTAGGCCCGCCGTGCGGAAGTACGAGCGCGGGATTGCTCCCGTCGCGCTTCAGATTGAATGGCACCCAGAGCAACGCGGTGATTATTTTTCCGTCGAAGCTTTTGTAGTGGACGATTTGAGATGGCGGTAGTGGGGTCGCGCGCAAACTGGCAATCGCAGTAAAAGTCAGTTGCTCGGCATGGCGGGTGCGAAGATTGTAAACCCAAAGGTCGCTAGGCTCATTGGAGGCCTCGTGGGAAACGATCACGCGGTCGCTCTGCGGCGCGAACTCGCTGGGATTGCCCTGAAACACATTCAGACCGTGCGGCAGGTCTACCTTCTCCGCATGGTTGGTGGAGCGATCGACGATGTATGGATCGATCACTCCGTCCTCATTGATGACGTAGCTGTAGCGTTTGCCGTCAGCTGAAAAATTTCCGGGGAAGGTTTCCCATTTCAAGTCGGTGACCCAGGTGATTTTCTTGGTGGCCACATCGAGCAGGGCGACGTTCATGTAACCGCCGTGGGCATCGGAACTCAGCAGCAGCGTTTTGTCGTCGGGCGAAAGCGATGATCCGAGATAGCGAATCGTGCCCTGATGGGCGGTGAGATTCTCCGCCTTCCCAGTGGCCACATCGATGCGGTAGATGTCCGCGTCGGTGAAGGGAGGATTGACGCGGCCGGCGTAGATGGTCTTGTCGTCGCTACTCCAGGTCACCACCTGCCAGGAGTAACCGGGTTGCTGTTCATGCGTGAGCAACCGAACCTTGCGGGTGCTCCAGTCGAGCAGGGCTATGTCATATTGTGTGCCGTCCTTCGGTTTATAGGTGAGAGCAATGATGCGGCCATCGTTTGACCAACGCGGATTCTCCTCGCGGATGTCCGGCGTGTTGGTCAGGTTGATGATTTCGCCGCCGTCGCTCGGTACGGCGTAGAGATCCCAGAGTTCATCGCCGGCGTGGTCCTGTTGGTAGACGATCCATTTGCCATCTGGGGACCAGGCGGCGTTGTACTGCCGCTCGTCGGACTGGGTCAGTTGAATCGGCCATCCGCCGGAGGCGGTCACTTTCCACAGATTGGAGCGGCCGGCAATGTCACTGGTGAATACGATTTGCTTTCCGTCGGGCGACCAGGCGGCGCCGAAAACACTTTTTGTAAAGTAAAGGTCGTCGATTGGCGCAGGCCGGGCAGCCGCGTTTGAGGACGAGACCACCGACTTGGGATCGGTGAGTGGACGGTCATCGGGTCCTGTGGAGGCAGCCAAGGGCGTGCACAGGCCGCAACAAATGACGAACAAAAGCGCCAACAATTGGCGGATTCCCATACCAACCTCTTTCCAATAAGGCGATGACCCTGGGTGTCGGGCGTGCTGCGCGCGCGGTGTAGCAACGTTGAAAAATGAGTCTGGGCGTTTATTCGAGCCATTGATATACCACGGATTTTCCGGTAAGGAAAGTCCGTCAGCCGCGCAATGTCCGTCAGCCGCGCAATCCCAGGAACCCGACACAGCCAGACGCCCATTCGCCTGCAGGGCCACAGAAGTAATCAAGTCCGTGTGACCTCGTAGTGTTCGATATGCCTGACTGCCTTCGGCGTCGTACACGGTTAGCGTGTGCGAATAGCCTATGGTTCTCCCGTGGCGTTGCCACTGGCTGCGGGGTTGACCAAATGCGCTATGGGGTACTCAAGAGCCTCCCCGACTGGAGATCAGGCCGCAGAGGCTGATTACTGCTGCTGCTTCGCGGCCTCGACATGTATCAGGATCTGATTGAGCGCCGCACGATCAAGAACCTGGCCGTTCGCGACCACGATGCTGATTTTTCGGGTGTTCCGTACGTCTTCGAGCGGGTTTGCGCTCAGCAACACCATATCCGCGACCTTGCCGGGTTCGACCGAACCAAGGCTCGCTTCCATCCCAAGAAATCTCGCCGGGTTGCTGGTCGCCGTCTGAAGCGATTCCATGGGCGTGAAACCGGCTTCGACAAAATTGGCGAGTTCGTCGTGTAAGCTGAAGCCCGGCATGATGTAAACGCCGGGGGCGGTGTCCGTTCCGGCCATGAACGGCACTCCGGCGCGGTGCATTGCGCCGACCATTTGCAGATTGTCGGCGAAATACTCCTGGCGTAGCGCCAGCGGATCGCGTAGAAGATCTGGCATCATTTCATCGCTGAAGCGGCGCCAGGTTACATCGCGCCAGTAGGCAGGAACGTACTTGTCGAGTGGATCGTGCTTCAGGTCGCGCTGGTCGAGAAATGTTCCGCCACGTTGCCAAGCCAGCGTGGGTACCTGCCAGGTCTGGTTCTGCGCGAGCAGTTTGATGAGCGAGTCGCATCTTTGCCGGTCCTGTGTGGTGAGCAGCAGTTTCAGGCTGCCTTCGCCCTTGGTGAATCTGTCCTCTTCAGTAGAACAGCCTTCGAAGATGCCCATCAGGTGCTCGATACTCTTCTGCCCCGCTTCGACAACTTCCCGAATGCGAACCTTATCAGGAACATGGCCGACGATGGGCAAGCCCTGCTTGTGCGCTTCCGCGGCAGCGGCAAGGTAGGCATCGCGCGAAATGACGGACTGTACCTTGATGAAGTCCACGCCTTGCGCTTTGAGCGAGTCCACGGCAGCAACCGCACTGGCCGGAGTGTTAATAGCGATAGAACTGGGGAAGCGCAATTTCCCATTCGGTAGATACGCGTCCAGCATGGGGCCAGAGATGACCATGCGCGGGCCGACGATTCGGCCGGACGCGATCTCTTTGCGCCACTCCAGGAGAACCGGAATGTCTCCCCCCATATCGCGCACGCCAGTGACACCGTTGGCGATGAAAAGCGGCAGGATAATGTCGCGTCCGCCGGGGAACCAATCACCGAAAGCGGAGTGCACATGCATGTCCCAAAGCCCGGGGATAAGATATTGACCGGTGGCATCGATGACCCGTGCGTTCTTGGGCAACTGGAATTTCTCCGTATCAGAAACAGAGGTGATGCGATCGCCGGTGATGACAACTGTCTTATTTCTCTGAACCGATGACGTATCCGGATTGACGATGGTCGCGTGCGTTATTACAGTCGGGCCTGGTGCAGGATTGTGTTGCGCAGTGCTGACCGGCTTTAGTAGCAGGTAGGACGCAATCACGACTGAAAGGCAGAAGGTAGTAAGGATCCGCATCGCTAAGAGAGTACTACGAAAATTCGAAAACAGATGGACCGTCCGGAGAAGGTAGTGCGTTCCGAGTCGAGCCGTCCAGCTCCCGGATAGTCGGGTTCGTGAACGTTTGAGCTTGGAACGACGAGGTTAGTTAGCGCAGGTGAATTTCATGTCAAGACTCCTCCATTCCAGACTCGTACTCGCAAGGACAGAGCATCTAACACATCCCCTAACGCGGCTCGAGCGTAAGCGTCCAACCAACCCACCTGTCCGATAATCGGAGTTTGTGCTGAGAGGACCGTGGAACGCTTTCGGAAACAAGCTCCGGCGGCGGTCTTCGCCAGGCTGCTGGGTGAAGGCGTTTTTCCTTCCTTCGGCAAGCCAGGGAGCGCACCAATGTGTGACCAGCATTCTGCGCTTTGGCGAGCATCTCGGAGTAGCCATGAGGACATCGAATCAGGACAATGTTTGGCAGTATCCTGACTGCTGGTGAGGGGAATCATGTCTTACTCACTGTTGCGATGCATTCTGATCTCCCTCAACCTTTTGCCGCTGTTTACGGCTGCGGCGCCCGCCACTCAAGTGAAATGTGAGCTGAGCCTACAGGGGGCAAGACCCAGTTCCGGTTAGGCGAGCCGATGGTGCTCCAGCTTTCGTTCACTGCGAACGAACCGGGGGTGTCGGCGAACACGACGACCACGGAACCGCCATCTGCTTTCGATACAGTGGTGCTCACACCGAAAGAGGGCGCGTTTCCTTGGCTGGAGGATCCGGCCCACGGTAGCCGGTACTCGCCACACTACTTGAGCACTACGACCGCAGAGCCCGACCAGCTACCGTCTACGTCACGACGCGGCGCGTGAGCGTTAGCTCGACAGACCTGCCGTTCGAAAGAATGCAAAGAGATGCCCAAGGTTGAATAGATCGATTAAGGAGCCAGCCACCCCATGTTTTCGCAAAAGAACGTACGTGGGAAAGGACGAAGTTAATTGGAACTGGGGAGCAGGAGGTGTTTCCGGACATTTATCAACGGACCTCGGCGCCATTCATCCCGCGTAGCGGTTTAGCCCAATATCGGCGATCTGGGTCTCGACATAGCCGATATACTTCTTAATGTCTATAGGGGTGTTCCTTTCGGTAGAGTTTTGCTTCGCACTCAAAACCTACCTCAAAGGGCCGCTCTTTTATAATGCGTCGGGCTGTGCGCGGTGCGTGCCCAGTCGCACAGAACATCCCAGCCACCGGAGCTTAGCTGCGCGCGTCAGCGCGGAAGCGGCTACGATACTCTTGAGGTGCTACGCCGTAGCGCTGTACAAAGGCACGGCGAAAGCCGTCGGGATCGTTGAACCCTATTGAGTTGGCGACACTCACCACCGAGCAACCAGAACTAGACAGCCGTTTTCGTGCTTCGTCGAGGCGTAGGCGTTGTACAAATGCAGCGGGGCTGTCACTGAACTCCGCCCGGAAGCGGCGCGAGAACTGCCGCGGACAGAGATGCACGCGTTCCGCGAGCACCTCGACCGACAGGTTCCGATTGAGATTACTCAATATCCATGATGCCAAATCGGCAAAGCGGCTGGTCGCGGTAACCTGAAACTTCAAGGGTTCGGAAAACTGCTCCTGTCCACCGGGGCGCTTCATGTACACCACCAGTTCGCGTGCCACCCTAAGTGCGACCTGCGGCCCGTAGTCCTCTTCAATCAGCGCCAGCGAAAGATCGATTCCCGCAGTAATCCCGGCAGATGTGTAAAACTTGTCATCGCGGATATAGAGCGCGTCGGCTTCGACCTTCAGTTCCGGGAATCGGGCGGCCAAGTCGGCGGCATATTTCCAGTGGGTCGTCACCCGGCGACCGTCAAGGAGCCCCGTGGGAGCGACGCCATAAATGCCGGTGCACACCGAGGCGATCCTGCGGATGGAGCCGGCGCGGCTGGTGATCCATTTTGCGAGCTTGGTAGCGGACGATGAAGTTCGCATGCCTCTGCCGCCAGGGACAATCAGCGTGTCGAGATCGCGCAACGAACTGAGCGAACAGGAGGCGGTCATGACCAGTCCGGATTCGGAACGGAAGGTCTTCGCACCAATCGCCGCGATCGTCACTTTGTAGCAAGGCTGCGGCCTGCCTTTCGAATCTGCGAGGACGGCGCTGCTGAAGGCCTCCAATGGCCCCGAGAGATCGAGCGAGGTGATGTCGTGATAGCCGGCGATGACAATGTGCTTGGGTAACATAGAGTGCCGTTTTCAGAATAGAAGAAAGTTCTAACATCTGAAACGACAATCGTCCGACGATTTAGGACATGTACCGAGATGTCCTAAAATGCCGGTTAATTGTCATTTGCGACGTGCCTGCGATTGTGTACGCTCCCTCCTAGAAAGGCTATTTTCGAGGAGGATACTGCTATGAAGAAGTTCGTTAAGGCAATCTCTATTGTGTTGGCGATCGCGGGTGTCGCTGTTGCGGCCGCTCACCTAAGTCACATCGACGCGCCGGTTGTAGCGTCGGCAACCACAACGCAGTTGCAACCACTCAAACCACCAGCCGACGGCAAGATCAACGTGGCATTCGTCATCTCTGAGGACACAGACCTTATGGACATCGCCGGCCCTTGGGAGGTTTTCAACGATACCATGTTCACTGCCAGCGGCAAACCCTGGCATGTCTCTGACGGCGATGACATGATCATGCCCTTCAACACGTACACGGTGTCCGATTCTCAGCAACCGAGGCGCGCGGAGGGATTGAGTGTCGTCCCCAACTACACTTTCGATACGGCTCCCACACCGCAGATCATCGTGATTCCAGCGCAACGTGGGCGCACACCGGCCCAGAAAAAGTGGTTGCTGGCGAATTCGGCCGCAGCCGATATCACCATGTCCGTGTGCACAGGAGCATCGGTGCTTGCCGGCTATGGCATGCTCAATGGCCAGACCGCTACGACGCATCACCTCGCCTGGAGCGACATGCAGAAGCAATATCCCGCCGTGCATTTCCTCAGTGGTACCCGTTTTGTGGACCATGGCAAGATTGCCACCGCCGGGGGAGTGACCTCGGGCATTGATCTCGCTTTGCATGTGGTGGAGAGGTATTACGGGCGAGAAGTAGCGGAGGCTGCAGCCGATTTCACGGAGTATCGCAGTCAACTGTGGAAAGACCCGGATTACGACCAGGTGAAACCTGCCGTCCGCGGTGAGTAGTACTTAAGACGGTTACGAGCGGATTTGCGGACGGTGGAGGCAGTGATGCGCGATCCAATCTTCCTGGATGGGATCAGGGAGTAAAGTACTCTTTGAGAATTCAGGAGTGCAAAGGAAAACTATGGCAATCCATTCTCTCTCCGTACTTTCTCGTCGCCAGTTTCTCGGTGCCGCTGCGGCCGCAACCGCAGCCGCCTACCTCAACAATGCCAAAGTTCCCTGGGCCCAGAGCCTTCCAGTTCCTGTTATGGAAGGCCGCGCCTGAGGGCTTGGTGGCCATAACCGGCAGCTTACTCTGACCAGCGCGCTACCCTTTCACGCCGGTCTCCTGTTCTTTTTTCAGCGGATGCCAGGGCTAAAGAGTTTCCCTTCACACCGCCTCATGGAGTTTCACCGCCAGCACACTCGCATACCTTCCAAAATCCCGGTCGGTCGTGAAGATCTGCCAATTACGTCGATAGGCTACCGAGCAGATCAAAAGGTCAATGGCTGACTTGGCAATACCCTTCCCGCGGCAGCGGTTGTGCATCTGCGCCGCCTCCTCATAGTCGCTCACTTCCAGCCGAGGCTCGTCAAAAGCACGCAGGTAATCCCGGAGCCTGCTGAATCGCTCCTCTTCGCGGATTCCAGAGAGCAACTCCTGCCGAATCGCTCCCATCAACTGCGCCCGCCCGTCACGAATCAGCTCTGCCAGCGCCTCCGTTATGGCCTTTTCGCGCGCGCTCAAGTCGACTTGTTTGCGGCGGAGGGCCAGGGACCACACCGGAGTGTCTACCAACACGTTCATGGGCGCCGGCGGCGGCGCTCCGCCTTGTAATCATAAGCTGGATCAAATTCAAAAGTACCGAACGCTTCCAAGATCAGCTGCTGTTTTCGCCGCCTGACATACTCGGCCAGCGCCGCAGTGACTGCACCCTTTTTGGTCTTGTGATGGCCCACCCTCCGCGCCTCCTCGATTAGCTTGTCATCCAATGCCAAGTTTGTCGCCATATGTAGGTTATTACACATTTCCATGTGTATCCCTCCGGGGCCGCGTCGGCGGCCGCATTGCTCGCGCTATCGCCGACATGGCCCTGACGCGCTGAGAAAACAGCTCCCAACGCTTCTACAGCATGTCGGCGCAGATCCGCCAGGAGCCCGCGGCCTATTACCACATTCTTGAACAGACGCAAAAAGCGAACATGGATATTCCGCATTTGTCCCTGACGGACATGGCCGCAAATTGTCAGATGATCCCTTGATCGAGATCGAGGAATCTGGCAGTAGAAGGTAAGGTAATGATGGCGGTGTGTGAAAGATTCTGATCCCAAACTCCTGGCTCTGCGATCTGCCCTTGAAGGTGCGGCGTCTACGCGAAGAAAATGTTCGTCTGCTGTGGCTTCTGCAGGAGCATGGCACGCAGGTTCCGGTGGCGCAGTCCACGATAGGTATTCCCGTCACAGCGAGCATCCTACCAAGTGCTCATGCGCCGGCGCTGGGCACCGGTCCAGAGTTCGTCCGCACCGCGATCCATAGCATAGGGGCGTAGGGAGCACGGCTCTAGGTTGCGGCCCCCATTACTACTCACGTGTTTTGTGCCTCCTTAGGATCTGCTCTGAATATGTTGATCCCTAGTTGGTGAAACCCTCGTTTTTACGCTGCCTGCCCGCCGAGAGACAACCTAGTTCGCCTCTCAACATTAAGCTTCGGCAACCTCATGCTTATTGCACGACAGAGAACGGTGACACGCTGCTATACCTCGCTGGAGCCAATGAATATGCGGTCCTGCGCTTTGATGGAAGCAAACGATCGACTTAGCACGTTTTCTGAGGGGGAATTCAGTACTTTTCGAATACGGGTTCTCGCCGCAAATTTGGTCTCGCCCAGGCCAGTCGAGTCCACAACAGGGTAGTATCTCCTTTCCAATGGCCGATTACTCGCTCGCGATGCCTACCGGATGGCTCTCGACGCGTTTCTCTTGTTGTCACGAGCGCTCTCGCAAAGTTGCAATTATGGCGTCCTGTTTCATCCTCGCTGCCCACGCTTCCGGCGTCGCCCAAGGTTCAGCGTCGGGTTCATGGACGGGTGCTCCACGTTCGATGAGCAATTCAACCAGCTTTCTTCGTCCCCAACGGCATGCCCATCCCAACGGTGTGGATTTGAGCAGATCATCTCGCAAGTCCCATTTGGCTCCCTGGTCGAGCAACATCGATGCGAACCGCGCACGATCCTCATCTCTTACTGGACCGTGGTGAGCGGCCGTGAAATGCAAGGGGGTCTGACCGAAACGTTTCACATTTGGGTCAATCCCATGCCTCAGCAGCACGGCCATGCTCCCGAAGTAGCCAGCGTTTTCCGAGGTGTCAGCCCCCGCACCACGGATTGGTTGAATGAGAACCCAATGCCAGCGCGGGTCGCCAGCAGGCCAACCCAGGTGCGGCAGCGCCAATTCGACAATCTTCGAACACCCATGATCGCCTGCGGACCAGACTAGCTCGTGCACTACTTCTTCGCTCGGCTCTGACGCAAGCAGACGCTCTGCTGCCGCAATGTCGTGAAACTCCGCGACCATATATGGATGTATGTTCGCGCCCCGCTCCAGCAGCAGTTGCTTCACCGCTTCGTGCTTATGAACCCAGGCGTTGCGGAGAGGCCATCCTGAGGCATATACGTTGGCGTTGGGATCAGCCCCGCGATCCAGCAGAAGCTTAGTGATATCGGCCCGCCCTGCCAATGCTGCGTACCACAGGGGCATACCCCAACTTGGAGTTTGCTCTTCAAGTTCTTTAAACACGATGCGCTCGTCCACATCGGCGCCCAAGTCCAGCAGTAGCCTGACCGCTTCAATCTGGACATGATTTACGGCAAGGGTGAGAAACCCGCCGCCGGGACCGATCTCCCGCAATAGACTTGGCTTGGCATGAATCAATTCTCGAATACGCGGCGCATCGCCTAAGGCAACTGCGGCACGGACGGTAAAATCTGCATCATGATCCAGCAGTAGTCTGGCGACAGCCGGATATCTTTGCGCGCTCTGGTTGCGCGGATCGGCGGCAAGTGCGGCATGGTCAAGGGGAGTCAAGCCATTCAAGTCTTGCTTGCGGACATCGGCTCCTCTGTCCAGCAACCATGCTATGAGTTCGGCATTGGTCTCTTCCGCCGCGACATGCAGCGGCGTGGCGCCGTTACGATCGCAAGCATGAATCAGCGAGGGATCCGAATCCATCAGACGAATGGCCGTCTTATTGTCGCCGTTCGAGATTGCGTCGTTGATCTGGTCCTGCACCGGGGAGATTGTGGCGTTGGGGCAGCTCATCTCCTTCCGGCGGCGATCCTCTCCTTCCTCGATCGCGGCGACCACCTCGCGATATTCACGGTCTCTAGCGATGGCCAGGGCGGATGTTGCATCACGGTGCGGCCAAATGCCCTTTCGGGCGTCTGCACCTGCGGACATCAGCAAACGTACCATCGGCACATCGTTGCGCAACACCGCGTAATGCAACGCACGATGCTCGTTGTTCCCGGCCATATCCATACCGACCAACTCGGGACGGAAGGCGAGCATGCTCTGAACCTTGCTAAGATCCCCGGCTTTCACCGATTCAGCGAACCTCGCCATGTTGGCCCCATCGACAAAGGCTTTCAGTTTGGGCCAGCTATCGTAGCCGTAAGCCCGCGCCAGTATCCGTTGTGCATCACTTAGTGCAAAAGTGGAGGGATCAGGGTTGCGTTCGAAACGTTGCACCTCTGCACTCGCTGCGAAATCGCCGGACCGATACTGTTCGAGTAAGTCTTTCGCTTGTTTTCGCAGTTGCTCTAGGTTGGGGTGCTGCGGCAGACGACGCGTTGGTGCTGCGTAGGCAGGTCTTTCGAACATAACGATCTCCTTTTCGAGCGTTGCCTGGCGTTCGCGTAACAGGCGAAAGAAGATTCGTCTTCAAATTGTGAACATCAGTTTTCTGATCGGTAGGCTCAGCCTTACCCGCGAACACGGCGGCGTCCGATACGCCGTTTTCAGTATAGCAAGTCAAGTGCGAGCCGGCACCGTGCTTTGGACGCGGTTGAAGTCTCGGTTTCAGCGTAGCTGCATTTGCTGGCGCATCACGGTCAATCCGGGAGGGAACCGAATTGGGTAAGTGTTGCAGACCATGTGCGCAGAACTTCTTCCGTTGCCCTGCCATGCTTGCGGGCGCATTTTCCAATTTGGTCAAGGTGTAGCCTTACTTCGTCCCTTCTGACCGCGAACGAAGCATCTCTATGATCCAGCAAAAACCGGATCCTGCAGGTGGTTCTTGACCGCGGGATCACAATCCACCAAAACCATGCGGGCGCCGGCTCGAGCCAGTCGGCGACCAATCCCCAATCCCAACCCCTGGGCAGCGCCGGTAAGGAGAATTGTCCGGTTGCTTAGATCCATTTGGGAAATCTCAGCGCAACCCAAATCGCGGTGCGAAAAGCTTGCGAAAGCGTTTCATTTTTCTTGTCGGTATAGTTCTCGGGCTTTCATCGTCCAACTTGTTGTGAGCGCGAACCCGCGGCAGCGCGCTCCGGCCCTGCACCCTCAATCTCACCCAAGGCCACGAGCAATTCCTTCAATTGCTCGGCATGTTGCCGAGAGATTGCGGAAAGCGGCCTGCGACTTTGTCCCACGGGAATTTGGCGCAGCAACGCAGACTCCCGCGTTACGGCCAGCCAGTGTGGATCGTTGTCGGGCGAGGAGGAAGCTCGAAACTCGAGTCGGATGAGTGGCACCAGCGGATAAAAAAGTTCGCGCGCAGCTTTCAGGTCTTGCTCGACCGCCAACAGCCGGTGCAGCTGTACCGCGCGTCTGGGCACGATCATGGGCAAACAGCTGATCCATCCGTCGGCTCCCACCGCCAGCCCCTCAAAAGCGATCAAATCGTTTCCGACAAATACGGGGAACGATCGGCCGCAAAGAAGCTTGGTGTCACGGATTCTACCGACATCATTGGTGGACCACTTCACCGACTGCACCACACCTTCTTCGGCCAGCAACTGCACCTCCTCAGGCGTAACGTCGATACCGCTTGTGCCCGGAACGTTATAGAGCACGACGGGAAGACCCACTTCCCGCATTCTCCGCAAATGATCGAAAACGTCGCGCTTCGGCGGGCGGAAGCCGTATGGCGGCATGACCATGAGCCCCGTGCACCCGACCGATTTTGCATACAAACCAAACTCAAGCGCTGCCCGGGTGCTGTACTCCACAATGCCGGCCAGGATCGGAACCTTGCCCGCCGCTTCCGCGATCACCGCATCCAGCACCGCCTTGCGCTCGTTCATCGTCAACGCAAGCGGTTCTCCAGAACTGCCCAACGGGACCAGGCCGTCGACGCCCTGGGAAAGCAGAAACCTCACGAAGGCGCGAGTGCCGCTGAGGCTGACGCTCTCGTCTTTCTCAAACGCAGTGATGGTGGGGGAATACACACCCCGCAGCGGAAGCACATCACCAGCCATGATGGACTACAAAGCCTCCTCCCCGGTTCAGGCGAGTCAGTGCGGAAGTCGTTCGTCGGATGCAATCTGAACGTTGCCCGCACTCTCGCATGGAAATCACCCAAATCTCCGAGCGCTCGAGCCTGTGCAGCCTGGCCTGCTATAGTAAGACAATCGATTGTCTCCAAGGCACGGCGAGACAATAAACCTTCTCCTGAGAACAGTCAAGGGGAATTAATGCGCGGGAAGGAACCGCCGATGTTGCGGACGAGGCATCGGCGTGGAAGGCGGCAATTCCGAAATTGTAGTGGTCGATGGTCGCAGTCTTGCTCTCGGCCTTTGCGGCGCTGCCTCTGCTGTTTGGCGGTTTTGGTTCTATCGCAACCGGACTGGTGGCAACTCGCGTTCCGGGCCGGGCCATCGCTTTCTGTGGTTTCCTGGGATCGGCGATCTTGCTGTTCACCTTCACCCGCATTCGCTCAGTGCTGCCCGCGATGGTGTCGATGGGTCTCGCCAGTTTCTGCAGCAATCTGACCATGCCGATTTCCTGGGACGCCTGCGTGGAAATGGCGGTCCCGATACCGCGACGGTAGCCGCCGCGATGAACATGATGGGTAATTTCGCCCGCTTCGTCGCTCCGGTGCTGGGAGGCCTGATTCTACAGCGGACCGGCGGGGACTGAAATCCGCTCATTTATCTAATATCTAATGGTCGGTGCCGCCATGATTTCAGCTCTATCGTGGATTTATATCTCGACCCCGAGAGCGGACGCCGCAAACGGGGGACAAACCTTGACGGGTCTCGGGCGCAAATCAGCGCGGAAGACCTGGAGGCTTGAACAACCACCTACAATCATGTGTACCCCAGGAAACCGATATGAAAATTGACTTGACTGGCAAAACGGCTGTCATTACAGGAGGAAACCGAGGTCTCGGCGAGGCCATGGCGAAAGCTCTGGCCAGGGCCGGAGCCAGAATCGCCCTCGTAGCTCGAAACGAAAAGCGTCTGGAGTCGGTACGGGATGCGATCCACGCCGACGGCGGGACAGCTGCCGCCTTCACCGGGGACGTCACACAGGAAAACGATGTGGCTGCCGTGGCGCGCGCGGTGACAGAGAAGTTTGGTCCTCCCCAGATTCTGATCAACAATGCCGGGACCAACATCCGCAAGCCTCTGGTGGATTTCTCTCTCGCGGAGTTTCGTAGTGTGATCGACAGCAGTATGATTTCGACCTTCCTGATGTGCCGCGCTTTTGTGCCCGGAATGACGGGCTCGGGATACGGCCGCATTTTGAACATGACCTCGATCATGAGCCACGTTTCTCTGCCCGGACGAACCGCCTACTCCTCAGCGAAAACTGCGCTCCTCGGTCTGACCCGTGCACTGGCGCTGGAGCTTGCTGGCCAGGGAATCACCGTGAATGGCATCAGCCCGGGACCGTTTGCAACGGAGATGAATGCCTCGGTCCTGAACAATCCCGAAGCCAATGCTCAATTTTTGGCCAGCCTGCCGGTGGGGCGATGGGGCAAGGTCGAAGAGATTGGCAACCTGGCCTGTTATCTCTGTTCCGAATATGCAGGCTTTATCACCGGAACTGACATTCTGATTGACGGAGGGTGGACCGCCAAATAACGCTCGGCGAGCGCTGTTTCCTCATCGTTCCAGGCCGGGCGAGGGGAGTCGATCGCTTCGGGATTTTTTGCAGGCGTCAGCGTGCCAGTTCCTTGCCGCCTGCGAGATTGTCAGATCTTGGCGTAAGGTTGTAGCTATCTATATATCCGTGATAAAGCCACGGATGAACAACGGCAGCTTGAATTGGGCAACGATTGCGGTAAGCGGAGACGATGGGTGGTGGAAGTATTCCACCTGCTCCGTGCACCTCTGGGCGCCTGCAGCCGGACAATCGCCACAAACTGCTTTCCGTCTACCGAATCGCTTATCGGAGAAGAAGCGATCGTAGCTCCGGTTTGGGAAAAACCAGAGCGGCTTGCCCGATCCAGAATCGACTGCGACCAAGGTCGCCAGCGGCCGTGGCGGCAAACACGATGCCACCGCCGGTGCGCAGCACGCCCGCGGCAAAAGAGCCGCGAACGATCGGGTACTTCCACATCACCTCGCCGGTCGTCGTATCAGTGGCCAGCACAAAATTCCGATTCGCTCCACCCGCTGCATCGCCGGCCGGGAAGGGTACGCCACCTATGTATTGCCGCCCCTCCTCAACGACCGCGGGCGCGCTGCGATATCCCTGGCTGTGGTCGCGTGCCACCACGTACAGCCAGGAACGGTCGGGATCAAAACAGGGCTCTGCCACCCCTGTCGACCCCTGTAATACCACGCTGCCTTGAGGCGACGCTTGTTAAGATTGATCGAAGGTCTGCCTCTGGCCCGCTTCATCGCCTTCGAAATTTACCGCATTCAGTGTGTTTCGCTGACAGCCTCAACGATCACCCCGTAATGGCATAAGACATGCGATCGACCCATGGCATGACCGACCAGTCAAGATTAAGAACGATCATCACAGGCCGGGACGAGCAGGGGGCACGTAGTCTACCAACTCCTTGATCGGTTTTTTCCCAGCCCAGGCGATGGCACGAAGCAACATGGTTTGAATCTGAGGATTGGCAAAGTTCGTATAAACATGTCCCTGCATCCACACGAATGCTCGAGCCGGCTGGCCGCCGGAAAGTGTGTGTTCATACTCCCAGATTTGGGGCACGACCTCTCCTTTGTGAGCGCCGGCGGAAGGAGTTCCCGCAATCACGGACGTTGCCAGCACGTGGATGGGTGGATCTTTCACCCAGGTCATACTGAAAAAAGCCTCGTCGGAAATCGTAATTTCCGACATCCCCTGCATGATTGGATCTGATTTGTCCACGATCCTGTAGGGAATATCGGCCTCCAGCGTGTAGTTGATCTGGCCGTGCTTTTTTCCTCCGCCCACCAGGGTCGCGAAGTATTCCGGGTCGGGACCACACAGCGAGTCATGAATGCTGACGATGCCACCGCCACGTTTGATGAATCCTTCGAGCGCAGCCTTGTCGCTTTCGCTCATATAGCCGCTGTCTCCCTTATAGATGACAAGCACGTCTGCATGCTCGAGCTCCGCAGCGCTCGGAGCATGTAAAGAACCATCGACCACGGCGCCATGGTCGGTGAGGAGTTTGCTCCAATCGGCAAGAAACTGGGGATAGTCGTGCAGACCCGGGCCATGAGTCTTCAGACCGGCGCGCAGATAAATATGCATGCCGTTGGGATTCTGTCCCCAGAGTGGTGGGCCCTGCTGCGCCGATTGCTGAGCGAAAGTCGGCCCAAAGCAGAGGACAAGAGCCGCGATCAGAACTGAGGACCATACACGCCACGATTTTGTTCTCACAGCTTCCCCTTAGAAAATCTCGAAGTATTACGGACGCCGCGGAGCCAAGGTGAAAACATACAGCGTATCGCCTGCTCCCGCGACGAGATACTGCTGGCCATCCAGCAGGTAGGTCTCGGGTCCATTACTCAGTGAGTGCAACGCCGGAAAATGCCACAGGATTGCTCCAGTGGTTGCGTTGAACGCGATGAGGTTGCCGTTGTAGTCGCCGGTAAACAACAGATTGCCTGCGGTCGTCAAAGTTCCAGGCCCCCCCAAACCCTCTGGCATGCCGTCGGCGGTGGTGTAGGCGTGACTCCATTTCACTTTGCCGGTGCGGTAATCGATCGCTTCCAGAACATGCTGCGACCACAGCGGCTGTCCGAAGCCTCCGTATCCTTCCGGCCGGTCGCTCGCGTCGGTCAGGTAAACGATGCAGTAACCGAGGGTTGCATTTACGTAAAACAGCCCGGTTCGCGGGTTGAAACTTGGGGGCATCCAGTTCGTTCCGCCGCCCCAATTTATGGTCAGGTAGGAACCATCCACAGTGGGTGCTTTTGCCTCATCGGGAATAGGCTGGCCACGGGCATCGACGCCCTTCGACCAGTTCAGCGGAACAAATGGCTTGGAGACAATATTCTGGCCGTTGATTCGGTCGAGCACGAAGAAATATCCATTGCGCGCCGCCTGTGCCAGCAACTTCCGCGGTTTGCCATTGATTGTCGCATCGAATAGAACCGGAGTTTCCACATTGTCCCAATCATGGGTGTCATGCGGAGACCCCTGGAAAAACCAAACCAACTTCCCCGTGTCGGGATTCAAGGCAACAATCGCGCAAGTCCAAAGGTTGGATCCCTGGCGCCCCTGGCCCGCCATCACGGGATTCGGATTCCCCGTTCCCCAGTACACCAGATTGAGGTCTTTATCGTAGGTTCCCGGCAGCCAGGTCATACCTCCGCCATGCACCATGGCAGCGTCGTTTGGCCACGTCTCTGACCCGGGTTCGCCTTTTCGCGGCTCGGTGTTCCATCGCCATTGCAGTTCCCCCGTCTCCGGATCGCGAGCCTCCAGATAACCCGGAACATCAATCGCATCGCCGCCCACGCCGATCAGAATGTGGTGGCCAACGACCATCGGGGCCATGGTCGTGAAGTATTGCATCTTTTCGTCAGCAACTTTTTTTCTCCAACGCTCTTTACCCGTGCGCGCGTACAGCGAAATAAACCATCCGTCCGGCGCCATGAAGTAGAGCCAATCGCCGTACATTCCGACTCCGCGATTGCCGACCAGGTGACCGCCCTGGTCGACCCAGTCGTAGTGCCAAAGTTCACGGCCCGTACGCGCATCTACGGCGAAAACATGGTCGGGCACGCTGAAATAAAGAATTCCTTTCACCATGATCGGAGTGGACTTGATATCCGGATTTGTAGCCCCTCGCATCGGTCCTGGAACCTTAACCCGATACATCCAGGCCAGCGCCAAGCCAGGGACATTCGAAGCATGAATCTGCGTCAGCGGGCTGAAGCGGCGGCCCGAATAATCTCCGTTGTAGGTGGGCCACGTGTCGGTTGGCTCAGCTTCACGCAGCTTGTGCGGATCGAGTAGTTGCGCAAAGGAAGCCCCATGCAGCAACACGAGCAGCGACAACAACACCAGCGGACAGGATTTCATTTGAGCGTTACCAGGTAAGCCGTGAGATCGTGGATTTGTTTGTCGGTGTAGCGATCCAGCATCTGGCGATGAAATACCAGCTTGTCTTCGACGACCGCCTTGACGCCTTGGTCAATTGCGATCGAATGATACTGACCCTGCGCGTCCTCCAGCGAGACGTAGAAATCGTCGAGATGCTTGAGCGAACCGCTGAGCCTCTTTCCGCTTGCCAATGTCACCGTCACTTGCCGCGGCGGGCGCGCGGCGAATTCGTTGCTGCGCGCTTCTGGATAAAGTTCCGCTGCTTGCAGATCAGCCGGGGCCAGCTTCGATCCGATGTGGGCGAGGTCCACGCTCCCGGAGTGGCAGGTATAGCATTTGCCCTCACCCTTGAAGTACGCTTCCCCGGCTTGCGCGTTCCCAGTCACGATATTCTGGACCTGATACGTGCCCCGGTTCGCTGCCAACTCGACCTGCATGTGAAGAAATTCCGCGACCGCGCGAACCTGCTCCTCCGGTAACGAAACGAAGGCAGGCATGCCTTTGCTCGGTCTGCCGTTTTGAATCACCGGCCCAATCAACTCCCCGTTGTCGTCGTCGAGGACCAAAGGTGAGCGCAACAGGTCGGGCCCCTGTCCCCCGCGGGCATCAACTCCATGGCAAAAGCCACATGTCGGTCCGAAAATCCTCTGACCGTCACTGGCAAGTTCGGGATTGGGCTGCCTGCCCAACCCCAAAAACTCCCGCGTACGAAGTGCCCGTTGACTCTCCGGCTGCTGCGCCAAGGCCGAACTTCCGCTTGAGCCCTGCGACTGTGCCCGTCCGAGCGCTGCCGCGATGGCCAGGACCAATACCGCCGCCCAACCACTCCGTGTGGAAATATTCATATCGATGCTCGATCCCGATCAGCGATGAACGACTTTCGCCGGCTGAGCGCTACCCGCGAACCCACCGGCGTACTCCTCATTTACTTCCAAGACAGGGTCAGCACGGAGGCTTGCGGCAAACTGACATCGGCTGACATGTTCGCCAGGCGCAGACGAATTTTTCTCTCCGCACCGGTATTGGTCAGAACCAGAGCCTGGCTACCATCCGGCTTGACAAAAGCGACGTGCGAAACTTTCTCCACCTGCCCCTGCGAATCGAAGCGTCTGGCACCGCGCCGGGCCGCGAGAGCGTAGTGCACCAACGCCCAGTATTGGCCGGTGCGCACGATTTCGTGGGTCTTGGAATCGATGCTCAGAACACCACCCGCGGTAAACGGTCCGATGTTGGGCCAGCCCTTTTCGTTCAAGGCCATGTTCCAGCTGGTGACGCAGCGACTCCAATTGCGAAACATTCCGGCAAACTGCTCTGACCACCTCGCCCAGCTCGTCATATAGGCGGGATCGGTGTAATCAGGACTGCATTCTGTGACGTAAGCATGCTTCTCTGGATAAGCATCGTGTACTTTGTTCATGGCCGTGTCCTTGCCGCCATACAGGTGCCACGCTATGCCATCGACATATTTCATGACGCCCGGATTCCCGAGTTCGCACATCGCTTGTCCCCACAAGTCCCAGTTGTGGTCGAGAATCCATATCTTGGTGGCCAGCCGGTTCGTCTCTAATGCCGGCCCGAGATGTTTCCCCACAAATTCGATTTCCGTTTCCTGCGCCCAGAAGCATGCCGGCATGCGCCCATCCTGGTCGGTGTCGACCTCGTTCTAGGACGTGACCGCATCCAGGTTCACTCCTTCCGCGGCATAAGCTTGCAGATACTTAACCAGGTAATGCGCATACGCGGCCAGATTCCGTCTCCGCATGCTTCCACCCAACATCGACCCATTCGCCTTCATCCAGCCCGGCGGACTCCACGGCGCGCCGAATACAAACAGTTCAGGATTCATTTTCCGAGCCAAGCGCAACATGGGAAGGACGTAGGCGCGTTCGTGGTCGATGGAAAACCGCAACAGATCGGGATCGGGATCCCCGTCATCGTAGCTATACGCCACCGTCGCATAATCACTGGCGCCGATGCATGTCCGGCACACGCCAAAGCCCATCGCGGACGGGTGATAGAGTTCGTGAAAGATCGGCTCGCGTGCATCCGGCGTCAGCTGGTTGAACATGTAACAGGCCGCCTCGGTGAGGGCGGCACCGACGCCCAGAACCTCCTGATAGGTCTTGGTAGGATCGAGCACGACGGTGTCGCTGGAGAGGCCGCCGGCGAATTGCCACGGAATCGAGGGTTGCGCAGCGAATCTCGCAGATTCGGAAGTGAGGCGAACGCTGATTTCGCTTCTGGGGACGGCTGCGGAACCGAACAGGTGGCCCTGACTAAAAACCCCTATGCCAGCAGCCGCCAATTTTAGAAAATCCCGGCGTGATTGTGACAAATCTCCTTGCGGCATTGCGTGCGAACCGTTGCAATGCAACCGGCAAATGTTTGCACTCTCCATGTTCATGAGAGATTGTTGAGCACCTAGCGAGATCCTTTCTTTCTCTTACCGGTTGAGAGATGTCGGATCGCCTGCGTGGACTCCCGCACAATGAGCTGGGGTTCCACTGTGATCTGTTCCAAAAACTTCTTGGTTCCGTGCAACCGGTTCAGGACGCATTGTGCCGCGAGTCGTCCCATCTCGGCCAGGGGTTGGCGGATGGTCGTAAGCCTTGGGTTATTGAACGCGGCCGCATCGATATCGTCGAACCCGATGACCGAAACGTCACCCGGCACGCGAATCCCAAAATCCTGCAGCGCGCGGATTGCGCCGATTGCTGATAAGTCGTTGAATGCGACCACCGCGGTGAATCGCGCCCGGTTTGAAAGCAGCTGTTGGATGACGGGATATCCCAACTCCGGGGAACTCAGATCGCGGTCGAGTTGCACGATAAGCTCCGGCCGAATGGGAATGCCTATCTCCTGCGCCACATCTACGGTGTAACGCCAACGTTCGGCGGCATCCGCGCTGAACGATTGGCCGCGCACAAACACAATTCGCCGGTGCCCCAGGGAATGCAGATGGGTTAGCACCAACTCCGCCGCGAAGCGATGGTCTAGGATTACATTCGTGACGCCCGGAATCGGGCGGTGTCCGGCGACCGCAACCACCGGCACGGAAAACGGATGCTCCAGCGGCGTATCGATGGCAATGAGAGCCTCTGCCCCGCGTCCGAGCAGCATGCGGCTGTACTCTTCCGTCAGATGTTTCCTGCGCCGGTGATGCGCGGTAAAATAAAAGTATCCCGCCTCCATGAGATGATCGCCGATGCTGTTCACGACCTGGTTGTGATAAGCCTCGCTCAGGTCCGGCACCAGGATGCCCACCGTCAACGTACGGCGGTTGCGCAGGGAACGCGCCAGAAGGCTTGGCTGGTAGTTGAGTTCTCGCGCCGCGGCTTTAATCCGGTCGCGGGTAACCTGGGGAATCGAACGGCCGGGTACGTCATTCAGAACCACCGAAACCGTAGCCGGATTCAAGCCCAAATGGGCGGCCAGTTTTTTCAGGCTCGAGGTTCCGGTTGCGATCCGCCGTTTTTCGCCCATCTACTGGTGCCTTTCCATTCCGGGAGCTCTTGCCAAACCTCTTATTTCCTCTTCACCCTCAAGTGGAACTCCGGCGGCGGAGAAGTGCGAGAAAAAGGGTTCCAGAAGAATGAAGAATGTAGATGCGTCTTCGCGAAGTCAACAATTCAAACAGTTATTTCGGCTCCGGCTTGAAATCCAGATAAGCGAAGTTCATGTGCCCCTTCGTCGACACCCGCAGAGTCAACACCTGCACCCCCTTTCGCGGTTTGATCTGGACGAAATCCTTTGCCAGTCCCCAGTGATGCATTTGCCGCCAGGCGATCGGGTCGACGCATTGTAGGTCGACGCAATCGTGACCGGCCCACCGATTTGTTTTCCGTTGACGTCGAACGCGATGTCTCCGCCCCCGCTCGAGGTGTACAGCAGATCGGCCGTATATACGCCGGTCGGCTCCGCTCGCACGGTTATGTTGAACCATTCTCCCGGCTCAACCCAGCCGACATAAAACAGGTTCTCCGGGGGCAACACCAGATTGTAGGGATTGTTATCGATTTGGTCGTGAAATTTCGTATAAGAAGTGTCTACACCCTCGTTCATGCGGAACTGGTTCAGATAAGTCCCGTCCGCAGGATTAAGCGTGCCGCTGCCGTGGTTCTTCGCATCGGGGTCATGATACGCGACGCCTTCGCCACCCACATCGTAATAGGCGCACATCACGCGTCCCGGCACGTGCTGCGGCCCTCCGTGATAAACGCTGTCTGCAAATGGTTTGCCGGCGTAATGGTGGGTTTTCCCCGACGCGAATGCAGGGAAGCAAACAGCGCCGATCAGAATCCGCGATAGGGAAAAACGCAACCGATTGGCGACGGGGAGGGTGGTCATTCCAGAATCGTTCACCTCTCAGACCCAGAGCGGATAGCATAAGCAATCGATTGTCTAAAGTAAACTCAAAACTTCTATATTGACTGGATTGTGCCTTCACGGTTCGCTTTCTCACCGCGAACCCCGCTCCTGAAGCATGCTTTGCAGCTGGACCCCACCAGTGCCGTTGCCCACTTCCGGCTGGGCACGATATATCGCCAGATGGGACGCACCGGCGATGCCAAGCATGAATTGGAGGAATACCAGAAATATAAGGAGATAAAGGAGAAGCTGCTGGAGATTTACCACGACATGCGTATGGAACCAGCCCAGAAAGAAAGCGAAGATACGGATCCTAGAAGATAGTCGATGTCCGCAGGCGAAGGGTAGAGCAGTCGAATTGCGGATGCTTCCAATCCTTTTGGACTCACCCCTGTCTGGTCCGACTTCGATGGCGACGGCCATCTCGATCTTTTTCTGGCCAACGATGCGGCCAGGAATTATCTCTACCAGAACGACGGCAGCGGACACTTCACGGACATCGCTTTCGCCTCGGGCGTTGCGTCAGTCAGGATGGGGCGAAACAGGCCAACATGGGCGTCGCGCTCGGCGACTGTCTGAACACCGGACGCTTTTCAATCGTGGTCACCCATTTCAGCGATGAATATGCGGCACTCTACCGCAACGACGGCAACATGAGTTTTACCGACGTTTCCTATAAATCCGGAATCGCTCCCAGCACCGCTCTTCACGCCGGTTAGTTCAAGGCTGATCCAGTGATTCGGGGGGCCGCCTTGTGGCTGCAGAATGGTTGGGGCGCCCTGTAAGTTTTCGATGACAATCTCGGTCCGGCCATCATTGAACAAATCGCCGATCGCCACTCCGCGGCTGACTCTCTGCAACTGCAGGGCCGGGCCGACGAGTTTGCTGATGTTCCTGAAGGTGCCGTCCCGTTGATTCAGGAACAGTAGCGCCGGCTCGCGGTATCTCGGTCCTGCCTCGCCGCTATCCACCTGCGGATAGAACGTGGCCGTTCACCAGAAAAAGGTCGAGCCAGCCTTCATTTTCGAAATCGAGGAATGCGTCGCCCCAGCCAACATAGGGTGCGCAACCGACTCGCCCTGAACGCCCGGGTCAAGGCGACAGCCGCAGGCCTCGTCCAGACCAGCGAAGTGCGCAGCGGCGGGAGTACCTCTCTCCAAGCGATTTTCGCATTCAGTTCGGCCTCGGCAGCAAGGACCGAATCGACAAACTCGAAATTCTTTGGCCGTCGGGCAAGACAGAAGCCCCTACCGGCCTGGCCGCAGACCATTTCTACGGCGTGAGAGAGGGCGAGGCCTCGTTCCAGCGAAGGATAGGCGCGACTCGACCTCTGGGAAAATACAGAAACCAGGTCCGGACTGAGAACTGAACGGAATGGACGCCATCAGCAGTTCACGTATTCAAGGCTTCGATCGGTGGGGTGTGACCGAAAACACCCCCAAGGCGCTGACCTCTACTAGGACTAGGTCGCAGGGGATCATGAAGATAATGAGCAGCATGGCCGGCAATCTGGACGGCTGAACTTGACCAGGCCCAACCCAACTTCCGGTTTGCCGTCAGTGGGGCCGCAGCGGTATCCGCCCTGCAAGTGTTCGGGTCTGGCCCGAATGTCAGTGTTCCTCACGCCTCGGTAAAAAGGGCCGTTGACCGGAGTTGCCCGGAACATCTCGTTGTACTAACGTTGCGTTACGTAGAGGAGTCGAACGTTGGGGGAGGCGTGGGATGAATTTTCACGATCTGATCGTGGCAGCTCGTGTGTTGCGCAAGAGCCCCATATTTGTCTTGACTGCGGTACTCACCATTGCGTTGGGCATTGGAGCCAGCACTGCGATCTTCAGCGTCACCAACGCCGTGCTGCTAAGGCCTCTGCCTTACCGCGATCCCGACCGCCTGGTCGTCGCCTGCAGCGATCTGCGAAAGCGCAATGTCCGCGATTTCCCGCTTTCGAACGCCAACTTTATCGATCTGCGCGATGGCACCAAGTCCGTCTTCGAGGACCTTGCCGGCGTCCTCACCTTCCCTCTCACGCTTCAACGCGAGGATGGCAGTCCCGAGCAGACCAACGCGGCGGTAGTGACGATCAACTTCGTCCGCCTGCTTGGCGGAAGCGTTGCTTATGGCCGCGACTTCAACGATGACGACGCCGTCCCCAATCCTGCTGCTCCGCCGCCGGGCGCGCAGCAGCCACCTCCACGCCCACAACTGGCAGTGTACGCAATCCTGAGCTTCGAGTACTTCCAGCGCCGGTATGGCGGAGATCTCTCGATGCTCGGACGGTCCATCTCGATTGCCGGACAACAAACTGCGATCATTGTCGGCGTCCTCCGCCCGCACTTCCAATTGTATTTTCCACCCGAGGCCCAGGTGCTTCAGGCGCCCGACATCTGGATCGCGAACCGCCTCAGCTACGACGCGGCGCAGCGCAATGGTGTTTCCATACACGCGGTGGGAAGACTCCGGCCCGGAGTCACGCCCGAGCACGCGCAAGCCGAAGCGGAGAAAGTGGCCGCTTCGGAGCGTGCTCAGTTTCCGATTATGGGAACTGCCGATTATCACATCCGCGTCGAGCGGATGCGCCAGCACATGGTCGCTGAGGCCCGCCCGGCAATCCTCGCGCTCATGGGCTCAGTCGTCTTCCTGCTACTGGTGGCGTGCGCCAATGTCGCCAATCTTCTTCTGGTCCGCGCCTCGGTGCGCAATCGCGAACTCGCCGTCCGCGCCGCGCTCGGAGCCAATCGCTTCCGGCTGATGTCGCCGATCCTGGCCGAAGCCGCATGGCTTTCAGCCATGGGGACGCTCGGCGGATTCGTGCTAGCCTGGGTCGGGATCAAGGAACTGCGCGCCCTCGCGCCGGCCGACCTGCCACGTCTCGAAACCATCACCATTGACACCTCCGTGCTCGCCTTCACGGCACTCGCCGGACTCTCGACAGCGATTCTGTTCGGCATGACTCCTGCTCTGCGCGCTTCTCGCCCGCACCTCATGAACGTGCTGCGCGGCATCAGCCGCAACACTGGACTCGGCACCGGCAGCGTCATGCGCAACGCGGTCGTCATCGCCGAGGTCGCGCTCTCGTTCGTTCTCCTGGTGGGCTCGGGACTGATGTTCCGCAGTTTTGTCGAATTGCACCGCATCGATCCTGGATTCGACTCGCGCTCCCTGCTCACCTTCGTCCTCAATGGCAACAATGGTGCCACCACGCCCGAGGCCAATGCCGCCTTCGTCCGCCAGGTCCAGGACCGTCTGCGTGCGATCCCGCGCGTGCAGAGCGTTAGCGGCTCTTTTCCCTTTCCCCTGGCAGGTGGCTATAGTCCGATCCGCTGGGGCAAGGAAGAGGCGCTCTCCGATCCGAGCAAATTTCAGGCAGCGGACTTCCAGATCGTTTTGCCCGGATATTTCGAGACCATGCGTACACCGGTGCTAGCGGGGCGCACCTTCGCCGACGCAGATAACGTGCCCGATCGCCGGCTGATCATGATCGACGAGTCTCTCGCCGGGAAAGCTTTTCCCGGAGAGTCTGCGGTCGGCAAGCGTATCCTCATCCGGCTGAAGACGCCGGAACCGGAGTGGATGGAAATTATCGGCGTCGTCGGACACGTGCGACAGACCTCGCTGGCGGTACCGGGACGCGAGCAGGTCTACTTCATCGACGGATACGGCGGACCCGGCGGTGTGAACTCATGGGTGCTGCGCGTTGCCGGGAATCCCGCAGGCTACGCAAGCCAGGTGCGCGCCGCGATCAAAGATGTGAGCCCGCACCTGCTGATCACTGATCTGCAACCGGCGGACGAGTTGCTGAACCATGCTCAGGCGCAGACGACCTTCTCGCTGCTGCTGATCGGCGTCTTCGCCGTCATCGCCGGAGTGCTCGCCGGAATCGGGCTCTACGGCGTGCTTTCCACTGCCGTGCGGCAGCGCACACCGGAGATTGGCGTGCGCATGGCCCTCGGTGCGGGACGCCAAGGCATCTTCCGTCTCATCGTCGGCCAAGGCCTCGGTTTGAGTGCAATTGGGGTGCTCATCGGCGTCATCGCCGCACTGATCCTCATGCAACTAATGCGGACAATGCTCGTCGGCGTGAAGCCTACCGATCCACTCACACTTGGGGCCACCATGCTGCTCTATTTCGCGATCGCGACAGCGTCATCATGGATCCCCGCAAACCGCGCAGCTGGAGTTGACCCAAACCAGGCGCTGAGAGAAGAGTGAACTCTCTTGATCAGCGAAGAACCAAACCCCAGGTGCCTTGGTAGGCGACATGATCGTGCTACGTTTGCGTCCGAATGGTCGGCTAACCTTCTTTGATCGTAAAAGGTTCATCAAGGCTTTACAGGAAAGATTCTGATCCCAAACTCCTGGCCAAGGTGGAGCGGCGTACGCGAAGAAAACGTTCGTCTGCTGTGTTTTTTTCAGGAGCACCGCATGCGCGGAATTCCTTGTTACCATTGCGACAATGGGCACAGCCAAGTCGAAGGAATCAGAGAGCGGCAAATTGCGGATCGGCGATGACTGGAATGCTATCCGTATCATTGCGCTCTCGCAAAGCAATCCGCTGAAGGCCATCGCGGAGTTCGTCGAGAACAGCATCGATGCCCACGCCAAGACCATTGCCATCACGCGCGGCCGCGAGCACGGGGGGCACTATCTGACGGTGAAGGACGATGGCGACGGCGTTCCCCGCGATCTGAACGGGGTGCCTGACTTCAAGTACGTCGCGACTCATATCTGCGACTCGATCAAGCGACGCCTGAAGGCAGATGGCGCTGGGGGTTTGCAAGGAGAATTTGGCATCGGTTTGTTGAGCTTTTGGACCGTGGGCGATACGCTCGCGATGACTTCTAGCAGTGCCGATCAGCGGGTCTACCAGATGGTTATGAGCAAAGGGGATCCGCGCTACACCGTGAAGCCGCGACGGGTGCTCTTTGCTGAGCCGGGCACCGAGCTCAAGATCAGTCCCTTGCTCGACGGCATCCGTAGCTTGAGTGGGGAGAAGATCCAGTGGTATCTGGCCGCGGAGCTGCGCGACCGGATCCGTGCTACTCAGGTTCGTGTAACGGTGATCGACAAGCTTGCGCGCAAACAGTTCCAAGTCGAGCCGCGGCAGTTCGAAGGACGATTGCTCCATCAACTACCGACAGTTCGCTCGCCGTTCGGTGAGGCGTATGCCGAACTGTATCTCGCCGAGCCCGCCGAGAACTGCCGGGTCTCCCTTACCCGAGGTGGCACGCGGGTGATCGAGGATATGGGTACGCTGCCTGGCTTGGAGCGCGCGCCGTGGAGCTCGCGTCACTTGCAGGGCCTGATCGATGTGCCCTACCTGAATCTCACACCCGGCACGCGTTCCGGGGTAGTTCACGATGAACGTTATGGGGCGTTTACGGAGGCTTTGGCGCCCCTCGAAGAACACCTCAATGGCCTTATCGACGCCCAGCGGCGCGCCGAGGAAGAGCAGGCGAACCGGGAGTCCCTGCGGGCGATCCAGCGTGCGTTTCGCGAGGCCATGCTGGTCTTGCCGCCCGAGGAATACGATTGGTTTGAGATCCAGTCACGCTCGCCGCAAGCGGCCGGTGCTGGCGATCTGCCGGAACAACGCGTGGAAGCCGCTGTTGAGAAGGAGGGGTCGGTGCCGAGTGTTCCGGAACCGAGCGGAGGTGAATCCGCCCAGCTTCAATTTTTCGAGTATGCTGGACCTTTGCACACCGTCGTGATTTCGCCGGCGACGAGCACATTGACGGTGAACCACAGTCGGGGCTTTCGCGCCCTGCCGCGGGATCGCTCGCGCCGGCGAGTCGAGCAGGATTTGATATTTACCTGGGAGATCGTCGAAGGGAGCGGCGCACTCTCGTCCCTCTCCGATCAAGAAGTGAGCTTCCAGGCTCCGTCGTCGCCCGGCCTCGTGCGTTTGTCCGTCGACGCCTCGCAGCACGAGGCGCGCTGCCGGGCGGAGGCACTGATCACCGTCACCGACAGCCTTGATGCGGCTATCGGCCCGGCGGTCGTCAATGCCCGCGGCTTACCAGGCTACACATTTGAACGAGCCGCCGGGGAACTGTGGCGCTCGCGATTTGATGCTGAGCGGAACCTGATCGTGGTGAATAACGGGCATCGCGATTTTGTCTTCGCGACGCGCAGCCGGGCGCTCCAGCTGCGGTATCTTGTGCGGCTCTATGTCAAGGAGTTGGTGCTCATGAATTTCAGGGGACTGCCTGCCGAACAATTGATGGAGCGCATGATTGAACTCTCACTCTATGTCGAAGAGAAATTGAGGCCCACGTGACCGATGTACCGCCCTCGCGTCATTGCGCGAAACCCTTTCGCTGGGTCAGAGGGTCAATGACTGACCCGGCAATTCCCCGGCTGCGGGCGGTTGTGCATCTGCGCCACTAGAAAATCCCACCTGCAGTGTTTTCTCCGGCTGAAGTGCTACACTAGCTGCCACTCCAACACTCGGAGCCAGCCGTTGGAATTCCAGTCTTTTGACGCGTCCTACGTCGAACGTCTTCGTACAGGAGACTTCCGAACCCAGGAACATTTTGTGGCATATTTCAACGAGTTGATACAGCTGAAACTGCGCTCTCGCCTGCATTCGCCTCAGGCGATTGAAGATGTGCGGCAGGAAACTTATACCCGCGTCTTTGCCGCCTTGCGTGCTGGAAAAATCCGCCAACCGGACCGACTCGGCGCCTTCGTGAACTCCATGTGCAACAACGTCCTGATGGAGCACCACCGCTTTTCCTCGCGCGCTAGTTCCCTGGAAGACGAGGAGCAACAGGATTTCCCGTCCCCGCCTGTGGACGTGATTGCGGCCATCGCCGCCAAGCAGATGGAAGCAAAGATCCGAGAAATTCTGGAAGAACTCTCTGAGAAAGACCGGCGCCTGCTGCGGGAAGTATTTCTCGAAGAACGTGACAAAGACGAAGTCTGCCGCGACTTTGGAGTCGACCGCGACTACCTCCGGGTGCTGCTGCACCGGGCTAAGCAGTCCTTCAAGTCTTTGTATTTGAAGAATATGGCAGCTCGTCCCCCAGGGGTCATGGCCGCAGGAGAACCCTGAGACTGGTTGAAACGTTTAACCGCCAGAACTCACTACTGGTTATGAGGGGAATCGACTAATGGATCACCATGAGGCAGTCCGCCAGAAAGCCACGGAACGGTATCTTCTGGATGACCTTGATGCCGAGGAGCGGGATCAGTTCGAAGAGCACCTGTTTGACTGTCAGGATTGCGCTCTGGACGTGCGTGCAGGAGCCATGTTCGTGGACCAGACCAAAGTCGTACTGGCGGAAGCCCACGTCGTGTCGCGAGTGCCGGACGCGGTCCCCTCGAAGCCGGCGTGGCTTGCCTGGTTCCGGCCCGCGTTTGCCATCCCGGTGCTCGCTTTAATGTTGGCCGTCATCGGATATCAGAACTTCGTCGTGTATCCGCATTTAATGCAGGCAGCGAATGAGCCCCAAGTGGGCCCGTGGGCCTCGGTCAATGTCAGCACCCGCGGTTCGGCCAAAACTGAGATCAAAGTCCACCCGGGGGAAGGCTTTGGCTTGCTGGTAAATCTCCCTCCAGATAACGGATTCGCGTCGTATTCGGCAGACTTGTATAATCCCGCCGGGAAGCTGGAGTGGTCCGGCCCGATTTCTGCGGCGTCAGCCGGAGAAAACCGGCAAATCTACGTGCTGGGGCGCGACCGCCGAGCGGGCACCTACGCTCTGGTCGTACGTGGCATCACCGCCTCCGGCGAGAGCCAGGAAATTAGCCGACATCCCATTGCTGTGCAAATCCAGAAGTGAGCCCGAGAAGCGGAGCTGAGAAGATGGCAGACGACAAACCCCATTACTTCCATGCGGAAGCGCACGCCCTCAAGGGCAAACTAGACGTACCGGTCGATGCGGAAATCAGGCCACAGGCCTTCGTGAAGTTGGCGGGCACGCTCGCCGAATTATCGAACGGGGAGGAGCAGCGCAATTACTTTTCTCAGCACGCCAAGAACTTCCGGCTGGAAGGTGTGATTTCCTACGCGGCGGCTCACACCCAAGTATCGGGGCACGCCAGCCGGAAGCATCCGGGCGCGTCGGTGACTCTGTCGACTTCTGTGGTGGAAGATCTGAACGTGCTGAACGTAGTCACAGCCGACCGGGTCGTGGCCCAGATTTCTACCACGCACTTCCCTGCACATTACACACCCGAGGTCACTTTCTTAGGCACTCACTTCGAGAACCTGCGAATCGCCAGGCACAAGGCAGAACCTTTCCTCAAACTCGACATGTTAGCGGAGAAGGTTGAAGGCCCTCAGACGCGTGCCGGTCACGACGGGAAGTTCTTAGCTGCCGTCGAGGCGCAGTACGGCAGGCTGAAGGCAAAACTAGGCGGCCTGAGTTCTGACGAAAAGAAAAAGATGCGTCTAGATGAACCAGAACATTCGTGGACGACGAGGTATCATGAAGGCGACTTTAAGTCCGCAGCGCTCAAGAAACAATCCACCGCAGCGAGGCAGGAAGACATCGACAACGGTAGCAGCAATTGGAGCGGCATCACATGTTCCCTGGTCGAAAACATCGACATCAAGCCCATCCAGGTACTGAATGCGGCTGGGGAAACCGAACACATCGAGCTCCCAGGGAAGACGTTCGGACACGTAATCCACGTACCCGACTTTGGAACGATCTTTTTGGCCGAGCTGCGAGTGAACCACAATTCTTACAATCTGACGATGATTCGGTTGGAACTGGGATGCATTGCGGACGGGGATGTGAATATGGTGACCTGCAATGTGAACGGAAAGGGCGGCGCCGGAGGCGGACCGTAGATTCCGGCACTTGCCTGCCAGACAGGATCGGACGAAGGGCCTCCTGGATCGTCTTTATCCTGTTCTTCTTGATTGCGTGTAGTCGCCGTCGCGATCCGCAAGGTGCCTTCGACCACGCGGTGCGGACATTCCAGCACGGGGACATTGCTGCGGCCACAGACGAAGCTGAAAAAGGCTACAGAGAATTCCATCTTATGAGCCCGGAGTGGGCTTGGAAGTTTCGCCTCCTGCAAGCGAATGGACTAGTCTGGCGCGGTATGAATAACCGCGTGCTGTCCCTCTTGGCTTCAGAAACATCGCCTCTACCTCCCGGCGATTTGAGCGTAAACAAGAATCGACTTGAAGGACTGGCGCAGAGTTCACTGGACAACTTTCCGAAGGCGGAGCAGGCTCTTATGGAGGCTGAGCGACTCTGCGCAACCACGAGTTATCCGTCTTGCGTCAACCTGCCCCTTGCACGGGGTGGGCTAGAGATGGAGCGTGGCCACTTTGAGGAAGCCGAACTCGCCTTCAAGAACGCGCTCCGCCTTGGGCGCTCTAGCCGAAATATTTTCGTCGAGGCAAACGCTCTGCTGAGTCTCGGCTGGTCCGCACTACAGCAAGAACATTTCGATCAGGCGCAGGACTGGTCTGATGCCGCCTACAAGCTGTCCCTAGCGATCAATGCAGGTCATATTGTCCAAACCGCGCTGGGCAACCAAGGTTGGGCCTATTACAAGCTCGGCGAACCCGAAAAAGCGCTCGCCTTGTTCTCGGAAGCTCGGGACCGTGCACACCAGATTGGAGCCAACACCTACGAAGTGACGTGGCTCACCGATGCTGGTTGCGTGTACCTCGATGCCCGCGAGTATGACAAAGCGGAGCAATATTATCGAGAAGCCCTTGATCTGGCGCAACAGACAACCAGGCAGGACGTCCTCGACGCTCTGATGTCTTTGGCCGTGGTTTCCGAGAGAACTGGAAAGCTCGAGCAGGCACGCGACTACGCAGACAAGACCATCGCCCTCACTCCAGCCGACGGCAATCGCCTCGACATCCTCTATCCCATGTTGGTCAAGGGGCACGTTGCAGCCCGCTTTCACGACACCGCGCTGGCAGAAAAGACGTTTCGCGAGATTGAGCGGGATCCGAAGAGCCAGGTGTTCTTGAAATGGGAAGCCGAGCACTCCCTGGCCCAGCTGTATGAAGATGAAAACAAAGCGAACCTCGCAGACCGCGAGTATCGTGACGCACTGAGCACGTTCGAAACTGCGCGATCCTCACTGCAGCACGAGGAATCCCAGCTGCCATTTCCGGCCAACGCATCGGGCATCTACGACGATTACATCCGCTTCCTCGTGAGCGAAGGCAAGACAGACGAGGCCCTGCTGGTTGCCGAGTACAGCCGCGGTCGAACTCTGGCCGAAGGATTGGGATTCCTACAGAAGGGGAGTGCATTCAGACTGGACGCGCTGAATGTGCAATCGATCGCGCGGCGTGCCGGTGGCACAATTCTTTTCTACTGGCTCGGCGAGAAGCAATCCTATTTGTGGGCGATCACAGAGCAGAAAACGAAGCTCTTTACGCTGCTTCCAAAATCTGAAATCGAACCCGTGGTGCAGCGATATCGCAAGGCTCTTGCTGAGCAGCAGGAATTCCTCGAGAGAACCGATGACGACGGGCGCTCACTCTACCGCGCGCTGGTGGCGCCAGTCCAGGTCGATCTGCGCAAAGATGCCAAGGTCTTCATCATCCCCGACGGCAGCCTGAACACGCTCAACTTTGAGACGCTGCGGGTCTCCGGTCCCACCCCACACTACTGGATTGAGGACGTCACCATCGCCGACGCCAGTTCGCTTCGTCTGCTGGCCGCGTCCGCTGCACCCACCGAGCACGCCCAAGGCCTGCTTCTTATCGGCAACGCGGTCGCTCCGAACTCGGACTATCCCGAGCTGCGGAAAGCGGCGGACGAAATGAACAGCATCGAAAAGCATTTCCCTGGGGCGCAACAGCGCGCCTTCGCGCGCGAGCACGCTACACCGACGGCGTATCTGTCTGGGAAGCCGGAGCAGTTCTCCTACATCCACTTCGTTGCGCACGGCACTGCGAGCCGTACGAGCCCGCTCGACTCCGCCATCGTGCTGTCTAAGGCTGGTGCAGAGGATGACTCCTTCAAGCTCTACGCCCGCGACATCATTCATCACCCTCTGCGGGCTCAGCTGGTCACAATCTCCACTTGTTATGGAGCAGGCTCACGCGCCTATTCAGGCGAGGGCCTGGTCGGTCTTTCGTGGGCATTTCTCCGCGCCGGAGCCCACAACGTGATCGGAGCTTTGTGGGAGGTCAGCGACGTTTCGACTCCCCGACTCATGGACGAACTGTACGGGGAGTTAGAAAAAGGACAGACTCCCGCCGCGGCTCTTCGCCATGCCAAGCTCACCCTGCTTCGCTCAAGCCCCACTTACCGGAACGCCTTTTACTGGGCACCGTTTCAGCTCTACACGGGATCCTGACTTCGCGAATCGGGGAAGCGTTACAGATTGAGTGGGGACCGGTGGACCTCAACGCTGACCCTCGTGTCCTTCCGTCGCCCGCGGCTCCCGGCGGAGTGTTTATTGCAATGCAGCCGAAGACAGGTCTCGTCCTCGAGGGTAGGAATCTCTCGGAAGGAATGGGCCAAGATTGACAGGCCAAGAATGGGTGGGCGACATAGAAGTGGATGTCATGCCGCCCGAGCCTCGCGACGCTCCTCCCAATAGTCCTCAAAGCGTCCA
>Ga0210406_10000897_pt1 | contig 38692 bp, 39 predicted proteins | sample IncBWC30MmetaG_FD_155454 | JGI IMG/M metagenome (GOLD analysis project Ga0210406, IMG submission 155454) | Forest soil microbial communities from Barre Woods Harvard Forest LTER site, Petersham, Massachusetts, United States - Inc-BW-C-30-M | ecosystem: Environmental > Terrestrial > Soil >... | reverse complement strand
GAAGTAGCCGCCGCTGGATCCCGCAATTCTTCCGTTGAGGCGTCCTCTCGTCATGCGGCGGGCGAGGACGCCCGCCGGACTGCCGGCGGGACGCCGGCGCTACGTTCCTGCCTTCCGTGTGTCGATAGTCTCATCGTTCTCGACGAAGTCCCGCATCCAGGCCAGCACGCGCTTCCAGCCTTCGCCGTGATCCTTGGCCGCTTTCTCGTCGCCCGCGAATCCGGTATGGCGGAATTTTACGGCGGTCCCCATACCTGCTTTCTGGGGACCCCGTGTCTGAAGGTTGTGCACTGCGCGTAGCTCGAGTTCCCATCGCACCACGGTGTGCGCAAGTTGGCTGAAGGTGGCCGTCCAGGTATGGACGAGCAGGCGCGGCGGATCGACCTCGAGGTATTCGCCGTCGACGCGAAAGGAGGTTCCGTCCGCTCCAACGCCCACGCTCGACCACTTGCCGCCCGGACGCAAATCGGCCTTGCACTCGGTGATGCGGTACATGCCTGACTGTCCCCACCAGCGCGGCATCTGGGCTGGATCAGTAAGCGCCTGGAAGACGCGCTCGGGCGGAGCGGCTACGAAGATCTCGGCTTCGATGGTGTCGTGATCGGGAGTGATGGCGACGGTTGCCATAAGAATCCTTTCTAGCGCTCGACAAACTTCTTGACTTCGCGCAGGACGCCAGGCCAGCCGCCGGAGTAGTCCTTGCGGGAGACGGGCAGTTCGGCAAGACCGCTATGCGTCACACGCACGAGCGTTCCGCCCTTGCTGGCGGCGAGTTCCCAGCGCACGACCGTGCGTTGCGAGGGATGCTCGTGCCAGTTGGCGATCCACGTGTATGCGAGAACGCGCGGCGGATCGTACTCGAGTACTTCGCCGTCGCAGTGGAATTTCCTCGTGCCGTTGATATTGAGCTTCGTTTTTTTCGTGTCATAGGTCCAGCTGCCGCCTTTGCGCGGATCGAAAGAGAACGACTCGATCTGACAGTCGGGACTGTTCCACCACTGCATTACCTGCTTCGGGTCGATGAGCGCCTGGAATATTTTTTCCGGCGGGGCGGCGACGTGGATTTCGCTGACCAGCGCGTCCTGGTTCGGTGTGATCACGGTCGAAGCCATGCGATGTCTCCTTGATACTTCCTTGCGTTGGGTGGGGATTACATCCCGTCCTTCACGCGAGCAAGTTCGAAATGCTCCTTCATCTGCTTGCCGTCTTCCTGGACGAAGGTCCAGTCCTCGGTGTGGTGGTCGGCATCGGCGATGGTGATGACGAGGTGATCCATGTGGCCGGCCTTGGGGCTCGACATGTTGGTGCCGTCGATGAAATTGAAAGTGATGGTCTTGCCGTCTGACGCCATGGTGGCTTGCATGCGCGGCTGGTTTCCGACTCCGCAGTAATGGGTCATCAAGACGCGGTCGTTGTCCAGGTGGAACATCGTAATCATGTCCTCGGCGCCGAGGATTTCGCTGAGCAGGGCGGAGCCACCAGAGGTCGGGCGGAAAACAATTTTTACCGAACGGTCGCTGTTGGCCTTCCCTTCCCAAGTGCCGTTCAGGGCTTTGAGGTGCTCGAAAGTCGCTTTGGCGTCGGACTGGGCAAAGGCCGGGACGGCTGAGAGGATCAAGAGTGTGGCGATCGTGCGTAGATGATTCATTTGTGGATCACTCCTTTGAGTTGAGATCTTGCGGGCCGGACGGGGCGCCGCTGGGTTCTATTCCACGTTTCGTTTTTTTCGTTTGATGTTCCTGTGCGGCCGGCGACGTGGCGTTGCCCCTGCTGCCACCTCCGTCTCCTTCGCATACTCCGTTTCCACGAAGGCCTTGAGGTTTGCCAGGCTCGTAGACCAGAAACTGCGGTATTGCTCGAGCCAGGAATCGACTGCGCGCAGGGGTTCCGGGTTCAGGTGATAAAAGCGGTTGCGCCCCTCGCGATGCTCGTTCACCAGGTGAGCTCGGCGTAGCAGTCGCAGGTGCTTCGAAATGGCCGGCCGTGAAATCGGGAACGCTTGGGCAATCTGCCCAGCCGGCTGGCGGCCTTTGCGCAGCAGATCGAGCACCGCCCGGCGGGTGGGATCGGCCAGTGCGCTAAAGGTGGCCTCCGGGGAATATGTAACCACTTGGTTCCGCATAATGCGTAACTGTACGGTTACATAGATTGGATGTCAAGGGAAAATTTCTGGAATCGCCAACGAAAAGTTTTTAACCGTAAAGGTCGCTAAGAAAGGTCGCTTAGGACGCGAAGGGATCATGATGGCTGCGAACGGCTAGTAGACTGGATTAAATCAGGCAGGAGACTTTCGATGATTACGAACCGTTCGATGCCGCGCAGCACCGTAATTCCGCAACTTCCCTACCCCGACGTGCAGGGCGCGGCCGCGTGGTTATGCGACGCCTTCGGCTTCAGCGTTCGCATCATGATTGGGAATCATCGGGCCCAGTTGAATATTGGCGATGGCGCGATGGTCGTGATCGAACAACACGGGGATGCGAAGAGCTGGGCATCGGTGATGGTGCGTGTGGAAGATGTCAATAGCCACCATGAGCATGCCAAACAGCATGGCGCGTTAATCGTGCGACCGCCGAAGGATTACCCGTACGGGGAGCGGCAGTATTCCGCGGAGGATTTCAACGGCTACGTGTGGACGTTCTCGCAATCGATCGCGGATGTGAATCCGGAGGATTGGGGCGGAGTGCCGGGGAAGTTGTAGTTCTCGACGACGAAAGCTTTTAACCGCTAAGGTCGCAAAGTAAGGACCGCAAGAGTCGCTGAGGACGGCGGAGCGATTTTCCTTTTGCGACCTTGGCGTGGTTTTCCTTCCCGCTCTTTACGGTTAAGAGCTTCGAGACCACCGCTCAGCTATTTCCGTTGGTCACGAGTTCCAGGAATTTCTGGTGCACGCGGGGATCGTCGCTTAGCTCAGGGTGGAACGTGGCGGCCATCGTCTTCCCTTCCCGTACGACCACTGGGTCGTTGCCCTCGGTCGCGATCACTTCCACTCCCGATCCCATGCGCTCAATTTTTGGCGCACGGATGAAGACCATCTCTATCGGGGAGTTGCCGAGCTTGCCGGTGCGAATTGAGCTGTCGATCTGGCGGCCATAGGCGTTGCGGCGTATGCGGATGTCGAGAGCGCCGAGTCCGGGCTGATCGGGGTTCGTGACTTCTTTCGCGAGCATGATGGCGCCCGCGCAGGTGCCGAACGTTGGCTTTACGCGGACGAATTCTTTGAGCTTGGCGAAGCCCTCTTCGCCGAGGATCTTCAGGAACGCTCCCGACTCGCCACCGGGAATGACGAGGCCGTCGATCTGGTCAAGTTGCTCAGGCTTGCGCACCAGGATGACGTTGGCGCCCAGCTGTTCGAGACGCCTTTTGTGGGCGTCGAAATCACCCTGGATTGCGAGGACACCGATAGTCATATAAGGTTTTCAGCTCTCAGCCGTCAGTTGTCAGCGACAACCGCTGTCGCCAAACTTCCTCAAGCTGAAAGCTGAGGACTGAAAGCTGAGAGCTTGTTTTCTCCTACCAACCGCGCGTTTGCAGCATGTGGGCTTCGTCGAGGCCCGAGACCGCGAGGCCCTTCATCGCGCCTACCAGGTCTTCGCTGACTTCAAGTAATACTTTAGGGTCCTGATAGTGCGTGGCGGCTTTGACGATCGCCTTGGCGCGTTTTTCGGCTTCGACCGGGTCGGCGAACTCGGTGGAGTTCTTCATGAAGATTCCTGAGCCGACGAAGACGGCTTCCGCGCCCAGTTGCATGACTAGCGACGCGTCGGCGGGTGTGGCGATGCCGCCCGCGGAGAAATTCGGCACGGGGAGCTTCCCTTCTTTGGCTACCATGCGGATCAACTCGTACGGCGCGCCATGCTCTTTGGCCTTGGCGTAGAGCTCTTCCTCGCCGAGTACCGTGAGGATCTTCATTTCCTGCACGATCTGGCGAATGTGCTTGACGGCGTGGACAACGTCGCCGGTTCCGGCTTCGCCTTTGGTGCGGATCATGGCAGCGCCCTCGGCGATGCGGCGGAGCGCTTCACCCAGGTTGCGCGCACCACACACGAATGGAACTTTGAAGGCGTGCTTGTCGACGTGGTGAGCTTCGTCGGCCGGAGTCAGAACTTCGGACTCGTCGATGTAATCGACGCCGAGTTCTTCGAGAATCTGGGCTTCGGCGAAGTGGCCGATACGGCACTTCGCCATAACCGGGATCGAGACGGTGGCCATGATCTCGCGAATCTTTTTGGGCGAAGCCATACGCGCGACGCCACCTTCAGCGCGGATCTGCGCCGGAACGCGCTCGAGTGCCATGACCGCGACGGCGCCGGCGCGCTCTGCGATCTCGGCTTGCTTGGCGTCGGTGACGTCCATGATGACGCCGCCCTTGAGCATCTCGGCGAGGCCGGTTTTGAGGCGAAGGCTGGTGGAGTGTCCGTTGCGGGATCCGTTGGTGTCTGCCATGGGAGTCAACCTTTCATCACAAGATGTAGCACGAGGTGGCTTCACCTCAAGCGTTGAAGCGCTACTTCAGATTCGATCGCTGCGGCACGAGTGAACTCGTGCCCTTCCGGGGTTTGCTCGGGCCCTCGCCCTCGGGTGACTGCGTGAGACTGCCTGTTACGTCTAGAGGAAGGCTATCGCAAGATTGGTATTGTTAGACCGTCCATTTACTGTATTCTATCCATACCACTTCTATGGCGCGCGAAATCACTGCATTCCCGCTGAGCCTGCCGGCGCCGTCGGCTCGCGGGAGCTTATATCGCTGGTTGTACAGCGAACTGCGCACGGCGATTCTGGATGGACGGTTGCGGCCCGGTTCCCGGCTGCCAGCCACGCGCGACCTGGCTGCGGCCTACCGGCTATCGCGAGCCACCATCGTGACCGCGTTTGAGCAGTTGAAGTCGGAAGGATATGTTGAGGGGCGCTCGGGCTCGGGAACGTACGTAAGCGAGGTGCTGCCCGAGCATCTACTGGACGTGCGCAGCCCGAAGCCGGAGAAGCGTCTGCCCCACCGGCGCATAGCCCTTTCCGCGTATGCGCGGCGCTTGCAGCCGTTTCGGGGGACGGCGGTTCGTCCGATGCGCGCATTTCGTCCGAATCAGCCGGCCCTCGATTTGTTTCCTACGGATTTATGGGCACAGGTAGCGGCGCGCCGGCTGCGGCGCGTGTCCACGAATCTGCTGGCCGGGGGAGAGGCGCTTGGATACCGCCCGCTGCGTGAGGCTGTCGCGGCGTATCTGAATAGCTCGCGCGGAGTGAAGTGTACAGCTGAGCAAGTGTTGATCCTGTCGGGCGCACAAGAGGCGCTGGATCGCACGGCACGCATTCTGTTGAATCCAGGCGAGTCGGTGTGGATGGAAGAGCCAGGGTATCCCGGTGCGGGAGTCGTGTTTCGTGCGCTCGGAGCGCAGATTCGGCGAGTGCCAGTCGACTCCGAGGGGCTTTCCGTTGAGATTGGCAAAAAGCGGTGGCGCGCGCCGCGGCTCGTGTACGTCACGCCGGGCCATCAGTTCCCTCTGGGAGTGACCATGAGCCTGCGGCGGCGGCTCGCGCTGCTGGAGTGGGCGCGGCGATCGGGCGTGCTGATTTTCGAAGACGACTATGACAGCGAGTATCGGTATGCGGGCCGGCCGGTGCCAGCGATGCAGGGGCTGGATCGGTCGGGCGTCGTAATCTTCGCAGGAAGCTTTACGGCCGTACTCTTTCCCGCTTTGCGCCTCGGCTACTTGGTCGTGCCCGAGGAGATGGTGGACATATTCGCGGCGGCCGAGTCGGTCAGCACGCATCATCCTCCTCTGCTCGAGCAAGCAGTGCTCTGCGACTTCATCACGGAAGGACACTTCGCGCGGCACATCCGCAGAATGCGAGAGATCTATGCCGAGCGGTTGCAAGTGTTGCTGGAGAGTGCTAAAGAGAAATTGTCGGGGGCACTGGAGATCTCAAATGTTGAGGCGGGATTGCAGACGGTCGGGTGGCTGAGGCCCGGGCTTTCGGGCGAGAAAATAGCCAACCTGACTGCCGCGAGAGATGTCGAGGTCGTGCCGCTCAGTCGTTATGCTTCAGGACGGCCGCGCCGCGAAGGATTGATTCTGGGATTCGCGGCGGTCGATCCGAAGGAATTGCGGAGAGGAGTAGACGAACTGGCACAGATCTTCAGCTAGTGCTGATTGCTGAAGTCTCACTTCTCCACATACTTCGCGAACATCTTCTTCGGGTCGATCGCGATAAACAATCCCTTGCTGCGCGCGAGCGGCTCGCCTTTCTGGTTCAGAATCTCGGCCATGTTGACATGCTTGCGGCCTTGCACCTTGACTTCGCGGGACTCCACACGCAGTGGCTTGTTCAGCGGAACGGGCTTCAGATAGTTCACCGTGATCTCCGACGTGAGTGCGATCACGTGCCGCAGCTTGTTCACCTTGCCCATGGCTTCGTCGAGGATGGTCGCGATAATGCCGCCATGGCAGTGGCCGGGAGGTCCGGTGAAACGCTTGTCAAGGCGGAAGCGGCAGACAAAGCAGTCGCGCTCTTCGTCGTAGGTGAACTTCAGCCGCATACCTTCGGGGTTGTTCTTGCCGCATCCGAAGCAGTAGTTCTTTTGCATGCGGACGTAACGAGTGTCATGACCGCGGCCGTGGGGTTGGGTCGGCATACGGGGATGATTTTAGCTGGAACAGCAGGTCAACAGGTCGCAGGTCACAGGTGACAGGAAAAGCTTCAGGTTTCTAAGGGCTTGCCGGTTGTTTGTACGCGGGCGCACCTGAGTTCGCTCTTGCGTTTGTCACATCTGGCTGTGATAGACTTCCCGGCCATCCGCAGTATTTTGATTTTTTTGCGCTGTGGTGTGCGGAAAATCGACCTGTGGAGGTCGTGGTAGATGGGCCTCGCTCTACTGGCAGTTATCTGGTTGATCACCTTTGTCAGCACATACTTCTTTATCTGGCACCCGTGGTGGTTACCGGCGGGCGCTTCGGCGGCTGCGGCGGGCATCGATCACCAGTTCACCTTTACCTACATCGTAATGGGCATCGTGTTCGTGCTGGCGCAATGCTCGCTCGGACTGTTCGTGTGGATGTACCGGGAGCGGAAGTCTTCTCCGCCGGCGGATTACTCCCACGGCAATACCACGATGGAAGTCGTGTGGACGGTGCTGACCGCCGTTCTCTTCGTCGGGATGAACCTGATGGGCAGCAAGATTTGGGCTGCCGAGCGATTTGCCCCGGCTGGCGACTCCGCCATTCCCGTCGAAGTCACGGGCATGCAGTTCGCCTGGTACTTCCGTTACGCCGGGGCCGACGGAAAGTTTGGGTTGACGAATCCCAAGCTCATGGATCCATCGTCAGGAAGCGAGGCGGCGATCGGACTCGACTCCAACGACCCGGCGTCGAAGGATGACGTCGTGACCGGGACCATGATGCTACCCGTCAACCGGCAGGTGGATCTCACGCTGCGCGCAGTGGACGTGATTCACAGTTTCTTCGTTCCGAACATGCGCTTCAAGCAGGACGCGGTTCCCGGACTTGCCATTCACATGCACTTCACGCCCACTCAGGTTGGCGATTACGAAATCGCCTGCGCGGAACTTTGCGGGCTGGGACACTACAAGATGCATGGCATGTTGAAGGTCGTCAGCCAGGAGGATTTTGACAAGTGGCTCGCGGCGCGGGAGGCGGAGAAACAATAATGGCAACCTCGGAAGTAGTTCACGCGCATGCGGCCCCGCAAGGCTTCATCCGGAAATACATCTTCAGCCTCGATCACAAGGTCATCGGCATACAGTATTTCTTCCTCGCGCTGACGGCGGTGTGGGTGGGCATGATCCTGTCTTTGTTCATGCGCATTCACCTGATCTGGCCCGACGCTAACTTGCCGCTCATCGGACACATTCAGCCGGAAGCGTATTTGAGCCTGCTAACGATGCACGGCACCATCATGGTGTTCTTCGTGCTGACGACGGCGCCGCAAGGTGGCTTCGGCAATTACTTTTTGCCCATCCAGATTGGCGCGCCGGACATGGCATTTCCGGTCCTGAACATGCTGTCGTTCTGGACGACGTTTGTGGCGATGGTGGTCATGCTGGCCTCGTTCTTCGTGGCCGGGGGCGCGCCTCTGCACGGCTGGACGGGGTATCCGCCGCTGAGCGCGATTCAATCCGCTGGGCCGGGCGAGGGACTGGGCGCGGATTTGTGGATCACGAGCATCGCGATCTTCTGCGCCGCCTCGTTGATGGGCGCATTGAACTTCATCACTACCACGCTCGATCTCCGAGCCAAGGGCATGACGCTGATGCGTATGCCTCTTACCGTGTGGTCGTGGTTCATTACCGCGATTTTGGGATTGCTGGCCTTCGGCGTACTGCTGTCGGCGGGCATCCTGCTGCTCATGGACCGCAATCTGGGCACCAGTTTCTTTCTTCCCACGATTGTGGTCAACGGCCAATTGTTGGGCCATAAAGGCGGGTCCCCGCTCCTGTGGCAGCACCTGTTCTGGTTCTTCGGGCATCCCGAGGTGTACATCGCGATTCTGCCAGGTATGGGCGTCGCGTCGCAGGTGCTGTCCACGTTCTCGCGCAAGCCCATCTTTGGATACCGCGCGATGGTCTACGCGATGCTGGCAATCGGGTTCCTGGGCTTCATGGTCTGGGGACATCACATGTTCATGAGCGGGATGAGCCCGTATTCGGCATTCGCCTTCTCATTGCTGACCATGGCGATCGGCGTACCGTCGGCGATCAAGACCTTCAACTGGCTGGGCACGCTCTACAAAGGCCGGGTGCGCTTCTTTACACCGATGCTGTTCGCCATCGGCTTCGTATCTCTGTTCGTATCGGGCGGATTGAGCGGACCATTCCTGGCGCAGCCGACCCTCGATATTCCGTTGCATGATACGTATTTCGTCGTCGGGCACTTCCACCTGATTATGGGCGTGGCGGCGATCTTCGGAATCTTCGCGGCGACCTATTACTGGTTTCCCAAGATGTTCGGCCGCATGATGAGCGAGCCGATGGGCAAGATCCATTTCTGGATCACGTTCATCGGTACGTACGCGATCTTCATGCCGATGCATTATCTCGGCATGGCCGGACATCCGCGGCGCTACTCGCAGCTCACCGAACTGGCTTATCTGCACGCGCTGATTCCGGTGCAACGGTTCATGACGTATGCGGCGTTCATCACCATCGGGGCACAGCTGATCTTCGTGTTCAACCTGTTCTGGAGCATGTTCAAGGGAGCGAAGGCGTCGGACAATCCGTGGGATGCGACGACCCTGGAGTGGACGACGGCCACACCTCCGCCGCACGACAACTTCGGCGGGCATACTCCCGTGGTGCATAACGGACCTTACGAGTATGGGGTTCCGGGCGCGACGCGCGATTTTGTGATGCAAACCGATCCGGCGATTGGAGCATCGCACTAGAACCAGAAAAAGGTATGTCGACCTTGGCCCCGAATCTTGCAATCAAGGACCCTCGATCCCGCGACGCGGGCGGCGGGAGTCCTCCGTCTTGTGGCGGCGGCGGCAACGGGAACGAAGGTGGCGCGAGCAATGGCTCGTTCAACTACGGCGAGCGGCTGAGACGGGCGCGGCTCGGCCTGGTACTGGGGCTGACGGCCGTCATGATGCTGTTTGTCGGCTTCACCAGTGCGTTGCTGGTTCGCAAAGGGCTCCCCTCCTTTGACGCGCAGACGAATACCTATTCGCGCGACTGGACCACGATTCGATTGCCGTACACCCTGCTGCTCGTGAACACGTTTATCCTGTTGCTCAGCAGTGGAACCATGGAGTTTGCGCGGCGCGCGATTACACGACAGGCGGCGCTTGCGCCCGTGAAATCCATTCCCGGCGTCTCGCTGGGCGAAGAACGCGGCTTCCCCTGGCTGGGGACCACCGTAGTGCTTGGATTGGGCTTTCTCGCCGGGCAGTTGTTGCTGTGGCAGACTCTGCGAGCGCATGACTTCTTCGTGTACACCAGTCCGAGCAGTTCGTTTACGTACCTGCTGTTCGCAACACACGCGATTCACCTGGCGGGTGGAATCATCGCTCTGATGTATGCGGCAGTTTCGTCGTGGCTGATGCACAAGCCGGTCGAGGCGCAGCGCATCGTTGTCGATGTCACGGCCTGGTATTGGCACTTCATGGCTTTGCTGTGGATTTATATTGTCGTTCTGCTGATGCTGGTTCGATAGCTCTCCAAGGAGAAGGCTGACGATGGCAACGGTGCAACATGTGGTTCACGATACACAGGGCGAGTTCGAGCCCTCCCTGTTCGGCACCTATTCGAAGAAGATCGGGATGTGGCTGTTTCTCGCATCCGATTCTTTGACATTCGGAGCGCTGCTGTTCGCCTACAGCTACGGGCGTATTTCGAATCCGGACTGGCCTACGCCGTTCAACGGGGACAGCATACGGAATGCGACCATCATGACGGCGTGTCTGCTGTCGAGTTCCCTCACGATGGTGCTGGCCGTGATGGCCGCCAATCGAGGAGATAAGCCCTGGATTCGGAACTGGCTGCTGGCCACCATGTTCTTTGGCGCAGCATTTACCGTGTTGCACGGAATGGAGTGGACTCATCTCATCGAGAACAAGATGACGACCTCGGGAAATCCGTGGTCGTCGGTGCCGCTGTTTGGCGGAACGTTCTTCACTCTAACGGGCATGCACATGCTGCACGTGACGATCGGCGTGATTTATCTGGGAGTGATCGCGCTGCGCAAGAAATTCTTGCCGATCCTGCTGGCGCTGTGGCTGATCGGATGGCTGGCTACTCCGGCTGACAGCGTATTTCACGTGGGAATCCATGTCCTGCTAGTCGGAGCCATCATCTCCGCGATTGTGCTGTTCCTGAAGCCAAAGGATTACGACGCCCACGACGTGGAAGTGTCGGGCCTCTATTGGCACTTTGTTGACCTTGTGTGGATGTTCATTTTCCCGCTGGTGTACCTGATGTCGACCAAGGTATAGGCCAGAACAAAAGGAGCGAATCTCGCGATGCACGACACCAGCGTAGAACACACGGACAGCAAGGCCACTTACCTGTGGGTGTGGGCCGCACTGCTTTTGCTTACTGCGGTCGAGGTGGTCCTCGCTTACAAGCAGGTCCTCACGCCCGTGCACATGCTCGAGGTGCTGCTGGTCCTGTCGGTAATTAAGGCGGGGTTGATCACGATGTATTTCATGCACCTGAAGGGAGAACTCCCGCGCATGCGTTGGCTGCTCACGATCTCAGTGACGGCCTGCTTTGCCCTGATGTGGATTTTCTTCTTCCGCGATGCAGACCGTATTGTGACTCTGGGAGTGAAATGAAGAAGCTCTGCGCCATCTCCGCGCTCGCCCTGGCCCTTTGGGCCGCGCCGGCATTCGGTCAAGGCTGCGCGATGTGCTACGCCAACGCCAGCGGCGCCACCAAGGACGGCCAGCGGGCTATCAGCCGCGGCGTGATCGTGTTGCTTCTCCCGCCGCTCGGTTTCATGAGTGTCGGCGTCGGACTGGCTTTCCGCTACGGTCGCCGACGCGACCAGGAACGCCAGTAGCCCTAGGGCTACCGTAATACCACGACATTCGAAGGCAGGGACGGAGGATCGCACTCCCGCTCGTCGTTCTCGCCCAGAACACACACTTCTTCAGCGCGCAGGAGTCGCAGAATCTCGCGTGCCCATTCCGACTGCGCCCCTCCATCGCAACTTACAAACACAAGGCTCGCGTCTTCCCGAGTGCGCGTTTCATAACGCTCCGCGGCATCGGCGGGGATTCCCAGTTTGGCGAGGGCGCCGGTACGCTTGTCGCCCGTGTGACAGATACCGCAGGCAACCGCGTGCAGATAGCCGCGCGCCCCTACGAAAAACCCGACTTCGGGAATAACAACGCCGCCCAGTGTCGCGAGCCAGGCGATTACCCGCTCGCGCCCACGTTCGCCTATCGATTGTCCGGACGAAAATTTGACGCTACGTACCTCGCCGGCTATGGGATGGGAGGAAGGAAGAAAAACACATATGGTGTTGGTCTCGAATCCCGCCGCGTTGAGCGAACTCACAATTTGATCGAGGCGGGCGTCTATCGGAAAAATTCCGTAAGCCGCGGCCCTCCCTATTTGCAAATCCACTCGAAGCCTCCTCGCACGTTGGCGCACTCAGGCGAGCAGGATCGTGCCGTGCGCTTGGGATGGTGTGCAAAGAAGTCGTTGCATCACGATTGCCAAAGCTCGTTCGATTACCTGATTCACAGTAGGCATGCCGTAACCGTTCTACGGCTGTGTAGGTTTTGCGCGACCCTGCCCAGATTGCCGTTGCTGTGGAAATCGTCGTCGCGAAAGTTTTGCATGCGACGCAGTTGAAATTTCATGCTCGGCGCTTTCTCAACACGACAAGCAAAGCACTTCCTCATTTTGCAACGCGAATTGCGTGGAATTTGCGTTTTGGCACCCAGCTTGCACTCCCTAGTGCAAACGAGCAGTGAAATTTTCTTCCAGGAGGAGTTTCATGAAGAACTATTTTATTCGTGGATCCGTATTAGCCCTGACTTTGGGTGTAGCCAGCATGGGTTCGCTGTACGCGCAGGAAGCAAAACCTGCGCAGAACGATCCGCAGGCTCAGCCCACGCAGTCGCAGCCGGCGCAGAATAACGCCCAGGCCTCGCCGACTTCGGCGCAGTCCGCCAAAGAATTCACGGGAACAATCGTGAAGGAAAAGGGCGCGATGATGCTGAAGGATGGGGCGTCAAACGTGAGCTACAAGGTTGACGACGAGAGCAAGGTGAAGGACTACGAAGGCAAGCAGGTGAAGGTTACTGGAACTCTGGATTCGTCGACCAACGTGATTCACGTGGACAGCATTCAGGTCATCTCCTAACACAACCGCTCAGTGCTGTTGATGACCCGCGGCGCGTCCGGCGCAGATTAGCGCTGGCGCGCCGCTTTCACTTTCGCGACACAGGAGCTGCCATGCAAACACGATACGATCCACGCACTGCGGTTACGTTTCTGATGGCCGGAGTTGGCCTGGGCGCGATGCTTGCCCTGATCCTCTCTCCGCGCCGCAACTCTTTTCCCATGCCTGTGAGCCGCCGTCCTGCGGAACTTCGCATCGACGAGCGCCTGACCGAACCCTCCGTGCCGCGTGCCGTATAATAGAGAGATTCCGTAAGCCCGCCGACCCGTTCTGTGGACCCGTCAGAAGGTTTCAGCCTGGGATGAGCCTGGCTTGCGGCGGTCCCTTTAGCAGATGTCCACAGAGAACATCGTTGTTCGCGGCGCACGCGTCCATAACCTCAAAAACATCGATTTCACCATCGACCACAACGCACTGACTGTGGTCACGGGTGTGTCGGGTTCGGGGAAATCCTCACTCGCGTTCGACACGATCTATGCCGAAGGACAGCGGCGCTACGTTGAATCCTTGTCCGCGTATGCGCGGCAATTCTTGGAGCGTATAGAGAAGCCCGATGCCGATCAGATCGATGGCATCGCGCCCGCAGTGGCTATCCGTCAGAAAAACTCAACGCGCAATCCGCGATCGACAGTCGCTACCGCCACCGAAATCTACGACTACCTGCGGTTACTGTTCGCGCGCGTAGGCCGCACTTTCTGCGGGAAGTGTGGACAGGAAGTGAAGAAAGACGCGGTGGACGAAGTCGCCGATGCAATCCTTGCGATGGAAGAAGAGACTCGGCTGCAAGTGCTCTTTCCTGTCCAGTCGAGCACAGGCGGGCCGGCTGAACCCGAGAAAAAAGCCGGACGCCGCAAGAGGGCCTCTGCGGAGACATCGCGGCTTCCGAGCGATTTATTAAAGAGCCGATTGCTCGATCTTCGCACTCGCGGTTTCAACCGTCTGTACCAGGACGGCCAGATTTTTGAGTTCTCCACGCCCGAGTCCCTGCTCGACGTCAACTTCGCAGCGCCCGTATTTGTCCTTGCCGATCGTCTGGTGGTGGCCGCGGATGCTCGGCCCCGAATCGTGGACGCGATCGAGACGGCCTATCGCGAATCGGGCGAAGTGATCTTCGAGACGGCCCCCCGCGAAGGCGAGATCGTCCAGAGATTTCGCTTCAGCCAGCGCTTCGAATGCAAGCAGGACCTCATTCGATACGAAGCGCCAGAGCCTATCCTGTTCTCGTTCAATAACCCTTACGGGGCCTGCCCGCGTTGCCAGGGGTTCGGAAACACGATCGACTTCGACCTCGACCTGGTGATTCCCGACAAGTCGAAGTCGCTGAATGAAGGCGCGATCGAACCCTGGACCAAGCCGAAGTATCGTCCATTGTTCACGGAGCTGAAACGCTTCGCCAAGCAGGTGAAGATTCCGCTGGACCTGCCCTGGAGCGAACTCGACGCCGAGCACCAGAAGTTGATCGTCGATGGCGAAGCCAAGTTCCCCGGGGTGCGTGGCTTCTTCAACCACCTGGAGCGCAAGAAGTACAAGCTACATGTGCGAGTGTTCCTGAGCCGCTATCGTGGATACTCCGTATGCACGACCTGCGGAGGAGCGCGCCTGCGGCCAGAAGCGCAGCAGGTGAAGATCAGTGGCCGCAATATCTGCCAGGTCTGCAGCATGACGGTCGAACAGGCGGCGGACTTCTTCCAATCTCTCGAACTCCGCCCGCAGGAAGCGGCCATCGCCGAGAAGTTGTTGGTCGAGATTGGGGAGCGGCTGCGCTTTCTCAATGACGTCGGGTTGGAGTACTTGACCCTCGATCGGCTGGCCTCGACCCTCTCGGGCGGCGAGGCGCAACGCATACAGCTCGCGACGTCGCTAGGCTCACGCCTGGTCGGGACTCTCTATGTGCTCGATGAGCCGTCGATCGGCCTGCACACGCGCGACACCCATCGGCTGATCAAGATTCTGCACGACCTGCGCGATCTGGGAAACACGATCCTCGTAGTAGAGCACGATCCCGATATCATGCGAGCTTCCGACCGCATCCTCGATCTTGGCCCGGGCGCGGGAGAAAATGGGGGCAAGGTCATCGCGACCGGAACGTTCAGCGAGATTCGCAAGAATCCTGCCTCGCTCACGGGCCGGTATTTGTCGGAAGATCTGCGAATTCAACTGCCCAGCAATCGCCGGAAGCCCGGAGTGCAGCAGCTCAAAATCCGAGGAGCCCGCGCGCACAATTTGAAAAGCATCGACCTGAACATTCCGCTTGGAATGATTGTGGCCATCACCGGCGTTTCGGGCTCGGGCAAATCGAGTTTACTGCATGATGTCCTCTTCCAGGCGCTGTGCGCCGCGAAGAAGCAAGCCAACGGCGTACTGCCTCCCGCCGCACTTTGGGACAGCGTCGAAGGCGAGGACTATCTCGACGACGTCGTGCTGGTCGATCAATCTCCCATCGGCCGCACGCCCCGATCGAATCCGGTTACCTACATCAAGGCATTCGACGCGATCCGCGACCTGTTCGCCTCCCTACCCGAGGCGCAGAAACGCGGATTCGGGGCAGGACATTTCTCGTTCAATATTCCCGGCGGGCGCTGTGAAACCTGCCAGGGCGACGGCACGGTTACGGTTGAGATGCAGTTCCTGGCCGACGTGGAACTGGTGTGCGAGGAGTGCAAGGGTACGCGCTACAAGCCCCAGGTGCTGGAAGTTCGGTACCGCGGCAAGAACATCCACGAAGTCCTGAACCTTACCGTGAAGGAAGCGCTGAAGTTCTTTGCGGAGGTCCCCAAGATCACCGAGAAGTTGCGTGTCCTCGAAGAGGTGGGCCTGGGATACTTGCGACTGGGGCAGTCGGCGACGACCCTTTCAGGTGGCGAAGCGCAACGCATGAAGCTGGCGGCGCACCTGCAGCCAACCGGCCGCGAGATCGGCCGTCCCTCGACGAATGGCAGCAGCGTTCAGCGAAAACGGCGGTTCCTCTACATTTTCGACGAGCCCACGACTGGCCTGCATTTCGACGACGTCAGCAAACTTCTTTCGGCGTTCCGCCGTCTAATTGATGCGGGGGGCTCTATCGTCGTCATCGAGCACAACCTCGAAGTCATCAAGACGGCCGACTGGGTCATCGATTTGGGACCCGAAGGCGGAGACCGGGGAGGCTACGTGGTGGGTGCGGGTACTCCTGAAGCGATTGCGAAACTCCCCAATTCCTACACGGGAAAGTACCTGGCTGCGCTCCTCAATGGAAATGGAACGTGCGGTTCCGATGGGCACAAATAAGCAGCTACGAAGGTTGCTGGGCGGCTTGCTCTTAGCCGCCACCACTTCCCTGCCCGCCCAAGTCTCCAGCAGCAAGACGGTCCGTCACCATCGTGTGATCGAGCAGGATCCATCGCAGCCGCCTGAGTTATCGCAGGCCGAGGCGGCGATTGAAAAGAAGGATTACTCCTCCGCAGAGCCGTTGCTGAAAAAGGTAGTCGCTGCGCAGCTGACAAACTATCAAGCATGGTTCGATCTGGGATTTGTCTACAACGCACTCGGCAAGAGTGACGAATCCATCGCGGCGTATCGCCAGTCGGTGACAGCGAAGCCAGACATTTTTGAATCGAACCTCAATCTCGGACTCAGTCTGGCCAAGAGCAACCAGCCGGGCGCCGAGGAGTTCTTGCGGGCGGCAACAAAACTCAAGCCGCAGAGTCATCCCGACGAAGGGCACGCCCGGGCATGGCTAGGGCTCGGACATGTGCTGGAAGAGCGCGATCCGGATGCGGCAATCGAGGCATTTCGAGAGGCGGCTGCCCTTCAGCCGAAGGATCCCGAGCCACGGCTGTCCGCCGGATTGCTGTTCGAGAAGGCCAACAGATTTGCCGACGCCGAGGAGCAGTATAAGCAGGCTCTCACGCTCGATCCCGCGTCGCAGGATGCGCTCGTCGGTCTCGCGAACGTGTATATGCGGGGGAAGCGCTATCCGGAGGCCGAAGACTATCTGCGGAAGGTCGTGGAGCAGCGTCCATCGGAGGCGCAGCCCCACATTCAGTTGGGACGGGTCCTTGCGGCCGACCAGAAATATGATGAGGCCGCGCTCGAGCTGCAGGCGGGCTTGAAGATTGTGCCCAACGATGCCGGGGCGCAAAGCGACCTGGCGGATGTTTACATGGAGACAAGCAAGTTCGCGGAAGCGGAAGCGGTCTACCGCGCGTTGCTCGCTGCCCACCCCCAGAATGCAGAGCTCCACCAGAAGGCCGGCCAGGCACTGATGAAGCAGAAGAAATTCCCCGAGGCCGTGCAGGAGTTCATGGCAGCGATCAAACTCAAGCCGGATTGGGGTGCCGTCTATGGCGATCTGGCGTTTGCCGCCAACGAAACGCAGGATTACCCGCTCGCCATCAAAGCCCTCGATATCCGCGCCAAGTATTTGCCGGAGAATCCGGTAGGATATTTTCTGCGCGCCACCGCTTACGATCATCTGCGCGACTACCATCAGGCGGCAGCCAATTATCACCTCTTCCTTCAAGTGGCGAATGGGAAGTATCCTGATCAGGAGTGGCAGGCTCGGCACCGCTTGATCACAATCGAGCCGAAAAAGTGAACGAACGCATGCGTATTTGGGGCACGCTTCTCACCATCGCGGCAGTGGTCGCTGTCGGCTGTGCGTTTTCGAAGGAACTTACCCTTGAACAGCTGAAGGCACGCTTGGAGAACGCCAAGCCCGATGAGCGCGCAACCCTGAGCGTGCAGGTGGCGGAACACCAGGTGGAGAACGCCGACAAACTGTACGCTGCTGGAAAGTCCGAAGAAGCCGTGGCGGCGATTCACGAAGTGGTTGCCTACTCGGAGCAGGCGCAAAAAGCAGCCGAACAATCGGGCCGCCGGCTCAAGAACGTCGAGATCGCGGTCCGCCGCATGTCTCGCCGCCTCACCGGCATCAAGCGCACCCTCGCCTTTGACGACCAGGCCACCGTACAGGAAGCGGTCGAGCGCCTCGACAAGATCGATTCCGATCTGCTCAATCACATGTTCGGGAAGAATGCCAAATGAAGACGCGCACGATTCTCAGCCTTGCGTTTGTGATTGGCATGGCGATCGCGCCATCGCGCGCACAACGCCGGTCTGACCCTTTGAAGCAGGAGGAGATCGACCTGCTTCGCGATTCGGCGGTCGACCCCGAGCCCCGCATGAAGCTGTACGTGCAGTTTGCGCGCGCGCGGCTGGTCAATCTGGAACAGATGAGAGCGGATCCCAAAGTTAAAAATCGTCCCGCGCAGACGCATCAGATGCTGGAGGACTTTCTGTCGGTTTACAACGAATTGAACGATAACCTCGATAACTTTGAAGGACGCAAGGCGGATCTGCGCAAGGCCATGCGCTTCGTCATTGAAGGTGACACCGAGTTTCAGGCGAAGCTGCGCGCCCTGAAGGACGACGTTAACGCCTCGAAGGAAGATGTCAGCCAGTACCAGTTCATCCTGTCCGACGCCCTGGAAACCGTCGACAACAGCACTGCCGATCACCGGAAATTGCAGGCCGACGAAGAAGAGATGTGGAAACGCAAGAAGAAGACGAAGTCGTGATCCCGTCTACGGCAGAATATCCCACGCCAACTGCATTCAACACCTCTTCCATCCCCTATCATGCTAGGCTAGCCGCAGGGTGAGCGACAGTATCCTCACAATTTTTCAGCAGACCTTTCGCGAACTGCGGCCCACTACTGTACCTCCCCCCATGTCGGTGCAGTTCTTCCCTTTTGCCAACGTGAACAACACGATCCGCTTGCGCGAGGGCAACCTGCTGGTGCGCCTTTCGGATTTGTTGGAAGGTGCGCCCGACCCAGTGCTGCGAGCAATTGCCCACATTCTGATCGCCAAGATGTATCGCAAAAGGATCGAAGCAGCGCATGCTAGCCGCTATCGAAAGTACATTCTAAGCAGCGCCGTACGTACAAAAGCTCATCTGATACGTCAATTGCGCGGGCGAAAGCGCCTGGCCTCGGCACGCGGCACTCATTACGATCTCGATTTAATCTTCGAAAGCCTCAACTTGCGGTTTTTTGGCGGCATGCAGGCGCGGCCGAAGATGAGCTGGAGTCAAAAGCGTGCGCGCAATCTACTTGGGCATTACGACCCGGCGCACAACGCCATCATCGTCAGCCGGATCTTTGACCACCCGAACGTTCCCCGCTACGCCGTCGAATACATCGTTTACCACGAGATGCTGCATCTGCGGCACCCGGTGAAGCTGAACGGGAGCCGGCGCTGTGTGCACTCGGCGGCCTTCCACGCGGAAGAAAAGCTGTTTCCGGAACTTGAGCAAGCGCAACGGTTTATCCGGCGGCTGTGAGTGCCAGCCTCGAAGTGACCCACGTCACGTCCGCGAGTGATCCCACGCGTTGACGCCCCGGCGGCGCGCACGCTATTCTAGTAAAGTTGAAATTGAAATTCATTTTCAAAATCAGTCCGGGTCCTTTTCCATGTTGCAGGCCTTCATAGTCACCTTGCGCGAGGGCGTCGAAGCTGCCTTGATCATCGGCATCACGCTGGCCTATCTTGCCAAGATCGGCCGCGCCGACCTGCGCCGTTCCGTCTACGCGGGCCTGGCGGCAGCCTTTGTCGGCAGCTTCGTCTCGGCCGTCCTGGTCTCGCGTCTCAGCCTGAATCAGGACATCGTGGAAGGCTGGGTCATGCTCGCCGCTGCTTTCTTCGTCATCACCATGATCATCTTCATGATGCGCACCGGCAAGAAGATGAAAGGGGAGATTGAGGGCAAGCTCGAATCACTGGCCAGTGGAAGCTCGCGTATTGGCGTCTTTCTCTTTGTTTTCCTCATGATCCTGCGCGAGGGTGTGGAGACTGTTTTGACCCTTGCGGGCGTGACTCTGAACTCAACTGAGCTGATGACGTTTATCGGCACCCTGCTGGGCGTGCTGGCAGCCGTGACCTTCGGCGTGATGTTCGTCAAGGGCAGCGTGCGGATCAACCTGCAGAAGTTCTTCCGGGTCACCACCGTCATTCTCTGGTTCGTGGCCGCGCAGTTGGTGATCAGCGGCCTGCACGAGCTTTCGGAAAACGGTGTGCTTCCCTCTTCCAAGCGCGAGATGGCGCTCATCGGCCCGATTGTGCGCAACGACGTTTTCTTCTTCATCACGATTTTCGCGTTGGCGGCGCTGATGGTGCTATTCGAAGTGAAATCCCGGCAGCCTGCGCCGGAAGCGACCACTCCTGCTGAGCGCCGCAAAGCGCAGTGGACGGCGCGCCGCGAGCGGCTGTGGATGGGATCGGTCTACGTCAGTTCGTTCCTGTTCATCATGTTGGTGACTGCGGAATTCATTTACGCCAAGAGCCTCAGTGGTCCACCGAAGGCGACCGAAATCGCATTCCTGAACGGAGAAGCCTCGATCCCCCTGAACCAGGTCTCGGACGGCGACATCCACTTCTACCATGCGATCGAGAACGATGTGGACGTGCGCTTCTGGCTCTACCAGAAGCCGGACGGCAAGATCGCTACTGTGCTGGACGCCTGTGAAATCTGCGGCTCGGTGGGCTTCTATAAGGGCACGACCGGCGTGGTGTGCAAGAACTGCGCTGCGCCCATCAATCCGCAATCGGTGGGCATGCCGGGCGGCTGCAATCCGATCCCGCTGAAGGCTGAGACGACCGCCGACGCGGTAGTCATTAAAGAAGCCGACGTCGCTGCGCAAACCCGGTTCTTCCAGAAATAGCCCATGTTTGCCCGGCTCCTTTACGAAAGCTTTCGCAGGCAGAAACGCCGCAAGCTGCTGGCCGGGGTCGCGATCACTCTCGGTGTGGCCGTCGCTACCGCCATGATTGCTGTGGCCACCGACATCGGCGACAAGATCAATCGCGAGCTGCGCAGTTACGGCGCCAACCTGCTGGTCACTCCCCAGGAAGACACCATCGATGTCGAGATCGGCGGCGTAAACCTGAAACCTCCCAGCGACGGCAACTTCTTGAGCGAAGCCGACCTGCCGAAAATCAAGGGAACATTCTGGCGCCACAATATCCTTGGCTTCTCACCCATGTTGCCCGTGAACATCTCCGTGGGTAACCCCACACATTCTCAGGACGCTACGCTGGTTGGCACCTACTTCGCGAAGCATCTGACTTTCGGCAAAGATCAGTTCACGACAGGAGTAAGGAACACGCATCCTTGGTGGAAGGTCAACGGTTCCTGGCCGGCCGATGATTCCAGCGACGTGCTCATTGGCGAGCACCTTGCGCAAAAATTGCAATTGCACACCGGCGACACGTTGACACTCGCCGGTCAGGGCTACCACATCGCCGGCCTGCTTTCTACCGGGGGCGCCGAAGATGGCCAGATCATCGCGCCTCTTCCAGTCGCGCAACGTTTGCTGGGCAAGCCGGATGCGGTGCGCCGCGTCTACGTGAGTGCTCTGACCAAGCCGGAGGATGCCCTGGCTCGCCGCGATCCCAAGACGATGAGCGGCGAACTGTGGGACCGCTGGTACTGCTCCCCGTACGTGCAATCGATCGCGTACCAATTGCAGGAAGCGATTCCCCACTCCCATGCTGAACAGATCCGCCAGGTGGCGCAGAATGAAGGCACCGTGCTTTCCCGCATCAAGGGCCTCATGCTGTTGATCACGCTGGCGGCCTTGTTCGCCTCCGCGTTGGCGGTGTCGGCGGCCATGGCCACCGCGATCTTCGAACGCCGGCGCGAAGTCGGACTCATGAAAGCCTTGGGCGCCGGCAATCTTGCGGTGGCTGCGCTATTTTTCGCCGAGAGTACGTTGCTCGCCCTTCTGAGCGGGGTAACCGGATTCTTCGGGGGTTCCTGGCTGGCCTACCGGATCGGGCGATCTATCTTCGATTCACAAATCACGATCGAGCCTGTGCTGTTCCCGATCATCATGGCGATCGCGGTGGTTGTCACGTTCGCCGGGAGTGCGGCGGCAATCCGGCGCGCTGTGAAGTTCGATCCTGTGTTCGCATTGCGAGGCGACGCATGAGCACTCCGGCTTCCAGCATCGCTAAACGTCGCGCCGCAGCCCCGCACACATCGATGTTCCTCCGCATGCTGGTGCGCGCCGCGGTATTGCGGCGTGGTCGGGCGGCCTCTGCGTTGCTGGCGATGGTGGTTGCGGCCGCGGTGGCAACCGCCATGATGAATCTCTACGTCGACATGCAGGCCAAGCTGCGCAAGGAATTCCGCAGCTACGGCGCGAACATTGTCGTGGTTGGCAAGGACGGCACTTCCCTGCCCCCCGACGCTCTCCAGAAGGTGGAAACGACGCTGGGCGGCCGCGGCGTGGCGGTTCCGTTCGCCTACGTAGTTGCGCGAACAGCGAACGGACAATCGGTCGTTGGGGTGGGCACGGATTTTGAGCGCGTGCAGAAGCTGAATCGCTGGTGGTCGGTGAGCGCGTGGCCTTCAGGTACGGGCCAGGCCCTCGTCGGCATGCGGGCCCAGCCCGTTGTTTCTCTGGAGGGCAAGCCTTTCGACCTCACGTTTCAGGGTCGTGCGATTCACTTGAACCCGGCGGGCACGTTGCAGACAGGCGCCGCCGAAGATAGCCGCGTGTACCTCTCCATGCCCGAATTTCTTGCCTGGAGCGGAGTGCAGACAACCACGATTGAAATTGCCGCCAACGGGACGGCGGAGGAAGTGAACGGAGTCGTGAGTCGCCTTGCGGAAGCGCTTCCCGTGGCCGAAGTACGGCCCGTACGACAGATTGTGGAGGGAGAAGCTCGCGTTCTGGGCAAGACGCGCGCCACGGTTTACGCCGCAGCTATCCTGATTGTTCTGACCGCCGCACTCTGCGTGCTGGCAACCCTTACCGGTTGGGTGTTCGACCGGCGTAAGGACTTCGCCATCATGAAAGCCCTGGGCGCATCCGAGAGTTTAATCAGCGGCTTCTTCGCCGCCGAAGCAGCCTCGCTGGGCGCGGTTGGCGCGACCCTTGGATTTATCATCGGTATTGGCATCGCTGCCTGGATTGGGCGAGTCAACTTCAACGCTCCGGTGGTACCCCGCTTTAGCGTGTTCCCGGTAGTGCTGGCTGGTAGCATCGCAGTGGCGTTGTTGTCGGCGATTGTGCCCATGTCTCTGCTGCGACGCGTGCAACCCGCTATCATCTTGAAGGGAGAGTAAGGGTGATCAAGCTGAAAAAAATCAGCCGCCTGTACCCGGCCAAGGCCGAAGAAAACGGCGGCAGCATTCGCGCCCTGGATGATTTTTCTCTCACGGTCGATCCGGGGGAGTGGGTCTCGATCATGGGTCCGTCGGGTTCCGGTAAATCGACTCTGGTGAATTTGATCGGCTGCCTCGATCGTCCCAGCAGCGGCGAGATCTGGCTCGATGGACACGACGTCGCCAATATCTCGGCCGCGGAATTGAATCGCGTGCGCGCGGAGAAAATCGGCTTCGTGTTCCAGCAGTTCCACCTCATCCCCTATCTCACGGCGCTTGAAAACGTCATGCTCGCTCAGTATTTCCACAGCATGACCGATGAGAAAGAAGCACTCGATGCATTGGAGCGCGTCGGCCTGAAAGACCGCTGCCATCATGTGCCTTCGCAGCTTTCCGGCGGAGAGCAGCAACGCGTCTGCATCGCACGGGCACTCATCAACGATCCCAAGATCATCTTGGCGGATGAGCCAACCGGCAACCTCGACGCGCAGAATGAAGAAATCGTGCTACGCCTATTGCGCGAATTCCATCAGCAGGGACGAACCATCGTGATGGTCACGCACGATCCGGTCGTGGCTCGCCTCGCCGACCGCCGCATCGAACTGCACCACGGCAAGATCGCGGCGCAGGAAGTCTTCTCGATGGCGGACGAGGAGCAGTTCGACGAGATTCTCGAGGAGCTGTGGGTGATCGAAGAGCACGGTGAGATCGCCGAACTCGAGCACATGGACATACACGGCGCGTTGCCGGTCAGCATTGCAGTCGAGAAGATGACTGAACTCGGTTTGCTCACCACCACTCCGCACCCGCCCGAGTCGCACGCTCACAAACCCTTCGTAAATCCTTGTCACGACGCGATGCGCCCCGATGGGATGTTTGTCAGTGACGGGACCGCAGTGGTTGCACTGACGCCGCGGGGACGCAGCCGCGCCGGCAGCATCATTCGCCGCCACCGCTTGGCCGAGCGCTTATTCACCGACAGCCTAGCCATGGACAGCGAGTCGGAAATCGAGCAGCAGGCCTGCAAGTTCGAGCACATCCTGTCGCCGGGAGCGACCGACAAGATCTGCACTTTCCTCGGACATCCGAAAACGTGTCCGCACGGAGCGCCGATCCCGCCCGGACCGTGTTGCTCAGGAGTCAGGCTTGAAGTCTCCACCGAGGAATTCACGCAGGCCACTCCTGCGAGAAATTCCTGAACCACAGCATTCGGAATCCTGTCCGCAGAACAACGCATCTGGTTTGAAATAGCCCAAGCCGCTACATCTTATTTTCCGTAAGGATTCCAAATGGACCCACTCGCGCAGTTTAAGGAAAGCCAGAAACAAAGCTGGGTGCATTTCGTGCCGTTTGAGGTTCTCACTACCCCTGCCGCCGCGCTCTTGGTAAAGCACGGCGGAATTACTCTTGGCATGAAAGTACTGGACGTGGCTTGTGGAACTGGTGTGGTAGCGATCACGGCTGCAAGAGTAGGCGCGGCTGTCACAGCTCTGGACCTCACCCCTCAGCTGCTGGAGCGTGCAAAAGAGAATGCGCGCCTGGCACAAGTGCGCGTCGAATGGCGTGAAGGTGACGTCGAACAGCTGCCATTTGCGGACGGTGAGTTCGACGCCGTGCTGAGCCAGTTTGGCCATATCTTTGCACCGCGCTCCGAGGTCGCGATTGCCGAGATGCTGCGAGTACTCAAGCCCGGCGGGCCGATTGCGTTCTCCACCTGGCCTCCGGAATTTCTGGTGGGGCAAACCGGAGCTTTGGCCGCGCGCTATGCGCCCCCGCCTCCGCCAGGAGCTTCCCCGCCGATGTTGTGGGGAGATCCGAAAGTCATCGAGCAACGTCTTGGGTCCAGCGTCAGGAACATTCGGTTTCAGCGTGCCACAATGCTGGTGCCTGCCCTCAGCCTCGCGCACTTTCGCACCAACGTTGAGCGCGCTGCAGGACCGGTGATCAGGCTGATCGAAATGCTGGCCGCCACCGACCCGGCGCGATTGGCATCTTTCCGACAGGAATTTGACGCGATCGTGGCCCCATATTTCGCCGACAATCTCGTGCGCCAGGACTATCTGATGACTTCGGCACAGAAGACTGCAATCGGATGAAGCGTGCCCCAACTGCCCCTGAGGTGTGTTGGGCTTACTTCGTCTCCAGATTCGAAGCCTTCGCGAATGTTCGGTCCGACGGGCGAGTTACATACGAAACGGCCAGCAATACCAGCAGCACCAGTGGTGTGATGCTCTCTTTCCGTTCGTTCGCCAGATAGTGCGCGACAAAAGCACACATCCATGCAAACGTGAATCCGGCGTAAGCCCACTCTTTGAGTCGTGGCCAGCCCGGCGCCAACAGAGCAATCGCGCCTAAAGGCTTCGCAATACCGAGAATGATTCGCAGTTGTTGCGGGTAGCCCACGCGCGCAAAGCCCTCAACCGCTTCGCGCCCTCCCGAAAGGTAAGAAAATGCGGCAAACAGTGACAGCGCGCCCAACAGACCTGTGGTACCCCAGTACGCAATTTTTCGTGACATTTTTGCGCCCCTCCAGATCAATTACAGATGCTCTTCCTCCAGCGGGACGCTTCAATCTTTCAAGAAATGGCTGAGGTTTTCTCGCCTGGTCGCGGCTAATCCACAAAAATGTATAACCATCTTGTATGAGTATCCGGGAACGCCAGAGCGTCGGAACTCGCCCAAAACGTGACGAACCACGCGCGCCACACGTTCTCCCCATAAGTTCCATTATGATGAAGTCTTACGATGTCTTCACCCGCGACCAGACCCACAATTGGAGTCTTCGACTCCGGCTTCGGTGGCCTGACCGTCCTCAAAGAACTAGTGGCGCTCATCCCCGGCGCCGACTACCTCTATTTCGGCGACACGGCGAGGCTTCCCTACGGATCGAAATCGGTGGACACCGTGGCGCGCTACGCGGTTGAAGCCACGCGCTTCTTGGAGGCACAGGGTGCGAATCTGCTGGTCATCGCTTGCAACACAGCCACTGCCCTCGCCCTCGACCAGATCACGCGCGCTGCGCACGTTCCGGTGATCGGTGTGGTCGAGCCCGGTGCAGAGCAAGCCTCGCTGGCCAGCAAGAATGGTCGCGTGGTCGTAATCGCCACAGAAGCTACAGTGAGCAGCCACGCTTACCTGAAGGCCCTTGAGCGGCGAGGCGTTGTCGCTCGCGAAAAAGCTTGTCCGCTGTTGGTACCGCTGGTCGAAGAAGGCTGGGTCGAGCACCCCGTGACCGAGCAAGTGGCACAGATTTATCTGCAGGACGCATTTGACGACGGCTTCCATAGCGCCGACGTGCTCGTCCTCGGCTGCACGCACTACCCGCTGATCCAGCCCCTCCTTCGCCGCGTCGCACCCCCAACTGTGAGTATTGTTGATTCGGCGCACTCGACGGCACACGCCGTAGCAGGAAGGGTTCTAGAGCTGTATGGGAAGGGTTCCCCGGAAAGAAGCGCTCCCCGACTTCAGTTTTTCGCCACCGACTCGGTGGAGAAATTCCGGCGGCTCGGTCCAAGTTTTCTGGGGCACCGGGTGAATTGGGTGGAGCACGTGGACCTTAAGGAATAAAGAGCGGCGCCCGCTGAGCGTTCTGGTTCCTCCGAGCCCGTCTATGCTTAAAACTTCTTTTCCCACAAAATCAAAAAGACCGCTCGCAAGCGGTCCTCTTGGACTCTCTAAATGTCTTAGTACAGCCGGAAATCCACTTCCACGCTGATGTACACCGCGACCGGCTTGTTATCCTTCATCGCCGGGTCGAAGCGCCAGTTCTTCACAGCTTCGATTGCCTTTTCGTCGAGACCAAGACCAAGGCTGCGCAGAACCTTCATGTCCCGCGGACGACCGTCGGGACCCACGACCAGGCCCAACACAACTGTGCCCTGATACTTCGCCTTGCGGGCTTCCTCTGAATACTCTGGATCAGGCTGGAAGGTCGGCCTGGGTGCCGAGACGCCGCCGCCCACATGGAACACGCCGCCACCAATGCCACCGCCGCGACCGGGGCCAACGCCAGGTCCTTCACCCGAACCCACGCCGCCACCCGATCCTGAACCGATGCCACCGCCGGAACCGGTTCCATTGGAGAGCGGTCCGTTCGGGATCGCCGCCATCGGGTCGCCCAGGTTCGGCATATTGTTCATCGCCAGCTTGATCTGCGGAGGAACAACCACTGTCGGCTCAACTGCGAGCTTGGGATTCTCATTGCGCACTACAACCATGGGAGGCGTGATCTGCTCCATGGCAAGCTTCGGCAGTCTGCCTTTGGTCGCTGCCAGCTTGTCGCGATCGCCGCCACCACCACCGCCGCCGACCTGCGTTTTCGAAGGCGGCAACGGCGGAATGTCCGCATCGGAAAGCAGCGGCATGACCGGGCCGGTGGCTTTCGCAGTCGTCACTTTGTTGCGCACCATCAGAGTGCCGCCAATCAACAACGCCACTAAAATGACGTGCACGGCGGTTGAGGCCAGCGCGCCATTTTTCTTGTAGTCGTAGAAGCCCCAGATGTCGCGTACTGCAACGGGCTTCGAGGTCAGTACCAGCGGCGGAAGCTTTTGCGGAAACAGCGCTTCCCGTACGTTTGAGAAGAGCGAGCGATACCACGGCAGCGCCAGTTCGTCGTCGAGGGCGTTCTCGCCTTCTACTGGAGCTGAGGTGAGCTGCAGCGGCGGCAACTTCGGCGGGAAGATGACGTCCCGCATGTTGCTGAATACCGATTGCCACCACGGCCGCGTCAGCCGCTCGCCCCAAAGCTCGCCCTGCGCTTCCGGCTTCGACGTCAGAATCAGCGGCGGAAGCTTCTTGGGAAACAGGGCGGCGTCAATGCCGGCGAACAGAGATTTCCATAGCGGCACATCGAGCGTGCCCTTGGGCAGGAGCAGATCCAGTTCTGGCTCGCGCTTTTCGAAATTCTGATTGTCTGGCGCCATACTGAGAAACGGTTTCTCTATTTGTCTCGCGCTGGCTGGGTAGACGGCTGCTTCTTTACCTGATGATTGCTCGTGCTACCAAGTTGCCTGTTGCACCGCGCTTATTCAGCAATTGCAGTGCCTCTTCCGTAGCAACCTGTTCCCCATTACTTTCAGGCGATTAGATGCAACGAAACTTCTGATTGGTGAAAATTGTACACTTTTTTTCTCAATTATCGACAGTACATTTCGGAGTCCCCTTCGACACACGACCTAGGTACTCACTTCAGCCCTCAGAATGGACGTCCTTTGCCTCCCTCCCTATAATGAAAATCAACCATTTAGGAGACATTTAAAGCGTGCCGCTTGACCTGAAAATGACCGTCAATCTTCCCAAGACCAACTTCCCCATGAAGGCGAATTTGCCGCAAAATGAGCCGAAAATCCTGGCTCGCTGGGAAGAGGCGGGCATTTACGAGCGGATCCAGGAAGCGCGCAAACGTCTGCCAGCTTACGTTCTGCACGATGGGCCGCCTTACGCCAACGGTGCTCTGCACCTGGGCCACGCCCTGAACAAGTGCCTGAAGGACTTTATCGTCAAGTCCAAGAGCATGGCTGGATTCGATGCCCCCTATGTCCCGGGATGGGACTGCCACGGCCTGCCCATCGAGATCAAGGTCGACAAGCAACTCGGCAAAAAGAAGCTCCAGATGGATCCCGCCGAGGTGCGTCTGGAGTGCCGGAAGTACGCACAGAAATTCCTCGATCTGCAGCGCGAGCAGTTTAAACGCATCGGCGTGTTCGGTCGCTGGGACAATCCCTACTCGACCATGACGCCCGAGTACGAGTCAGTGGTCCTGCGCACGTTCTACTCGTTCCTCGAGCACGGCTTCGTCTACAAGGGACTGCGCTCGGTGTACTGGTGCATCTTCGACAAGACCGCGCTCGCCGAAGCCGAGGTTGAGTACGAGAACCACACCAGCCCCACGGTGTGGGTGAAGTATGCGATGGCGGACGATCCCTCGTCCGTCGACGCCGCTCTGCGCGATAAGAAAGTCTTCACCATAATCTGGACAACGACGCCCTGGACGCTGCCCGCATCGATGGCCGTCGCATTCCATCCCGATGAAGAATACGTCGCTCTCGAATCCGGAGGCGAAGTTTACATCGTAGGCGCGAAGCTGGCGCAGGATGTGATCTCGAAGTGCAATCTTGCCGGAGCCACGGAAATCGCCCGCTTTCAGGGGCGCAAAATGGAGCGCGTCAATTTTTGCCACCCATTTCTCGATCGCAACGTGCTCGGCGTGCTGGCGGAATACGTAACGATGGACACGGGCACAGGCGTGGTGCACACCGCGCCCTCGCACGGCGCGGACGACTTCGTCACCGGCCTGAAATACGGGCTCGACGCCACTTCCCGTGTGGACGAGGCCGGAGTCCTTCGTGAAGGCCTCCCGGAATACGAAGGCAAAAGAGTGTTCGACGCGAACGCCTCGATTGTCGATCTACTGAAGACTTGCGGCGTGCTGCTGCACACCGAAAGCATCGAGCACTCCTACCCGCACTGCTGGCGTTGCCACAATCCGATAATCTTCCGCGCCACCGAGCAGTGGTTCATCTCGATGGAAACGCCCATGGCGGGCGGCACGCTGCGCTCGCGTGCGCTCGAGGAAATCGCCAAGGTCAAATGGGACCCGTCGTGGGGCGAGGGCCGCATCTCGAACATGATCGCCACCCGCCCCGACTGGTGCGTTTCTCGGCAACGCATCTGGGGTGTGCCCATCGCGGTCTTCTTGTGCGAGAAGTGTGGCAAACCGATGATGGATCCCGCCGTCAATCGTGAGGTTGAGAAACTGTTTGCACGCGCGGGAGCCGACGCCTGGTACACGCCCGAAGCCGACACGCTCGTTCCGAACCCTGCGAAGTGCCAGCATTGCCAGGGAACATCCTTCAAGAAAGAAATGGACATCCTGGACGTGTGGTTCGAGTCGGGCTCCAGCTACCTCGCATTGCGCGCCGCAGAGCAGCAATACCCGCCGACATCGGATCTCTACCTCGAAGGCGGTGACCAGCACCGCGGATGGTTCCATTCTTCCCTGCTCTGCACGGTCGCCACCGAGAATCATGCACCCTACAAGGTCGTGGCAACCGAAGGCTGGACACTCGACGAGAACGGCCAGGCGATGTCGAAGTCGCGCGGCAACGACGTCGATCCGGTCGATATTGCCAACCGGCTGGGTGCCGAGATCGTTCGCCTGTGGGTCGCCTCGGTCGATTTCCGCGAGGATGTGGTCGGCTCCGAACGGCTCATGCAGAGTGTCGCCGAGAATTACCGCACCATCCGTAACAATCTGTTCAAAAACAGCCTCGGAAATTTGTACGACTTCGACCCTTCGCGCGACGCTCTACCGTTCGGGAAACTGCAGTCGCTCGATCAGTACATGCTGCGCCAGACGGCCGCAGTGGCTGCCGACGTCGTTCGCTGGTACAACGAATTTGCCTTCCACAAGATCTACCAGCGCGTTCTGAATTTCTGCGCGGTCGAGATGAGCGCCTTCTATTTTGACGTACTGAAAGATCGGCTCTACACTTCGGCCCCCCAATCGCAAGCCCGGCGTGCGGCGCAAACCGCCATCTGGCGGATTCTGGAAGCCATGGTGCGCCTGCTCGCACCGATCATGAGCTTCACCTGCGAGGAGGTCTGGGGATACCTCCCAGCGGTGGCGAGCCGTCCTGCAAGCGTGCATACCGCCCTGTTCCCGACGCCCGAGGACATCTTTGGCAGTTCCAACGTCGCCGACGATCCAAAGCAACTCGAAGACTGGACCACCCTGCGCTCCGTACGCGAGCAGGTTCTAAAGGAATTGGAGGGCGCGCGCAACGCCAAGCAGATCGGCAAGGCAGTGGAAGCGCAAGTGAAGATTGCCGCGTCGGAGCCCGTGTATTCGGTACTTGCTCGCTACCGCGATCAACTCCGCTACGTGTTTATCGTGTCTGCTGTCACGCTAGAGCAGAAGTCCGGCAACGGCACGGGCGCGGTAACGGTCTCGGTCAGCAAGGCCGACGGACAGAAATGCGAGCGCTGCTGGAACTACTCGGTGCACGTCGGCGAGGACAAGAACTATCCGGGCGTCTGCGAACGCTGCAGCGCCGTTGTCAAAGAGCTTGAGGGAAATCAGTAGGCCGCCGGGCATACACGCACGCTATGCGTAAATTCCATCTCCTCATTGCCGCGTTCGTGGTGGTGCTCGACCGCCTGGCCAAGCTGGCGGTAGAGCGCAAGATTCCCCTGCATGACGGCATCCAGATCATCCCCGGCTTCTTCCGTCTGACACACCTAGAGAACCGGGGCGCGGCTTTCGGCCTGTTTGCAGATTCGTCGTCTCCGTGGACCGTCGGGACGCTCGTGCTCTTCTCGGTAGTCGCGCTACTCGTCGTCTCGATGCTGCTCTGGAAAAACAGCCATACGCTCTCGACCACGGGGGTCGGTCTCTCGCTGATTCTGGGAGGCGCAATCGGCAATCTCTGGGACCGGCTCACCACTGGCCGCGTTACCGACTTCCTGCTGTTCTACGTGAAGTCGTATCAATGGCCCGCCTTCAACGTGGCCGACAGCGCAATTGTGGTCGGTGCAGGATTGCTGGTATACGAGATTCTCTTCACGAAGGCGCCGGAGGGGCAGGTCACAGGTCACAGGTGACGGGTCAGAGGAAGAACAAGCTTGTTATAGGTTTGGCTTTTCCTGTCACCCGTGACCTGTAACCTGTCACCTGGCTTCCCCATACAGCTGCTTATAAACATTCGCATTGCGCATGATGGCCTGCACGTATTCGCGCGTTTCGGTGAAGGGTATGGACTCCACGAATTCCTGCGCGTCGCGATACTTCCCTGTCGCCAGCCAGTCTTCCACCCGATCGGAACCAGCGTTGTAGGCTGCGAGCGCGTACTCGAATGATCCGAATTTGTCGACCATGCTCTTGAAGTAGCGCGTGCCTAGTTGCAGGTTCACCGTCGGCGTGTAGAGCTGGCTCGGACTGAAGTGATGCATGTTCACTTCTTTCGCGACCTTTTTCCCGGTCACCGGAAGTAACTGCATGAGTCCGACGGCGTTGGCCCGCGAGATCGCGTTAGGATTGAATTCGGATTCCTGCCGGATCAGGGACGCAACCAGATAGGGGTCGAGTTCGTTCGCGGTCGAGAACCGCTTCAGATCTCCCCAGTAAGCCTTCGGGAATAGAGCCTCCCAGTAGGGGCGCGGCAACTCCGGAACATCCACTGCGAAGTAGTTAGGCACGCCGCGTTTCATGACTTCGATAGCTCGATCGTAGCGCCCGCTGTCCTGGTACAGACGTGCGGTTTCGGCCAGCATCCAGTTGCCGTCCTCGCTGGGCGGAGCCGCTTGAATTTCGCGCACCGCAAAGTCCACCAGACCGCCGTTCTCCAACAGCCGGGCCTTCTGCACGTGCAGATCATCGGCGGGCGGATCACTGGTCGTGAATTTGTTGGTCAAGTCGAGCGGTGGAACACGATCGAGCAGCGCATACTGCAACGGTTCGGTAGATGGCTTCAGAACTTTCAGACGCTGCCGCGCCAGTTCGGCGTAGTAGAAATTGCGGAACCGGTCGGAGAGCTTCTGATAGTAGGCGCGGGCCTTGTTCGGCTCGTTGTCTTCTTCGGCGAGCCGCGCGCGCCAGTAAAGTGCGGCCGGCACTTCACCCGAATTCGGATAGAGCGCGATCTGCTGCTCGAATTCCTGTTTGGCTTCGTCGTTGCGTCCCTGGCGGAGACTCAGCCACGCCACCTTCCAATGCGCGTAAGAAGCGCGTGCCCCATTGGGGAAACGCTGCTGCATTTCCCGGTAAGAATCGATTGCCTTGTCGTAGTCGCGCCGCAGCAGGTAGACGTTCCCCGCCGCCAGCAACGACTGTTCCAGCCACATACTAGTCGGCGCACTCTGCCGCAGCAGGCCCTGCAAGCGGAGGAATTCATCGTCTTCGTTGGCCCCGCGGGCTACTTCGCCCAGCAAGAACAGCTTCTGCGCGGCAATATCGGGAGTGCTGTCGGGCGTTGCACTCAAGACCTGCTTCGCGTCTTTGCTACGGCCGCTTTTTTGCAGGGCCGAGGCCAGCGCAAGTTGCAATGCCGGTCGCTCCTCTGGGCTGACCTCGTCGAGCAGGTCGCGATATTCGGTCGCCGCATCGCTATAGCGCTTGCCCTTGGCAAACAGATCGGCGCGCGTGCGACGGTCGGCCAAGGCCAGCGGAGCAATCGAACCCGTGAGCTTTTTCAACTCCGCGCTGGCCGTGTCGGCCTCCGGGCTGGTGGGCATCCGGTAATAAACGTTGCTCAGTGCAGCCACGGCTTTCGCCGACTGCCCCATTGCCGCGTATGCACGCCCCAGGCCAAGTTCTACGTCCGGCCGGGCTGGAACTCGATCTTTTTCAAGCAGCGCGGCCGCTTCGGCGGCGCGATTGTCAGCCAGCAGCGCGCCGGCATACACCACGTGCGCGTCCTTGGTGAGTAATGAGTCCGGATATTTCTGGCTGAAGTCGGCCAGCGTCGCCACCGCTTCTGCCGTGCGGCCCGTTTGCAGGTAGGAACTGCCCAGGTAATACGCGACATAGTCGCCCAGATCGCCGGCGCGCGGGCGGGCGTGGTTCAGCGGATCGATCGCCTTCGCATAGTCATGATCGAGAACGTGCGCGTATCCAATTGCCAGCCAAGCCAGCGCTCCAGCATCTTCCTTGGCATGCCGCTGGGCATAGGATGTCACGCCCGCATAGGCCGCCGGAGTCCTCTCCTGCAGTAGTTGTTGCGCCATTGGGCGCAGGCTCGCCGAAGCCACAAATGCCTGGCGGATGCGCTGCACACGCGGCGATATGTGGCGCTTGCGTTTTCGTGCTGTGCCGCCTTTCGCAGTGGTCTGCGACTTTGATTTCGCCGACTTCGAAGATGGGTTCGATGCCTTCGAGGAACTCTTTTGGGTGGCGGAGCTGTCGGACTGTTTTCCGAAAGCCTGTGGCGAAAGACACAGGGCGCCGCTGATGATTCCTGCAGCGATGCGAATAATGAGTTTTCGGGAGGACAACACGCTTAGTTTCTACCGCCGGAAATTGGGTCCCATTACTGAAATATCGTCTTCTGCCAGGCTACGTACGATCTCGGCCTGCAGATAGTCGACGTTGGCCGCCACCGTATTTCCATAGCGTTTCTTGAAGGTGGCGCGACTCTTGTCGATGTCTTCCTTCAGCCGATCGTACAAGTCCTTGTTCTTGCGGCCTTCGGAAACTTTTGCCTGGTTGTAGAGCTTGATCTCATCCACCAGCAGGCGCGCAAAGCGCTGCGCCTTGCGATGCACGTCGGCATCTTCGTCGCTCAAAGCCGGTGTCGCACGCCCGACGGATCCTGCAGGATCGACGCCCGCTGCCGCGGCTGCCGCGGAAACCACTTCCGCGTGCGCGGGCTCTGCCACCGGCGCCTCATAAGCTGCGGAAGCCGCAGCGGTGTGTCGCGGCGCATGGCCTGCAAAGGGATCGTTTAAACTGGTCGCCGCCTGCATCGCCGGCGCTGCCGGAGTGCTGTCTCCGTACGGAGCAGCGTCGCGCGGGGCCTGCTTGCGCAGCGAAACCAACTCCAGCCACGCGCTGGTTGAAACGACCAGCAACTCCACCGAGGCGGTATCGAGCCGATCCTGGTCGAGTCCGCAATCCGCGTACAGCAGCGCAGCCACCTTGTCTTTCAGCAGCAGCGGAAGCATGACGATGTGGTCGTCGGCCGGGCCCCCAAAGCGGTCAATGAACCGCGGATCCATATCGAGAACCTGTCCGCTGAATGGGGCTTTTTCCTGCAGCACACGCTCGGGCACTCCGCGCGTGACATTCAACGCGAACTCTCTCACTCCGTCATTATCTTCGAAGCCACGTCCCTGCCATCCAGTTGCCGCTCCGCCCTTGATTACGAACAACGCAGTGCGTCCGGCATGTTGTGCGACCCCGTCGAGCAACGCCCTCAGGATTTCCTTCTGGGTGCCGCCCGCTTGAATCGCGGCCACGCCGCGCAGCAGATCCGCCGGGCCATTGGCCGCGCCATCGTGCGTGCCTACTTCGGCTGTGCCTTGTGGCAATTCTTCGAGAACTCGGCGCACCAGTTCTTCGCGGATCTGCGGCAGGTGCCCTTGTAGAACTTGCGTGACCACACGCTCGACAATGTGTCCGATTTCGTTCGTGCCTGTCATGAATTCCCGGTTAACTCTCTGGTAAGCGCTGGCGAATTCCCCAGCTAACCCTTGATTATACGGTACTTGCGCCACTCGGTCCGGTGCCTTTAGGACGTGTTCTGCCGTGTGTCCCGCGCACTCATAAAATTTATCGCAAAGCACACCACGCCGGATACGGCAAAAGCACTCGTCAGAAACGTTGGTTACCAAGTAGAATAACAACTTCGCTCTTCAGCGAAGGCCTCGCAAAATACTGCATCGGACCAAGAATGAGCGCCATCCAACCAAAGGTAGGTGAGCCCGTTAGCGATGAGCTGGCGCTGGTTCAGGCAGCCAAAAAGGGCGACGTCTCTGCGTTTGAAGAGCTGGTGAAGCGATACGATCGCAACGTTTTTCGGATCGCGCAGCACATCACGCAGAACCGGGAAGATGCCGAAGACGTAGTCCAGGACGCGTTCCTGAAGGCGTACAGCAACCTGGAACAGTTCCAGGGCCAGTCGAAGTTTTATACCTGGCTGGTTCGGATCGCCGTCAACGAAGCGCTGATGAAATTGCGCCGGCGGCGGCCCGAGCGTACTGTTTCGCTGGACGAGGACGTCAAGACTGAGGAAGATTCGGTTCCCCGCGAAATCGCGGATTGGAGCCCGAATCCCGAACAACTCTACAAGCAGGCGGAGTTGAAGGATATCCTGACGCGTACGATCCAAGGCTTGCCACCGAGTTTCCGGACGGTATTCGTCCTGAGAGATGTGGAAGGGCTTTCCACCGAGGAGACCGCCGAGGCTTTGGGCCTCAGCATCCCGGCGGTGAAATCAAGACTGTTGCGGGCGCGCCTGCAACTGCGGGAGCGGCTCAGCCGCTACTTCAAGAAACGTGAGAGCGGAGATGGCCAAAAGTGAAATGCTCTGAGTTCCTGCAAGAGCTGACCAATTATCTGGACGGCGCCCTCGATGATCGGACCAAGTCCGAGCTCGAAGACCACTTGGCTTGGTGCCACAACTGCTACGTGGTGTGCGATACCACCAAGAAGACTATTGAGATTTATCGCGACTCCGAGCTTTACGAACTTCCCGACGATCTGCGAACACGACTTCGTTCCGCGATCATGTCGAAATGCCAGCAGCGGAAAAAGACCCAGGAGAGCTTCTAGCACCAAATCCCCCCTCCCCACTCCCTGACAAAATTAAGGTCATTGTATGCAGAAGTTTTCATTTGTCCGGCTTTCGGACCGGGATACTTCTGCGCCAAGTGGAACCTTTTCTCGGGTATCCGAATCTAAGCATTTGTCTGGAGTTGGCTGTTCTATTGCACTACTGACGTTTGCGGTTCTGGGGGAGGTTTCGCGATGGGTAGGGTTTTTGACGCACTCTTCGGTTGCTGGCATTCACGCTACAGCTTTCCGATCACCGTGAAGTCTGGCGTGCGGCGCAACCGGGCTGCTGCGCTCACGGGGACGTATGTGGTTTGCCTTGATTGCGGAAAAGAGTTCGCCTACGACTGGCAAGAGATGAAGGTCGTCCCGGGCACGCAGCGTCAGACCGCGGGCGTGCAGTCATTCGCGACCAAAGAAGCCTCCTGATTACACTCTCAGACTGAAATTTCGATGCAAAGCAAAACCGGCAGCGCAAGCTGCCGGTTTTCGTGTCTGATTTGGGTCTCTTCTAATCGTCGCGACGATGCAGCGTCGGGCGATCGTCATCCCCGCCCTTGTCGCCGTTCTTGTCGCTCGGCTTGTCGGCGGTGGAGGTCCGACGCAGGCTCGGCTTGGTCCCACCCTTGTCGTCGACGAGCTTCCTGCGATTTTCAATACTAGCCAGCCGCGACTTCACATCCGCAAATTCCGAGGTCGTGACTATGTACTGCTGGCGTGCCGGAAGGATGCGGGAAATCTCTTCCTGCGATTTCGTGATGCGATCTGGTGTCTGCGGGTGCGTTGAGAACGCTCTCGCCAGGGTGCCTGCCTTCTTTTTCTCCCGCGCCTGGAGTTTCTCGAAGAACGCCACGTACGCGTTTGGATCGTATCCCGCCTTATACATGTACTGCAGTCCCAGATAATCAGCCTCAGATTCGAAGCTGCGGGAGAACGCGAGAAATCCCATTGGTATGCCGAGACCGGCCGCTGACCGAATGGCGTAACCAATGCCACCACCCACAAAGATCAGCGGAATTGTTCCGATGTTCATCCACTGCGCACGCGTCATCTGGCGGGTGCTGTGGCGGGCCGCTACGTGAGCAATCTCGTGCGCCATTACCCCGGCCAGTTCCGATTCCTCATCGGCCGCGAGGATCAATCCCGAGTTCACATAAAAGAAGCCGCCGGGGAGCGCGAAGGCATTGACTTCGTCGGAATCGACGACCTTGATCGTGAATGGAACCTGAGCGTCGGAATTGCGCACCAGATTCTGCCCAATGCGGTTCACGTACTCTGTGATCATGGGATCGCGAATCAGTTTTGAAGTCGCTTCGACTTCCTGGGCATACTGTTTGCCCATGCGAATCTCGCCCTCAAGCGAATACCAGTCGCCCAGGCCGCGCCCGCCAACCTTACGGTTGCCGATGGCGTTTACGTCGTTCTTGCTGCCGTCGTGCTTGACCTTGCTGTCGTCCGGCTGCTCGACGACTTTGGGCGGGTCTTTCTTGGCCGCGTCATCCTTTCTGGTGTAATCGTCTTTGCCCGAATCATCTTTGCTGTCGCCATCCGGCGCGGGCTTAGCAGTCGGATCGGAGGGCGTTTTGGTTGTGGGGTCTGAAGGAGCGGGTGCCTGAGTCGAAGAACTGGGCTTGGCTGACGGGCTCTCTTGATCCGGAGGGGTTGCGGCCTTTTGGTCAGGAGCACTCTGGCGGGCAGAGGGCGTCGGCTGATCTTGGGTGTCTTTTGAATCCTGCTGCGCTACTGCGGAGGAAGCCAGCAGCAGTGCCGAGAGCGCGATTGCACCTGCCGAGAGGCGAAACATCATAAAAACTCCTGCCCTGGACCCGGGCCCCACTTGCGCAAATTATACGCCCGGGTGGATGTGGAACTCCTAACGATTCTGATGACTTGGACGCCGAAAGGGCAGGAGGGGTTATCTGCAAAACGTTCCGGGGCAGGTAAGAATTTGCAGACAATTCGATGGAAAACTACTAGAAAAGCCAATCGGGGCCGATCCTTGCGTCCTGTCACGGTGAAAAACTCCGCAAAATCCGGTCAAATGCCGGACACGTCCGGTCGAGATCGGCATCCGGAGCGACAAATACGAGGCTGTATGCACTCCTCCTTCGCGCCCTTAGCGGCTTTTCTTCGGGAACTTTGCGGTCAAAAGCTCTTGATGCGAAGTTTGCGAAGAGTCCTTGACCGGAATGTTGAGAATCCGACTCGCATACTAATCATCCTCAGACTTCAGGCTATCCGGAATCACCGTGTGCTTTGGGGTCGGCATCTTCGCAGAGCCCTTCCGCTCGTGCCACAGAATCGCGTTCAGCACCTTCGTATTGACGGCATCCGGACGCGTGAAATCCATGAGCGACGATGCTTTCGCCCCGCGCGCCGCTGCCGCATTCACCTTGTAGAT